>Ga0079224_100009476_pt1 | contig 13275 bp, 14 predicted proteins | sample Stecom2015_FD_80414 | JGI IMG/M metagenome (GOLD analysis project Ga0079224, IMG submission 80414) | Agricultural soil microbial communities from Utah to study Nitrogen management - Steer compost 2015 | ecosystem: Environmental > Terrestrial > Soil > Agricultural land | place: USA: Utah... | reverse complement strand
GCCCCGCTCCGGCCGCAGCAGGCCGATCAGGGACTTCAGGAAGACCGACTTACCCGTGCCCGAGGGACCGAGCAGCGCGCTGACCTCGCCCGCGGGAATGGTGAGCGAGACATCCTGCCAAATACGCTGCGAGCCGAAGGACTTCGTCACGCCTTCTGTTCTGACCTCGACGCCCACGCAAACCTCCACAATTCTCGGCGAGCACCCACCGGTACACGGATGACACGGTGCGTCACATCACAGTGGGTTCGGTCACTCTAACTCATGGATGTGACGCGGACACCGGCACCTGACCGAACGGTAACCTCATGGTCCCGGAAATTGCGGACCGGCCTCGATAAATGCCGAACGGGCGGCCCCCGGAATGGGGACCGCCCGTGGGCGGTAATTCGGTGGAATTACTTGACGGTGACCTTGGCGCCGGCCTCTTCCAGCTTCGCCTTGGCGGCGTCGGCGGCCTCCTTGGCGACCTTCTCCAGGATCGGCTTCGGGGCGCCCTCGACCAGGTCCTTGGCTTCCTTCAGGCCCAGGCCGGAGACGATCTCGCGGACCACCTTGATGACCTGGATCTTCTTGTCGCCGGCACCCTCGAGGATGACGTCGAACTCGTCCTGCTCCGACTCGGCCTCGGCCGGGGCGGCACCGCCGGCGACGGCGGCGACGGCGACCGGAGCAGCCGCGGTGACCTCGAACTTCTCCTCGAACTTCTTGACGAAGTCCGACAGCTCGAGCAGGGTCATGTTGCCGAAGGTCTCGAGCAGTTCGTCAACGTTGGCCATTGTTGTTTCCTTTCGATTTAAAAGTATGAGGGTGGTTTTTATTCGCGGAAATTATTCCGCGCCGCCTTCGGCCCGCTTCTTCTCCTCGAGCGCGGCGGCCAGGCGGGCCACCTGCTGCGCGGGAGCGTTGAACAGACCAGCGGCCTTCGCCAGGTTGCCCTTCAGCGCGCCGGCCAGCTTGGCCAGCAGGACCTCGCGGGTCTCCAGGTCGGCGATCTGCTCCACCTCGGCGACGGACAGCGCGGCGCCGTCCATGTAGCCGCCCTTGATGACGAGAGCCTTGTTGTCCTTCGCGAAGGTCTTGAGCGCCTTGGCCGCGTTGACCGGCTCACCCGTGATGAAGGTGATCGCGGTGGGACCGACGAACAGATCGTCCAGACCCTCGACGCCCGCCTCGGCGGCCGCCCGCTTGACCAGGGTGTTCTTGGCGACGGAGTAGGTGGCCTCGTCACCGAGCGCACGACGCAGCTCGGTGAGCTTGCCCACCGACAGGCCACGGTATTCGGTGACCACGGTGGCCGTCGAGTTCTTGAACTGCTCGGCGATCTCCGCGACCGCGGTGACCTTCTCAGCCTTTGCCATACTTCGCCTCCTCTCTGATGCTCGGTTGATGTCTCCGGCTACCGAGCACCGTGGGAGTCTGCTGCGGGAGGTCCCGGCAACACGAACGCCCCGGACGCAGAGCGTTCCGGGGCGCATCAGAAAGACCTATTACGAGCTCACGCTCGAATGGGGCTCCCAGCCTCGGCTCTCCCTGCGTGGGCCGCCGGCGTGATGCCGGACCTTCGGCCGAACCCTGGCGGGCACGACGACCAACGGTCTTCGGTAGAACGGATTGGGTAGCGATCGAACAAGTCGACAACTTCCGACCAGGTTACCCGACGGCCCTCCCATCTGCCAAAACGGGGTCGGGACGGGGCCGGGAAACAGCCGTGAGGGCGGGAACGCGGCGATGCGTTCCCGCCCTCACGAACGGTTCAGGGTGCTACCTGGTGCGACTCACGCGTCCTCGTCGAGGAGGTTGCGGGTGCGGTTCGGGTCCACCGGGATGCCCGGTCCGGTGTTCGTCGAGACCGTCACCTTCTTGACGTAGCGGCCCTTGGCGGTGGAGGGCTTGACACGCAGGATCTCGTCCAGCGCGGCGCCGTAGTTCTCCACCAGCTTGGCCTCGTCGAAGGACGCCTTGCCGATGACGAAGTGCAGGTTGGCCTGCTTGTCGACACGGAAGTTGATCTTGCCGCCCTTGATGTCGCTGACGGCCTTGGCCACGTCGTTGGTGACCGTGCCCGTCTTCGGGTTCGGCATCAGACCGCGCGGGCCGAGGACACGCGCGATGCGGCCGACCTTGGCCATCTGATCCGGGGTGGCGATCGCCGCGTCGAAGTCCAGCCAGCCGCCCTGGATCCGCTCGATCAGATCCTCGGCGCCCACCGCGTCGGCGCCGGCGGCCTCGGCCTCGGCGGCCTTCTCACCGGCCGCGAACACGATGACGCGGGCGGTCTTACCGGTGCCGTGCGGCAGGTTCACGGTGCCGCGGACCATCTGGTCGGCCTTGCGGGGGTCCACACCGAGACGCACCGCGACCTCGACGGTCGCGTCGGTCTTGGTGGTGGCGGTCTCCTTGGCCAGCCGCGCGGCGGCCAGCGGGGAGTAGAGCTTCGAGCGGTCGACCTTGGCGGCCGCCTCGAGGTACGCCTTGTTTCGTTTTGCCATGATTGTCTGTCCTTCGTGGTTCAGAAGTGGTTCACGGGTCTGGCCGACCCTCCCACCGAGTTGTTGCCGGACGACCGCCGGAATCAGGCCTCGACGGTGATGCCCATCGAGCGGGCGGTACCGGCGATGATCTTCGCGGCCTGATCGAGATCGTTGGCGTTGAGATCTTCCATCTTGGTCTTGGCGATCTCGCGCACCTGGTCCATGGTCACCTTGGCGACCTTGGTGCGGTGCGGCTCGGCCGAGCCCTTCTGCACACCCGCGGCCTTGAGCAGCAGCTTGGCGGCAGGCGGGGTCTTCAGCTTGAAGTCGAAGGTCCGGTCCTCGTACACGGAGATCTCGACCGGGATGACGTTGCCACGCTGCGACTCGGTCGCGGCGTTGTACGCCTTGCAGAACTCCATGATGTTGACGCCGTGCTGGCCGAGGGCGGGGCCCACCGGCGGAGCCGGGTTCGCCTGACCGGCCTGGATCTGAAGCTTGATGATCCCGGCGAGCTTCTTCTTCTTGGGGGGCATCTTTCTTTCCTAGGTGTCGGTGTCCTTGCTGTGTGCAAGCCTCGCGTAAGTCGAACCCGCGGCGCGGGCCGAACCATCCCGTCGCCTGCCGTCCCGGCGGCGACGGAAGCAACTAGATCTTCGCGACCTGGGTGAAGGCCAGCTCGACCGGGGTCTCGCGGCCGAAGATCGACACGAGCACCTTGAGCTTCTGCTGCTCGGCGTTGACCTCGGAGATGCTGGCGGGCAGCGTCGCGAACGGGCCGTCCATGACCGTCACCGACTCGCCGACCTCGAAGTCGACCTCGATGACCGGCTTGGGCGCCACCTCGCCGGCGCCGGACTCGGTGCTCGCGGCGGCAGCGGCGGCGGCCGGGGCCTTCTTCTGCTGCGAGGCCGGCACCAGGAACTTCACCACGTCGTCGATGGACAGCGGCGAGGGCCGGGAGGTCGCGCCGACGAAGCCGGTGACGCCGGGGGTGTTGCGGACCGCGCCCCACGACTCGTCGTTGAGCTCCATGCGCACCAGGATGTAGCCGGGCAGCACCTTGCGGTTGACGTTCTTGCGCTGGCCGTTCTTGATCTCGGTGACCTCTTCGGTCGGCACCTCGACCTGGAAGATGTAGTCCTCGAGGTCGAGGTTCTGCACGCGGGTCTCGAGATTGGCCTTCACCTTGTTCTCGTAACCGGCGTAGGAGTGGATGACGTACCAGTCGCCGGGCTTGCTGCGCAGGGCCGCCTTCATCTCGGCGACCGGATCGGCGGGCTCCTGGGGAGCCGGGGCGGCGGTCTCTTCGGCCACAGGCTCCTCGGCGGGCGCCGCGTCGTCCACCTCGCCGCGGGCCTGCTCGGCCACCACGTCGTCGACCGGGAACTCGTCGTTGGTGTCGTTCTCCGGGGTGCTCACTGGGGCACTCGCTTCCTGTGTCGTCACGTACATCCTCTGCGTGCCGGGCCGGGCGTGGCGGAATCCTCCGCCGGTCCGCCCCGGGGATCGGCTACGGCGTCGGCCTCGGCCGAACAGCCACGGCGTCGACCGTACCGATCGACCTCAGCCGAACAGCCAGTCGACACCCTTGATGAACGCCACATCCAACCCCCAGATGAACGCGACCATGAAGACCACGAACACCAGGACAACGCTCGTATAGGTGACCATCTGCTTCCGGTTCGGCCAGATCACCTTGCGCAGTTCCGCGACGACCTCTCGCAGGAACTTGATCAGCCGCTTCAACGGATTACCCGAGCCCGTTCCGCGGGTGGCCTTGCCGGCGGACTTGACCGCTTTGTTCGACGACCGGTCGATCGTGGCGATCGAACCGGTTCCGACCTGGGAGGAGGAGACGGAGCGAGTGCGCCGAGCCGAGCGCTTGCCGCTCGGCCGGTTCACCGCGGCGGTGCCATCGCCATCGTCGGCCGCATGCGCGCCGTGGCGAGTGTCCCGCTCGTCGCTCACGTCGATCCTCTCTCGTCGCTGGCAAAAAGGGCAGGGGCGACAGGACTTGAACCTGCAACCTGCGGTTTTGGAGACCGCTGCTCTGCCAGTTGAGCTACGCCCCTTCGGTTGGACCAGTGTGGAACACGTCCGTCCAACCACCGTTCTGTATTCAATTGTGGTGCTGTATTCAATTGTGGCGCTGTGCCGTCTCCGAACACAGTACTGGGCACCCTACACAACACGCGCGCCGCGTCGGCGTTGCCGGCTCCCGCAGGAACCAGCCCCACAGAGCAGCGCGCAGCGGCCGGTGACCCCAGGTTCCCGAGTGTACTCGACCTACTCACGCAAAGGCCAATCCGCCCCTGATCAGCGGATTCACCCGAGTGCGACGCCCCGCGCGGGCACAGATCCGGCGCGCGGGGCCAGGCGGATTCAGGACAGCTGCACGGTCGCGGTCGCGCGGCCGAAGATCTTCTTGCCCGCCGACTTGGCGACGATGGCCACGACCGCGGTGCGGGTCTGCGGGTCGACCGACTTCACCTTGCCGGTGTACTCGATCTCGGCGGCCGCGTCCGCGGGCACGAACACCGGGCTGGTGAAGCGCACGTTGTATTCCTTGACCGCGCCGGGATCACCGAGCCACGAGCTGATGAAGCCGCCGCCGAGGCCCATGGTGAGCATGCCGTGGGCGACCACGTCGTCGAGGCCGACGAGCTTGACCACCTCGTCGCTCCAGTGGATCGGGTTCGCGTCGCCGGAGACGCCCGCGTAGTTGACCAGATCGCCGCGGGTCAGCCGGACCAGACGGGCGGGCAGCTCGTCGCCGACCGCGACCGAGTCGAAGGCGCGGGTGTGGGTGCTGACGAACGGCTCCGGCTCGGTCACCGGGGGCGGCGGCGAGCCGGCCAGGCCCGCGGCGGACAGCGGGGTGCGCGGGTGGTGCTCGGGTTCCTCGGGGCCGATGCCGTGCATGAGCACGTTGCGCACCGCGTCCGCCAGGCCGGGGTCGATGTCGGCGCCGCTGCGGCCGACGAGAGTGGTGTAGGTGGTGAGCACCAGCTCGTCGTTCTGGGCGGTGACGATGTTCTTGGTGACGATGATGTCGCCGCCGAAGGCCTGCCGGAACGAGTGCAGGTACACGTCACAGGTCAACTGGTCGCCGACCCGGATCGGGCGGTGGAACTCCAGGATCTGATCGGTCTGCATGATCTGGCTCAGGTCGTAACCGGTGACGACCGTCTCGAACAGCTTGCGCTGGGCCAGGATGCCGACGAGCGAGATGAAGGTCAACGGCGCGGCGAGGCCGTCGTAGCCGTATTCCTGGGCGACGTTCTCGTCCCAGTGCACCGGGTGGTAGTCCTGCACGGCGCGGGCGTACTCACGCACCTTCTCGCGGCCGACCTCGTAGTAGTCGTCGACGCGGTAGTGGTGACCGACCATGGCCGCCGCGTGTGCCGCGGCGTCGAAGGTCTCTTCGCCCGCCTGGACCGCTTGCTCAGTACCGGTGTTCGTTGTCACGGTGGGACTGTACCTATCTGACCCCGCAGCCGGGGGTCGGCGGGGCATGTACCTGAAGTGCGGGCCTGCCGTTGTGAACATGCCATAGCCCGCTGTGAACATGCCATAGACAGCGCTAAGGGCCGGACGACTGTGCCGTCCGGCCCTGGCGGTTCACGCGGAAGATGTCACGCGTGAGAAGTCAGCGGGATTCGCGATGCGCGCGGTGCGTACCGCAGTTCGGGCAGAACTTCTTCAGTTCCAGCCGATCCGGGTCGTTGCGCCGGTTCTTCTTGGTGATGTAGTTGCGGTGCTTGCACTGCTCGCAGGCCAAGGTGATCTTTGGCCGGACATCGGTGGACTTCGCGGCCACGACTATGCCTTCTTTCCGGTCGACCTGATTAATCAGTATTGGGTAGCGATGGCCGGACTCGAACCGGCGACACAACGATTATGAGTCGTTTGCTCTACCGCCTGAGCTACACCGCCTTATGCGCGGTACTGCCGTCGGCGACGCCGCGGCGAGGTTGCCGAGTCGGACACCACCGGCAATCCGGCGCGCCCCCTAACGGAATCGAACCGTTGACCTTTTCCTTACCATGGAAACGCTCTGCCGACTGAGCTAAGGGGGCATGACTACGCTCGCTCCGTTGTCCCTCGTGTGAGTTACCGGGGCGGCGACGTCTTGAAGAAGATTACACACAGGCCGCGGCGCACACCAAATCGGCTGGTCAGAGCACATTTTCGAGCGCTTGCGCCGGGCCGGGCGAGACGGGGCATGTCTGGTGCGACGCGCGCGCGGCGAGGCAGGGACGCGCCCCGACCGGCGCGCGGGCGGGACGCCCCGCGCGCAGAGCCCGGCCGCGGCGATGCGAGCCGGCACGCCGGATCGCACTCGGATTGATCGCACTCGGATTGATCGCACTCGGGGTCGACCGCGCTCGCGGACTCGCTCGCATCCCGTGGCCCGGATCGGAGCCGGAGAATCAGAAGAGCCCCGCAGCGATTTCTCGCTTGCGGGGCTCGTCTGCCGAAGGTGTGGCAGGTGTAGGATTCGAACCTACGTAGGCTTTCACCGACAGATTTACAGTCTGCTCCCATTGGCCGCTCGGGCAACCTGCCGTGCCACCGTTTCCGGTGCGTGGACGAGAATACAACGAACCCCCGGCCGGAATGCAAACCGGCTGGCCAACGCCGTGCCGGTGGACGCGGGCCGCGCCGGGGCGGGGGTGCGCGCCGCGCCGCGGGACACGACCGGCGGGTGCGGCCGTCGGGGTGATTGCGGGTACAAATGTCCGGGTAGTGTGCCGACGATCGCCCGTACTCCCCCGGTCGCGCTGGGCAGGCGGTACGGAATCGTCGGACCCCGTGAGGAACAGGAGCGCAGTGTGGCCGATTCGTCATTCGATGTCGTGAGCAAGGTCGACCGGCAGGAGGTCGACAACGCGCTGCATCAGGCGGAGAAGGAGCTGAACACCCGCTACGACTTCCGCGGCACCGGCGCCGCGATCGAGTGGTCCGGCGAGGAGAAGATCGTGCTGACCGCGGAATCCGAGGAGCGGGTCAAGGCGGCGCTCGAGGTCTTCAAGGAGAAGCTGATCCGCCGCGACATCTCGCTCAAGGCGTTCGACGCCGGTGAGCCGGTGGCTTCCGGCAAGACCTACAAGATCACCGGCTCGCTGGTGCAGGGCATCGACGCCGAGAAGGCCAAGAAGATCTCCAAGAAGATCCGCGACGAGGGCCCCAAGGGCGTCAAGGCGCAGATCCAGGGCGACGAGCTGCGGGTCAGCAGCAAGAAGCGCGACGACCTGCAGGCGGTCATCCAGTTGCTCAAGGGCGAGGACTTCGGCATCGCCCTGCAGTTCGTCAACTACCGCTGATCCGGCGGACCACCTCAGCACGCCCGGCCACGGCCGCCCGTCTCATCGATAGGGGTCGTGGTGGTAGGGATCACGCCCACCCGCCAGCGCCTCCAGCCGCGCGATCCGCTCGCCCATCGGCGGATGAGTGGCGAACAGCCGGGCGGCGCGCTCGCCGGTGCGGAACGGGTTGGCGATCATCAGGTGCGACTGCGCGGTGAGCTGCGGTTCCGGCGGCAACGGCGCGGCACGCACACCGCGTTCGAGCTTGCGCAGCGCCGAGGCCAGCGCGAGCGGGTCGCCGGTGAGCTCCGCGCCCGCGCGATCGGCCTCGAACTCGCGCGACCGCGAGACCGCGAGCCGCACCAGGGTGGCGGCCACCGGCCCGAGCAGTGAGACCAGCAACACGCCGAGGATGTTGCCGCCCTGGCCGTCGTTGTTGTTGCCGCCGCCGAACGCGCCCGCGAAGAAGGCCATGTTGGCCAGGCCGGAGATCACCGCCGCCATGGCGCCCGCGACCGAGGAGATCAGGATGTCGCGGTTGTAGACGTGCGACAGCTCGTGGCCGAGCACCGCGCGCAGTTCGCGCTCGTCGAGGATGCGCAGGATGCCGCTGGTGCAGCAGACCGCGGCGTGGCGGGGGCCGCGGCCGGTCGCGAAGGCGTTGGGAGCGTTGGTCGGGCTGATGTAGAGCCGGGGCATCGGGCGGCGCGCGGTAGTCGCCAGTTCCCGCACGATGCGGTACATCACCGGGGCCTCCAGCTCGCTGACCGGGATGGCCCGCATGGCCCGCAGCGCCAGCTTGTCGCTGTTGAAGTAGGCCCAGCCGTTGACCGCGACGGCGAGCAGCACGGCGAGGATCAGGATCGTCGTGTTGCCGAACAGCGCCCCGGCGAACACGATCATCGCCGACATGGCCGCCATCAGGCCGAACGTCTTCAGGTCGTTCGCGAATCCGCGCCCGTGCACTGTTGCCTCCTGCCGATCCCCCGTTCTTCGATTGGCCGACGTGCCGCGCCGCGGCGTAGCCGACGCCGCGACCGTTCGCCTCGTGCGCCGGATCGCCCTACCGGACCCGGCCGGGTGTGGCATGAGGACCGGCGCCTCGACCGACACCAGGAAAACGATCGCAGACGCGCCGGAGTTCCGCGCGGCAACGGCCGGGCACACCGATGCCGCTGGTCACGCGGGTATCGCGAGGATCACCTTCCGGGGCCGCCGGATCAGCCGACCCGTTCGATGGTGTAGCGCACCAGCTTCTCCAGCGCGTCGTTGGCGGGCCCGGCGGGCAGGGCGGCCAGCTCGGTGAAGGCCTGCTGGGCGTAGTCGCGCAGCTTCTCCTTGGCCAGCGCCATGCCGCGGGAGCGGGCGAGCAGCTCGATCGCCTCGGCCACGGCCTCGTCGGTCTGCGGTGGCACGGCGAGCAGCTCGCGCAGGCGGTCGGCTTCGGGGCCCTGTTCACGCAGCGCGTACAGGACGGGCAGGGTGTGCACGCCCTCGCGCAGGTCGGTGCCGGGCGTCTTGCCGGACTGCTCCGACGCCGAGGAGATGTCGATGATGTCGTCGGCGATCTGGAAGGCGGTGCCGACCACGTCGCCCAGGCGGGCCAGGCGCTCGACGTGCCCGGCGTCCGCGCCGGAGAAGGTGCCGCCGAAGCGGCCGGCCGCGGCGATCAGCGAGCCGGTCTTCTCCCAGACCACCCGCAGGTAGTGCTCGATCGGATCCTGGGCCTCGCGCGCGCCCATGGTCTCGCGCATCTGGCCGGTGACCAGTTCGGCGAAGGTCTCGGCGATGATGCGCACCGCGTCCGGGCCGAGGGTCGAGGTCAGCCGGGAGGCGTGCGCGAACAGATAGTCGCCCGCCAGGATCGCGATGTTGTTGCCCCAGCGGGAGTTCACGCTGGGGGCGCCGCGGCGCATGGTGGCCTCGTCCATGACGTCGTCGTGGTAGAGGGTGGCCAGGTGCACCAGCTCGACCACGGTGCCCGCGGTGACCAGGGCCGGATCGGTCGGACGCGGCCCGAGCTGGCCGGTGAGGATGGTGAACAGCGGACGGAACCGCTTGCCGCCTGCCTTGGCCAGGTGCAGCGCCGCGTCCTGGAGGAAGTCCGCACCGTCGGAGAGCTCGGCGATCAGCAGTTTCTCGACCTCTTCCAGGCCGTTGCGCACCGTCGCGGCGAGCTCGGCGTCACCGAGCTCGACCCCCGCGACCACCGTGCTCGAGGCACTCTCCGGGCCGCTCACTGCCGATGTGCTCATCTCGTCTCCCAGCGCCGCGTCCGACCCCACGGGTAGAGAACCTAGCGTGTCCCCGCCGCGCGGCCCATGAACACCGCCATTCGGCGGCCTACCGCACACTTTTCCACACGCCGCGCGGGCCGGGTCGTGCGGCGTGCCAGTATGGATCGCATGGGTTCAGCCGATGTCATGACCGGTCGTGTCCTGCCCGAGCACGTGGAGGTGCTCGTGGTCGGCGCGGGGCCGGCCGGATCGGCCGCCGCGGCGTGGGCGGCGCGCGCGGGCCGCGAGGTCGCGTTGACCGACGCCGCGGTCTTCCCCAGGGACAAGACCTGCGGCGACGGTCTGACGCCGCGCGCCACCAAGGAGTTGGAGCTGCTCGGCCTCGGCAGCTGGCTGCGCGCGCACACCGTCAACCACGGTCTGCGCATGACCGGCTTCGGCCGCGAGGCGCTGCTGCCCTGGCCAGGCGGGTCGTTCCCGTCCTACGGAAGCGCCGTCCCCCGAACCGAACTCGACGACACGTTGCGCGAGACCGCGGTCAAGTCCGGCGCGCTGATGGTCGACGGCGCCAAGGCGGTCGAGGTGGTGCGCGACGGGGAGCGGGTGCGCGCGGTCACCTTCGCCGTCGGCGGGCAGACCGTCACCGTGGGCTGTGAGGTGCTGGTGGTGGCCGACGGCGTGCGCTCCCCCATCGGCAAACAACTCGGCCGCACCTGGCACCGCCGGTTCGCCTACGGCACCGCCGCGCGCGCCTACATCCGTTCCGCCCGCAGCGACGACCAGTGGATCACCTCCCATCTGGAGCTGCGCGACGCCGACGGACAGCTGGTGCCCGGCTACGGCTGGGTGTTCCCGCTGGGCAACGGCGAGGTCAACATCGGCGTCGGTTCGCTGGCCACGGAGAAACGGCCGTCGCACATCGCGCTGAAACCGCTGCTGCGGCACTACACCGCGCAGCGCTACGAGGAGTGGGGTTTCGAGGGCGAGCCGCGCGCGGTGGCCTCGGCGCTGCTGCCGATGGGCGGGGCGGTGTCGAATGTGGCCGGGCGCAACTGGGTTCTGGTCGGCGACGCGGCGGGCTGTGTGAATCCGCTGAACGGCGAGGGCATCGACTACGGCCTCGAGGGCGGGCACATGCTCGGTCAGGTGCTCGACAGCGAGGATTTCGCCGGACTCGACTTCACCGCGCTGTGGCCGGATCTGTTGCGCGAACGCTACGGTCGCACCTTCTCGGTGGCGCGGCGCATCGCCGGGCTGGCCACCCATCCGCGCATGGTGCCCACCGGCGGTCCGCCGGTGATGCGCTCGAAGTTCCTGCAGCGCACCGCCGTCCGGGTGATGGGCAATCTGGTCACCGACGAGGACGCGGACCTGACCGCGCGGGCGTGGCGGGCCGCGGGCCGGTTGTCGATGCGGGCGGACGAGCCGAAGCCGTTCGCCTGACCGGGGCCCGCCCCGGCGGGCAGCCCGCGTTTCGCCACGGACCGCCCGCGTCGGACGACTGCCTGACGGTTCAGGACGCGGCGTGTTCGGCGCACCACTGTTCGAAGAAGCGGCGCTCGCTGCCGAGCACCCGGTGCAGCAGCTGCTCGGCCAGCGGTTCGATGGCGCGGCCGACCAGCGGCACCTTGACCTCGATCGTGCCGCCGACCTCGATCTCGCTGCCTTCGGCCGCGGGGCGCAGGCGTGCGACGCCGGTCATGACGGCGGTGACGCCGGTGGTGACGACGCGGACGTCGGCCTCGGCGACGCCGCCGGACAGCGCCCGCCAGTCGTCGGTGCGATCGAAGACCAGGTCGCCGGAGAGGACCTTGCGGACCAGGCCGGGGACGCGGTCCTCGCGGGCGCGTTCGTTCATGTGGATGCGGGCGGTGCCCGGCCCGTCGGGGTGGGTGACGTCGATGGTGGCGGTTTCGGCCTCGGCGAATCGCGCGCGCCAGGCGTCGCCGCTGGTGAGTGCCCGGTGCAGATCTTCTACCGGAACGCTGTACGGCACGGTGAAGCGGAATTTACGGGACATGGCGGCCACGCTAGCCGAGCACGTCGGTAGCCTGTGGCCGTGTCGGAAACCAGCCAGGCCGAAAGGCGGACCATCCGGCTGCGGCGGTCCCGCACCGGGGTGCTCGTCGCGGCGACGGCGGTCAGCGTGCTCATGGTGCTGCTGGTGCTGGCGGCCTGGCGCAACGACCAGCTGATCTCCTCGGACAAGGTGGTGACCACCGGCGAGGTGCTCTCGGCCGGGCGGCTGCGCTCGGCGGTCGTCTACGTCACCCCCGACGGGGTGACCCACAATCCGAAGGTCGGCATCCTCTATCCGACGAATCTCACCGCGGGCGAGCGCATCAAGGTCGAATACAGCCGCGGCGAGCCGGATCTGGTCCGGGTGGCCGGACGTGACGCGCGGGTGGCGATCATTCCCGCGTTGTCGGTCATCGTGGTGACCTGGCTGATCGCGCTGCCGATCTGGTGGCTGCTGGTGCGCGCGGGGCGGCGCGATCCTCAGGAGCCGGTGTCGGTCGCCACACCCGGCACGACCGATCCGCCCGTGCCGAACTAGGGTCGAGGCGTGGCGAAGACACAGCAGCAGCGCGAGTCGTTCCGGGCCTCGCTGGACAAGCAACCGCACGAAGTCGCGACGATGTTCGACGGTGTCGCCAAGCGGTACGACCTCACCAACACGGTGATCTCGGTGGGCCAGGACCGCTACTGGCGGTGGGCCACGCGCAAGGCGCTGGATCTGCGGCCGGGCGAGCGGGTGCTCGATCTCGCGGCGGGCACGGGCGTCTCGACGGTCGAGTTCGCCAAGTCGGGCGCGTGGTGTGTGGCCACCGACTTCTCCAAGGGCATGCTGGCGGCGGGCAGTTTCCGGCCGGTGCCGATGGTGGCGGGCGACGCGATGGCCCTGCCGTTCGCCGACGAGTCGTTCGACGCGGTGGCCATCTCCTACGGCCTGCGCAATGTGGCCGACCCCGATCTGGCGATGCGGGAGATGCTGCGGGTGACCAAGCCGGGCGGGCGGCTGGTGATCGCGGAGTTCTCCACCCCGGTGATCCCGGTCTTCCGCACCGTGTACATGGAGTACCTGATGCGGGCGCTGCCTGCGGTGGCGCGCGCGGTGAGCAGCAATCCCGACGCCTACGTCTACCTGGCCGAGTCGATCCGCGCCTGGCCGAACCAGCGGCAGCTGGCCATGCGCATGGCGGCGGCGGGCTGGTCGTCGGTGAAGTGGCGCAATCTCAGCGGCGGCGTGGT
>Ga0079224_100009474_pt1 | contig 13277 bp, 9 predicted proteins | sample Stecom2015_FD_80414 | JGI IMG/M metagenome (GOLD analysis project Ga0079224, IMG submission 80414) | Agricultural soil microbial communities from Utah to study Nitrogen management - Steer compost 2015 | ecosystem: Environmental > Terrestrial > Soil > Agricultural land | place: USA: Utah... | reverse complement strand
GTGTTCCCGAAGGGATTCGAACCCCTATCTTCAGAACCGGAATCTGAAATTCTATCCATTGAACTACGGGAACGGGAGTGCAAAGATATTCAATTTTTCGGATTTGGAAACGGCTTCTCCTAAGATTTTCTTTTAAGATTGTGGTTGGTGGTATTTACGTTACTTCCGGGAAAGGATGATGGCCGCGCCGCCGCTTCTAGCCAAGGCCAGTTCAATCGTTGATGCGGCGTCGACGTCGATTTCCTCGATGGCTACCGGATAGGGGTCGGTAACATAATCGGCGCCTTCACCATCGCGGAATAGCTTCGCACGGTACGTCACGCCCTCATCAAGGAAATCCAGCGGAAGGGTGAGCCGACGCGATCCGCCGTTGGTGATGCTGCCTACGTACCACGTGTCACCATTCCGCTCTTTGCGGGCGATGGTTACATATTCGCCTATTTCAGCGTGCGGAACGACAGTCTTCGACCAGTTGGTCGGGCACGAGGTGATAAATTCAAACGGCTCGGGGTTGGCGGCATAGTGCTCAATCATGTCCGATGCCATCTGTAGCGGACTGTACATCACCACCGCCAGCGCCAGCTGCTTGGCCAGCGTCGTCTTCACCCGCGTGTTGGGAAAAACCGGATTATCGAAGTCGAATGTGCCAGGTGTGAAATCGATGGGGCCGGCGAGGCCCCGGGTAAAGGGGATGATGGTGGTGTGTTCGGGCGGGTTTCCGCCGTTGGCGTCCCAGGCGTCCCATTCCTGCCCGCGCACGCCCTCTTGGGTCATCAGGTTGGGATACGTGCGTTGCAGGCCCGTCGGCATCACGGGCTCATGGTTGTCGATCATGATATGGTACTTTGCGGCGGTTTCAATCACCTTGCGGTGGTGGCGCACGCCGTATTGGCTGCTGTGCCGCTCTTTCCCGTCGAGCAGCGGACTCACATAGCCGGTCTTCACCACCTTCACGCCGTGGCGCCGGTAAAGGGCAAACGCACTATCCAGCTGGCGCTCATAGTTGACCGTAGCCCCCCCGGTTTCGTGGTGGCCGATGAGGCGCACGCCCTTGGCGGCGGCGTAGTCGCTAAGCCCTGCCAGATCGAAATCGGGATAAGCCGTTGTAAAGCTGAATTTATCGCCTTCTTTCGTCCAGTCGTTTTCCCAGCCCGTGTTCCAACCTTCCACCAGCACGCCCGAAAAACCGTGGTAGGCGGCAAAGTCGATGTACCGCTTTGTGTTTTCGGTGGTCGCCCCGTGTTTGGGGCCGCTGTGCCAGGTGTAGGTGCCCATGTGCATGCCCCACCAGATGCCGATATAGCGGCCGGGTTCGATCCACGACGTGTCTTCGATTTTGGAAGGCTCGTTTAGGTTGAGCATCAGCCGCGAAAGCAGCAGGTCGCCCGGGCTGTCGGCGATGATCAGGGTACGCCACGGTGTTACGCTTGGTGCTTTGGCGAATACTTTCTCGCCCGTAGACCACGGTGTGAGGTATACCTGTAGCTTCGACGAACCGTCTTCGGGCAGCAGATTCATCGCCGCATAGTCCGTTAGGTTCGCTTCATGCAGCGCCAGGTAAAGGCCATTGTCGGTTTCTATGGTCAACGGCGTAGACACCGTATCCAGCTCGTGGAGCGGCTTTGCCTCATAGAGCGCTTCGTAATAGTTGGCCCCGTACGGAATGGACCATGCTCGATGGTCGCCGGTAAAGTTAAACTCGGTATGCTCATCCATAATGGTGAAGTCGCCGAGGTTGGGCTGCTGCGGAAATTCATACCGGAAGCCGAAGCCATCGTTGAAGAGCCGGAACACGACATCGAACTTCCGCTTAGCTCCCGCTTTTTCTTCCACATGCACCGTCAGTTGGTTATATGTGTTGTCCACAACGATTTCCTCGCCCCAGGTCTGGTCCCACGTGCCGCTATACGAGGAGTGCGTCACGCCAGCAATAGCCACATCGTCGCCCAACGGCCCGTCGGCCAGCGTGAAGCCCAGAAAGGACTTGTCGAGCAATACATCGTCATTTTTGCTGACGGTATAGAAGACCCTTCCGTCCTCCACGCCGGTATGGATGGAGATCGACTTATCGGGCGACGACACCTGGCCGCCACCGGTGCAGGAAAACAACGGGAATGCAAGTATCAGCGTGTATATCAATTGTTTCGTCATTTTATTGGGCGATTTTGTTTATCCATTCCGTAGCCTTGTCGTGCTGTAGGGAAATGAGGTAGTAAAAGACTTGTTGCAACTCCCTTTGCTTTTCGGTCTGGTTGGCGAATTGTTTCTTGAGCGTGTAATACTTATAAATCTGCTCCAAAGCGGCCTTGCTATACGGGAGGCCCGTAAAATCCTGTAGCTTTTCCAGAAACAGGTACTCAAACTCCTCCGTCGGCTCGATCATCGTGCCCTCACCGAAGTCGTTCCATGTAATCAACTGGAGCTGTGTGACATTTTCGTCGGTTGCCAGTTGCAGCAGGCGGTCGAACAGGGCCCCGTTCTCGTGGTCGATGTCACCGAGCACCGGCTCGCCCCAGCCGCCTTCCCTGTAATAGTCGTCGAACCCGGGGTAGGCACCACCGATGAAGTGGCGCATGTCACCCAGCTGGCTGTACTTGGTTTCCATGGGGGTGGCATCCACCCAGATATACTCACCCATCGCGTTTTGGTAGGAGCTGTTATTGGCCCGGTGAGCGTGGCCGTACAGCGTGAAGAACGCTGGTTTATCGGCCAACACATTGAAAACCGTATGCCATCCTTCGGGGTCATTGATGATTTGCGGGCCGAAGGTCAGCAGCAGCGGCTTGCCGTCTTGCCGGATATAGTGGCCGTCGTTGAAGAAGTTGGTTCGCAGGTAGTTCATATCTGCTACCGCCTGACTAAGCCGCTGGGCATCCGACTCGAACCCGTCGCGCAGGGTCTGGTCTTCGTATACGATGGCGTATTCCAGGCCGACGTTCTCCAACACGTCTACGATCGCCTCGGTATTCCGTTTGTTCAGCGGGTAGTCATACAGCTGCCGGGTACCGTACCAGTCGATGAGGATGCCGTCGATGCCGGCGTATTTCATCAGCAGGAAATGGTACTCCAGCACGTCGGTGTCGCTGGAGGCGTACGGCCCGATGAGCGGGTAATAATGCGAGGCAATCTGCCGCTTGCCGTCGGCACCGATGATGTCGGGATTTTTGTTGGCCATGGTCCAGTGCTGGCCCCATTGGCCGTTGCCGCTGGTGGTTTTATCTTCAAACCAGGGCATGTAGTGCACCCATACCTTCGTGTTGTTGGTTTTGGTTACCGGCACCGGTTCAAAGATTTCGACCTTCGTCTCCTTATCCGTAGTGCCCGACGGCTCTTCTTTTTTACAGCCCAGCAGCAGCGTGGCGCATAGCAGCCATGTTGTCATTTCTATGTTCATCGGTTAGGGTATCCGGGGTTTTGATCCAATTTACTGTTTTTGTTCAGTTCCTGCTGGGGGATGGGGAAGAGGCCGGTATGCTTATCGGCCGGGTCTTCGCCTTTTTCCCACCACGCTTCGAAAAACGTTCCGAAGCGGATGTTATCTGTGCGGCGGTGGTCTTCAAACACGAATTCCCGGCGCAGCTCCTGGTCGATGAACGCCAGGTCGATGGTTTCGGGCGTACCCAGACCCGCGCGGGTCCGTATTTGCTCCACGAAAGGCCGTGCCGCGGCGGGGTTGCCCAGCCGCACGTTACACTCGGCCTGCATCATCAGCACCTCTGCGTAGCGCATCAGCACCAGGTCATAGTCGCGCTCCCAGGCATCGCCAGCTTTGTCTTCGTACTTGCTCAGCCGGGCTCCTTCGTTCTGCAGTGCCTCATTGATGTTGCCGATGTCTTCGGTGTAATCCAGCGGGTTGCCCGATGCGGGCATGATGATGGTCGAGCCCGTGCGCAGGTCAATCTGCGGCCCGATGAGGAGCGAGTTGCGGCGTACGTCGCCTTCTTCGAATGCCGAGTACAGCCCCGGCTGCGCAGAAATGCCGTTGCCGCACCACTGATAGTTGCCGGTGGCCGAGAAGGCCCACATCTGCTCGTAGTGGTAGGTCATGGAGGCAAGGTAGTTGCCCACGGTACCCATTTTGCTGTCGTAGGGAATGCCGAAGATGATTTCGTTGGACGTCTGGTTGTCGGTCTTGAAGCTGGCGAAGTAGTCGGGTTCCAGCTGTCCCGAAATCCGGCTGCACGCCGCCAGGCAGTCCTCCCACCGCGCTTCGCCGATATATACTTCGGAATTGAGGTACAGCCGGCCGAGCAGCAGGTTGGCGGCATTTTTGGTGAAGCGCCCATACGCGTTGTCGGGCAGGTAAGCTACGTTTTCGAGCAGTTCCTTTTCCACAAATGCATACACCTCCGCCCGCGGCGAGGTGCCGGGTGCTTCATCGGTCACATAGGTGGTATCGAGCGGCACGTTACCATAGAGGTCCAGCAGTTTGTAGTAATAGTATGCACGGAGGGTTTTCAGCTCCGCGAAAAGGGGGCGACTAGCCTCGGCATCCAAGCCCGATTGCTCCACCTGGTAGATGATGGCATTGGTTGATGCAATGCCGTTGTAGCAGTATTTCCAGGGCGCCCATATCTTGGGGTTATCGGCGTCCCAGGTATGTTTATGCAAGTCAATATATACCCCGTCGTCATACCAGTCGCCCCCCACGCGGGTGGGGATGACGCATTCGTCTGACGATACCGATGTGACGAAGAAGACAAACTCGCCGGTGGGGTAGAAATTCACCCCGTCAGACGCGCCGCCCCGGAGCGACGAGTAGGCGCGGCCTACGATCGTTTCGATTTCGGCGGGTGTCTTGCCGTAGTCCGACGATTGCACCCGGTCGTACAGGTCCTCGGTCAGGTCCGTGCAGGCGCCCAGACAGATACCGACGGCTAAGCATAAGGATAATGTTGTTTTTTTCATCGTATTTCTTTTTTAAGCTTAAAAGGAAAGGTTAACGCCTAATGAAAAGGTGGTGGCGCGCGGATAGTAGTAGTTATCACCTTCGCCGAGTGATTTGTCGATGCCCGGGCTTCCCAGGCCGCTGAAGTTCACTTCGGGGTCGAGCCCGTCGTAGCCGGTGAAGGTGAACAGGTTTTCGCCGGTGACGTACACCCGTGCGCGGCTGAACCATGCGTTCTGCACGGGGAGCGTGTAACCCAGCGTCACGGTCTGCACCCGCAGGAAGTCGCCCTTTTCTATCCAGTAATCCGAGAAGACCGGCCCCTCCGTTACGTCTTTATCCAGCCAGGAATCCAATATGTTGTAGCCGGGCAGCCTACCGGGGTAGCTGATGTTCATCGCTTGGGCGTTGAGGATTTTCTGGCCGAATAGGCCGTTGGCCGCGATGTTGAGGTCGAAACCGCGGTAGGCGAAATCCATCGCAAACCCCAGCGAGAGGGTAGGCTGTGCATTGCCCAGGTATTGCTGGATAACGTTGCCGGCGTCGTCGGTTTCGAGGAGGAATTTCCCTTCTTCATCGAAGCCGATGAATTTCGGGCCCCAGAAGGTGCCCACGGCGTAGCCTTCTTTGAGCAGTTGCGTGAATACGCCCGACATGCCCGTCAGCCCGTGCAGGTTGCCCGAAGGCACGGCATCGGTCTGGTAGATGTCGTTCGATAGCTTCTCCACCCGCTGCTTGTTGTGGGCCATCACCAGGTTGGCGTTCCAGGCGAAACCGCCCTTGTCGATGATGTTGGCACCCAGCGTCAGCTCGATGCCCTTGTTCGAGAGGTCGCCCACGTTGGCCAGCATCTTGTCGTACAGATACGGCGGCTGGGGCACGTTGTAGGTGTACAGCAGGTCGGATGTTTTCTTGATATAGGCGTCGACGGTAGCGTTGAACCGGCCGAGGAAGGCGATGTCGATGCCGATGTTCGTCTGTGCCGTCGATTCCCATTTCAGGTCCGGATTGGGGTTTTGGGTGATGCCGTACGACTGTTTCCACGAGTCGGTAGTCTGGTCGTAATAGGCGCCCCCGCCGGTGCCCATCAACGATAGCGACCGGTATTCGCCGATGCCGTCCTGGTTGCCGGTGATGCCGTATCCGGCACGTATCTTCAGGTTATCCAGCCAGTCGCGCGCCCCTTCCATAAACGGCTCTTCGGATAGCCGCCATGCTGCCGATGCCGAGGGGAAGAACCCCCATTTATGGTTGGCACCGAAGCGCGAGGAGCCGTCCTGGCGCAGCGTGGCCGTCACCATGTAGCGGTCGTTGAATACATAATTGACCCGGCCGAAGAAAGAAACGAGCTTAGCTTCGCCTTTGTACGAGTACACGTCGCCCAGGCGGAAGTCGTTGCCCGCGGCGAGGTTGTTGTACCCGAACAGGTCGGTGTCGAAGCCGCGGCGCTCAGCGCCGTAGCCTTCATAGCTGTTTTTCAGGTACGAGTAGCCCCCCATGATGTTGAGGCGGTGCGCTTCCTGGAACGTCTTGTCGTAGGTGAGGTAGGCTTCCAGCTGCAGGTTGGTGTAGTCGCCGATGTTCCGGCGGCCATAGCCCTTGTCGGTCCGCCCGTTGAAGGCATAAGACGGCGTGTAGAAGCGCCCCTGCTGCGAGTTGTATTCGTACGACCCGTTCACGGTGCCCTTCAGCCCCTCCAATATATCCAGTTCGGCTTTTCCGTAGCCCAGCAGGCGCGTACGGGTCTGATCGTCCTTGCGGTTGTTGAGCAGCTCTACGGGGTTGTTGGCGTTGGTGCCGCCGATCTGCGTGTACAGGCCGTTTTGCATTACCGGCAGGGTGGGGTTGAGGTTGTATGCTCGTTCCCAGATCCCCATATCCACCGGGTGGTACGTGTCTTTGTTGGCGTGGATGCTGGCTTCGAGTTTCAGCCGGTCGTTGAGGCCGTATTGGTAGCCGGTGAGGCTTCCGGCCAAGCGGTTCATGGTGCTCGTTTTGATGATGCCCTGTGCGTCGAGGTAACTCAGCGAAACATTCAGGCCACCTGCTTCTCCACTGTTTGCGAAGGATAAACTATGGGAGTTGGAAACGGCGGTGCGTTGCAGCTCATCCTGCCAGTCGGTATCGCCGCCATAGTCCACCGCGCCGCGGATATCGTTGGTCCGCACATATTCGCGCCATTGGTTGGCCGACAGCAGGTCCAGCTTATTGGCCGCCTGGCCGATGGCCACGTAGCCGTTGTAGTTCATGGAGCGGTGTGCATGCTCGCGGTTGGTGGTTACGATGATAACACCGTTGGCGCCGCGCGAGCCGTAGATGGCCGCTGCGGAGGCATCTTTCAGCACATCGATGGAGACAATTTCGGTGGGCTGTACTGTGTTCATGTCAACGCCGGGGATACCGTCTACAACAATCAGCGGACTGTTGCTGGCCGAGAGTGACGTTCCGCCGCGGAGGCGCAGGGAAGCCCCATGGGTAGGGTCGCCGCTGGGTTGGGTCACCGTCAGTCCGGCCACCTTGCCCTGCAACAACTGCTCGGCCGAGGTAATGACGCCCTGCCGGAGGTCTTCGGCCGATACCGAGGCGATGGCACCCGTGAGGTCCGACTTGCGCATGGTGCCGTAGCCCACGCCTACCACCACCACCTCATCCAGCACCGCGTTGATGGGCAGCATTTCTACATACATGGTCGGTGTGGCGGGTTCCGTAGTTGGCTGGTAAGCCACGTGGGTAAACGTAAGGGGCTCGTTGCGCATTGCCGACAGCGTAAACTTGCCGTCGGCATCCGTTAGGGTCGCTGTGCCGGTGGCTGTCGCCACGCTCACGCCAGCCACCGGTTCTTGGTCGGTGTTCACCACCGTGCCCGATACGGTGATGTCAGTTTGCCCGTATAATGTGCTGATGAAGCATGTCATGCATACCATCATCAATATGGAAAATCGTTGAAAATTCATTTGTTAGTTCTTTTTCGGTTTATCAACTGCAACCAATGGCATGTCTTCGTCGTAAATGGTTCTGCCGTTTTGGTCTTTAATCAAGATGTGTAGCGAGGCGATGTCCATGCCCTTAAATTCGTGGGCGACGTTAACGAAAGCGCGCTGCCGCGTTATGGCTCCTTCCATGTCGCCGGTTACCTCCTTGGATCCGCCCGTGATGGTGTATGTGAGCCGTTGGCCGCGCAGGTTGTTGTCGCGCGTAATGACCAGAATATCGTCGATACTGATTTTCAGCGGGAAGAACGAGAGGCTCGGCGGCAGCGGCTCGGGCACGCCCGGCGCGATGATCTGGTAGTCGGGCGAGGCCCCCGCCCAGTCGGGCGTCGCTTCGTTACCGTTGTATTTAGCAATCACGAAGGCGATGTTCTCCATTTCGTACTCTTCGGTTACGCCGAAGTAGGTCTGTGGTACGAGGTCTTTTTTATAGATGCCGTTGCCGACGTGCCTGAAGGCCGTTTTTTCCCGGATGTCGGGTAGCCAGGCTTGGAACTCCTGCGGCGCATCCCAGTTGTTGAGGCCGCCGTGCAGGTGTACGGTGGCCGGCGCGGGCAGGAATCCGTCGACCAGGTTGGCATTGAAGAGGATAGAGAGCGTACTGCCCAGCTGGAAGTCGGAAGGGGCGAAGTCGATCGTCTTGCCGCTTTCTACAAAACTCTTGATGTAGTCGGTCTTGGGGAGTGACAGCGTACCGGTCAACTTGGTAGCATCCAGATCGCGGAGGAGGAAATAGAAAGGCTCGGTATTCGCGAAGAGCGCTTCCACCGTCATCCCGAAAAACTCGGTAGGGGTAAAGCTGATACTCCATATCCGGTCGCCATCGTAGTCGATGGGAATCGGATTGCCGGTCGGGTTGGTCGGTGCCCATATCCACAGGTAGAGATCCTCGCCATCGGCCAGTTGGGGGGCGCTGGCGAAATCGAAATACCAGGTAACGGGTTCGTCCATGGTGTATACCGCCGGAACCGTCCACATCCGGTCGGGATTGGTGATTGTTTCCTGGGCGTGCAGGGCAGGCAGCAAAAACAGCATGCCTGCTATTAAACAGTATATAAGTTTCTTCATCACAGTTATTGGTTGGCGTTTGATAATTTATAGTGGTACGATACAAAGGGTGTTCCCGCCGTGCTGCGGGTGAGTTTCAGCTCCATTTCGGGAGTGGCGCCGGGGATGGCCACAACGGTCAACTGCCCGACGAGTGCCGTTTTTGCCGCGTCCGAATACAGGTTGATGGTCGGTGCCGATCCGTCGGCATTTGGGAAAGCCGTGTCGAGGTCCCAGAACCCGCTGTTGGGGAAGAGTTCGGGCGCCGTTCCCGTCACCTGGTACGCCGTTGGTTGGTTGTCGGCGTCGGTGTCGAGTGTGATGTGGAAGCTCGCCACATCAAACTGGCCCAGCAGGCTAATTTCATCGGGCTTGATACCCGCTATCTTGGCCGTTTCGTCAACCTGCAGGAGGTTGGTGAGCTGCCAGCTGCCTTTTACCTTTTCATAGAGGGAGATGGGCTCAACGAAGGGGCCATCTTCCATCTTTTTGCAAGCCACCACGGCATACGCGCCGGTAAGGCATAATAAAGCAATCAGTAATTTATTGTTCATGATGAGGTTAATAAATGATTAACAAAATATCTGACCACGAAGTTAGCGAGACTACCCATGCGTGGTTCGGAATAGAAAATAAATATAAGTGGAATTGGTGTTTAGAAAATATTTTTTTCTGTTTATCAGCTAGTTGTATGAATAAATATCCAAAAAAATATAAACGCTTTACGAAAGGGGGGTTGTGATTTAGACGTGGTTTCCGCCGATTTTCATGATTTCGTTCTCAAATTGGTCGCGTGGCACCACGGCTTTGTTTCGGTAGCGCGAGCGGTAGTTGTAGATGGTAGCCAGCGAGTAATTGAGGAACTCGGCGATTTTGGCGCTATCGGTTATGCCCAGCCGGATGAGTGCGAAAATCCGCAATTCGGTAGAGAGTTTTTCATTGGGTTTTACCGTTACCTGCTCGTCGGCGGGTAGCAGTGCGTTGAACCGGGCCACGAAATCGGGGAAGAGTTTCAGGAACGATTCGTCGAACTTATGGTAGAATTCCGTCCGCTCGTCGTCGATGAATTGAGTCGACTTGATGGTGTTGAACAGCTCGTCGGCCGAGCTGGTCTTTGCTTTATGGAACAGCTTTTTCTGGTATTTGTCGATCTTCTCGATGTACAGCGAGCACAGACCCAGGAAGTGGCCGATGTACTCTTCCTTGATGTGGTTGGTTTCTGCCAAGGCCAGGTTGTTGAGTTTCAGCTGCTCATTGATGGCGCTGATTTCCCGCTTAGCTTTGGATACTTTCCTAACCTCGCGGATGATGAGAAAGATACCGATGAACAGGACGCACGAGAGGATGCTGATGATGATGAGCAGGCGTTCCAGCTTCTGCTGTTGCGCCGCCTGGTTGATTTGGTAGGCCTTGTTGATGATTTGCAGCACCTTGGATGTCTGGAAATTCCGGATGCGGGCATTGTAGAAGTTGGCATCTTCCATGCTCTTCTTGATGTAGGTGTTGGCACGATCCACATCGCCCGACTCATAAAGCAGGGTGGCCAGCTCCCGCAGGGAGGCATTTTCCTTGATATTGCCGCGGATGTCGGAGAGCGCTGATAGCGCAAGGTGCGCCTTGGTCTTCGCCGTATCGCCCTGCACGCGGTAGAAGAAAGACAATACGGAATTGAGAATGGAATAGGGGCGGGTGCCCAGCTTGGCCTTCGGCAGGTACCTGTGCAGTACCCGTTCGGCCTCTTCCAGCTCGCCGGTATTGATGTATTTTATGCCGTAGTACGAGGCATACTCGTAAGTACTTTTGGGGAGTACGCGCAAAAACTGGTCGTAATAGAAGTCGCGCTTCTCATAAATCGTGGGGTCGCCGTAACCATCGCTATAGAACTCGATCCAGAAAACATACGTTTCGTAATAGGCTTTGTAGTATTCGATTTCCTGTGCTTCGGTCAAGGTCGATTCGGCTATGCTGCCCAGCAGTTCCAGCGACCTGTCGAACATGGCTGCCTTGAACAGTATCGATGCCAGCTGGATTTTACTGTCGGTAACCCAATCGTCGTTTCCCGAGGTTTCGGCTATAGCAAGTTGCTTCAATCCATATAGGCGCGCCGAATCGCAGCGGTAATACTCGTAAGCGTTGACAAGCTGCTTGCAGATGCCGTATTGGTCAGCAACAGCCAGATCGGGTGCCGTGAACGCTTTTTTTAGGTCACTGATGTGTTTTTCCTTTTCGCTCCGGTACTGTTCTTCTTGTACAATGGCCTTGTCCAGCTCCGCCAGTAACGCGTTGAGTTTCCTACCGTCGGCAGGATAGGCTTGGCCGGCAAAGACAAGTAAAAAGAGAAATATACAAATTCTAGGCATCATCAATCAAGCGATGAGCCCAAAGGTAGGAAAAAGCGGGGAACCCGTATAGCCTTATCGACACATTAAACCGGAAGTGCATGATGTCGCCATCCTGAACGATGTAACCCTTGCCTTCTACGCCGAGCTTGCCGGCTTCTTTCACGGCAGCTTCCGATCCGTAATGGATGAAATCTTCGTACTTGATCACTTCCGCACGGATAAATCCTTTTTCGAAATCGGTATGGATCACACCGGCCGCTTGCGGAGCGGTGAAGCCGTTTTCGATCGTCCATGCCCGCACTTCCTGCACACCCGCGGTGAAGTAGGTGGCCAGGTTCAGTAGCTTGTAGGCAGCGCGGATCAGTTTGTTCACACCCGACTCATCCAAGCCGAGGTCTTCTAAGAACAACTGCCGCTCTTCGTAGCTATCCAGCTGCGTGATTTCCGATTCAATCTGCGCCGAAATGATTAGCAACTCGGCATCCTCTTCCTTGATGGCTTCGCGTACTCGGTCTACATAGGCATTGCCGGTGGTTACCGATGCTTCATCTACGTTGCACACATACAGGATCGGCTTTACGGTAAGCAGCGCCAGGTCGCTGATGAACTCGAAGTCTTCCTTTTCGATGGGGGCCGTTCGTGCCGACTTGCCCGATTCAAGGTGGCTTTTCACCACCGAAAGGATTTCGTAGCTCCGCTTGGCCTCCTTATCGTTGCCGGTTTTGGCTTGTTTTTCGACCTTCTGCACACGTTTCGTCACCGTGTCGAGGTCTTTCAGCTGCAGTTCGGTGTCAATGATCTCCTTGTCGCGTACGGGATCAACCGAGCCATCCACATGTACCACATTGCCGTCGTCGAAGCAGCGCAGCACGTGGATGATGGCATCCGTGGTGCGGATGTTGCCGAGGAACTGGTTCCCTAGGCCTTCGCCCTTGCTGGCCCCTTTTACCAATCCGGCGATGTCTACAATCTCGATGGTATTGGGCACCACGCGTTGCGGTTTTATCAGTTCGGCGAGTTTATTCAAGCGTTCATCGGGTACGGTGATAACCCCCACATTGGGTTCGATGGTGCAAAACGGGAAATTAGCTGCCTGCGCTTTCGCGTTGGAAAGGCAGTTGAATAGGGTGGATTTACCTACATTTGGTAGGCCAACGATGCCGCACTGTAATGCCATGAATTGTCGAATTTTTAAAAACGCGACAAAGGTAATAATTAAATAGGGCAATTTGTACGGTCTTTAAATACTACCTTTGGAGCACCATGAAGTGGATCAACATACCCCAAGAAGCCATCCCCGAGGCCGACGGCATCCGCAAGGTAAAGGTAGGCGGTAAGCGCATCTGCATCATCCGCGATGGCGGCACGTTGCACGCGACTTCCGCGCGCTGCCCGCACGCAGGTGCGGACCTATCCGGTGGATGGTGTGAAGCAAACCGACTGATTTGTCCGTACCACCGGCATGCGTTCAGCCTGGAGACGGGCAGGGGCGACCCCGGGCAGGGCGACTATATCACCGTTTACCCGCTGGAGCAGCGCGATGGGAGGTGGTTTATCGGCCTCAAGGAGGGCTGGTTCAGTAGATTATTCAAACGGTGATGCGATCGGGAGGGGGGCTATTTCGAGCTCCGCGGTATGGGACCTGCTGGTCGTATCAATAGCCGTGTGCTCAAAATGGTCAACTGGCAAAAATGAAAAAGAGGGTATTGTCAACAACGAAATGGGGGTATATCGACACCGATGGCAAAGAGGTTATCCCGTTGAAATTCGATGGTTCGGGTGAAAGGGGTTCTGAAAGAGAGTTCAATGGAGGTGATTTCAGTGAAGGCTTCATCCGCTTATCATAACCATGTTTCATAATCCGAAACAAATTTCAAAATATAAAATTTTTCCTATCTTTGTATCATGGTCATCATCGCCAAGACGTCCATTAATATTTTCGCCCATAAGCATCCGGCTTCAAAGGCAGCTTTGAATAGCTGGTATCAGCTTGTCAAAGAAGTTGATTGG
>Ga0079224_100009472_pt1 | contig 13278 bp, 10 predicted proteins | sample Stecom2015_FD_80414 | JGI IMG/M metagenome (GOLD analysis project Ga0079224, IMG submission 80414) | Agricultural soil microbial communities from Utah to study Nitrogen management - Steer compost 2015 | ecosystem: Environmental > Terrestrial > Soil > Agricultural land | place: USA: Utah... | reverse complement strand
TACTGGGTTACCATATACTTGTTCTGCCCAGCGTTGTCCATCTAGCAAGTCTTCATCATGAGGGAAAATCAAACGATATTCCAGTGCTAGATTCATATGGTTTGAAAGTCTGAATTGAGCACCCAGACCACCACTGAAGGCGAAATCTATGCTTTTATCTCCCAGAATGCCCGGACGGCGTTTTTTACGTTCGTTTTCTGCTTCTGTTTCGTAAGTATCATCCATACCAGACATTAATCTTCGTCTGATTTCTTTTCTGTTTCCATGTACTTGTTCTATACCAGCATTAGTACCATTAATATCCTCAAACTTATAAGGTTGATTGTTGGCGTCCAATGCGTTTATCTTGGTATTAAAGGCAAATCCCCCGATACCTAAAAATGCGTAGAATGAGAAATTGATTTTGTCTTTATGGAAGCGAATATTGTTTGTATTGAAAATGAAATCCAGATTTAACTGGTGAGATTCCATTCTGTAGTTGTAATGCACTTTATCAGTTGCTGCATATACATTTCCCTGATTATCTACGTAGGCAAATCCGTAGTGAGCGTTCCAGGCGGGATTCCAGCGATAGTTTTCAGATTGTTGCCATTGTAAACCTTTCCCTATACCATAAATGTACTGCAGACGAGTAGAAAGACTGTATCCCCATGCTTTGCGTACATGCGCATGAATACCATAACCACCCCGATCCCATAGCATAAGAGAAGGAACGTCTCCTGAAACATTAAACAGCCCAAAACCCACACCTACTTCCCACATATTGCGTGGTTTTGCTGGGAAGTTGTATTCAGAGTTCAAGAATTTTCTGTGTTGCTTCATCCGGTAAGAAGGTACATAGTTGGTATCAAGGATATCATAGCTTTGCCCACGATATCTGATTCCTCTTTCCTCTACCCATACAGAACCGCTTACGCTGGAATGCGATTGGTTTTGCGCATAACTCAACGTACTAAATGTTTGCAATAGCAATAGAATAACGATTCCATTGACATTGTGTAACCTTTTGTTGCAGATTTGAACGGTAGTTTTGACTGCTTTTGTAAACTTACCTAAATACATTTTGTTTGTTTTTGTGTGTATTACAAATAAAATGTGTGTGCTTCCCCTTATGGGTTGTATGTACTGTGGTTAAGCCACATTTTATCACTCATTCCTGCATACAAGACTTATTTGAAAGTTAATACTATTCAGGAATCGGACGTAAAAGTAATTTGAGGATAAAAACAGACGTAAAAAAATGCCATAAATAACATCAGAATAACATTCAGAAATAGGTGGCTGTACTGTCTGGGCAAACGTTTCAGCTGATGAGATTGGGGAAAATATGAAAAGAGAAAATTTGCCCATAATACAGCAGAAAGTTGTTTCGAATGGAAGATACCATCAAGTGGATTAACTAATTACAGATGTATCGCAATAGGAATTTCCTTCGATAGATATGCTTGGGTATAGCTTATCTTCATTTATTAAGAATAAACTTTGTGGTTGTTATGTTGGTTTTCTGATGATATTCAGTTAAGGATACGTATAAGGCTTGTTGCCTCTTAAATGTTATGAGTGTTTTGGGTTCGATTTTAGTGAATGTAATGCGGCCACTTCAAAAAAATTTTGAAGTGGCCGCTTATTTCAAACCTTATAGGAGAAAGTCTTATTTTACTTCTTCGTACTCAGCATCCGCTACATTATTAGCATCACCAGAAGAAGTGTTGTTGGGGGCACCCTCATTTCCGGGAGCTTGCTGTGCATTATAAATATGCTGACTAGCTGCTTGCCATGCTGCATTTAGCTCTTCCATAGCTTTATCAATAGCCGGAATATCTTCTGCTTTGTGGGCAGTTTTTAAGTTATCCACAGCTTCCTGAATTTTAGATTTTTGGTCAGCAGGGATTTTATCTCCGTATTCGTTTAATTGTTTTTCAGAATTAAAGATTAATCCATCTGCCATGTTGAGTTTTTCAACTTTTTCACGAACGGCACGGTCTGCATCTTCATTAGCCTTGGCTTCATTTTTCATTCTTTCAATTTCCTCTTTGCTCAGACCCGAACCAGCTTCGATGCGAATATTTTGTTGTTTGCCCGTGCCCTTATCCTTAGCGGTTACATGTAAGATACCGTTGGCATCAATATCAAAAGTTACTTCGATTTGAGGTACACCGCGTGGGGCAGGTGGAATACCGTCTAGAATAAAACGTCCTAAAGATTTGTTGTCTTTTGCCATAGGGCGTTCACCTTGTAGCACATTGATTTCTACACTAGGTTGGTTGTCGCTGGCAGTAGAGAATGTTTCACTTTTACGTGTAGGTATGGTAGTGTTAGATTCGATAAGACGAGTCATAACGCCACCCATAGTTTCGATACCCAGCGATAGCGGAGTAACGTCGAGTAATAATACATCTTTTACATCACCGGTAAGTACCCCACCCTGAATAGCAGCACCGATGGCTACTACTTCGTCGGGGTTAACCCCCTTATTGGGTCTTTTACCAAAGAATTTTTCTACAACTTCTTGGATTTTAGGGATACGGGTAGAACCTCCTACTAAAATAACTTCATCGATATCTTGTGTAGTATAACCGGCATCTTTTAATGCTTTCCGACAAGGCTCCAGTGTACGTTCAACCAGGCTGTCAGCTAATTGTTCGAATTTAGCTCTAGTTAATTTGCGCACAAGGTGTTTAGGAACACCATCTACAGCAGTGATATAGGGTAGATTGATTTCAGTTTCTTGAGAAGAAGAAAGTTCAATTTTGGCTTTTTCAGAAGCTTCTTTCAACCTTTGCCATGCCATAGGATCTTTATGCAGGTCCACAGCTTCATCTTTTTTGAACTCTTCAGCCAGCCAATCCATAATTACCTTATCGAAGTCATCACCTCCTAGGTGTGTATCTCCATTCGTAGATTTTACTTCAAATACACCATCTCCGAGTTCGAGGATAGAGATATCGAAAGTACCACCGCCCAGGTCGAAAACAGCAATTTTACTATCCTTATGTTGTTTGTCAAGACCATAAGCCAGTGCAGCGGCTGTAGGTTCGTTAATAATTCTGCGAACGGTAAGCCCTGCAATTTCTCCTGCTTCTTTGGTAGCCTGACGCTGAGCATCATTAAAATATGCAGGTACTGTAATTACAGCTTCTTTTACTTCCTGACCCAAGAAATCTTCAGCAGTTTTTTTCATTTTCTGCAAAATCATGGCTGAAATTTCCTGCGGAGTGTACAGACGACCTTCAATATCCACACGTGGAGTGTTGTTGTCGCCTTTTACAATTTTATAAGCATTGTGAGACATTTCTCCTGTAACTTCATCAAAACGACGCCCCATGTAACGTTTGATAGACATGATGGTGTTGGCCGGGTTGGTGATAGCCTGACGTTTTGCAGGGTCACCTACCTTACGTTCGCCGTTTTTGAGGAATGCTACTATCGAGGGAGTAGTTCTACGTCCTTCATCATTTGCGATAACTACGGGTTCATTGCCTTCCATAACAGAAACACAAGAGTTCGTAGTTCCTAAGTCAATTCCGATTATTTTTGCCATAGTAATTAATTGATATTCTTAAAATTATTTATTTGACCCGTATTTGAATTTCCTAGTTTTTATTGTATCCAAGAGACATTTTCTTTTGGTCAATCCATATGCCATATATAATGATTCGGAAAAATTGTCAGGCAATCTGACAGTTTATAGATCATAGAGCTTGAGGCAATAACCTTTTGACGCCAAAATCCGAAAGAATATCGCCATTCCTATCGTCATTCCTGATACGATAAGACACTTGCAAGTATATAAATCTACAATGCAAACTCCGTAGCAGGACCAATCATAATAAAAATATAGGTTTACATTATACGATTGCTAATATCATAAAATTATTATAGTTTAAATTGCTTTTGTCTTACATAAAAAATACTGTGGAAATAATTGATAAAGTATAATCCGTAGTCTCCACATGGAGTAACTAGGCAAAAATTAGGGATGCGTCTTCTAACCTATGGATACTACTATCATCCCCGATATAATTATTGAAATGTGTCAGGATTGATGAAGGAAATAAAATTTCTTTTTCTCCATCAAAAAAGGATATCTTATCATTGCAGTAAGTAAAGCACTTCTATGATACAAAGAATCCAAACAATTTGGTTTTTATTGGCCGCCCTAAGTTGTGGTTTATTGTTTTATGTGGACTTGTTTTATGTGCAGCAAGTAGGGGCTACAGCTTCTAATGCTATTGGTATTTTAGATGGCACGGCCTTTTTATTTGTGTTGTCAGCTTTGGCAATTCTCATGACTTTATTACCCTTATGGGCGATTTTTCAATTTAAAAACAGAAAACAACAAATTTCTCTTTCCTGGTTTTCTATATTACTCTCCATAGTGTTTTTAGTTTTGGCAGTATGGCATGTGACAGCCTACGGAGGAAAAGTGAATGTCGAAAAAACTTCCTTTGGAATTGGCTGCTTTTTGCCTCTACTATCTCTGATATTTACCTTTTTGGCAATGAGAGGTGTAAAAAATGATGAAAAACTGGTACGTTCAATGGATAGACTGAGATAATACCTACACTTCTTTGAGTGCTGCAATAAGTTCTTGCAACGCCTTTTTTGCATCTCCAAACAACATGGATGTTTTAGGTTTGAAAAACAAAGCATTTTCAATACCTGCATAACCCGGCTTCATACTGCGTTTATTGACAATGACGTGTGAAGCCTGTTCGACTTCTAATATAGGCATACCATAGATAGGACTCGACGGATCTTCTTTGGCAGCAGGGTTTACCACATCATTGGCACCAATGATCAATACTACATCGGTAGTACTCATTTGACTATTGGCATCTTCCATTTCTTTTAATTTATCATACGAAACATCTGCTTCTGCTAGCAATACATTCATATGGCCAGGCATTCTGCCTGCTACAGGATGTATCCCATAAGATACTTCCACGCCTTTGTCTTCTAATATCTTTTCTAGCTCATGACAAGCATGCTGTGCTTGTGCCACAGCCAGCCCATAACCTGGAATAATCATCACTTTTTGAGCATAAGCCATTAATACGGCAGTGTCACTGAGCGATATTTCTTTGTACGTTCCGCCTTCTACTGCAGGGCCAGCTCCCGCTTTTTGTCCTCCAAAAGATCCAATAAGTACATTTTTCAACGAGCGATTCATGGCTTTGCACATCAGTATGGTAAGAATGGTTCCGGCTGAACCTACCAAGATACCGCCTGTAAGCATTACGGGGTTATCATACAGAAATCCGCCAAATGCTGCAGCTACTCCTGTAAATGAATTTAAAAGAGAAATTACTACCGGCATATCAGCTCCCCCGATGGGCATCACAAAGATGATTCCATACAATGCAGCTAAAGCCAGAATAATATAAAACAAAGATGTGTTGGTAGAATTGTTGAATAATAATAATAGGGTAAGAAGCAGTATACCGGCAAGGATTAGAAAGTTTAATATTTGTCCGCCCGGAACAGCCTTGTCTTTGATTCGTCCATTAAGCTTACCCCAGGCAATAATACTTCCTGTAAAAGATACAGTACCGATCACCATACCCAGAATAATTACCAACAACATACCCATGCTAGGTTGATGCATATGGTGATACTCAACTACTGATATAAGCATAGCACATGCCCCTCCCATACCATTAAAAAGACTTACCATTTCAGGCATGGCTGTCATCTGTACTTTCTTAGCAGCCAGTGTACCGATGATAGTTCCTATGACCAACCCACCGAATATCCAAGGATAGTTACCCAATGCTTGGCCAGCATCATCACGATATAAAAATATAGTGGCAAAGATGGCTATGGTCATTCCCGCAGCTGCTATCAGATTGCCTCTGCGCGCAGAGTCGGGATGCGACAGCATTTTTAACCCAACAATAAATGTTACAGACCCGATTAGGTAGGATAGTGGTAAAAGCATATGGTTTAATTTCTTTTACAGTGAAAATGGATATAGCTTACAAGTGTTAGGTTAAGATTTCTTTTTCTTTTTGTTGTGAAACATTTCCAGCATCCTGTCGGTAACTACAAATCCGCCCACCACATTCAATGTACCGAGAATAACGGCTAAAAAGCCTAGTGTCAGAGCGAGATAATCGTCTGAAGGGGCCTGCCCCATAACGATGATAGCACCAATAATTACTACTCCATGAATGGCATTGGCTCCGCTCATTAGGGGAGTATGTAATACGGAAGGTACTCTCGAGATAACTTCAATGCCCAGAAAGATCGACAAGATTACTATGGTGAGCAATCTGTACATTGCCGGATCTGTGAATAATTGGGTTAAAAAGTCCATAGTTTCTGATTTATTGGTAATACTTTACATTAGTTGCCGAGCAAGCTTTTTATGCGCTCGTTGATAATTTTGCCTCCATGTACAATACAGGTTCCTTGAACGAGGTCATCTTCAAAATTTAAGTGCAGGTTGCCATCGTTCTGGATAATTAATTTGAGAAAATTGGCAATGTTTTTTGCATACAAACGACTTGCATCTGCGGGCATTGTAGCAGCTAACGCAGAGTTGCCAATAATTGTTACACCCTGATGCATGATAGTCTGATTACCTGCTGTAAGTTCTGTGTTCCCTCCTGTTGCGGCTGCTAAATCTATAATTACAGATCCGTGACGCATAGCTTCAATGGTGGTACGTGTAATCAATATAGGAGCCTTTTTACCGGGGATTTGCGCTGTAGTAATGATAATATCTGCTTTACGAGCATGCTCGTGAATCATTTCTTTTTGCTTTTGCATATAGGCCTCTGATTGTTCTACGGCATATCCTCCAGCACTGGAGGCATCAGCAGCACCATCTACTTCAATGAATTTGGCACCAAGGCTCATTACTTCTTCTTTTACCGCAGGTCTGGTATCAAAAACTTCTACTACTGCTCCCAGCCTTCTGGCAGTGGCAATAGCTTGCAAACCTGCTACTCCAGCACCAAGAATTAAAACCTTTGCCGGTGGAATACTCCCCGCAGCTGTCATAAACATGGGGAAATATCTGCAATAGGTAGTGGCAGCCAATAATACAGCTTTATAACCGGCAATATTGGCTTGAGAACTAAGCACATCCATTGCCTGCGCACGCGTAGTTCGGGGAATAGTATCCATACTGAATACCGTCCAGCCCAGCTCAGCCCATGATTGCATTAGCTGAGGATTCGACAAAGGCTGATACACACCGAGGACGATAGCATCATTTTTTATTTTATAGTGAGCCAGACTCGATGACTGTATGGCAAGTACAATATCTGCCTCAGCAGTAATGCTGTTTTTATTTTTGATCACAGCACCAGCATCCTGATAGGAAGTATCGTTATAAAACGATTGCATACCGGCATCCTCTTCTACCCAAATATTTATATTTAATTTTTTTAGAGCAGATACCACTTCTGGTACAAGAGACACCCGAGTTTCAGGAGCTATCTCCTTTAGTACAGCAATATTCATAAAATTGGAAAGGTCATTTTAGAGATCTTGAAAATAAAAAATAATCTTTTAAATTAAAAGTGTTTTAAAGAATCAATCTTTCACTTGGATAAAGGAAGATTTAGGGAAATATTTCTTTGAGAAAAATATTAGGAGTTTACAGCTTGGGAATATCCAGCAGAAATTACAGTAAGCAATCGCTGTATGGCATCTGTATCATCCAATTGCAGTCAACAAGAATCGTAGAGAGCGTAGAACTTCAAAATTTTTGTTTGTTGGGAAAAATTAAACACAGTAGGGGAGGCAATGAGTGTCGGGTTACTCGCGCCAGTTTGTGGTTACGTTTTATGTCTTAGGTTACCTGTCAAAATGGTTTGTTATTACTTGTTTTTGTTCGTAGTTGTGTTCGTCAGTTGTGTCGTTATCGCATTGTTTGAATCAGGTCAATTAACTAAAATAGGAGTGAATGATATTGCAAAAAATAAATAGCATCCCCTTTTGAGGGATGCTATATCAAATATTAGTAAGAATACTTAGTAACTCAATAGCCAGTCAATTTTAGCAGCTACTTTTTCTGCGCTGGGGAGCATGGCTGCTTCTAATGCGATGTTCATGGGAACTGCTGGTAAGTCTAATGCCCCCATTGTTTGTACTGGGGCATCCAATTGGAAGAAACATTGTTGCGCTATTCGTCCAGCAAGTGCTTCAGCAAAGGAGTTACGCAATTGTTCCTCTGTAAGAACCAGACATTTACCGTGTTTAGCAACAGTATCGAATATCAGCTTTTCATCCAAAGGATATATGGTACGGATATCAATTACTTCAACACGACCTGGAAAATTTTGAGCGGCATTTTTTGCCCAATACACTCCCATGCCGTAAGTAATAATACACATAGATTCTCCAGAATCCATTTTTTCCGGATCAGCCTGTAATACAGACGCTCCTTTTCCAAAGGGAAGTACATAATCTCTGGAAGGTTCAATGGTTTTGGCATCCTCAGTTCCTGGAACTTTACTCCAGTAAAGTCCTTTATGTTCTAACATAATCACCGGGTTGGGATCGTAAAAAGCAGCTTTCATTAACCCTTTTAAATCTGCTGCATTGGATGGATAAGCAATTTTAATACCTTTTATGGTGGCAAGAGTACTTTCTACACTCCCACTATGGTATGGGCCTCCCCCACCATACGCTCCGATAGGAACTCTGATAATACAGGATACAGGGAATTTTCCACAGCTCAAGTAACAGGATTTACTAATCTCAGTTACAAGTTGATTGATTCCTGGATATATATAATCGGCAAATTGTACTTCTACAATGGGTTTTAAGCCAAGTGCACTCATGCCCACAGTAGAACCTATAATATAAGCTTCCTGAATAGCAGTGTTAAATACGCGCTTGTCTCCAAATTTTTGGGCCAACGTAGCTGCTTCACGAAACACACCACCCAATCTGCCGCCTACGTCTTGTCCATACAAAAGTGCTTCGGGATGGTCCTGCATGATTTCTTCTACAGCATGGAGTGCTGCATCTACCATCACTACTTTTTCTCTCCCGGCTGGAGATCTTTCTCCTCGTTCTTCTGTGATGGGAGTAGGGGCAAAAACATGATCTTCTACAGTTTGTGGATTCGGTTCTTCGGCTGCTTGTGCCTGCTCAAATTCTGAGAGTGCATACTGCATGGCCTCCTCTTCTATCTCGTCTAATACAGACTCTTTAATGCCTCGTTGTAAGAGTGCCTTTCTGAGTTTAGGTCCTGGATCATGCACTGCATGTTTGTCAAGATCATCTTCTGTACGATACCATTCTTTACGAACTCCAGAAGTGTGGTGACCTAATAACGGAACTTTGGCATGTACCAAAATGGGTTTTCGCTCTCTGCGAACCCAGTCGATGGTATATTCCATAGTTTTATAGCTATCTACAAAATCACTTCCATTTACCCGAACGCGTTCCAGTCCTTTAAAACCGGCCGCATATTCATAGGCATCCATGGCTCTGGCTTCATCACTGCTAACAGATATCCCCCAGTCATTATCCTGCACTAAGTAAATGATAGGTAATTGATGAAGGGCAGCAAATTGTAAAGCCTCGCTCACTTCTCCCTCTGTTACACTACCATCTCCCAATGAGCATACTACTACAGAGGGTACTTCAGATTTTTCCTGCAGTTGCTGTTCCCGATAACGTACCCCTTGTGCCAGCCCAGTAGTAGGAATAGCTTGCATTCCGGTAGCACTGCTCTGGTGAATGATTATGGGGAATCCTTCTCTTTTAATATTAGGATGGTTATAATATTCTCTTCCGCCAGTAAATGGATCATCCTTTTTGGCTAATAATTGCAACATTAGCTCATAAGGACGAAATCCAAGTCCTAACATCAGGCTTTCATCACGATAATATGGACTTACATAGTCACATGGCTGCAATAACAAGGCAGTAGCTAATTGAATAGCTTCATGGCCTCTGGATGTACTATGTACATATTTGCAAATGTTTCTGTTAGATTCGTAAATATTTGCCATAGCTTTAGCCGTCATCATCAAACGGTAAGCTTTAAGCATTGTATCTTTTGAAAGCATGCCAGTGTTTTGTTCGCTTTGTGTGGATGAAGTAAAAGTACGTTCTAATTGTGAAAAGAACGTAATGGTTTCTTTCATAAGTTGTTAATAAGCGTGCAAATATCCGAATATACTGGCAAAATCCCTTGTCTTTTCAGGAATGTATGTGTTTATTTTATGTGATGAAGGCTGATTCTTGCCCAATTCATGCTTTTATATGGATGTTATGCAACAAATGAATTGTAAGATGACTATGGTAACATTACCGCAAATAAGTCTATGTATTTGATGTGTAATTGGATGAATATTGACTTTGTTATTCAAAGAAATAACTAAGCTCATTTAAGATGGCTGACAATTTGGGCAATATCCTGAAATGGTAAAGTTAACATCAAGAACTTGGTATAGTTTGGGCAGATGAAAACTAGGAATAACCCCTTCGAGGCAGGTAACTTCTTTACATTGAACACAGCTAAAATGAATGTGATCGTGTCGGTGTTCTTGAGTACAGTTGTGGCAAATAGCATATTTCATTGCACCATCTGTATTCACTACTCTATGGATGATCCCTTCCTGTAAAAGACGTTCTAAAATACGATAGATCGTAACTCGATTAACAGGAATATCTATGGCTTCTTCTATTTCTGGGTGAGATAGAGCAACTTCTGATTCCTGCAAAAGGGTTAAAATCTTTGTTTTAGCTATTGTATTTCGAGATTGTTTCACAATAGATTAGTCATGAATATAAGTAGGCAAAAATACTAAAAAGCATGGCTGAATGGTGTAACTATTCATGTCTAAGTGTACGGCGGTAACTTATGCTCGTAGATAACTATGCCCATATTATCTTCTAAAGATGAATAACCCCATGAGTTATAGATTGTCTCAAAAGTTATGTGAGTTTATTTAATGGTTTTGCTGGGACTATCTCTTGAAAAAATAAGTAATACTAGGGGTTCTGTACAGTATTCACTGGTGTGATGCTTGTTAGCTTACCAGCAATTTCTAACTGAATATCCTTTCCCTCATTTTCATTATACCAATTTTGAAGCTGTGTGATGATGGTTTCAAAATCAGCTTTTTCTTCTATAAGCTTATCATATATAGCCTGACATTCGGCAGGACGAGGTCCCCAAACAGCTAAATCATTTCCCGATGCATCTTGGATAATAAGTTTAGGGATAGATTTTGATTTTCCGGTGAGATAAGAAAGAATACGATAAGGTTCACTGTCTCTTAACTCAAACGATAGGGTAATATGGGGATTCTGAGAAGCTGCTAATTGCATAAATGGTACGGAATGTGCTGCATCTCCACACCATGGTTCTGTAATAACAATCCACTGTTGCGGGGATTGAATCTGAGCCAATGCTGATTGTAACTCAGGATGAATAACTCCTGTTTTAAGCCATCGCTTCATTCGGGAAGCATTCAGCTTAGTATATTTATAATAGTCTTCCTGATTGTAGGGCGGTGTTTGGGATGAGGGATCTTTGCTTAGTATAGATTGAATATAGTCGTTGTATTCCTGGAAATTCATAGCTTTCGGGGTATCAATTCATGAAAAAGCCAAAATTAACGCTTCATAACTAAGTACTTTGTTAAATCCAATAAATGAAAGATGTGGTTATAATGAATAAAGCTGTAGTCCATATTCAACTATTCACTAAGTGGCATATGGTTATTTTAACGTTCCCACAATGATATCGTCAATTTGATATGTAGTTGTTTTATCCTGAGCACTCCCTGAAGGATCTGCACCCTTATACTGAAATCCAACTCTAAACTTTTGCCCATTTACAGGTAAGGGTATGTAGCCTGAATGCAACCAGTTTTGTCCATAACCTTGATTATGTCCTTTACTTATTACCGCATTTAGAGGTAGCCATAAGGTTGTTTGTGGATTTCCTGAATAAGAGGTACATAAAAACACCTTCAATTCTGCACCATTATCATATCCATCAATGGTATAAAAGCTTAACACCAGATTTTGTAAATCACCTGGATCAATTTCCGGGCTAATCAGCCAGGTATTAATTTCAGGGAGTTGACTATTGAAGCCACTTACTCGTGCATACCGTGTACCACCAAATTCTGCACAGGTAAATAATACTCCATTTTCCTGCACTGATATATTTTGCCACCCCGGAAGCAAAAGATCCCCTGTAGTACTGGCCTTTTCAAAATTTTCGTACAATAATGTTTTTCCTTGTAAGAGACCACATCTTGGTAAAGTAAATTGAATGTCATGGGTATCTCTTAACATCAATTGTGGTGTAATTCTACCACTACTGTTTATATAAACAGTATATATGCCAGCGATGCTTCCTTTTCCTGCAGGAAGTTTGCTTGCAGCAAAATCAGCATAGGCACTGTTACGAGTAATAAATTTGTTCCCTTCACAATCTTCTAACTCCCGGCTTGTTGCTGAGGTAGGATAGGTGAAGTTGAGGTCAATATCTTTGAATTGTACTTCTGGAATACATACCAATTTGTTATACCAACGCGGGTCAGCTATGGAAAATAGGCTTGCTGGAATGGTATCTGCAATGGTATTATGACCCATAGACCCTTTGATCACTTTATCTCTTAGTACAACTTCTGGAATGGGGATGGGAACTCCCTGTTCGTCGGGTTCATACCCAAGCACAGGAAGCCCTCCATCAAACCCAAGCCACAACCCATTGCATTGTATATATATTCTTCTCCCTCTAGGAAAGTCATTGTATATGTTGTTGCCATCTATTTTTACACAAATCGCAGCAGAATCATCCTGAATCATAATCTGTTTGTATAGATTGCCTGACTTGTCGTCTGCACTCACAATGCCAGTGATGATAATGGATTCTTTGAGTAAAATAGATTGGTTGACAGACAATGGGTCATATTGATTTTGTAAACGTCGTAATGCAGCAATGGAATGGGTTGACTTTAATAATGGGTCGTATTCAAAAAATAAGGGTGGTGTATCAGGATTGTTTTTGACACATGACAGGCATAACCCACATAAAATCCATACAATCCACTTGCTAACGCATGAGTGTTTCATAGCTATCTGAATTACCATTTTAGAGAAATATTTGCAAAGAATGTTCTTCCCGGAGCGTAGTAATATTTTGCTGGAAACTTATTAGGATTATAATTTTCAAAATCGAAACGTAATTGCTCAAATCCTTGCGAAATGATTTCCTTATTGTTAAGAATATTATTTATGCCAAGACTAAAGTTTAGATAATATTTTCGTTGATGAGCTTTGTGTAAC
>Ga0079224_100009471_pt1 | contig 13278 bp, 11 predicted proteins | sample Stecom2015_FD_80414 | JGI IMG/M metagenome (GOLD analysis project Ga0079224, IMG submission 80414) | Agricultural soil microbial communities from Utah to study Nitrogen management - Steer compost 2015 | ecosystem: Environmental > Terrestrial > Soil > Agricultural land | place: USA: Utah... | reverse complement strand
TCGTGCTTTCTTTGCCCTTCCATTGCTGAATAACGACAAAGGGGTCTATACAAATGCGGTGTATGGCTTTACTACGATGTTATTAAAAATTTTGGAGGAAGAAAAGCCGTCTCATTTGTTAGTTGCCTTTGATGCGGGGAAAACGACGTTCCGGCACGAAACGTATAAAGAGTATAAAGGTGGAAGGCAGAAAACCCCCCCGGAATTGTCGGAACAGTTTCCGGTTGTAAAAGAGCTGCTCAACGCCTTTCAAATTAAGCATTATGAATTAGACCAGTATGAAGCGGACGATATAATCGGTACCCTCTCCGAACAGGCGAAAGAGCAAGGACTGGATGTGGTCGTAGTCTCTGGAGATAAGGACATGCTCCAGCTTGTATCTGATAAAGTAACGGTTCATGTGACGAAAAAAGGAATAAGCGATGTGGATGCTTATACTCCTTCTTTTGTCGAGGAAAAAATGGGAGTCCGCCCAGAGCAGATTATCGATTTAAAAGCCCTTATGGGTGACAGTTCAGATAATATTCCCGGCGTACCGGGAGTCGGGCAAAAAACGGCAGCAAAATTGTTAAAACAATTTGGCAGCCTGGAACAATTATTTGAAAACCTGGACGATGTAAGCGGCAAAAAGTTAAAGGAAAATTTGACCAATCATAAAGATGATGCCTTTATGAGCCGGGAACTGGCAACAATCAACCGGAATTCACCAATTGAAATAACGGTAAACGATGTACTATATAACGGCTATGAAGAAAGAAAGGTATTGCAAATATTTAAGGAGCTGGGCTTCCAGTCCCTGTTGGACAGAATTTCCGGACAAAAGGATGACAGCGAAGGAAATGAAGAACTGGAAGAGATCAATTTTACGGTTGCTGCTGAAGTGACGGAAGAAATGTTTACCGGTGAAGATGCCATCGTTATTGAAATATTCGGCGAAAATTATCATCAGGAGAAGATTCTCGGCATCGGTCTCGTAAATGACAAAGGCGCCTATTATCTGGAACCGGAAACGGCTCTTTCATCTTCTCTTTTTCAGCAATGGGCCGAGGATCCGGCGATGAAAAAATACGTATTCGATGCAAAGCAATCCGTCGTTTCTTTGCTCCGTGAAGGGGTAGCGATGAAAGGGATAACCTTTGATTTATTGCTCGCTTCCTACCTGTTAAACCCGTCGGATAATAATCACGATATTCCTGCCATCAGCAACCGGATGGAAAAAAATGTTGTCCTATTCGATGAAGAAGTGTACGGAAAAGGGGCAAAACGGTCCGTTCCTGAAAAGGACGTATTGGCAGAACATATTGTCCGAAAAGCAAAAGCTCTGTACGAATTGCGGGATGAAATGACAGAACGGCTGAAGGAAAATGAGCAATATGAATTGTTTAAAGAACTGGAAATGCCGCTGGCGCTGATTTTAGGGAAAATGGAACATCAAGGTGTGCTCGTCGATAAAAACCGCCTGAAGGAAATGGGCGAAGACTTGCGGGCCCGAATCGGCCAGCTGGAGCAAGATATTTACAACTTGGCAGGGCAGGAATTTAATATTAATTCGCCAAAACAACTAGGTCCGATTTTATTTGAAAAACTGGGACTTCCGGTTATTAAAAAGACGAAAACAGGCTATTCCACTGCGGCAGATGTCCTCGAGCAGCTGAAAAATGAACATGATATTATTCCGAAATTATTGTTGTACCGCCAATTGCAAAAACTGCAATCCACGTATATCGAAGGGCTGCTTAAAGTGATTCATCAAGATACGAACAAGGTACATACCCGGTTTAATCAGGCATTGACCCAGACAGGGCGGTTAAGCTCAGTTGATCCGAACTTGCAAAACATTCCGATCCGTCTGGAAGAAGGAAGAAAAATCCGCCGTGCCTTTGTCCCTTCGGAAGAAAATTGGTTTATTTTCGCTGCCGATTATTCACAAATTGAGCTGCGGGTATTAGCTCATATATCTGGCGACGAAAAACTCATCGAAGCTTTCAAAAACAATATGGATATTCATACGAAAACGGCGATGGATGTTTTTCACGTGTCTGAAGATGAAGTAACGCCGAACATGCGCCGGCAGGCTAAGGCGGTCAACTTTGGCATCGTGTACGGCATCAGCGATTACGGATTGTCGCAAAACTTAGGAATTACCCGGAAAGAAGCAAAACAATTTATCGATAAATACTTTGAAATTTATACCGGCGTGAAAGAATATATGGAGGAAATCGTCCGGGAAGCAAAACTGAACGGCTATGTTTCGACGATTATGAACCGGAGAAGGTATTTGCCGGATATTACGAGCAGAAACTTTAATGTTCGCAGTTTTGCGGAAAGAACAGCGATGAATTCGCCGATTCAAGGAAGTGCCGCTGACATTATTAAAAAGGCAATGATCGATTTGGACGGAAAACTGAAAGAGGAAAACCTCCAAGCGCGAATGTTATTGCAAGTTCATGATGAACTGATCCTCGAAGCTCCGAAAGAAGAATTAGACAAATTAAAAGAAATCGTACCAGCAGTGATGGAAAATACGGTTCAGCTGGAGGTGCCGCTAAAAGTAGATTATGCCTATGGAGACAGCTGGTTCGATGCAAAATAGGGGAGAAACAGTGTAATGCCAGAATTGCCAGAAGTAGAAACGATACGGAAAACATTATCCACGTTAGTTATCGGAAAAAGGATTGAAGACGTAACTGTACGCTGGCCAAACATCATTAAATTTCCGGAAGACACGGAAGAATTTAAACTGAACTTAATTGGCCAAACGATTCATTCTCTAGGGAGAAGGGGAAAATTCATTCAATTTCACCTGGATGACTACGTGTTAATTTCCCATTTACGGATGGAAGGGAAATATTTTGTCGTAAAAAAAGAGACGGAATTGGACAAACATACCCATGTAATTTTTTCTTTTACGGACGGGGAAGAATTGCGCTATTTGGACGTCAGAAAATTTGGCACGATGCACCTATATCCAAAGAGCATTCAGTACGAGGAGCGTGCCCCATTAAATAAATTAGGTCCGGAACCGTTTGATGAAGCTTTTACTGCAGAGTATTTCTATGAAAAATTACAAAAAACCCACCGGCCGATTAAAGCAGTTCTTCTTGACCAGCAAGTAGTGACCGGCCTGGGCAATATTTATGTTGATGAAACTTTATTTAAAGCCAGGGTGAATCCGGAAAAAACGGCAAGCATGCTGACGAAGGAAGAAGCGGAACGAATCCGGCAATCTGCTATTTTGACGCTGGAGGAAGCGGTACAACTTGGAGGAACGACGATTCGTTCCTACGTAAACAGCCAAGGAGAAATGGGGATGTTCCAGCAGGAATTGTCCGTTTACGGAAGGGCCGGGGAACCTTGCCTTGAGTGCGGCAGTGAAATTCGCAAATTAAAAGTAGCCGGCAGGGGGACCCATATTTGTCCCGAATGCCAAAAGCAATAGAGGAGGGAAACAAATTGACATTAGTAATCGGTTTAACCGGCAGTATCGCCAGCGGCAAAAGCACGGTATCATTAATGTTTGATGATTTTCAAATCCCCGTCATCGATGCGGATAAGCTGGCCCGGGAAGTCGTAGAACCTGGTGAAAAGGCTTATTTTGACATTATAAACACCTTTGGCGAGGATATTTTGCGGGACGATAAGACGTTGGACCGGAAAAAATTAGGTTCCATCGTTTTTCAGGATAAAGAAAAATTGCAGCAATTAAATAATATTGTTCACCCGGCAGTACGGGAAAGGATGATCCAACAAAGGGATGCGTATATTGAACAAGGGGTACCCGCAGTCGTTCTTGATATTCCCCTCCTCTTTGAAAGCAAATTGACTCATTATGTAGATAAAACGTTAGTCGTTTACGTTGATGAAGATGTTCAGCTAAAGCGGCTTATGGAAAGGGACGGATTTACAGAAGAAGAGGCTAAAAACCGCATAAACGCACAAATTCCGGTAAAAGAAAAAGCGAACATGGCCGATGCGGTGATAGACAATAACGGTACAAAGTTTGCCTCGTTTCAGCAGCTGGAACAGATTTTAAGAAGGTGGCAAGTTATATAATGGATAGCTTGAGCGGATTGCTCAAGCTATTTTTTTTGGAAGGATCCGATAAATTTTTTCTATAGAATGACGAAGCAATAATTGTGACAAACCTACGACGGGATATCCGATTTTTTTCAAAAAAGTATATCACATTTAAAACCAATTGTGTTATACTAATTATTAGATTAAGGATTATAGAGTATAGCATAAATGGGAGGAACATGTTCAATGGGGAAAACACGAATTGCAATTAATGGGTTTGGAAGAATCGGAAGAATGGTCTTCCGTCAGGCAATAGTGAATGACGCGTTTGACGTTGTGGCAATTAACGCCCGCTATCCTTCTGAAACCCTTGCTCATTTAATAAAATACGACAGTGTTCACGGTATTTTCCAAGGGGAAGTAAATCCTTTGGAAAACGCTGTACAAGTTGGTGGCAAAATTGTCCAAATCGTAAATTCCCGTGATCCAGAACAATTGCCATGGAGAGAACTGGAAATTGATGTTGTTATTGAAGCAACTGGAAAATTCAAAACGAAGGAAACTGCAGGCTTGCATTTAAAGGCAGGGGCAAAAAAAGTAGTCATTACTGCACCTGGCAAAGAAGTGGATAACACGATTGTCATCGGCGTAAATGATGAAACGTATAACCCGGATACCGACGACGTTATTTCCAATGCATCCTGTACAACAAACTGCCTTGCACCAGTTGTAAAAGTGCTGGATCAAAACTTTAAAGTTATTAACGGATTAATGACAACCGTTCATGCCTTTACAAACGACCAGAAAAACTTGGATAATCCGCATAAAGATTTACGCCGTGCGAGAGGATGCACCCAATCGATTATTCCGACGACAACGGGAGCAGCGAAGGCATTAGGAGAAGTATTGCCGCATTTGAAAGGAAAACTCCACGGAATGGCATTGCGCGTTCCTACTCCTAACGTATCATTAGTTGATCTTGTCGTCGATGTTGCGAAAGAAGTGACTGCCGAGGAAGTAAACGAAGCATTCCAAAGAGCAGCAAACCACGATTTAAACGGAATCATACATTATAGTGAAGAACCGCTTGTGTCCATTGACTATACAACAACGGAATATTCAGCAATTATTGATGGTTTATCCACAATGGTCATGGACGGAAATAAAATTAAAGTATTAGCTTGGTATGACAATGAATGGGGTTATTCCAGAAGAGTTCTTGATTTAACGAAGCTTGTCGGGAGCAGTTTAAAAGAAAAAGTGGAAATCTCTTAAACTATTCGCCTAACTGAAAAATAATTTTCAGTTAGGCTTTTTTTGGAAGTCATTTTTAATCATTATAGAGGAATTGGTCGAAACATGGTACAATATAAGATATTATTTGTGCGCTTCCGACGGATATTTCTTTGAGAATGGGGTTGAACATATGAAATGTCCCAACTGTCATTATAAAAATACAAAAGTATTTGATTCGCGTCCGACAGAAGAAGGAAAATCAATCAGACGGAGGCGGGAATGTGAACGTTGCGGCTATCGTTTTACTACCTTTGAAAGAATGGAACAGTCACCGCTAATGGTGATCAAGAAGGATGGTACCAGACAGGAATTTTCACGGGAAAAACTTGTCCGCGGCTTAATTAAAGCTTGTGAGAAACGGCCCGTACCGCTGGAAAAAATTGAAGAGATTGCCCTCAATGTAGAAAAAGAATTGCGGAACTCCGGGAAGTCCGAAGTGCGGAGCAATGACATTGGCGAAAAGGTAATGGATCTGCTGGTGGATGTAGATGAAGTTGCATACGTACGGTTTGCATCCGTATATCGGCAATTTAAAGATGTCAGTGTTTTTCTGAACGAATTAAAAGAATTAATCAAAACAGACAAAAATCAAGTACAAGAATAAGGGTGAGTTGACTTGCGATTTATTGGCCAAATATTGCCTGTGGACGGGTATGTTGTTCGTTTTAGAGGTTCATTGAATTATCATTATGCCATATCACTCACTCATTTGTACCAGCCGCTCATCGGGACCATTCCCGTCATGCTATATCAAACGCTTTTGCATGAACTGGAACTGGAAACGGATCATTCCCCGAAAACCCACCATACGTTAATGAGCTATTTAAATTTGCCGTTGGACGAAATTTATAAAGCAAGGCGAAAATTGGAAGCAATCGGACTATTGTCTGCATTTAAAAAAGAAAAAGATGGCACAACGATTTTTACTTACGAACTGCAAAGTCCATTTTCGCCGCGGGGGTTTTTTCAAGATGCGATGCTCTCCCAATTGTTGTTTCATCAAATTGGCGACCAAAAGTTTCATCAATTAAAGCAGCACTTTTTTGCAGAAAAAGATGAACAGCCCGGGGAAGAGGTTACCGCATCTTTTCATGATGTGTTTGAGACGTTTACCCCTGAGCTGGAAGTGGTTGAACAAATGGAACCGGAGCCAAAGGCAATTGAAGGAAATACGGATTTTTCCTGGCTGGAGCATACATTGAAGCAGCGGATGATTCCCGTAAGAAAAGTGCTGACACCGGAAAACCGAAGACTGTTATCCCAAATGCAATTATTGTATGGTTTGGATACGTACGAAGTGGAAAAGGCGTTACTATGGGCGCTGACGGAAACAAATGAACTCAATGCGGAGGAATTTAAAGCTGCTTGTCACGATATATTTAAAACGAAAAACCATTCCCAGTCAGTGAAACTGGCGGAAAAAAAGACACCTGTCCAGCCGGCTGGGGAAGAATTAAACGAGCCGCAGACGAAAGAGGAGAAATTGATCCGCCAGTTAGAGACGATGTCGCCGAAAGAGCTGCTGGAGGATCTGTCCAGTGGACATGAGGCATCTGAACAGGATCTGAAATTAATCCGGGACGTAATGACTTCCCAAGGTTTGTCTGCACCCGTCATGAACGTGCTTATCCATTATGTTTTGCTGCAATCAAATATGAAACTATCAAAAGCTTACGTTGAAAAAATTGCCAGCCATTGGTCGCGGGCAAAATTAAAGACGGCAAGAGAAGCGATGGAGTTTGCCAAGAAGGAAAGAGAAAAATACGTAAAGAAAGCAAAATCGCGGCCAATTGCTCCCCGGAGCCAGAAAAGGGAAGTCATTCCGGACTGGTTTAAAGAAAGCAAACAAAAAACGAGCGAGGCTGCGAAGACAGACCAGCCAGTCATTGATTTGGATAAGGAAATTCGGGAGCTGGAGGCAATCCTTAGCCAGCGGAATAGAAAAAATAATCACTATCAAGGATGATTAATATGGAACCAATACAATCGGCATTAAGCAAATGGATGCGAGAGAATAAAAACTTTAAAGAACATTACCAAAAAATTAAAAATGAATTATTAAGTGATCCGGAAATCGTTTCGTTTTTAGATCAGCATCCCGAATTATCGGAAAGAGAAATTCAAAAAGGATTAACGAAGCTGTATGAATATAAAACCCAGTCGAAACAGTGCAGTAACTGCACTTCCTTTGCTGCTTGCCAAAACTTGCTCCAAGGCTACACACCTAATTTAAGCGTGGTCCACGGAGAAATCCATCTTACGTATGAAAAATGCCACCGGCGTCTCGTATACGAAAAGGAACAGGAACAGCAAAAATTAGTGCAAAGCCTTCACGTGCCAAAAGAAATTTTGTCTGCATCGATGAAAGATTTGTATGAAGATCCGAATCGCAACAAAGCGGTAATGGAAATTATTAAATTTCTTAAAGAAGCCTCGAAAGAATTGCCGTCGAAAGGATTGTATTTATACGGTCCTTTCGGCGTGGGGAAAACCTATTTATTAGGTGTTTTAGCTAATGAGCTAAAAAAAATAAATGTTTCCTCGCTGATTATTTATATGCCGGAATTTGTCCGGGAAATTAAATCTTCCTTCCGGGATGACACGACGAACGAAAAAATCGAGACCTTTAAAAAAGCGGATGTTTTAATGCTCGATGATATTGGAGCGGAAATGCAGTCGGCATGGTTTCGGGATGAAGTGTTAGGATCAGTGCTCCAATATCGAATGATGGAGCAGCTGCCGGTATTTTTCACCTCCAATTACAGTGTGGATCAATTGGAAGAAATGCTTGCCCAAACGAAGGACGGTATCGAAACGGTGAAGGCACGCCGCATTACCGAAAGAATCCGTCAAGTGAGCAAGGAAATTTCCATTTATACTGACAATAAACGGAAGTAAAGACGATTTTATCTAGCAATAATGGAAATTACAAGAGCTGCAATTCAAGCAGCTCTTTTTTTGCTTGGCACCCGCATCACTTGTCCTAGCATGCAAATATTCTCGTGCTAGATTTAGGGAATTAATCATTTTTCCTCCCCTTTGTCCATATAATGTAACAGTTTGGTTGTGGTGAGGGTGATGGTTATTGCTTGATGCATATTTTGAATCAGACAAAGAAGTGCTGCTTTTTTGCGAACATTTATTTCGCCGGAATAAACAAATGGAATTGCATTGGAAAATCCATGAAGAATGGGGGAATCATATTCAAGTTGAGGAGAATTTGCCTTACAATGAACTGATTTCAAATGTTGCCTGGGCAATGGCCGAAGTGTATATTGCCCACCGTTTAGGGAGTACGATAAATCATATCATTGAAAAATTTTATTATTTTTCCAATGCGGAAGAAATTGAGCGCATCCACGATATTGCCATCTGGATCTTTGCCGGAGAGGATGAAGACAGTTTATCGGTGAGGAAGAAAAAATCGGACGATCCTAAACAGCTGCTCCATTCCTTATTTATCGCCAATATAAAACAAACCCATCCGGTTCATTATGATTCCATCGTTAAATTTGGCCTCAAAGTGTTTCGGGACCATCTCATCCATTTAGTCGGACTTGCCATCGATGAATTTAAGCGGGAAGAAGAACATCAGGAATTCGTCAATTCGCTCCGGGAATATATTGCCAAAAAGAGGCCCGGCCTGCCTATTATCCATATTTTACAGGGAGAAACCTTTTCCTTTTTCAAAGATAACGGAAAAAGATTAACGAATATCGAATTGCGAAGGCTCATGAAAAAGGAGCCGCTATACATCGTTGGCCTGGATGAGGATGAGTTAAATTTAGGCCCGCTAATTGCCATGGTGCCAAAAAATGTGAAGATTTACGGAGAGGACCCGTCTGACCCAAAGACGCTGACAGTCATCAACGTTTTCCAAGAAAAAGCCCAGTTTGAATCCATCAAGCATTTTCCTTTTTCCCATTATTTAAAGAACGAATCGAAATAGGCTTGCTTTTCCGGAAAGGTATCGCTATAATACGAATTATATTATTATCGTTCATAAAATGTAGGATAAAAGTGATGAGAAGGACATGATTATTTGGTGCTGTGTTGTAAAGAGAGGGAAGTCGCCGGCTGAAAGCTTCCTCAATACACCCAAATAATTACCACCTTTGAACTCTGCTGCTGAAATGATAGTAGGTGGCAGCGTAATTCTGCGTTAAAGAATCGAGCCGAATTTTTCGGGAATGAGGGTGGAACCACGGTCGCTTTATTAGCGCTCGTCCCTTTGCAGCTGCTGCAGAGGGATGGGCGCTTTTTGCATTGCTTTTATCCTAAAAATTGCGAAAGGAGTTTTCAACATGGCTGTAGAAAACATTACCATTACTTTTCCGGATGGAGCGGAAAAAGCATTTCCAAAAGGAACGACAGGAGAAGAAATCGCTGCATCGATTTCTCCGGGGCTGAAAAAGCAGGCATTGGCCATCAAATTAGACGGAAAACCGTTTGATTTGCGCAGACCATTAGAGCAGGGCGGAGCGATAGAAATTTTAACGTATAAACAGCAGGAAGCGATCGACATTATGCGCCATTCGGCTGCGCACTTGATGGCTCAGGCAATCAAGCGGCTGTATAAAGATGCAAAATTTGGCGTCGGACCAGTCATCGAAGAAGGATTTTACTACGACATTGATATGGAGCATAAATTAACGCCGGACGATTTTCCGAAAATCGAAAAAGAAATGAAAAAAATCATCGACGAAAATCTGGAAATTAAACGGGTCGAAGTAAGCCGGGAAGAAGCGAAACGCCGCTTCCGGGAAATTGGCGATGACTTGAAGCTGGAGCTCATCGATGATATTCCCGAAGGAGAAGAAATTACGATTTATGAACAAGGGGAATATTTTGATCTTTGCCGCGGAGTTCACGTTCCGTCGACAAGCAAAATTAAAGCATTTAAGCTGCTGAGCATTTCCGGTGCTTACTGGCGGGGAGACAGCAAAAACAAACAATTGCAGCGTATTTACGGAACAGCTTTTGAAAAGCAAAGCCAACTGGAAGAACATTTGCGTATTTTAGAAGAGCGGAAAGAACGGGATCACCGTAAATTAGGTAAAGAACTGGATATTTTTACGATTTCGCAAAAAGTCGGACAAGGCTTGCCGCTATGGCTGCCAAAAGGGGCGACAATTCGCCGGATCATCGAACGATATATTGTTGATTTGGAAGAACGATTAGGGTATCAGCATGTGTACACCCCGGTATTGGGAAGTGTCGAGCTCTATAAGACAAGCGGACATTGGGACCATTACCAGGACGATATGTTCCCGCCGATGGCGATGGATAACGAAGATTTAGTCTTGCGCCCGATGAATTGCCCGCATCATATGATGGTTTACAAAAACCAATTATGGAGCTACCGCCAATTGCCGGTCCGAATTGCCGAATTAGGAACGATGCACCGTTATGAAATGAGCGGAGCGTTGGCAGGGCTGCAGCGGGTTCGAGGAATGACATTAAACGATGCCCACATTTTTGCCCGTCCGGATCAGCTGAAAGAAGAATTTATCCGGGTTGTCGAATTGATCAAGCAAGTATATCAAGATTTCGGCATTGAAGATTATTATTTCCGTCTGTCTTATCGGGATCCGGAAGATAAGGAAAAATATATCGATAACGACGAAATGTGGGAGAAAACCCAGTCCATATTGAAAGAAACGATGGAAGATATGCAGTTAGACTATGTGGAAGCAGAGGGAGAAGCAGCTTTCTATGGTCCGAAACTGGACGTTCAGGTGAAAACGGCGCTAGGTAAAGACGAAACATTATCCACGGTGCAAATCGACGTACTTCTGCCGGAACGGTTCGATCTAAAATATATTGGCGAAGACGGAAAAGAACATCGTCCAGTCGTCATCCACCGCGGCGTCGTATCGACGATGGAACGTTTTGTTGCATTTCTGCTGGAAGAGTATAAAGGGGCATTTCCGACATGGCTGGCGCCGGTACAGGCACGGGTCATTCCTGTTTCCCCAGATGCTCACCTTGACTACGCAAGAAAAGTAGCAGACCAATTAAGAAATCAAGGTGTTCGTGTGGAAGTGGATGAACGGGATGAAAAAATCGGCTATAAAATCCGGGAAGCGCAAACGCAAAAAATTCCATTCGCCCTTGTCGTCGGCGAAAAAGAGATACAGGAAAATGCGGTCAATGTACGCCGTTATGGGGAACAGAAGACGGAAACCGTTTCTTATGTAGACTTTGAACAACAAATTCTTCAGGAAATTCGGGAGAAAATGCTGCGCAAGTAAATCAAGCAAGGAGGCCAGGAATTATTGCTTGGCCTTCTTTTTCTTGTTTGTCCGGACATTGGATATTTGGTATGGAAAATTATACGTTTACATTTAATTTAAGTTATGCTATGATTACCTAGGACAACATGATGTATCGATGAAGTATACATGTGTTGACAGGTATCCGTAATCATGATACGATTAAAAAGTTAATAGGAAATGATCTATATGTAAGACAAGTAGAAGCACCCGCTTCTCACCAGATTGACGCCTTGGTGCAGTTGACTGGTTCCAATTATGCTTTGATGTAATGGAGATGTGTGGGTGCAATGTGTGCCGACACTTTTTTTAATGAGAAAACTGAACACTTGTCACATAGATCAGGTCGGACAAATTAATCGGAGGTGGATGGCCATTAGCAAAGAAATGAATGTGAATGAAAAAATTCGGGCCCGGGAGGTACGTCTCATCGACTCCAACGGAGAACAGCTTGGGGTTAAATCACGGCAGGAAGCATTGGAAATTGCCCAAAAAAGAAATCTTGATTTAGTTTTGGTTGCCCCAAATGCAAAGCCCCCTGTCTGCCGAATTATGGATTACGGGAAATACCGCTATGAGCAGCAAAAGAAAGAGAAGGAAGCCCGTAAAAAACAGAAGGTCATTAATATTAAAGAAGTCCGTTTCACACCAGGTATTGGGGATCATGACTTTGAAACGAAATTGAAAAATGCGAGGAAATTCCTTGAAAAAGGCGATAAACTGAAAGCTTCGGTTCGTTTTAGAGGTCGTGCCATTACCCATAAAGAACTTGGTCAGGACGTGCTTAATCGGCTGGCGGAAGAATTAAAGGATATTGCGGTTGTCGAGACGAAGCCGAAAATGGAAGGCCGCAATATGTTTATGATGCTCGCCCCAATTAATGACAAAAAGTAATAGGAGGAAATAATTATGCCAAAAATGAAAACTCATAAAGGTTCTGCAAAGCGTTTCAGAAGAACTGGTACTGGAAAATTAAAGAGAGCTCATGCTTATACAAGCCATATGTTTGCTCATAAATCCCAAAAGCAAAAACGCAAACTTCGCAAAGGCGCATTAGTGTCTTCCGGAGATTTCAAACGCATCAAATCGATGCTTCCTAAGTAAGTAAAAAATACATGGAAACAGATCGTAAACGTAATTAGGAGGGAATTATTATGCCACGAGTTAAAGGTGGAACAGTAACACGCAGACGTCGTAAGCGCGTCCTTAAATTAGCTAAAGGATATTACGGTTCGAAACGAACTTTATTTAAAACAGCAAAACAGCAAGTGATTAAGTCCGGTCAGTATGCCTACCGTGACCGCCGTCAAAGAAAACGTGACTTCCGCAAACTTTGGATTGCCCGTATTAATGCGGCTGCACGTTTAAACGACATTTCTTACAGCAAGCTAATGCACGGCTTGAAACTGGCAGGCATTGACATTAACCGGAAAATGCTGTCTGACCTTGCAGTAAATGACGAAAAAGCATTTGCTCAATTAGTGGAAAAAGCAAAAGAAGCGTTAAAATAAACAGGAAAGGGTGAAATCGAATTCGATTTCACCTTTTTCTTCTTACAGGAGAGATTGGAATGGAATCTATCTTTGTCTATTTACTTGGAGTGAACGGAATCGTTTTCTTTCTTATGTATATTGATAAGCAAAAGGCAATCAACGGCCAATTTCGCATTCCGGAACGCACCTTTTGGCTG
>Ga0079224_100009470_pt1 | contig 13278 bp, 10 predicted proteins | sample Stecom2015_FD_80414 | JGI IMG/M metagenome (GOLD analysis project Ga0079224, IMG submission 80414) | Agricultural soil microbial communities from Utah to study Nitrogen management - Steer compost 2015 | ecosystem: Environmental > Terrestrial > Soil > Agricultural land | place: USA: Utah... | reverse complement strand
GGACGGACGCCCGGCGCTCGACCTTCGAGATCTTGATCCGGACCTTCGATGCGACCGCCTCGCGGGCAGCCGCTGCGAGCGAACGGATCGCTGCATCCCTGGGCGAGCTTGGGCTCGAAGCCCAGCGCGTGGTTCAGGAGACGGAACGCGCCCGGCGGGGGCTCGATCCCGATTACGAGTGGCGCTTCACCGTGCCGGCTGGCGAACATCGCTCCCGCCTCGCTGGCGGCGCGTTCTGGGGTGTGGAGGTCAGCGTCAGCTGGGGCGCGGAGCTCGACGTCGCCCTCGAGCGCCTGCAAGCGCTCTACGACGCCAGCGCGTCGCTCGACCCGTTGCACCGTCGACTCGGGATGTACGCGGGCAAGCACACCGTTTCCATCGGCGTGCAGCTGCTCGTGAAGCGAGCGCCAGAGCACGTCCAGGTCGCTCGCAGGTTGCTCGCCGACGCGCTGGACGACCTGTTGGACGTCGGCGCGGTGCCGTATCGGGATGGCGGCCTGTGGGGTCCGGCCATTCGCCGTTTCGAAGCGCGACATGCGATCGCCCGGGAGACCTTCGACCGTGTTCGTGCCTGCCAGCGCGGCCTCGATAGCGGCAACACCATCGCCAGCCGCAGGGCGAGCGCTACGGACGGCGACATCGATGACGTCTGAAGCTGCTGCGGAGAGGTGGCTCACCGGCCTCCGCGACCAGGTGCTCGGGGGCGGCGAGGTACCCGGTTGGAGCCGGGGGCCGGGCTCCAGCCTGAAGTGGCGGGGGGAGGGGGTCGAGGTGGTGGTGACCCCGACGATGCAGCGCTCCCCACTCCCGCTCGGGTTCGGGGTGCACGCGGAGTACACCGTGACCGGCGCACCGAGCTCGGAAGAGCGAGGTGCGGTCCGCAGGCGGGTCCTCGAGCTGCTCGATCGGCTACGAGCGTCGGTCGCGAACGCGGCGCGCGCCGAAAACCCCGCGGATCTGCCGGCCGTGCTGCGAGCGGGGGCCGCGGGCGTCCGCGCCGAGTTGAGCCCGGCCGTGCGCGGCGCCCCCGAAGCGCTCGTCCACGTGGTGGCGGCCTGCTATTCGGACGCGATTGAAGCGGGAGAGCGCTGGGCCACCCCCGTGGAGATGGCGCCCTGTTTGTCGCTCGCTCAGCGACCGCGCTTCGCGGCGAACGCTGGGGTGGACCTCCCCCTGGAGCGACCGTCCCCGTGCGATAGGTGTGGCGCCGCAGCCCGATGCCTCATGAGCACCGGTGCGCGCGGCCAGGCGCGCCCGCTCCGGCCTCTCTGCCATGCCGACGATGATGCCGCCGCACGAGCGGCGCTCGCGGTCGTGGTCGAAGCCTTCGGCGGCGCCGGGCCGCTGAGAGCGCGCGTGCTCGGCACCCTCGCTGCCTGCACCGCCCGTCGCCGACAGCTCGGGGATGCCGGTTTTCCGCCCTTCGAGCTGTCGCTCAAGCGCCGGGGGCGACAGCTGCTTCCGGTGGTTCGCTTCGTCGACTACGGTCCGGAGGGGGGCGTCGCACCGGCTGGTCCCAGACAGCTTCGGGAGCGGGGTGAGCAGATCGAAGCCGAGGTCGAGCGGTGGCTCGGCGCCACCGCAGCGCGCGACCTTCGGGCTTTCTGCGGCGCCCTCGAGCGGGCTCAGCGTGCCTTCGTTCCGTTGTCGTTGGGCTTCGAGGTGTGCGCCACCACCGGCGCGACGCGACTTCAAGTGTACGCGCACCTCCCCGGTCAGGCGCCGGCGCGACAGCGCGGTGCCGCCGCGGCGTGCCTGGAAGCGTGCGTCGGCCCCAGCGCGTCCGTCCCGGAAGTCATCGGGGCCAGCGGCGCACCGCTCGAGCTCGTCGCCTGGAGCGCCGGCCCCGCAGAGCCACCTGCCCTGAAGCTCTACGTGCGCCTGCCAGCAAACCATGTGGACCGAGCGCTCCCAGCGACCGAGCTAGGAGCGCTCGGTCCCTTCGCCGCCAGCCACGGCCTGTGTGTCTTCGAATGCGGCCCGAAGGGGGTTGGCTTCGTCAAACGGGACTTCCCCATCGTGACGCACTTTCAGCGAGCGGCGCCGCTGGCGGAAGCCTTCGCCGACGGGCTCACGGCGCGCGATCGGGCGGTCGCCCTGAAGGTGCTGTCGGGGGAGGCGTTCGCGGCGTGGCCAACCTGGATGAGCGCTGGTCTGAACGAGCGCGTTGCCGAACAGACGCTCTACTTCGTCCCGCGCTAGAGCGCCGATCCGTTTGCCAGCCGAGAGGCCCGAGGAACCGGGGCCCCACTTTAGGTGAGGGCCCCGATTCCTCGGGAAACCCTCGGCCTTGCTCGCGGATCGGGTGCTCTAGACGGTCTCGTTTTCGCGCTAGCGTGCCGCAAGCGCCTCGGGGCTGCTCGGCCTGGCGCCCTCGAAATCGAGCGCGCCCATTCGGTCCAGGCAACGCAGCACGTGCTCCACGAGCTGCTCGGGCGTTTTGCCGCCCGCGAGCCGAACGCTCCGCTCCGCCACGACCTGATCGAGCAAGCTTTGCACGGTGCGCGTGCCATCCAGCTCTTTCAAGAGGGGGACGAGCTCGTCAGGCAAGAAAAAGTAGCGGGGGAAGCGCGAGCTCGCGGCGCCGGTCGCCGCAGAGCCGATCTCGACGCGCGCCATCGGGACCACCCGACCCGACCCGGGAACGGGAATGACCGTGTCTCCGACCTGGTAGCTCTCGAGCAGCCGCGGCCGAGCGGCGCGCGGCAGGTTCGAAGGCGCGTAATCTCCCGGGTCCGACAGTGAGATATCCGCCTCCGGTTCCAGGCACATGTCGCGGATGCGACGCAACGCCACGCTGCCAAAGTGTTGCGTCGCCTCGTGCACGAGCAGGCTGTTCACGCCATACCCGAAGGTGAAGGCCATGAACGCATCCCGATCCGCGACGTTCTTCGGCAGGGCGTGCCCGCGCAACAGCTCGCGCGTTTGCGCCCAGAAGGCTTCCTTGCTCGAATTGAAGCCGTAGAACACGTTCACCATCGCGCTGAACGCATCATAGTAGCTTCGCACGTGCCCTTCGTAGGCGCCGAGCAAGCGCTCTTCGGTGGCCCCGGGATAGCGACCATCCAGCAGCGTCCCCAGGACATAGCCGAGCATCTGCGCACCGGTGACCGCCAGAAACACCCCGAACGTGAAGAGCGGGTCCACGAAACCCGCGGCGTCTCCGACCAGCGCCCAGCCCGGACCATGCAGCTGACTGTGCAAGTAGTTGAAGTCGCTCTCGACCATCACCTTGCGGGGGGCGCCCGGGAAGTCGACCAGCGTGGCGTTGCTCAGCCAGCGCTTGGGTTCGGGTGCGGACTGCAAGGCGCGCAGGTAGTGAGCTTCGACCCCGTCGCGTGTCAACTCACGGAAGCGCGTGACGTCCGTCACTGCGCCCACGGACACCACGTCCTTGTGCATCGGGATGTACCAGAGCCAGCCGATCGGTAGCGTCACGATCGCGATCGCCGCTTCGTCCCAGGACAGCGTGTACTCTGGCTCGAGGGCCGCACCCTGCCAGTAGCCGAACGTGGCCACGTTCTTCCGGAGCGGATCGAAGACGCGCGTCCCGAAGCGACGCGCCACCACTCCCGCTCGACCGCTGGCATCGACCACGAAGCGAGCCGAGATCTCGAGCTCTGCCCCGCCCATCTCGAGGGTGGCGCCGGTCACTCGTTCCCCGTCCATGCGCAGGCGCGTGGCGCGCGCCGGCTGCAAGACCTCGGCGCCGCACGCCCGAGCGTGCTCGAGCAGCAGGGTGTCGAAGCGTGAGCGATCGACATGCCAGGTGTAGTCCTGAATGCCCTCGAAATGCGGTCGGCGCCCCGTCGACTCGCGAAACCAGAAGCTCCACGGGCGCCGATTTTCACCCCAGACGTAGGTGGCGCCCCCCTTCTTGAGGAAGCCGGCACGCTCGACCGCGGGGAGCGCACCGGAATCCTGGAGCACCCGGTTCACCTCGAGCACGAGCGACTCGCCGATGTGGTGCCGCGGGTAGAGCGCCTTCTCCACGACGGTGACCCGCAGCCCGCGGTTGTACTTGAGCAGCACGGCGGCGAGCGTTGCACCGGCCGGGCCACCGCCGAGGATGAGGACATCGGTTTCGCGATGACGACGTGAGCTCATGTTCGATCTTTTTCCAGCACGCGCGTCGCAGCGTCAGCGGCGCGGCAAGTACTCCAGCGCATCCAGCGGAACGCGATGGAACGTCAAACTGTGGCGTGTCCGTTCGGGCGCGCCGGAGGGTAGGCTGCCGTGCACCACGGCCCCGTCGAAGAAAACCACGTCGCCCGTCTCCAAGCGGAGGACCTGTCGCTCATAGCCGTGCGCCGTGACGGCTTGCAGCGCCTCGGCGAGATACTCTCGGCTGGGGTCCGGTCCCCGCTGCGCCGCGCCAAACCCGGCCACCTTCGTGGCCCGGTGGCTCCCTGCGTAGACGTAGAACGCGCCGGACCCCGCGTCCACGGGCTCGAGCGCGACCCAGGCCCCGACCATCTTCGAGACCCCGGGCAGATACGCCAGATCCTGGTGCGCTTCCGTCCCTCTGCTGACTTCGAAGTAAAAGCTCTCGGCCACCCCGCTCTGCGCCTGCAGCAGTGCCTCGGCCATCACCACCAGCGGCGGCGCGTTCATCAGTGCCCGGCAGGCGGCCCCGAAGCCTTCGAGCTCGCCTCCCAGCCGATGGACCCCGAGCAGCGGATTGATCACCCGGCCGCGAGCGTCGAGCAAGTGCGGCTCTGGCTGATGACTTTGGAACCGATGCAGCGGCCGCTGGTAGGGCTTCACGGTCGATTCGAAGAGATCGATGAGCTTCGCACAGGCGGCCGCGTCACAAACCTGCCTCACGACCGCGTACCCCTGCTCTCGGTAGTCGCCGGCGCGCTGGGCCAGCTCATCGGGCCCCGTTCGGGCGGCATCCTCGGAGAGCATTGTCATCAGCATACACCGAGCGGCCTCGTGGGGGTTCGATCGGAAAGTGAATCGCCGGAGGGTCAGCGGGCAAGCAGAGCCAGTGGCCGGCGCCTTGCGTTCGATGCCCACTCGGAGCTACGGTCGACTCACGAAAGATGGCCGTAAACTTGGCGGACGATCAGGCCGAGCGCTTCGCCGTGGACGGCTACTGCGTCTGGCCCGACGCTCTGACTCCAGCCGAGCTCGATAGCCTGCGGGAGGAGGCGGACTTGGCCGTGCGCTGGCAAGACGCGCGGATGGCGCGTCGAGAGCCGGTGGACTCCATCAATCGGCGCGGCCAGCACTACTTCGTCCCAGGTCGATCGCGGGAGCGCCGCGCGCTGCAGCGGTATGTGCTCGGCGAGCGGATGGCGCAGATTTGCCGGCGCCTCGTTGGACAGACCGCGTATCTTTTTACGGAGCTCTTCGTCTGCAAGGAAGCGCACTGTGAGCTGTCCTTCGACTGGCACCAGGACTCCGGGTACGTGCACGCTTTCGGCTTCGGCGAGTACCCGCCGAACCTCACGATTTGGGCGGCCCTCGACGACGCGACCGACGAAAACGGTGCGCTCTGGGTCGAGCCGTTCGGGGCCGGTTCGCCGCGGGCCGTCGTCCCGCACCGGCGTCGAGAGCACGATCAGCTAGGCGCAGATTTCGAAATCCGCGCGCCGGTCCTGCTCGAGGTCGCGGCGGGCTCGCTCATCATCCTATCGGGTCTTTTGCCGCACAGGAGCGGCCCGAACCGAACGACCTTTGTACGGCGCGCCCACCTAAGCCAGTTCGGACCGCGTCCCATCCTCAAGGCGGGCCGGCCCGTGCAAATGGCAGAGCCGCTGCTGCTCGATGGAGTGTACGTCGCGCGATGACGACCCACCGGCGTGGACGCGACCTCTGCCGCGCGTGCGGGGCGGCCCCGCTCGCGGAGCTCGTGGACCTGGGGCTGCAGCCCCCCGCGAACGCCTACAGCGCTCCCAACGCACCCGCGTCGCCGCGAGCTCCGCTGATCGCGTCGGTCTGCCCGTGCTGCGGGCTCATTCAAGTGCCCGACGTCCTGCCCGCCGACTTCTTCGATCACTATTTGTACGTGCCGTCGGGGTCGTTCGGGCTGCCGCGTCACTTCAACGAGCTCGCCGAGTGGTCGTTTGCCGAGGGGCTGATCGGGCGGGGCGACCTGCTCGTCGACGTGGGTTGCAACGAGGGCCTGCTCCTGGCGGCCGCCGCCAGGCGAGGGGCTCGGGTGCTCGGCATCGATCCCGCGCAGAACATCGGCGAGCGCGCGCGCGCCCTGGGCGTCCCGGTTGCCCTCGGGCGGCTCACGCCGGCCCTCGCCGAGCGTGTTCGAAGCGAGCACGGTCCGGCTCGCCTCGTCTCGACCACCAACACGCTCAATCACGTCGATGATCTGGACGCCTTCTTCGAGGCCGCGGGCAGCTTGCTGAGCGACCGAGGGCGCCTGTTGGTGGAGGTGCCTCGCGCGGCAGCGTTCCTGCGCGACCGACAGTTCGATACGCTGTACCATGAACATCTGTCGGTCTTCAGCGTGGGGTCGTTGGTCGACGTGGGCTCACGTCACGGGTTCGGAGTCGTCGCGTTCCGCGAGCTCTCGATTCACGGGGGATCCATGCGCGTCGTGCTCGAGCTGGGGGCCGCGCACCATCGGTCGGCGTTGTCGGCGGCGACGGCCGAAGAGCAGAGAGCCGGGCTGCTTCGAGAAGCCGCTTGGCGTGCCTTCGCCGAGTCGACGCTGCGCCTGCGGGAGCGTTTGCTAGAGGTGCTCCGGGCCAGAAAAGCGCGCGGGGAGCGGGTCTGCGGCTACGGCGCGCCCGCGAAGGCGACGACGCTCCTGAACTACTGCGGCGTCGGTCGAGATCTGCTCGAGTGCATCGCCGACCGGAACACCCTGAAGCAGGGCCTGCTCTGCCCCGGTACCGATATCCCGATCGTCGCTCCGGAGCAGCTGCGAGCGGCCGATCCCGACGCCATCGTCATCCTGGCCTGGAACTTTGCCGAGGAGATCGTCGAACAGCTCAGCGGGTTCCGCGGCGATCTCGTCCTGCCCCTGCCGGAGCCGCGGGTCTTGCCACGGCCATGACCCTCCGTGCGCTGGTGACTGGAGCTGGCGGGTTTCTCGGCTCGCACCTCACCCGGGAGCTGGTGGCCCAGGGCGACGAGGTTCATGTCTTGCTACGGGCGCCGGACGCCGCCTGGCGCCTCGCGGACGTCCAGTCGAGGCTGGGGGTCTGCCGTGGGGATCTCTTCGACGGTGCGAGCCTGCGCGCGGCGATCGCGACCGCCAGGCCCCACGTCTTGTTCCACCTCGCAGGAGACACGCGTGGGCGCTCGGACGAAGACCACGATCCGCGCCCGCTGTTCGAGACGAATGTCGTGGGGACCTTCAACCTGCTCTCGGCCGTCGTCGAAGCCTGTCCGACGCCTCCGCTCATCGTGCGTACCGGCACGCTGCTCGAATACGGAAACGCCCCCGCCCCGTTCCACGAGGCGACTCCCGAGGTCCCGAGCTCCTCGTACGCCGCGACCCAGCTAACCGCCACCACCCTCGCGCGCGCCGTCGCCTCGGCGGAGCGGCTCCGGCTCATCACGGTTCGGCTCGGGCTTTGCTACGGTCCTGCTCGGGGACTCGGCTCCTTCATCCCCGATCTCGCCTTCCGGGCAGCCGTAGGCGGTGTGTTCGACGTCCGCTCACCCGATCAACTGCGGGCGCCGCTCTATGTCACGGACGCCGTCGGCGTGCTCCTCGCGGCGGCCCGTTGGGGTATCAACGCAGCCCGGGCGCCGGAGCTGTTCAATGCCTGCGGAGCGGAGGTTTTGACCCTCGAGGCGATCGTCGCGCGGGCAGCGCGCCTGGCGGGCGAGGGGTTGACGGTGCGTCATCTCGCAGCGCCGAGGGCGCGCGGCGCGGTGAGCGCCTGCTACTGCGACAACGCGCGCGCGCGGCAACGGCTCGGGTGGTCCCCGCTGGTCGGGCTCGACGCGGGTTTGCGCGCTACGCTCGAATGGTACCGGAGCGCTCTGCCGAAATTGTCGCCCGAGCACCTGCGATGAGCCGCCTACCGAACAACCGCTTCGCCATCGCCATCCCCACCTACAACCGCGCGCGCTCTCTGTCGGCCGTCTTGCGCGATGCGCTGCCCGTCTGCGCCGATCTCAACGTCAAGGTGTACGTCACCGACAACCACTCCCGCGACGACACGCCGTCCCTGTGCCAGAGCCTGGCGAAACGCTTCCCGGAGCTCATCTATCGCCGCAACACCAGGGAGCTGCCGATCGAGCGCAGCTTGATGGCCGCCATCACCGATTGCCCGAGCGAATACGTGCTCTGGACCGGAGATGACGACTACCTCGCAGGCGCGGGCCTGCGGCAGTTCGCTCGCCTTTTGAACGACGCGGAGCCGAGCTGCATCGTCTCGGCCGCCAGTGAGATCCCCGCCGGGGTCGAGATCGACTACCAGCGCCCGCTGAGCGCGCAGATCGATCTGCGGCCCACCGGCGCCCCGCACACCCTGCGCGTCTTTCGGGACGCGACGGCGTTCTTCGCCGACCAGCTCTACAAGCCCCCGCTGGGGACGTTGATCGTCCGCCCGGCGCGGATCCTGGACACCGACTATCAACGCTTCTATTTCAGTCTACACCCTCACCTGGGTGCGCTCTACGACGCGCTGGCCGAAGAGCAGGCAACCGGGGGCATACACGCCGTGGTGGCCAGCGAGCCCTACACGATGTCGCTGACGCGTCTGGAGAGTCACGACAAGGCCTGGCGCGAACATCTCGAACACTTCGCCAGGGCTGGCTTCCCGAGCTGGTTTGCGGCGCTGCATCCGATCTACCAACCGCAGGTCCCAGCGGGGCTCGCGTTTCACCGCCAAATCTTCCGGCGCATCTTGGATGAACCGGAAGATGGAGGGCTCACCGAGCCGGCGACCAGAACAGCTCCGTCCGAACCGGGAAGTCCCCGCGCCGCTCGCCGCCGGGGTGGATAGCCACGACGACCGGTGTCGAAGCTAGCTCGAAGCGGGTGATCTCTCGCTGCCCCTGCCGCTCGTGGTGTCGGGCTGCGACGGCGGCCTCGGGCGAGAGGGTCATCCTCACCCCGCGCTCGTGCACCACCACCAAGACGTCTTCGGCGGCAGCGGGTGCCGGGGGGACGAGCTGCAGGTGTCCGCCGCTCGTCCAACAGCGCGCGAGCGGTCGGACGAGCCGTAGCTCTTCGAGCAAGCGCGCGACCGCCGGCGGCGACAAGCGGCTGCCGGAAGCCGACCGAAGCCTCGCTTCGGCGTGCGGCATCGACACGAACACCTGGAGCAGCGCCGGGTGGACCGCCGGCCGCCACGGCAGCGGCCCAGCGCAGCGCTGGTCGTCGCGCCAAGCCTCGGCGACCACGTCCCCCCGCAGCGGCCGTACGTGGCCGCGCCGCCTTCCAGGCCCTCCAAGCACGACGGCCTCGCGATCGTCGCGCGGTGAGCTCGAGCCAAAGCGCTCCGACAGCGTCAGCAGGCCCAGGTGGTCGCGGTTCCAGTCCGCGCCGTGCACGCGATCGATCAGGCTGCGCGCCGACAGCCGCTGGCCGCCGAGCGTGTGGAGGAGGCGTTGCTGCTCCTCGAGTGGAATACCGCGTGGGCGGGCATCGACCCCTCCGACGGAGGGCGCGTACAGCAGCGCGACCATCACGTAGACGGCGCCCTGGGTGTGACGGACCCGTCGCTGCCAGCGCTCGTGGACGAAGCGCGCGACGAGCGCTGCCCCAGCGATGCCTCCGATCGCCAGCCACGGCTGCAGCGCGACCGCGTGGCGGAGCGCAGTGAACGGGAACGCGAGAACCCAGAACAGCAGCGGGAGCAGCACAGCGGCCAGGACCGCCGCCCGCGCCGCACCGCGCGGCGCGCGGCGCACCTGGGACGCCCACCCGAGCAGCGCCAGCGGCCAGGCCAGCGAGAGCGCCACGGCGACGGAGTGTCCGAAGGAACAATCGAGCTCGGGGGTGAGCTGCATCGGATTGGATCCATCGAGCCCACCGCGCGCGACATGCAGGACCCAAGGCGCATACAGGACGGCCCAGGGCAGCGCCCAGACGCCCCAGCGGCGGAGCGGGGGGCGTGCGCTGACGCCGAGCAGGAGGCACGCCGGCACGAGCGTCAGGGTCACCACATGCAGCGTGCTGGCGATGGCGAGCGACGTCGAGGCGAGCAACACCCGCGGCTTGTCTCGCGAGATCGCCGCGAAGCAGAACGCCGCGAGCGGCAACGGCAGCCACCCGAGATTACTCCCGAACTCCAGCACCTCCACCACGCTCGCGGAGGTCAAGAACAGCAGGGTGGCGAGCAGCGCGCCCGTCTTGCCGACGAGCGGGACCGCGGCGCGGCGGACCAGAACCCCTGCGCTACCTGCCGCGAAGCAGGCCGCCTGCCAGAGCTCCCTGGGGCCGAGACCCATCCACTCGCCAGCGGCGGCGAAGTACACATAGAGCGGGGCGTGGAAGATGCCAGTCGCCTGCACGGCGGGGCCCACGAGCGGACAATCACCCCGATCCGCGCAGGCGCGAGCAGCGCTGTGCACCAGGTCCTGGTCGAGGCCAAAGCGCTGCCGCCCGCCGAGCCACAGGATGAGGGCCACACCGGATACGACGAGGAGCAGCGCATCGGCCAGCGCCGCGCCACGACCGCTCTCTCGGCCCTGAGCTGCCCGCACGGCGGCGAAGCTAGCCCAATTGTGGGGAGCCGGTCAGGCGATCTCGAGATAAAGCGTGAGGCTCTCGGCGCGGAGTGCTGCGGCGACCACCGCCACGTGAAACGGCGGGTCCGCCAGGAAGTGGTGGACGCGGCCAGCTGCCTCGCCGCTCACGAGGCCGCCCAATCGCCGCACGACGACCGGTCCGGTCAGCAGCTCGTCCCGCAGTCGAAAGTCCCACTTCGGGAGCCGCGCGCGCGGGGCGCACAGGTCGAGGACCGCCAGGGCCTGACCGCCCGAGAGCGCGACCAGCGGGTGTGAGGCCGGCACGGCCGGGAGCCCGCCGGCGCGGAAGCCTGCGCTCGGATCCGCGTGCACGTACACCTTCACCGTGCTGACCGCGCCGGCCCGGGTCGAAAATCCCACCATGTCCACGTCCTGCCAGCGCACCGCATCGACGGGCAGGGCCCGCGCGGCCGCGGAGCGCTCGACCAACCCGGTGACGAGCCTGCGGCGCTCCTCGGGAGGGCTCGCGTGCAAGCGAACGTATGCCTTCATGTCGAGCTGGCCCTCTTCGTCGAGCTCGAAGCCCGTGGGCAGCGACAGCCTCCCGAAACTTCCGAGCAGCCGCGTGACCTCGGGATCGAGGGGTACGCCGAAGAGCTGGTGCTGGGCCGCGAAGACACGGAGCAACAGCGGACCCTCTGATCGGAGCAGCGCCCCACGCGGCTCCCCGGGAAAGGCGGCGACGCGCAGCCGCGGCAAGATCCCGCGAGGCCCGATGCTGATCGACGGCTCGAGGATGCAATCGAGGGGACGCCGGGGGCCCCTGCGTCGCGCCAGAAGCGCCACCCAGTCGTCGAGCTCGAGCCGAAGCGCCGAGCCGGTGGCGGCGGTGAAGTGAGCGTGGAAGGCGCGCCAGAGATCGAGCGTGTCCGGCGGACCAAATGGCATCATCTCTTCCGACCAAACGCTAGGCGGGCTGCATGCTGCGCGGCGCGAGCAGCGCGCGCAGGGCTCGGGAGCAGCGCCGCCGCTGGCGCGCACCCGCAGCTCCCGGTGCTCGAGGCCCGCCACGCACAAAGGAAAGCCGCTCAGCGTCGGCGGTCGTCGGCCGCGTTGCCAGGCAGCGCGCGCGTGCTGCAAGACGGCGGTCCTGGCTGGCGCCCACGAGCTCGGAGGTGGCGCGATGGTAACGTGCGTGAGCCCTTGGTCGGCGTCCAGCAGAAGCTGGGCGAGCTGGTCTCCGGGCACGACATGCTCCATCATGGGGGACTCGTCCAAGGTTTGCATGTCGCTCGACCATTTGCGAAGCACTCTGAGCGCTCTTCTCGGCGATCTCGCCGTGGGAGACTCCCTTCGCGGGTGGCAGCTCGTGCACATCGACGTCGACGAGTCGCTGGCTTATGCCTTCGAGCGGGGCAAACAGCGGATCGAAATCGCCCTCTCTCCGCGAGACGACACGGTTCGCCGCTACGCCCAATCGCGCTCGTTCAATATCGCCTATTCCGTCAGCCGCCTGCCCGGTAGCTGCCTCGACGCGGAGGGGCGGGAGCTGGTCGACGCGGTGACCCGGCGCCTCGTCGACCACGACGACGGCACGTGCGCTGCGCGCTTCGCCGTCGTGGCGGAGGCGCCGCCCAGCGGCGAGGTGCGGGAAATCGACGTCGACACCCTGCTCTGCCCCACGACGATCGGCGCCGCGTCCTACTATACCGCCAACCCGTATGTGGGCTGCCTGATCGGCTGCAGTTTTTGCTACGCCCAGCCCCGGGTCGCGATCATCCGCAAGCTGGCCGGGTACCCCGCGATCCCCTGGGGGCGCTATGTGCTCGCCAAGCGCAACGCCGCCGCCGTGCTCGCGCGGGAGCTCGCGTCGCAGCCCCGCCGCCCCATCGTCTTGAGCCCCCTGGTCAGCGACGTCTATCAGTCCATCGAGCGCCGCCTGGGCATCACCCGTGCGTGCTTGGAGGTGATCGCGCGGGCCGAGGTGCAGGTGTTCGTGCTCACGCGGTCCACGCTGGTCACCCGCGACATCGATCTGTTCGGCCGGATCCCGGGGGCCACGGTGGGCTTTTCCATTCCCACCGACCGCGACGACGTCGCGCGCGCGTATGAACCGCGCGCCGCTCCCGTCTCCGAGCGCCTGCGCGCCCTGGGTGAGCTGCGGTGTGCGGGCGTCCGCACGGTGGCCGTGCTGCAACCGTTGCTGCCGATGAACGTGGAGGCGCTCGTGGATCGTCTCGCGGAGGTGTGCGAGGCGATTCGAGTGGACGTGTACCGGCCGCCAGCACTGGGCGGCGCGCCGCTGGTGCGGCGGCTGCCGACCGTGCCCGAAGTGGACCCGGACCAAGACGCCTTGCGGGCGCGCGTGCTCGAGGCGGTGCACCGCAGGGGGCTCCAGGTGTGGACGAGCCATGTCCCCCTCTGACGACGCTCCTGTGTGTCCGGCTTGCGCGTCCGGTTCAGGTCAACTCCTGATCGACCAGCGCGGCGTCGCGACCACGCAGTTCGTGCTCTACGCGGACGAGGCGTCGGCGCGGGGCTGCCGTCGAGGCGACCTGATCCTCTATCGTTGCGAGATCTGCGGGCTCGTCTTCGACGCGGCCTTCACGGCGGACCGGGTGCTGTACGACAGCAGCTACGAGCTCGATCAGAGCGGCT
>Ga0079224_100009469_pt1 | contig 13278 bp, 10 predicted proteins | sample Stecom2015_FD_80414 | JGI IMG/M metagenome (GOLD analysis project Ga0079224, IMG submission 80414) | Agricultural soil microbial communities from Utah to study Nitrogen management - Steer compost 2015 | ecosystem: Environmental > Terrestrial > Soil > Agricultural land | place: USA: Utah... | reverse complement strand
TTCTTGGCTTCTGCGATGGTGTTGCTGTGTAGCGGCGCGCTCGCCGAGCTTACCTATGCCCGCGGAGACATCCGCGATCGAGAGTTTCTGAGGCTCACCCAGACTATCCGCGCGCCACGCTGCGCCGAGTGAAGACTTCACATGACAGCACACTACACACCTTCTCGACTGTCGATCATCGTTCCCGTCGGCGCACGCCGTTCGGACCTGAAATCGCTCTATGCCGAGTACAAGGCGGGGATCGATGCGATCGGCCTGCCATACGAGTTCATCTTCGTGATCGATGGACCGCGTCCCGATGCAGCTCGCGCGCTCGATGAGCTCATCCGCTCCGGTGAGCCGCTCACGATCGTGAACTTGACACGCTGCTTCGGCGAGTCAGCCGCGCTCATGGCTGGGTTCGAGCGCTCTACCGGCGATGCCATCCTGACTCTGCCGGCATACCACCAGGTCGACGGCAGCGACCTTCGCAAGCTCCTCGCCGCACTCGAGTCGGTGGATGTCGCCATCGGCTATCGCTTTCCCCGGGCCGGCAACGCACTCGAAAAGGTGCGGCGCGCGGCTTTCCATGGACTCGTGAATTTCGTTACGGGCGCGCGCTTTCGCGACCTTGGCTGCGGCGCTCGCGCACTCAGACGTCAAGTGTTCGAAGAGCTCGACCTGTACGGAGATCAGCATCGCTTCATGGCTATCCTGGCGACGCGACTCGGATTTCGCGTGGCGGAGGTCGCCGTCAAGCAGTCCGTTCACGACCGGCACTCACGCATCTATCGCCCGCGCGAGTACGCGCATCATCTGCTCGATCTCGTGAGCATCTTCTTCCTCGTGAGATTCACGAAGAAACCACTACGCTTCTTTGGCATGATCGGCGCGATTACATTCGGCATCGGTGCATTGCTGATCACGTATTTGGGCGTGGAACGCATCGCATTCGACGTGAGCCTCGCGGACCGTCCCGCCTTGCTGCTCGCAGCGCTGCTCATCGTGCTCGGGATTCAGATCTTCGCACTCGGTCTGCTCGGCGAGCTCATCATCTTCACGCACGCGCGGCAGCTGAAGGACTACCGCGTCGAAGCCGTCATCCACTATCCGGAAAGCGAGGGGATCTCATCCTCGGCCGAGGCGGAGCCCGCAGCAGGCGGACGCGACATACCGCACCCCACCTCGTCCGCAGTCGCCTGACGACCGCGCTCCCGTCGGTTGGCGCGTACCCAGACCTCGGCCGGTTGGCTAGAACCGGTGCCGCGCTGCTCGAGTCGGATTCGTTCCGTCGAACCGAAATCGGTGAAGCGGCTCGGCACGCGCGCGTCCTCGCCAAGCGCTATGGCCGTGACCACTCCTTCGAGGATCTCGGCAGGCAGCCGCTCCGGCTCGGAGCTCACGTAGATGCGCGTCATCTCCGACAGCCTGCTGACCAATGCTGCGTGAGACGCACCGTACGAGAACCATTGCGCATCCTGTATGACGATCGTATGCGGCCGGCCCGCGCGATCGTGCAATGCTTGCAATTGCACGAGCAGCGCGTCGACGAAGACGGAGCGCGATTCGAGCGGAAGAGCGGCGAGATTGAGCGCCACGCTCACGGTCGGATGTTCGAGTGTGGCGAGCACCTCGCTCAAACGCGGCGCCTCGTGCGCATCGCCGAACGAGCGCAGGCCGGCCGGAATTTTCGCGCTCAGGTTCTGAGCCGCACCGATGATGCAGCATTGGTATCCGTTCGCTAGGAGCTGCTCGGACAACTCGCTGCAAAAGGCCGTCTTGCCGCTGCCTCGCTGACCGCAGATCAAGAGCGAATCATAGTACGGCGCCAAAGTCAGCTCGGTTCCGTCCGCAAGCGTTCCGAGCGGCACGCGAAGCTTGGGTTGCGCATAGGCGAGATCGCCATCCATTAGGTCGCGGACGAGCTCCAAGAATCCCTCGCAATAGGCCCCAGAGGTCGTTCGATCCGCACACTCCTTGATCAAGGCATCCGCGTTCTGAACCGCCACCGCATGCTCTGCGAGCCGGAAGAGCGCCAAGTCATTTTCCGCATCGCCGATCACAACGAGATTCTGTGCCGAGATGCCGAGCTGACGCAGCGCTTCTTGGACACCGGAGGCCTTGTTCACATCCGCCGGCAACACGATGAGCGCGCCATCGTTCGTCACGAGCTGACAATCGAGGCGGAGCTTCTCGATCGCGTCGCGCACCTCACGTTCGTTCGCGAGCGGCGTCGTGACGATGGAGCTGCCGACGGTCAGGGGTGCGACGCCCCTCCGATGGAGCTCTTGCAGCAGTACCTCGGAAGGTGCCTGCGCGAGAATCTCGGAGCGCTTCGTCGCCGGCTGGTGCAGAATCGCCCCGTTCTCGGCAATGACGTGATCGAATACGCGCGTCCATGGAAAAATTTCCAGAAGCTCGCGCAGCTCCCTCGCGGTGACGAGAATCAACTTGCGTCCGCTCGCCGCCAGCGCGCGCAGCGCGTCGACACACCGCTCGTCGTAGCGGCCATCGCGAGCAAGCGTGCCGTCGAAGCTAGCCGCGAGTGCAACGAATCGCATTGCTCTTTCCTAAGAGTGCGCCGCTGGCGCCGTCCGCTCGCGCTAGCGGAACAGCGCCTCATACGCCGCGAGCAAACGCGGCACTTCGTGCTCCCAAGCGAGTGTCGTCTTCACCCGCTCGAGCCCGATCTCACCCATTCGTCTTCGCAACGGCTCGTCGTCGAGCAGTTGCACGATCTTGCGCGCCAGGTCCTTGGGATCGTTGCGCTCGGCATAGAGCGAGGCGTCTTGCGCGGAGACACGCCCCTCCACGAGGTCGTACTGTACGATCGGCTTGCCGAGCGCCATGTACTCCATGATCTTGTTCATCGTCGACTTGTCATTCATTTCATTGGCGACATCCGGATTCACGCAGACATCGGCCGTGTTGAGCATCGCGAGCAGCTCGCTGTCCGGAACTCTTCCCGTGAAGGTCACGTAAGCCTCGATGCCGAGCTCCCGCGCGAGCGCCTGCATCGCGGCAAGCTCCGTGCCGCCGCCTACGAGGCCGAAATGAATATCGGTCCTGCCGAGCTCGTACACGATGTAACGCGCCGCCTCGAGCAAGCCGTCGATGCCTTCCTGACGCCCCATGACCCCGACATAGCCGACGAGATAGCGCCGACCCTTGCGCAGCTCCGGCACCGGCGGAAGGATCTTGAGTCGAGTCAAATCCGGGCCGCTGCGAACGACGAACACTTTCGAAGGCGGCAATCCTCCACGCTCGATTGCGATGCGGCGGTACGATTCGTTCGTCGCAACGGACACATCCGCGGTCCTGAAAGTCAGACGCTCGAGCGTCAGCATCAGTCGGTAGAAGAAGTCGCGTCGCTGGAACTTCGCCTCGTACAGCTCGGGGTTGATGTCGTGGTGATCGAACAAGAACCTCTTACCGAAGAGCTTGTAAAAGCCGCCGATGAGAAAAAGCGTGTCGGGCGGATTGCATGCGTGAATCGCGTCGAAGCCCTGCTCGATCAGGACGCGAACGGACAATACGAACTCCGCGAGAAGCGCCCACGTGTACTCTGCCAAGTATCCGAACGGTCCGCTCGCCTCGAACGGCTGCGGATGACGGTAGATGGAGATGCCATCGATCTGCTCGTAGCTCCTCTCGTAGCCTTTTCCTTTCGGACAGATGATCGATACGCCATACCCTGCCGCGCGCAGCGTCCGTGCCTCCTGCCAAACGCGGCGGTCGAAAGGGCACGGCAGGCTCTCCACGATGATGAGTACTCGTCGGCCTGCGCCCGCCGTCGCCGCAACCGAATTCACCACTTGACCTTCGACTCGAGACATCGCTACCAGCACATCCCCAGATACCGCGCCCGGTACGCCTCGCGGTTCGGCAGCACGGCGATGTCCAGCAGGAGCTGATCGGGCCGCAAATGCGTCTCCAGCGCGGCAAGGACTTCCGGCGATTTCATCGCCACGACGAGCACCTCCGCTTCTCGAATCAGCGCCTCGAGATCCGTCGTCATCAGCGAAGCGATATGAGGAATGCTCTCCTCGATGAAGCGACGATTCGCCCCGATCAACCTCGAGATATTCACTTCGGGGTCGTAGATGCACAGCTTGAGCCCCTTGCCGATGAACCGCTCGGCCATGATCACGAAAGGGCTTTCTCGTAGGTCGTCGGTCCCGGACTTGAAGCTCAGGCCTACCATTGCGACGGAGCGCTTACCGCTCGATAGCACCGCATCGATCGCATGCTCGATGTGCGCCGCGTTGCTCGGCAAGACGCTCGCCAACATCGGCAACTCTACGTCGCGCGTCTTTGCCGCGTACAACAGCGCCTTGAGATCCTTCGGGAGGCACGATCCGCCGAAGGCGAAACCTGGCCGCAGGTAAGCCGGGGAAATGTTCAACTGGCGATCCATGCACACGAGACGCATCACATCGTGAGGATCGACGCCCAGCGATTGGGAGATGCGGCCAATCTCGTTCGCAAACGTCACCTTGACGGCATGGAAAGCATTGCACGCGTACTTGACCATCTCCGCGGTCCTCACGGACGTGTGCACGAACTCGCATGGCAAGTGTCCGAACACGGACCTGAGCACGCTCACAGCATAGGGATCGTCGGAGCCGACGATCGTGAGCGGCGGATGATCGTAGTCGTGAATCGACGTGCCTTCGCGCAGGAACTCGGGCTGAAAGCACAGGCTGAAATCTCGCCCGCATTTCAATCCGGAAGCGCGCTCGAGCGCCGGTTGAATGACCTCTTCCACCGTGCCCGGCTTCACCGTCGAGCGAATCACGATGACGTGCCGTGAGGATTTTTCCGGCAGCACCGCGCCGATCTGCTCCGCAATTCGCGTAATCGCCGTGAGATCCTGATTTCCGTTCGCCGTCGCGGGCGTGCCGACGCATACGAAGGAAAGGTCCGTCGCGAGGATCGCCTCACGCACCGAGTCGGTCACGCGCACGGCGCCCGAGTCCATCACCGCCCGAGTGAGCTCCTGAATTCCGGCTTCTACGATCGGAGCTTGGCCGCGACGGAGCAACTCGAGCTTGTTCGAGTCGATGTCGACGCCGATCATGGCGTGACCGTCGCGCGCGAGGCATGCAAGCGAGACGGCACCCACATAACCGAGCCCAAAGACGCTGATGCTGCGTGCTTCCACCACATGCGCAAGCTTGTCCTCGGTCGCATCCACCCACGCAGGACGCGTGCGCTGCGTGCCAGTCAACGTCTCAGTTTGCACAGACATGATCGCTCCGCATGTAAACCTCCGATCTCGAGAACCAGCGAAGAGCGGCAAGTTCTATGCCACGAGAAAAGTCGTAAACGCGTCGGATCGATTCGAGTTGAGGCTACGCGTGCAAAGCAACGCAATCGTCGCGCTGCACGTGCGTAGCATCCGATACGGCCCGACGTTGAAAAACATTCAGAGCGTCGGAGCTCGCCGACAACGGCAGCGGAGAAAAAACCAAATTACAAGGAACCGGACGGCGTGTTGAACAATTTGCATCTGGCATGCAGTGTCATAGCGGAGAAGATCAGCAGTGGAACCCTTGATCAAATTGCACGAAGACGGTTTGGGAAACTTGCGCGGGCACTCGCCCGCGATGAAGCAGGTGTTCGCGTTGATTCAACGCGTGGCGCCGACCGAGGCCACCGTGATGATCATGGGAGAAAGCGGCGTCGGTAAGGAACTCGTCGCCGAATGCATTCACCTCTTGAGTCATCGCGCGCAGGGCCCGCTCGTTGCGATCAACTGCGGCTCCATTCCCGCCTCGCTCATCGAGGCGGAGCTTTTCGGGTACGAGAAGGGAAGCTTTACCGGCGCCTCTCGTTCGCATGCCGGTGTCTTCGAACGGGCGACGGGCGGGACGCTCTTTCTCGATGAGGTCACCGAGATGCCGCTCGACATGCAGACGCGCTTGTTGCGCGTTTTGGAGACGGGTCGGTTCTATCGAGTCGGAGGAACTCAAGAGATCAAGACCGACATACGAGTCGTGGCAGCCACGAATCGCAACATTACCGAAGCGGTCGCGAACCGGCAGTTGCGCGAGGATCTCATGTATCGTCTCGCCGTATTCCCGTTGCACGTGCCGCCGCTGCGAGAGCGAGCCGGGGACGTGCCGCTCTTAGCCGAGCACTTTTTGGTCATGCTCAATCGAGCGAACGATTCTCAGAAGCGCTTCTCTGCTGCGTTCCTCGATGCGCTGCGGACGTATCGGTGGCCCGGCAACGTACGAGAGCTCAAGAACGCAGTAGAGCGCAGCTTCATCCTCGCCGACGACGTTCTCGAGTTCGACTTGCCGATCGCGATGCCGGTGCCGGCATCGGAACCAGAAGTGCGGCCGGCGGGATTGCATGTACCGCTCGGGTCGCGACTCGATGAAGCCGAGCGCTCGTTGATCGAAGTCACTCTCGACTACTGCGACGGCGACAAGAAACGCGCTGCCGCCGTGTTGGGCTGCAGCTTGAAGACGCTGTACAACAAGTTGAACAGCTACGCGAGGGACAATGCGGCGGCTCGAGCTCGATCCGCAGCGCCGCCGCATGCTGACGGGCCGCTTTCGTCGGCGCCGATGTGAGTTGGAGTGACGGGGACGAGTCACCCGTCGCTCGTCGCTTTTCAGGCTTGCCTCCTCTTCCGAAGCGCCCTAGACTCGATACCAGACATCTGTCTGGTATCGAGCACAAATGCCCCCTCTTTCTCCTAAGCAGTTGGAAGTACTCGCATTTATCCGCCGCTTCATGGAAGAACGCGGATGGCCGCCTACGCGCGGCGAGATCGCCGCAGGTCTAGGGCTCAAGAATCGCCAAGGCATCGATCAACACTTGCGCGCGCTGGAGCAGAAGGGCGCGATCGAGCTGACCCCCGGAATTTCCCGCGGTATTCGCCTAACCGACGAAGCACCGCATCTGAACCAGCCGCGTGGCGTGAAAGAAAAAAAGAGCGTGTTCGGCCTGCCGCTGCTCGGAAGAATCGCCGCAGGCTCTCCGATTCTGGCAACCGAGAATATCGAGGAGCACGTTCGTGTCGATGGCGCTCTATTCAGCCCGCATGCGGATTTTCTGCTACGGGTGCGCGGCGACAGCATGAAGGACGCGAACATCTTCGATCGCGACCTTCTCGCCGTCCATCGCACTTCGCAGGCACGCAATGGACAGATCGTCGTGGCGCGCATCGACGATGAGGCGACCGTGAAGTACTACCGACGACGAAACGATCGCGTGTTCCTCGAGCCCGCCAATGCCGATTACTCACCGATCGAGATCGATCTGCGTCGCCATGAGCTCACGATCGAAGGGCTGGCGGTCGGCGTGATTCGAAACGGGATCGGAGCCAATCGATGATGCACGGAGGCTCTTCTTTATCGAGTCACGAAGCACGAATCACAAGTCACTTCTTCCATGGACCGTGCCGCAACGTTGGAGCATCTCGCACGCCTGTGTCGCTCGGGTCGCGACACATCTGCCGCGCAGACTATAGAGCGCAGCGGATGGCCTTGCCTCGATGCGATACTGCCCGGCGGCGGATGGCCGGTAGGCGCGATCGTCGAGCTCATGCCCATGGCAACCGGCATCGGCGAATTGCGCTTCGTGCTTCCTACTTTGGCGCAACTCAGCCGCACTGAACGTTACGTCGGGCTCGTCTCTCCTCCTTACATTCCATTCGCGCCGGCGCTCGTCCAACACGGCATCGCTCTCGAGCGGTTCGCCGTCATCGATGCTCGCGCGAGCGAAGATGCGCTGTGGGCGTTCGAACAGACATTGCGCTGTAGATCGTTCGGCGCGGTGCTCGCCTGGTGCTCGACCGCGAAGGATCGCGAAGTACGTCGGTTGCAGCTCGCCGCCGAATCGGGCGGCAGCATCGGCTTCTTATACAGATCGCCATCCGCCGCACTCGAGCCCTCCCCCGCCGCCATCCGCCTACGCTTGCAGGCGAGCGAACAAGGCCTGCTCGTCGACGTTTTGAAATGCCGCGGCGCCCGCAGCGGCATGAGCTTAGTGATCAACAACGAAACTTCCCCCCAACCTTCTTCTGCAACGGGAATGCGAATGCCAGGAGGCACGATTCCGGCTTCTGACTATCCCCTGTCCCCTGCTCCCTAGTCACTTCTTTATGCTGTGGCTTTGCTTGTCCCTACCCAAATTGCCTCTAGAGGCTTTACGTGCGCATGACGATGGGGCTCCTACGGTCGTTACGACCTGCGAGGGCAACGCACGTTGGGTGGTCTGCTGCAGTCGCGCGGCCGAACGAAATCATTTGAAGCCTGCCGTCAACTACAACGTCACCCTTGCGACATGCCCTGAGGTGAAAATGCTCGAGCGCAATGTGTCTGCCGAGCGCTCTGCGCTCGAGCGGCTTGCAGCTTGGGGATACCAATTCAGCAGCACGGTCGTGCTGGGCGACGTTTCGAGCCGTTCGAGCGAAGCACATCAAGCGACTCTGTGGATCGAGATCGGCGCGAGCTTGAAGCTGTTCGGCGGTTTTCGCGCACTGGTGGAAATGATCGAGAGCGAGCTTCGCGAGCTGAGCTATACGTATCGGCTGGGCGTCGCACCGACGCTCGAAGGTGCCGCACTCCTTGCGCGCGCCGGAATTCGCATCGCAACGACGAACGTGCAAAGTCTATACGAGCGCATTAGGCATCTACCCGTTCAATATCTGGCGCTGCCCGCTCGCACATGCCAGCAACTCGTCACCGCCGGCGTACGCACGATCGGTCTCGTGCTCGAATTGCCTCGCGATTCGCTCGCCAAGCGTTTCGGTCCCGAGATGAGCCGCTATTTGGATCGTTTGATGGGTGAAGCAGCCGATCCGCGCCCTACGTTCAACTTGCCGCCTCGCTACGATACACACTTCGATTTCGACTTCGAGATCCACAGCACCGAATCGTTGCTCTTTCCGCTCAAGCGGCTGCTGCGCGAGTTTGCGGGCTTCCTACGAGCACGCGACGCCGGTGTTCAATCCTTCGATCTCGTGTTCGAGCATAGCGAAGGCGCCAGTACGTCCATGCACGTCGGACTATCGCTGCCGGACCGAAGCCCGGAGAAGTTCCTTGCTCTGGTTCGCGAGCGACTCGAGCGCATCAGATTGCCCGCGAGCACGATCGGGCTGCGGCTCATCGCCAACCATTTCTCCGGTCCGACGGCGCAGCAATCCGACTTCTTCAGTCACGCGTTGCGAAACGGCGAGGAGCTCTCGCACACGATCGACCGCCTCACGGCCCGGCTGGGCGAAGGACACGTCTACGGATTGAACACCGCGGCCGATCATCGGCCCGAGGCAAGTTGGCACAGAGCAAGGCTCGATGAAGGGCGCGAGCCGCTCCAGTTTCCCGATCGTCCACTGTGGCTGCTTCCGGAGCCCAAACCGCTACAGCTTTCGACGATGCCGCAAATCACCTCCGGCCCCGAGCGAATCGAGAGCGGCTGGTGGGATACGGGCGACGTCGAACGCGACTACTACATCGTGCGCACGAGCAACGGCGCGGACCTATGGGTGTATCGGGATCTGGCGCGGAACGGGGAGTGGTATCTGCATGGGTTTTGGGGCTGACGCCCCGGTTGACGGTTGACTGTTGACAGTTGACGGCCAGAACCGGAATCGAAAGTCGAGGTTCGAGAACAGATGAACACTTCTTCTGACGGTCAACTGTCAACTGCCAACCGTCAACCCTCTTCTTTTTCTGACCGTCAACTGTCAACTGTCAACTGTCAACCATCTTCACTCACCGTCAACGTATCGCCCTCCGGGCGATACGCCGAACTCCACTGCCTCAGCAACTTCACGTTCTTGCGCGGGGCGTCGCATCCCGGCGAGCTCGTGCTCCAAGCGCATCGGCTCGGATATGCTGCGCTTGCGCTCACGGACGAGTGCTCGATGGCCGGTGTCGTGCGGGCATACGAGGCTGCGAAGGATTGCGGCATGAAGCTCATCGTCGGGTCGGAGTTTCGGACGAAGGACGATCTGCATCTGGTGTTGCTCGCGCCGACGCAGACGGCTTATGCGCAGATCTGCCGACTCATCACGACGGGCCGTCGTCGTTCCGAGAAAGGCAGCTACCAGCTCTCGCGCGCCGACTTTGCGAACGGCTTGGACGAGTGTATCGCCCTATGGATTCCCTCGAGGGGCGCTACACCGTCGCAAGCCCATTGGGTCCGCGAACGATTCCCGGATCGCGCTTGGATTGCGGTGGAGCTGCATCGCTCCGCGGACGACGCGAAATATCTCGAAGCGTTGCAGTCTCTGGGCGAGTGCTCGCGGCTGCCGCTCGTCGCATCGGGCGACGTTCACATGCACATCAAGGAACGGCGTGCGCTTCAGGATATCGTGACGGCAATCCGACATCGCTGCACTCTCGCCGAGGCCGGACATCGACTCTTTCCGAACGGCGAGCGATATCTCCGCCCGTATGACGATCTCGCTTCCTTGTATCCTCGCGCGCTGCTCGATGAAACGTTGCGCATTGCGGATCGCTGCCGCTTCTCGCTCGGAAGCTTGCGCTATCGCTATCCCAAAGAGCTCGTACCGAACGGCAAGACAGCGACGGAGTACCTCAGAGAGCTCACCGAGACCGGGCTCGCGAAGCGATGGCCGAACGGCGCACCGGCCAAAGTACGGGAAATGGCGGAGCGAGAGCTCTCGTTGATCGCCGAGCTCGGGTACGAGCCGTTCTTTCTCACCGTACACGACGTCGTCGCGGAAGCGAGGCGCCGGAACATCCTGCATCAAGGACGCGGATCCGCCGCCAACTCGGTCGTGTGCTATGCGCTAGGCATCACCGAAGTCAATCCCGATCTCATCGACGTGCTCTTCGAGCGGTTCATCAGCAAGGAACGCAACGAGCCCCCGGACATCGACGTCGATTTCGAGCACGAGCGGCGCGAAGAGATCATTCAGCACATCTTCGAGAAATATGGACGAGATCGCGCGGCGCTTGCGGCCACGGTCATTTGCTACCGTCCGCGAAGCGCGATTCGCGATGTCGGCAGGGCATTGGGCCTAGGGCTCGACGTCGTCGATCGCTTGGCGAAGTCGCAGGCGTATTGGGACAACTTCGATGCGTTCCAGGCAAGCCTCGAACGCAACGGACTGCATGTCGACGGCGATGTGGTTCGCCGTCTTTGCGCGCGCGTCAAAGAGCTGCTCAACTTTCCCCGCCATCTATCGCAGCACGTCGGCGGTTTCGTAATCGCGGAAGAGCCGATAAGCGAGCTCGTGCCCATCGAGAACGCGGCGATGCCCGACCGCACCGTCATCCAGTGGGACAAGAACGATCTCGAGGCGCTCGGCTTGCTCAAGGTCGACGTGCTTGCGCTCGGCATGCTGACGGCGATGCGCAAAACCTTCGATCTTCTGAAAAAGGCCGGGTGCGGACCGCACGAGATGAGCGAGATCCCGCGCGAAGACCCTGAAACCTACGACATGATCTGTCGCGCGGAAACGGTGGGCGTGTTCCAAATCGAATCGCGCGCGCAGATGACGATGTTGCCGAGGCTGAGGCCTCGCAAGTACTACGATCTTGTCATCGAGGTCGCGATCGTGCGGCCAGGCCCGATTCAAGGCGGCATGGTTCACCCGTACCTGAAGCGTCGTTTGGACCCGAGCACTGTCACGTACCCTAGCCCGGAGCTCGAGGAGGTGCTGAAGAAAACACTGGGGGTACCGATCTTTCAAGAACAGGTGATGCAGATTGCCATCAAGGCGGCGGGCTTCACGCCTGGCCAAGCGGATCTCTTGCGACGGTCGATGGCTGCGTGGAATCGCAGCGGCACCATGCATCTGTTCAAGCAGCAGCTACTCGATGGAATGCAGGCGCGCGGCTATTCGATCGAGTTCGCCGAGCAGATCTTCAGGCAGATCGAAGGTTTCGGCGAATATGGTTTTCCGGAATCGCATTCCGCCTCGTTTGCGTTGCTAACGTATTTTTCGAGCTATCTCAAATGTCACTGGCCGGCGGCGTTCATCGCGGGGCTGATCAATAGCCAGCCGATGGGCTTCTATCAGCCTGCGCAACTGCTCGAAGAAGCGAAACGCCAGCAAGTACCGATCCTTCCGATCGACGTTCTCGCGAGCGACTGGGACTGTACGCTGGAGATCGAAGCCGACGGCAAGCACGCCATTCGGCTGGGCACTCGATTGGTGCGCGGCCTACGGGAAACCGAGGGACGAACGATCGCCGCGGAGCGCGAGAACGGACCGTACTCGAGCGTCGAGGAGTTCAGTGCTAGAACGCAGCTGCCGAAGCGCGCGATACGCACATTGGCGCTGGCAGGCGCGTTCCGACGACTCACGACCCATCGGCATGCGGCCTTTTGGAAGGCGCTCGGAATCGAGCGGTTGCCCGGGATGTTCGCGCGAATCCCTGAACGCGAAGGCATGCCGATTCTGCCCGAGCCGACCGAGCACGAGGAGGTTCTGACCGATTACCGCCAGCTAGGCTTCAGCACGAAGCGTCACTTGCTCGAGCTCTTGCGCCCGCGATTGCGTTCGCGCGGCGTGCTCACGCGCTGCGAAGCCGCGCAGCGAAAGAACGGAGAGAAAGTTTGCGTCGCCGGGCTGGTCACGCACCTGCAGCGCCCCGGCACGGCATCAGGTGTGGTGTTCGCTTCGCTCGAGGACGAGACGGGCATTAATAATATCGTGATCTGGCCCGGCGTCTTCGACGCGCAACGACATGTCATTCTGCAAGCGAATTTGATGGTCGTATCGGGCACTCTACAAGCTCAAGACGGCGTCACCCACGTCGTGGCGGAAACCGTCGAGAACTACTCGCAGTGGATTGCCGAGGTGCCGCGCAGGTCGAGGGATTTTCAATAATGGACGTGTGGACGTGTAGAGGTCAGAGCCTTGGGCCGTGCTCCAATGCCGTTCTACACGCTTATCCCAACGCTTGGCGCGGATATGAAATCGTTTCGGGTTGAACGCTGGCGGCTTGTTTCGCGGCGAGCGCCTTGCGCAGTTTCTTCTCCGCCTCGGTCCGCTGACGGCGTGATTCCGAGACGGCCGCATTCGCGACCGAAACATCGATCACACGTCCCTTGATCAATCGGCGTCGTTCGAAAGTATTCATGTGGACACCCTCGGTCTTCCTTCGCCTATCGCACACCAACAGAAAAAGCCCCGTCGGATTGATCGTCCGACGGGGCTTCGTCCTTATTTAAGAGCCTGGCAGTGACCTACTCTTGCATGCCCGAAGGGCACACTACCATCGGCGCACAGCGTTTTCACTTCCGAGTTCGATATGGGATCGGGTGGTTCCCGCTTGCTATTGCCGCCAGGCAAACTGGTTCGCG
>Ga0079224_100009468_pt1 | contig 13280 bp, 8 predicted proteins | sample Stecom2015_FD_80414 | JGI IMG/M metagenome (GOLD analysis project Ga0079224, IMG submission 80414) | Agricultural soil microbial communities from Utah to study Nitrogen management - Steer compost 2015 | ecosystem: Environmental > Terrestrial > Soil > Agricultural land | place: USA: Utah... | reverse complement strand
CGAGGAGACGACCCGGCCCGCGTGGTGGTCGGCCCGCAGGCGGCGCAGGATGTCGGTCGCGGGGTCGATGGGGAACGCGCCGTCGGCCGCGCCCACCGTGCGCTCCGCGCGGAGGATGCCGTCTGCCCACTCATCGATCGCGCCCTGCTGCGCGCCTGCCGGCGGCGGCGAGGGCGGCGTGAGCGCGACGGGCAGCTCTCGCCAGGTCTCCTGCTGCACGGCGTATTCGTCGACGATCGCGCCGTCGTCGAGCACCTCGACCACGACGACCTCGTGCGGCACGTGGATCCACCGCGGCGACGCCTCGTTGGGGAACGGCGCGGGCGCGGGGTACAGCACGAAGGGGCGCGCGCCCTCGCGCAGCCTCGTGCCGGGCGCCAGCTCGCCCCGCAGCGCGAGGCGGCGCCGGAGGGCGCGGGATCCGTCGGGCGTGTGCCAGTCGTCGACGAGGTCGGAGCGGCGGATGTCGACGATGACGACGTCGCGCGTCTCACCCCACAGCGAGATCGGCTCGCGCAGGCGCTCGAAGTGCGCCTGCCAGAAGGCCTTGGCCTCGCGCGGGTAGTAGTCGATCGCGGCGGCCGCGAGGCGGAGGGCGTTCTCGTCGGCGGACGCGGGTTCGGCGGCGTCGCGCGCCTCCTGCAGCTCGTCGGCGCGAGCGGTCAGGGCGATCGCGCGCGGCGACGGCTCGTAGGCACCCGCGGTCCGATCATCGGGCGCGGCGGGCAGCACGCGCGTCTCGCGGGCGCGCTCGACGAGCCAGTCGCGCAGGCGCCTCGTCGAGATGCAGTCGTAGCGGTTGTAATCGGCGAGGTCGTCGAGGATCGCGCGGGCCTCGTCGTCCAGGCCTGCCTCGCGCAGGGATCGCGCCTCGACGTAGCGGGCGATCGAGTCGTCGCCGCGCTGCACGTCCTGTGTGCGCACGTCGGCTCCCATGTAGAGCGGCTCGAGCTTCTTGATGGAGTACGAGCGCGTGCCCACGCGGAGCGCGTGCTTGACGATCGGGTACAGGTCGACGAACAGCTCGTCGCGCAGCATGCGGTCGACCTCGGCCTCGCGCACTCCGTGCCTGGCGGCCATGGCCGCGAGGTGGGTCGGCTCGTACGGCGCGTAGTGGTAGATGTGCATACCGGGGTTCGCGCGCCGTCGGGCGGCCACGAAGTCGCAGAACCGCTCGAGCGCCTCGCGCTCCGTCGCGAGGTCGTGCGCCCACAGCGCCGTGTACTGCTCGCGCATGTCGACCCAGCCGAACAGGTAGTCGATGCCCCAGGCGACCCGCCCGTCGGGCCGCGCCTCGCTGAACAGCGGGTCGCCCTCGAAGTCGAAGAAGACATCGCCCATGTCGGGGCGCGGCATGGCGCTGAGCGCCGCGGGCTGCACGACCTCGTAGAGCGGCGCGCCGCCTTCGCGCTCGGTCGCGACCTGCAGGCGCGCCTGCGTGCGCAGCATGGCGAACGCGTCGTCGCCCATGCGCGGGGGCTTCTGCTCGGCCGCCGCGAGGGCGTCGATCGTGTCGATGCCGGCGTCGCGCAGCCGCTCGCGCTGCGCGGGCCGCATGCCGGCGACGAGGAGGACGTCGCGGTGCGCCTGCACCTGCTCCTCGCAGGCGGCGCAGCGCCCGCACGCGCGCACGGCGAGCTCGCCTCGCGCATCGCCCCACGCGATCGACTCGGCGCCCGTGCCGAGGTCGAGCCGACGGTCGGCGACGAGCTGCAGCAGCCGCTCGCGACGCACGCGGAACAGCGGCAGCAGGTCGCGCACGTCGTGCGTCGACGTGGATCCGTCGCCCAGGAGCAGGTCGACCTCGTCGGCGCGCGGCACGTCGAGCGCGTCGAGCTGGTCGACGTATGCCGCCAGCTGCATCAACGCCGTCACGCGGGCGGCGCGGGCGAGCTTGGTGTCCTGCACCCGCCAGCGGCCGTCGTCGTCGCGCAGCAGGAAGTCGGCGAACCCGACAAAATCGCCGCCCGAGAAGGCCGCCTGGAAGACGACGCGGGCCCGCGGATCGGCGAGCGCCTCGCGCGTGCGCTGCGCCGCGGCGGCGAGCGCGTCGCGGTCGGCCGACGAGACGCGGGGGATCTCGACGACGGCGTCGCCGAACTCGGCGCGGTACCGCTCGAGCGCGCGGGCCTCGTGTGCGTCGCCCATCGCCGCGGCCCGCGCGAGCATCGGGTCGTCGGGCTCGTCGACCGCCTCGCAGCGCCCCAGCCGCGCATCGATCTGCCGCAGCCACGCGAACTCGCACTCCGCCGCCGCGCGCAGGTCGCTCGCGCTCCAGACGAGGCGGTGGTGTTCGCGGTCGATTCGCATGCGTCCACGGTAATTCGGACCTCTGACATTCCGCCCGGGTGCCAGACTGGCACGGTGACCGACTTCGACTTCATGAGCGCGTACCGGCACGGCTTCGCCCGCGTGGCGGCGTGCCACATCCCCGTCGCCGTCGCGGATCCCGCCGCGAACGCCCAGGCCGTCGTCAACGCCGCGAAGGCGCTCGACGACGACGGCGTCGCGGTCGCGGTGTTCCCCGAGCTCTGCCTCACGGGCTACGCGATCGACGACCTCGTGATGCAGGACGTCGTGCTCGACGGCGTGCTCGCGGCGATCGAGCGCATCCGCGACGCGTCGGAGTGGATCCTGCCCCTGCTCGTCGTCGGCGCGCCGATCGCGCGCGGCGGGCGCATCTACAACTGCGCCGTCGCGATCCACCGCGGCGTCGTGCTGGGCGTCGCACCGAAGTCGTACCTGCCGACCTACCGCGAGTTCTACGAGCGCCGCTGGTACGCGCCGGGCGACGATCAGCGCGGCACGATCCGGATCGGCGCCGCGGAGGTGCCGTTCGGCCCCGACCTGCTCTTCGAGGCGGGCGACGTGCCGGGCCTCGTCGTGCACGCCGAGGTGTGCGAGGACATGTGGGTGCCGATCCCGCCGTCATCGCACGCGGCGCTCGCGGGCGCTACGGTGCTGCTGAACCTCTCGGGCAGCCCTATCACGATCGCGCGCGCCGACGACCGGCGCCTGCTCGCGCAGTCGGCGTCATCGCGGTGCCTCGCGGCCTACGCCTACGCGGCGGCGGGCCTCGGCGAGTCGACGAACGACCTGTCGTGGGACGGCCAGACGATGATCTACGAGGCCGGCACGCTGCTGGCCGACACCGAGCGCTTCCCGACCGAGACGACGGCGTCGGTCGCCGACGTCGACCTCGATCGCCTGCGGCAGGAGCGCCTGCGGCAGGGCACGTTCGACGACAACCGCCGCACGTTCGCGGCGGGCGACGACTTCCGCCGCATCCCCTTCACACTGCGCCCGCCGAAGCACGACATCGGCCTGCGCCGCCACGTCGACCGCTTCCCGTTCGTGCCCGACGACCCTGCCCGCCTCGCGCAGGACTGCTACGAGGCTTTCAACATCCAGGTGTCGGGGCTCGTGCAGCGGCTCAGCGCGATCGGCAACCCGCGCCCCGTCATCGGCGTGAGCGGCGGCCTCGACTCGACGCACGCGCTGCTCGTGATCGCCCGCGCGATGGATCGCATGGGGCGGCCGCGCAGCGACATCCTCGCCTACACGATGCCCGGATTCGCGACGAGCGAGCACACGAAGGGCAACGCGCTCGCGCTCGCGCACGCGGTCGGCGCCACGACCGAGACGATCGACATCCGCCCAGCCGCGACCGAGATGCTGCGGCAGATGGGGCACCCGTTCGCTCAGGGCGAACAGGTCTACGACGTCACGTTCGAGAACGTGCAGGCGGGCCTGCGCACCGACTACCTCTTCCGCCTCGCGAACCACAACGGCGGCATCGTCGTCGGCACCGGCGACCTCTCGGAGGCCGCGCTCGGATGGTCGACGTACGGCGTGGGAGACCAGATGAGCCACTACGTCGTCAACAGCGGCGTGCCGAAGACGCTCATCCAGCACCTCATCCGCTGGGTCGTCTCGGAGGGCGAGACCCAGGGCGTGACCGAGGAGGAGGCGCGCGTGCTGCGCTCGGTGCTCGACACCGAGATCTCGCCCGAACTCGTGCCCGCGGGTCAGGACGGCAAGGTGCAGTCGACCGAGGACACGATCGGCCCGTACAACCTGCACGACTTCGCGCTCGCGCAGGTGCTGCGACACGGCACGCGGCCCTCGAAGATCGCGTTCCTCGCCGTGCACGCGTGGGGCGACGCCTCGCGCGGTGCGTGGCCCGCGGGCTTCCCCGAGGGATCCCGCCCCGAGTACGACCTCGCGACGATCGTGCGGTGGCTGCGGCTGTTCCTGCGCCGCTTCTTCGGCTTCGCGCAGTTCAAGCGCTCGGCCGTGCCGAACGGGCCCAAGGTGTCGCACATCGGATCCCTGTCGCCGCGCGGCGACTGGCGCGCGCCGAGCGACGGCAACGCGCGCGCGTGGCTCGCCGAGCTCGACGAGGCCCTCCCCGAGCACGCGGAGGGCTGAACGCCTCCGTCAGTCGGAGGCGGCGCTCGCGACGGACGCCGCCGACACGGGCGAGACCGGCACGGGGTCGGGAGCGGGCGCGGGCGCCGGGGCGGGTGCGGGGGCCGGATCCGGAGCGGGCGCGGGATCCGGCTGCTGCTCGGGCGCGGGCTCCGGCTTCGGTTCTGCCGTGCGCGAGGGCGACGGGCTCGGCGTTGCGCTCTTCGTCGGCGTGGGGCTCGGCGTCGTGAGGTCGCCGGCCGGAGCGGGGGCGTCGCCCCTGATGACGCCGTCGTCGATGAGGTCGCCCGTCGTCGTGCGCAGATCCATCGCGTTCGCGGCCGCAACAGCCCCGCCGCCGAGCACGGCGATGCCGAGGGCGCCCGTCACGCCGTACGCAATCCATTTCTTCGCCATGGCTCCATGCTCCCGTCGTCGCATAAGCGGGCCGGCAACGCTTCGTGAGAGGGCTCTTACTCCCCGCGCCGGATCCGCCTCCCCGCCGAGACCGCGTCGGCGAGGCGGATGAGCCGGGCGGCCCGCCGGGACTCGCCCGCGACGCCGGCGGCGAGCGCGTGGCCGAGCAGGTGGATCGCGGCCAGCGCGTCGACGCGCGGCGACGCCGCCCGCGCGTGCGCGGCCTCGGCAAGGCGCCACACGCGATCCTCGCCCGGCAGCCCCTCGGTCAGGAGGGCGCTCGCGGCGGTGTGCGCGACGAGCGCAGCGGGATCCTCGTCGGGATCGCCGAGCCCCGCCGTGTCGACGTCGACGAGGCCCGTGATCCGCGGCTCCCCCGGCGCCTCGTCGAGGAAGACCTGCCCGAGGTGCAGGTCGCCGTGGATGGCGCGCGGCTCGGGCGGATCCGCGGCGAGCGCGGCCTCGCAGCGTGCGCGGATCCGCTCGGCCGCGTCTGCGCTGCCCGGCAGCTCTGCGGCCGCGCGCGGCGCGTACCAGCGCAGCCGCGCGGGCGTGCGGGCGCGCGCCGGTTCGGCGAGGTCGGCCGTCGCGATCCGCTCCCGCAGCGCGTCGACGGCGCCCAGCACGGCATCGGGATCCGCGTCGGCGGCGAGCGCGGGCTCGCCCGGCGCGTGCGCAGTGACGATGACGCCGTCGGGCGACCACCCGTGCACGGCGGGCACGGGCGCGCCCGCGGCGCCGAGCGCCGCGTGCGCGTCGACGATGCGCTGCGCCCGGCGGGGCGGCACGACCTTGATCCACACGGGCCCGCGGGTCGTGGGTGCCCGCAGAACGGCGCGGCGACCGGGGCGATACGCGAGCAGCTCCTGCCGGCCGTCGAGCTCGATGCCGAGGCGGGCGAGCAGCACCCCGAGCGCGTCGCCGAACGCGACGGGCACGAGCGCCGGCAGGTGCGGATCCGCGGGGTGCGTCCAGATGCGCGCGACGCCCTCGAGCACGAGACCCGTCTCGCGGTCGACGGGGCGCCGCGACGTGTCGACGTACGCGATCGACGCGCGGCCGTCGTCGTGCGCGACGCGGAACCCCGCGACGGATCCGTCGCCGAGTGGCTCGCGGCTGAGCGGCGTGAGCGACGCGCGCGGCACCGCAAAGCCGTCGGCCAGCAGCGCGGCCTCGTCGAGGGAGGTCATCCGCCGATTCCACCACGGCGCGCGCCGGACGGGGTCGGAAGCGCGTGAGACTGCTCTTATTTTCGCGTCGCGAGGCGGGATCCGCGCGCCCGATTCGCGATACTGGCACCGTGGCGAAGCGGACGAGCGGGCGGTGGAAGCTGCCCGTCGTGTCGGTGCGGGTGCGGCTCATGGCCGTCATCACGGCCGCCGCGATCCTGGGCCTCGCGGGCGTGGGCGCGACCGTCTACATCGCCGAGCGGCAGCGGATCCTCGACGCGACCGACAAGCTGCTGCGCACGAACCTCGAGTCGGCGCAGGTGCTCGTGACGTCGCTGCTCGAGGACGACCCTGGCGCGACGGCCGAGGAGGCGCTCGAGGCGGTCGTGCAGCGCGTGAGCCCCGACGACAACATGGGCGTGCTCGGCATCATCGACGGCGTGCCCACGTGGACGCCGGGCGTCGAGCTCGACGTGCCGCTGCAGTCGCGGCCAGACTTCGTCGAGCACGTCGTCGAGCGATCGCAGGGATCCGAGGCGTTCCTCGGCCGCTACGCCGAGGACGGCGTGCTGTGGCAGTACCTCGTGACGCCGATCGTCCTCTCCGACGCGCAGGACCAGGAGGTCCTGTTCGTCATCGCCTACGACCTCGAGGCCGAGCTGCGCGAGATCAACGGCCCCGGACAGGCGTATCTCGTCGCGTCGGGCGTCATGATCGTGCTGATCATCGTCGTGGGCGCCTTCGCGGCCGGCCGCCTGCTGCGGCCGCTGCGCCAGATGCGCGAGACGGCCGAGCGCGTCTCGGGGCAGGATCTCGAGGAGCGCCTGCCCGTCGAGGGCCGCGACGACGTGTCGGAGCTCGCGCGCACCATGAACGACATGCTCGACCGCATCGACGCGTCGCTCGGCGCCCAGCGCCAGCTCGTGAGCGACGTGCGCCACGAGCTGCGCACCCCCATCACGATCGTGCGCGGCCACCTCGAGCTCATGGATCCCGAGGATCCGCAGGACGTGCGCGAGACGCAGGCGCTCACGGTCGACGAGCTCGACCGCATGAACGCGCTCGTGCAGAACCTGTCGGAGGCCACGGCGCTCGAGGGATCCACGACGCTCGACCGACGCCCGACCGACCTGCCCGATCTCATGGACCAGATCGTCCGCAAGGCGCAGGCGATCGAGGGCGCCGATGTCGAGCGCGGCGGCGTCGTGTCGCTCGTGGTCGATCTCGATCCCGCGCGCATCACGCAGGCGATGCTGCAGCTCGCGCAGAACGGCGTGACCCACGGCGGCGGCCGACTCGTCATCGGCTGCCACGTCGCCGGATCCCGCCTCGAGTTCTGGGTGCGCGACTCCGGCGAGGGCGTGCCCGACGACCACAAGCGCGCCGTCTTCGAGCGCTTCCACCGCGGATCCGCCCGCGCGGGCGGCAGCGGGCTCGGCCTCAACATCGTCGAGGCGATCGCGGAGGCGCACGGCGGATCCGCGCGCGTCATCGACGCGGCCGACGGGCCGGGCGCCGTGTTCATCGTCGCGCTGCCGCTGCCGGACGACGTCGCGGCCGCGGCCGTGTCATTCAGCCCCGCGGACGCCCCGCAGGTGCCGCGGATCCCGCCGCGCCCTCCCCTGCCGGGGCCGGCCTCGCACACCTCGAAGGGAGATGCCCGTGGCATCGATTCTGATCGCTGACGACGAGCCGCGCATCGCGGGCTTCATCGAGAAGGGGCTGCGCGCTGCGGGCTTCGCGACGCGCATCGCGTCGGACGGCGCGGAGGCGCTCGCGCTCGCGCAGACCGACGAGTTCGACCTCCTCGTGCTCGACGTGAACATGCCGCACATGACGGGATTCGAGGTGCTCGAGCAGCTGCGCGGCCAGGGGTCGCGCATGCCGATCATCATGCTCACGGCGCGCACCGACCTGGGCGACACGGTCGCGGGCCTCGAGGGCGGCGCCGACGACTACCTCGGCAAGCCGTTCCGCTTCGACGAGCTGCTCGCGCGGATCCGCCTGCGCATGCGCTCGAGCGACGAGGCCGCGCCCGTCGCCGAGCTGCGGCACCGCGACCTCGCGCTCGACGTGCGCTCGCGACGGGTGACGATCGACGGCGGGCGCAGCGTCGAGCTGTCGGCGCGCGAGTTCGCGCTCGCGGAGGAGCTCATCCGCCACGCGGGCATGGTGCTGAGCCGCGAGCAGCTGCTGAGCCGCGTGTGGGGCTACGACTTCGACCCGGGTTCGAACGTGGCCGACGTGTACATCGGCTACCTGCGTCAGAAGCTCGGCGCCGATCGCATCGAGACCGTGCGCGGCGCGGGCTATCGCCTCGTGTGATCAGCCCTCGCGGCGCGAGCGGAACAGGTACCGCAGCACGAGGAACACGACGAGCGCCACGACCGCGACGACGGCGACCTTGAACAGCCAGAACACGACGTGGAAGACGACGTTCACGAGCCACCACGCGATGACGACGGCGACGATGACGCCGAGGATCGTCCAGATCGTGCCTTTCTTCATGCCTCCAGCGTAGCCTCCCGCGGCGGGTCGACGACGCTCCACCCCTCCTTGGTCTGGCGCACGCGCAGCTGCGCGGGGATCTGCTCCTGCATCGCCGCGACGTGGCTGATGACGCCGATCGTGCGTCCGCCCTGCCGAAGGGCGTCGAGCGTGCGCATCGCGATGTCGAGGGTCTCCCCGTCGAGCGACCCGAATCCCTCGTCGATGAAGAGCGTGTCGAGGCGGATCCCTCCCGCGCGCCGCGTGACGACCTCGGCGAGGCCGAGGGCGAGCGCGAGCGAGGCGAGGAACGTCTCGCCGCCCGACAGCGAGTGCGGCGGGCGCGCCTGGCCCGTGTAGCGATCCATGATCTCGATGCCGAGCCCCGACGCGGCGCCGCGCCGTGCAAGCGCGTCGGTGTGCTGCAGGGCATAGCGCTCGTTCGACATCTCGGCGAGCCGTACGTTCGCGGCCTCGACGATCTCCTCGAGCTCTGCCGCCAGCACGAAGGTCTCGAGGTTCATGCGGCGCGTGTTGTGCGCGCGGCCCGCAAGCGCGTCGGCGAGGCGCGCGACCGCCTCGGCCTCGCGCGCCGCCCCCGCGACCTCGTCGTGGGCGGATCGGGCCCGCGTCGCCGCGTCGGCGAGCGCCTCGGCCCGGCGCCGCGCCTCGCCCCGTGCGTCGACGGCGCGGTCGTAGGCCTGCTGCGCGTCGGCGAGCGCCTGCTCGGAGGGCGCGGCGTCGACGGCTTCCTCGGGCAGCTCGAGCGTCGCGACCTCGTCGAGGGCGGCCTGCGCGGCCGCGCGCGCCGCGTCGGCGTCGGCGAGGCGGCGCTCGAGGGCGGCGATCTCGTCGGGCGTGCGCCGCGCGGCCCGTGCCTCTGCTGCTGACCCGAACGCCCCCTCGGCAAGCGCGCGCTCGAGCGAAGAGGCGGCCTCGCTCGCCGCCGTTCGGGCGCGACCTGCCTCGCGCGCCGCGTCGGCGAGCGCGCTCGCCCGCGAGGCGAGGCGCTGGAGCGCGCCGATGCGGGCTGCGACCGAGGGAAATCCGCCGCGAGCGGCGCGCACGGCCTCGCGGTGCTCGGCGAGCTCGCGCTCGGCAGCCGCGATCGTCGCGCGGCCGGATCCGCGCTCGCTCTCGAGGCGCGCGGCGGTCTCGGCCAGTTCGTCGCGCTCGGCGGCGAGCGCCGTGCGCACGTCGACGAGGTCGCGCTGCTCGCTCGCGGCCTGCTCGGCGTCGGCGAGCTGCGTGCGCACGGCGAGCAGGTCACCGTTGATCTCGACCTCCTCGCGCCCGCCCGCGCGTTCCTCGGCCGCTCGCAGCTCGACCTGCGCATCCTGGCGCGCCGCAGCGGCCCGCTCGTCGGCCGCGACGGCACGCGTGCGCGCTTCCTCTGCGGCGTCGATCGCCTCGGGCGTGACGTGGTCGTCGGCGAGCGGCGCGGGCGACGGGTGCGAGGTCGAGCCGCACACGGCGCACGCCTCCCCCGGCGCGAGGCTCGCCGCGAGCTCTCCGGCGTAGCCCGCGAGGCGGCGCGCGTGCAGCTCGGCGAGCGCGTCCTCAGCCGCGCGCCGCGCCTGCGTCGCCGCGAGCGAGGCCGCGTGCGCGGCCGTGTACGCCTCGGCGAGGCGACCGACCTCGCGCACGGCCGACACCTGCGCCTCGAGCTGGGCGATCTGGGCCTCGAAGGCCTCGCGGCGAGCGGCGCGGGCCGCGGCGGCGTCGATCTCGCGCTGGTTCTCGTCGATGCGGTCGGGCAGGGCTGCGCGGCGCTCGGCGAGCTCGGCCAGCTGGCGTTCCGTCTGCTCGAGCTCGTCGCGCTGCCGGTCGAGGCGCTGCGTCTCGTCGTCGAGGAGCGTCTCGATCTCGCGCGCGGGCCGCCAGGCGCCGATGCTCGCGCCGCTGAGCGCGACGAAGGCGTCGAGCGCCTCGGGCGCGGCGTCGTCGGCCGGTGGCATCGGGCCGCTCTCATCGGCGTGCTCCTCCACGGCCGCGCCGTCGCGTGTGCCATCCGTGGACTCATGGGCGCCCTGCGTGGGCTCGTCCGCAGCCGCAGCGACCTCGATGCGCTCCGCTGCGTCGCCGACGCCGGCGTGCGACGCGCCCTCGTCTTCGCCCGCCGGGCCCACGCCCGTGTCACCGGGTTCCGTTGACGTGTCACCGGAATCCGCCGCCGTGAACCCGAGCTCGGACCGCGCCTCGCTCCAGGCGTCCCGCGCGCGGGTCTCCTCGTCGTCGGCCGCGCGCGACGCCGCCTCGGCGCGGGAGGCGGCGTCCGCCGCGGGGGCGACGACTGCCGCGCGGCGCGCGGCGTCGAGCTCGCGCCGGCGCTCCCCGAGCTCTTCGCGGATCTCGTCGAGCTCGGCGAGCTGCGCCCGCGCCGCGTCGCGCCGACGCTGGCCGTCGCGCAGCGCGCGCACGCGATCGCGCTCGGCCTCTGCCGCCGCCCGCCGCTCGCGGGCCACGGCCTCGGCGGCGTCCGCGGCGGTCGCGGCCTGCGCGGAGCGGGCAGCCGCGTCGTCGAGGCGGCCGAGGCGATCCTCCAGCCGCTCGGCGGACTGCTCGTCATCGGCGCCGAGGTCCGGCTGCTCCGTTCCCGGTTCCGCCGCCCGCAGCACGTCGCCCTGCGCCTGGTCGAGGATCGCGCGCAGCGCCTCCGTGCGCGCCGCGACCTCGGCCGCCTGCGCGCGCCTGCGCTCGTCGAACGCCTGCTCGTAGTCCTGGAACCGGCGCGTGCCGAACAGCGTGCGCAGGAGCTTCTGCCGCTCGTCGTTCTTCGCGAGCAGGAACCGGGCGAAGCGACCCTGCGCGAGCAGGATCACCTGCAGGAACTGCTGCTGGTTGAGCCCGACGACCTCGCCGATGAGTTGGCCCGCGTCGACCGCGCGGCTCGCCCTGCCGATCCACTCGCCGTCGACGCGTTCGGACACCTCGACGGTCGGCGCCTCGGTCGTCATGCCCTCGCCTCGGCGCTTGGGTCGCGCGTACTCGGGCGTGCGCTCGACGCGCCAGCGCGTGTCGTCGACCGAGAACTCGACCGCGACCTGGGTCGGCTCGCCCGGCTCGGCGTGGTCACTGCGGAATCGCTGCTCCGCGCCGTCGTAGCGGGGCGTCGAGCCGTACAGCGCGAAGCACACGGCGTCGAGGATGCTCGACTTGCCCGTGCCCGTGCGACCCGAGATGAGGAAGAGCCCGTCGCTCGCGAAGCGGTCGAGGTCGACGGTCTGGAGGGTGCGGAAGGGGCCGAACCCCTCCATCTCGATGCGGTGGATCCTCATCGCGCGGCCTCCCCCGCGTGGGCCGAGAGCACCTCGGCGATCAGCTCGCGCTCGCGTTCGTCGGGCCCCTCGCCGTCGCGCACGAACGCGAGGAAGTCGCCCACGACCTGGGGATCGGGTGTCTCGCGCGTCACGCGGTCGCGGTACCTGCGCAGCGCGCCCTCGGATCGCCTGTCGGGATCGGGCTGGATCGTCGCGCAGAACGGGAAGCGCTCGCGCAGCCGCCGCATTGGCTCGACGGGCGGCGTGGCGTCGGTGAGCACCGCGCACACCCAGTCGTCGACGTTCGCCTCGTACGCCGGGTCGGCGAGCAGCTCGTCGAGCGTGCCGCGCAGCGTCGCGAGACGGCGCGGCACCGGCAGGTCGAGCCATTCGACGTGTGCGAGCCCCGACTCGTCGAGGTCGACGAGCCACGATCCGCGGGGCTTGTCGGCCTCGCCGAAGCTGTAGTGCAGCGGCGCGCCCGCGTACCGCACGCGGTCGGACAGCCGCGCGCGCCCGTGGATGTGGCCGAGGGCGACGTAGTCGGGGCCGTCGAGGTCGGCGAGCGGCACGACGTCGAGCGACCCCTGCCGCAGATCCTGGCGGATCTCGCGCTCGACGCCCGGGGTCGGCTCGACGCCGGCCGCGAAGCAGTGCGCGATCGCGACGGAGCGGCCGCCGCGGGCCGCGCGGTCGGCGTTGACGAGCCCCATCGCGTGCCGCATGACCTGCTCCTGCGTGCGCAGCGCGGCGTCGGGCCAGAGGTGGCGCACGAGCGCCGGCTCGAGGTACGGGATGCCGTAGAGATGCACGGGGCCGTGCTCGTCGTCGATCGTGACGGGGTCGGACGCCGCGAGCGGATCGGTCAGCACGTGCACGCCGGCCCTGCCGAGGAACGGCGCCTGGAAGCCGAGGCGCGCGGCCGAGTCGTGGTTGCCGCTCGTGACGACGACGCGCGCGCCCGCATCGCGGATGCCGAGCAGCACGTCGGTCAGCAGGCGATACGCCTCGGCCGCGGGCGTCGCGGAGTCGAACACGTCGCCCGCGACGATGACGACGTCGACGCCGTGCTCGTCGACCTGCGCCGTGAGCGCGTCGAGCACCCCGCGCAGGGCGTCGAGGGTCGAGTGGCCGTGGAACGACCGGCCGATGTGCCAGTCGGACGTGTGCAGGATCCGCATGAGACCACGGTAGGCCGCACCACTGACACGGGAAGCCGCGCCTGTCAGGATGGGCCCACGCACGCCTCCGACGCGATCGCCCTCGCCGCCCGCCACGGCCTCCTCCTCGACGAGTCATCCGTGACGATCACCGAGGCCGGCCTCGACTTCCGCGTCGCGATGGCGGCGGACACAGACGGCGTCACGTGGGTGCTGCGGATCCCCCGCCGCCCCGATGTGCTCGAGCGCGCCGACGAGGAGGCGCGCACGCTCGACGTCGTGCGCCCCGCGCTCGCCGGCGTCGGTGTCGCGGTGCCCGACTGGCGGGTGCGGGCCGACGACCTCATCGCCTATCCCGCCCTTCCCGGCCGCCCCGG
>Ga0079224_100009467_pt1 | contig 13280 bp, 15 predicted proteins | sample Stecom2015_FD_80414 | JGI IMG/M metagenome (GOLD analysis project Ga0079224, IMG submission 80414) | Agricultural soil microbial communities from Utah to study Nitrogen management - Steer compost 2015 | ecosystem: Environmental > Terrestrial > Soil > Agricultural land | place: USA: Utah... | reverse complement strand
GTGGTAGCGCCGACGAGGACGGGTCCTCCGCGGACGCCGGCTCGCCCGCACCCGTGACCAGTATCGACGGCCAGCAGGTCAGCCTGCCAGCCGCTGGGAAGCCCACCGCCGTGTTCTTCTTCTCCGTCGGCTGCGGCGAATGCGTCGGCGGCGTCCGGTCCCTCGGTGAAGCCGCCGCCAGCGCCGAGGACAACGGCACTGATGCACAGTTCCTCGCCGTCGACATGGATCCGCGCGAGCCCAAGGAGACCATTGAGGGCTTCATGGAGTACGTCGAGGCCGAACACGTCCCCGCCGCCATCGACGAGGGCGCGGTCCTGTCGCAGCGATTCGACGTCGCCGCGCTGTCCACCCTGATCATCGTCGACGCCGACGGCAAGGTGACCTTCCGCGCCACCGACCCCGCCGCCGACACGATCGTCGCCGAGCTCGAGAAGGCCGGGGCCTGAGCCATGGGTGGACTTCTCGCGCTCGCTTTCGCCGCCGGGATGATCGCCCCGGTCAATCCCTGCGGCTTTGCCCTGCTCCCGGCGTGGATCACCCACGCGCTCGGGGACGCCTCCTCCTCCCCGGCACCGGTGCGACTCCTGCGGTCGCTGCGTGCCGGCGTCGCGGTGACCATCGGGTTCGCGGGAACGCTCGCGCTGGCAGGCATCGCTGTGAGCGCCGGAGCGCGGAGCCTGATCCAGGCCGCTCCCGTGCTGGGGCTCGCCGTCGGCGTCATGCTCGTCCTGTTCGGCGCGGCGATGCTGACAGGCCGGTCTTTCTCGCTCCGACTGCCCAGCATCCCTTCCCGAGTCACGGACCGCCCTCCGAGCACCGCACGCATGGTCCTCTTCGGGGTCGGCTACGCCGTGGCGTCGCTGTCGTGCACCTTCGGCGTACTCCTGGCCGTCATCGCGCAGGCCCAGGCCACAGCCAGCTTCGCAGGGCTGCTCCTCGTGTTCGGCGTGTACGCCGCGGGCTCTGCCACCGTCTTGCTGATCGTCGCCGTTGCCGCCGCCGCAGCAGGTTCGGCGCTGTCGCGACGCATCGCATCGCTGGCGCGCTATGGGCCCAGGATTACTGCCTTCGTCCTCGTACTCACCGGTGCCTATCTGGCCTGGTACTGGTACCCGGCCGCCACCGGCGACGCTGCCGCCTCCAGTCGCACCAACGCCGTCGCCGGAGTCGCCACTGCGGTGTCGGGCTGGGTCCAAGGACACGTCGGTGTCGTCACCGGAGTGTCCGTCGCCGCCGTGATCGTCGTGCTGCTGATCGGGACCCTCAGCCGTCGCCGCCGCGCCAGCCTCCGGAAGACTGAGGCAGACTGCTGCGCCCCGGAGCCAGCGCGCTCTGCCGACGACCGGCAGAGCGCAGAAACCGAGTGACCACAACCCTGGCCGATGGCCGTGGACGAATGGCTCGACGTCGCCGCCTCGGCAGAGCGCCACGGCTGCAGCAAGAGCAGCTGGCGGCGCGTCTGGCAGGGCAGGCTCCCCGCCCGGACCGAGAAGGTGGACGGACGCGACGGACGCATGGTCATCAAGACGCTGATCCGGGTCTCCGACCTGGACCCGGGCGTTCGGCCTGACCGCGCACGCCGAGCACGTCCGGAAGATCCGCCAGGCCGCGCCGCCGCTGACGCGGGAGCAGACGACGTTCATCGCCAAGGTCTTCACGGACCACCTGCTCGAACAGGACGCCAAGAGAAGAAGAGAAGGGGAGGCCGGGACTGCGTCGTAGCCGACGCAGTGCCCATCTTCGTTGGCGGAGGCATCCTGTGCCCACGGTCACGGATGCCCGATTCTTCCTTCGACCGGGCCGTTGACATGTTGAAGTCCTGAGGCCGTACTCTGGTGTGTAGGCAGTGCGCGTCCTTCACGCGTCGTCTCACCGTGAAGTATCCTCTGACCAGCGGAAACGCCACCTTCAGAGGCTCCCAGTTTTTCAATGTATCTATCGTGGGAAGTTGGGATACTTCTCACGGGAGCTGGCGGTGTACGGCAAGGCAGGGCAGCCGTGCCGCCGCTGCGGCACGGCGATCCGCAGGGAGGTCATCGGCGATCGCTCGGCGCACTACTGCCCGAGATGCCAGCGCTGACCCCGCCGGAGCCGAGGCGGCCGCGACGGGTCCTGTCGCGAACCGCTAGCGCTGCTTGACGCCCAGGCGTTCCGAGAGGACGCGCCAGGCCAGCTCGGCCGCGATCTGCTCGGCGTCCTTCTTCGAACCGCCGGTGCCCTCGCCGAACTCCTCCCCCGCGACCACCGCCCACGCGGTGAACTCCTTGGCGTGATCGGGGCCCGATTCGGCGATGCGGTACTCGGGGACGCCGAGCCCCGAGTCGGCGGTGAGCTCCTGCAGGCTGGTCTTCCAGTCCAGCGCGGCGCCCTGCCCGGCGGCGCGCTCCATGAGCGGGTCGAAGAAATGGTGCACCACGCGTTTGGCGGTCTCGATGCCGTACTGGAGGTACACCGCTCCGAGCAGGGCCTCCACGGCGTCGGCGAGGATCGAGTTCTTGTTCCGGCCGCCGGAGGACTCTTCGCCCTTGCCGAGGTACAGGTGCGGGCCGACTCCTCCGGCTCCCATGCGGCGCGCGACGGTGGCCAGCGCCTTCATGTTCACCACCGAGGCCCGCAGGCGGGCGAGCTGCCCTTCGGGGAGTTCCGGATGGGTGCTGTACAGCGCGGTGGTGATCACCAGGCTCAGGACCGAGTCGCCGAGGAACTCGAGGCGCTCGTTCGTGGGTATGCCGCCGTGCTCGTAGGCGTACGAGCGATGGGTCAGCGCGAGACGCAGCAGTTCGGGGTCGATGTCGCTGACCCCGAACACTGCTTCGAAATGTTGGACTGCCTTGTCGCCCATGAGCCTCCCACCCAGGATGGACATATGGAGACGTCAGCTGGGCCGGGCCGGCGGAGCCGTCTCAGGGCAGATCGCCGGAACTCGTGAAGAGCCGGCGCCTCAGCGGAGCGCGCCCGCGGCGGTTCCGGCCGCGGGCCGGCGAAGCCTGCGCGCCGAGCATGAGTCCGGTGATCTGCGCTGAGGCGGTCCGCCCGGGCCCAAGCGGACCGTTACCCCTTAAGCTTCGAGAACCTGGCGGCCCTTGTAGGTGCCGCAGACTTCACAGACCTGGTGGCCGCGCTTCTTGGCGTGGCACTGCGGGCACTCGACCAGACGCACCGGCGCAGCCTTCCACTGCGAACGACGGTGCCGGGTGTTGCTGCGCGACATACGACGCTTCGGAACAGCCACTTTAGAACTCCATACTTTTACGCTGTGCTACTCGGGCCCGTCTTCGCCTTCGGCGTCGACAGACCGCAACTTCTCCAAGGCCGCCCAACGCGGGTCCACCGTCTCGTGACGGTGGTCGTCGGGCAACTCGTCCCAGGGGACACCGCATTCGGCGCACAGCCCCGGGCAGTCGGGCCGGCACAGCGGGGTGACCGGCATCGCCAGCACCAGCGCGTCCCGAACCGTGGGCTCCAGATCGAGCAGATCCCCCTGGAGCCGCAGAATCTCGTCGGCGTCAGTGGTCTCTTCGGTGACGGAGCCTTCATAAGCGTACAGCTCCTGCACCCGGACCCTGAGGGCGTCCTCGACGGGTGCGAGACACCTCGCACACTCCCCCTCGGCCGTGGCCTCGACCTCGCCGTCGGCGAGGACGCCCTCGCTCACGGAGGTGAGCATGACGTCGATGGACAGCGGCGCCGACTCCGGGACCCGGTACACCTCGGAACCGAGCGCGTCGGGTGCGGGGACCTCGCGCTCGACCCTCATGGTCGCGCCGACGCCGCGCCCCAGTTCCGCGGTGTCGACCACCAGCGGAGCGGCGGGATCCAGAGCAGTGTTGGTCATCGGTGAAAGGCAGTCCTTCGTCAGGGAGGTGCGCCTCGATCGAGGCCGACCGACAATGCTACCTCAGCGCGACATGCCTCTTCAAGCAGGTCGTCGGCCCCGCGATGGGGGGTTTCGCCGGGTCCGAGAGGGCGGCGACGGGCGCGGGGCCGTGGCGGAGGCCGCGTTCACGCGGGGAGCCGGCGGGCGGCGCCCCTCGTCCGGGCGGGCCTCAGAGCTGCGGGAGCGGCCGCTCGCCTTCGACCTCTTCGGCCTGGTGGGGAGCGAAGGAGCCGATCTCGCGGAGGGTGTGCATCTTGTCGCGTCCCCGCTCGACACCGGCCAGGGCCCGCTGTAGGAACTGCTCGAAGTTCGCGAGCGTCGTGTCCACGTACTCGTCGACCTCGTCGCGCAGCCGCTGCGCCTCGCCGCGGGCCTCGGCGATGATGCGGTTGCCCTCGTGCTCGGCCGAGACCGTCACCTCGTGGCGCGAGACGAGTCTGGCGTGCTCGGCCTCGCCTTCGGAGATGATCCGCTCGGCCTCGCGCTCCCCGGCCTCGATGATCTTGTCGCGCTCCTGGAGCATGGCCTCCGCGCGGCGGATGTCGCCCGGCAGCTCGCTCTGGAGCTCCTCCAGCATCGCGATGAGCTCGGCGCGATCCACTTTGCAGCTGCGGGACATGGGAACGGCTTTGGCCGCCTCCACGTAGGCGATGATCTCTTCGATCCTGTCGAGCGAACCCACCGATTTGCTCCCGTCGATATCCGTCATGGGGTTATTGTCCCGTATCGGGACGTTGAGTATGGGTCAATCCTGACGCATGCGCTCCACCAGTCGCCTTTGGACGATTTCCGGCACATGGGGGGAGATGTCCCCTCCCCACTTCGCGGCGTCCTTGACCATCGAGGATGAAAGGAAAGAGTACAGCGGATTGGTGGGCATCATCACCGTCTCGATGCCCCTCAGGCCGTAGTTCATCTGGGCCATCTGCAGTTCGTAGTCGAAGTCCGAGACGGCGCGGACCCCTTTGACGATGACGCCCACTCCGCGCTCCTCGCAGAAGTCGACGACCAGGCCTCGGAAGGACGCCACTCGGACGTTCGGGATGTCGGCCGTGGTCTCCCGGAGGAGTTCCACTCGTTCCTCCACGGTGAACACCGCGTTCTTGGAGGCGTTGTGGAAGACCGCGACCCACACCTCATCGTACAGCTGCGAGGTGCGGCGGATGATGTCGAGATGACCGTACGTCACCGGATCGAAGGACCCCGGGCAGACGGCGTGACGAGCTTCAGGTTTCACAGCCGGTGACCGTAGCAAAGAGCGGTGGTGCCGTAGCGACGGACGCGGTCTTCTGCGATCTTCTCGGGCCAGGGCACGACCGCCCTGCGGCCTCCCCGCTCGACCACCACGTCGGCGTCGGCCGCCAGCCAGTCGTGCTCGACCAGGGCGGCGAGCATCTCGCCGACCGCCTGATCGGTCACGGCGTAGGGCGGATCGGCGAAGACGATGTCGTACGGCGACTCCGGAGGCGAGGCAAGCGCCTTCTCCACGGGGGCGGAGATCACATGCGCGTCGGCGACGCCGAGTTCGGCGATGTTGCGACGCAGGAGCTTCACGGTCTGCGCGTGGGATTCGACGAACAGGGCGTGCTCGGCGCCCCTGGAGAGCGCCTCGAGCCCCACCGCGCCGGACCCGGCGTACAGGTCGGCGAAGCGGAGCCCTTCCAGGTCCCCGCCGGGAGCGAGCGAGTTGAACAGCGCTTCGCGGACCCGGTCGGCGGTGGGCCGGGTGCGGTCCCCCTGGGGCGTGGCGAGACGGCGGCCCTTGAGGGCGCCGGCGATGATTCTGGTCATGAGGTTCCCCACTCTAACGCGGGCCCGCCCGCTCAGCCCTTCTCCAGGTACTCTCCGCGGTCCTCGGCCAGGGCGTCCACCAGCGCCGCGAAGGCGGGCTCGGCGCGCAGCCGCGGATCGGCGGCGAGCAGCGCGACCGCGTCCGCCCTGGCCGTCTCGATGATGTCGGCGTCGCGCAGCAGCGACAGGAGCTTGACGTGGGATTTCGTGCCCGACTGTGCCGCGCCGAGGACGTCCCCCTCGCGGCGCTGCTCCAAGTCCAGTTCGGCGAGCGCGAAGCCGTCGGTGGTGGAGGCGACCGCGTCCAGCCGCTCACGCGAGCCGGTGCCCTCCATCGCTTCGCTCACGAGCAGGCACAGGCCGGGATGGCGGCCGCGGCCCACGCGACCGCGCAGCTGGTGGAGCTGGGAGATGCCGAAGCGCTCGGCGTCGAGGATCACCATGGCGGTGGCGTTGGGAACGTTGACGCCGACCTCGATGACGGTGGTGGCGACGAGGACGTCGATGTCGCCGGCGGCGTAGGCGCGCATGACGCGGTCCTTCTCCTCGGCCTCGAGCCGGCCGTGGAGCAGGCCCAACCGCAGGCCGTGAAGGGGTCCGCCGCGGAGCTGCTCGATCACGTCGGTGACGGCGAGCGGCGGGCGGCGGTCGTCGGCGCCGCCGTCCTCCGTCTCCTCGCCGCCGACGCGAGGGCAGACGACGTAGCCCTGGCGCCCGGCGGCGACCTCTTCGCGGACGCGCGCCCAGGTGCGGTTCATCCAGCGCTGATCGGTGTAGGGGACGACGTGGGTGGCGATAGGGCTGCGCCCGGCCGGGAGCTCGGTGAGGCGGCTGGTCTCCAGGTCCCCGTAGACGGTCATGGCGACGGTCCGGGGAATCGGGGTGGCCGTCATGACCAGCGTGTGCGGGGGGCGCTCGGCCTTGGCGCGCAGCGCGTCCCGCTGCTCGACGCCGAAGCGGTGCTGCTCGTCGACCACCACGAGGCCGAGGTCGGCGAAGTCGACGCCGTCGTAGAGCAGGGCGTGGGTGCCGACGACGATGCCCGCCTCCCCCGATCGGACGGCCTCCAGGGTGGGGCGGCGCTGCGCGGCGGTGGCCGAGCCGGTGAGCAGCGCGACCCGGGTCGCTTCGAGCGGAGCGCCGAGCTCGCCGCCGCGGGCGAGGTCGCCGAGCATCTCGACGATCGAGCGGTGGTGCTGGGCGGCGAGGACCTCGGTGGGCGCCAGCAGCGCGGCCTGGCCCCCGTGGGCGACGACCTGGAGCATGGCGCGCAGGGCCACGAGCGTCTTGCCGGAGCCGACGTCGCCTTGGAGGAGCCGGTGCATCGGGTGCTCCAGAGCGAGCTCGGCGGCGATCTCCTCGCCGACGCGGTGCTGCCCCTCGGTGAGCGCGAACGGCAGCGAGGCGTCGAAGGCCGCCAGGATCGCACCGCCCTCGGGGCGCGGCGTGGCGGGCGCTTCGGCGGCTTCGGCCTTGCGGCGCACCAGCGCGGCCTGCAGGACCAGGGCCTCCTGCCACTTCAGGCGCTTCTTGGCCGCGCCGAGGAGCTCGAAGGAGTCGGGGCGGTGGATCTGGTGGAGCGCGGTGGCGTAGTCCATCAGGCGCTGACGGGAGCGGACGGCGGCGGGCAGCGGGTCGGCGGGCGGATCGAGGCGGTCCAGCGCGGTCTGGACGCACTTGCCGATGTTCCAGGTGGGCAGCTCGGCCGTGGCCGGGTAGACGGGGATGAGGGCGCCGGCGAACTCCTCGAGGACCTCCGCGGAGTCCGCCGCGCCGTCGGCGAGCATCCGCGACTGGGGCGAGTTGAGCTGCAGGCGGCCGCGGAACTCGGCGACCTTGCCGGCGAACAGGCCCCAGCGTCCGGGGACGAGCTCCTTCGCGCGCCACGCCTGGTTGAAGTAGGTGAGGGTGAGGGTGCGGCCGGACTCGTCGGCGACGACGACCTCGAGGTAGCTGCCGCTGCGCTTGCCGGGCCTGGGACGCATGGACTTCCGCACGGCGGCGCGGACCTGGGCGAAGACCGTCACCTCCTCGCCGACCCGGAGCGAGCCGAGGTCGGCCTGCTCGCCGCGCTGGGCGTAGCGGAACGGGTAGTGGGACAGCAGGTCGCCGACGGTCTCGAGGCCGAGTCCCTTGTCGAGCGCGGCGGCGGTCCTCTGGCCGACGACGTCGCGCAGGCGGGTGTCCAGGCTTACGGTCAACGGTCACCTCTCCCGATTCCACGGCCCGTGCTGGGGGCCGTCATTCCGCTCCGATCAGCAGGAGCGGCCGGTCCTGTCCGGCGGCGAGCCGCTGGACCTCCACCAGCGGCCACGCCCTCCCCACATGATCGCTGAGGACTGTGACAGTTTCGGGGTCCGACTCGGCGCCGGTCAGCAGCGTGATGAGCTCGGCTCCGGCCGAGCACAGCCGGTCGACGAGGTCGAGCGCGGCCAGGGCCGGATCGGTTCCGGTGTGGACGATGTCGCCGTCGACCAGCCCGAGGACGGTGCCGCCCTCGCGGCGGACCTCGGCGGTGCGGCAGGAGGCGGCGGCCTCGGCCATGGCGATGACGTCGTCGTCGAAGGGCCGCTCGGGGTCGTGCACGGCGAACGCGGCCAGGCTCTGCATGATCGAGCCGGTGGGGATCACCGCGACCCGGTAGCCGTCGCCGCGGGCGGCCTGCGCGGCCTCGCGGACCGCGTCGATCGCCTCGGCGTCGTCGACCAGGACGGCCGCGTTCGGTCCGCCGCCCGAACGGACGGCCGTCAAGACCTCCTCGACGCCGCCCCCGGCGGCCACCCGGCAGCCCTCGTTCTCCAGCAGGCCCCGCAGTTGCGGCCGGGCGGTGACCGCGACGACGGCGCGGTCCAGGTCCTGCGTGAGCGGGCGCGAGTAGGCGTCGTCGAAGCGGGTCACCGAGATGCGGTGGACGCGGCCGCGCTCGATCCCGGCCTCGATGGCCGCGCCGATGTCGTTGACGTGCACATGGACGTTGAACGTGGTCACCGCGCGGGCCGCGCGCGAGCCGATGATGACGACCGAGTCGCCCAGTTCGGTCAGGCGTCGGCGCAGGTCGGCGACGGACTCGGCCGATGATTCGAGCAGGTACTGGACTTCGTAGTCGTAGGCTTCGGACCCGGTCTCGCGCGGGACCTCCTCGACGGGCCCGGTGTCTCTGGCGCGGTGGCTCGCGAGCAGGTCGAGCGCGCCGGTGGGGGCCGAGCCGGTGAGCGTCTCGACGAGGGCCTCCAGCAGCAGCGCCAGGCCGAGTCCGCCCGCGTCCACCACGCCGGCGCGGGCCAGCGCCGGCAGTTGCGTGGGGGTGGCGGCGACCGCTTCGGCGGCGGCCTCGGCGGCGGCGCGGGCGGCCGAGACCAGCCCGAACGGCGCGGCCTTCGCGGCGGCCGAGGAGGCGGCCTCGGCGACGGTGAGGATGGTGCCCGCGGTGGGCACCGCGACGGCGGCGGTGGCCGCGTCGGTGGCCGAGCGCAGCCCGGCGGCGAAGCCCTTGGCGTCGACGGTCTCCTCGGTCCAGGCGTCGGCCAGGCCGCGGAGCATCTGGGCGAGGATCACGCCGGAGTTCCCGCGGGCCGACAGGAGCGCGCGGGAGGCGGCCTCGTCGAGCAGTGTGCGCAGCGCGGAGTCCGGGGCCCCGGCGTGGAAGGCCGCCTGGAGCGTGGCGACCATGTTGGTCGCCGTGTCGGAGTCGGCGACGGGGAACACGTTGAGCTCGTCGACGCCGCGCCTATGGCGTCGCAGCGTGTCGATGCCGCGAGCGGCCCACTGTCGCATGACGCGGGCGTCGAGGCCCTGCGCTCCGTGTTCGGGGATGACTGCCACGGCCCCTGAGGATACGCGGTCGGCTCGGCCGGCGGCACCGCCACGGCGGCCAGAAGCCGACCGGCCGCGGCGGGGCCTGCCCGCGACTCTCAGAGATCGCCGAAGCGCAGGGATCCGCGCATCGTCTCGAGGGCCTCGCCCTGCTCTTCGGGGCCGTAGGCGACGAATCCCTGGTAGAGGCCGTCGCCGACTTCGACGATCGCGGCGTAGACGGCGGTCTCGCCGACGGTGAACGTGTGGAACTGGGCGCCCCTGGCGTCGATCCAGTAGTTGAGGACCTCGGGTTCCCCGCCGACCTCGCCGCCCAGGTGCTCGGCGATCGCGGCCTGGAAGGCGGGTCCGAGGTCGGCCAGGGCCGCGTCCTCGGCGGCGCCGAGGGCCGCGGAGTCGAGCGCGCCGACGAAGGCCGCGGCGGCGCCCTCCTCGGTCGCGCGCCCGGCGGCCTCGGTGAACAGGGCGGGGGCCTCGGTCGACTCGGGCCATGCGGCGCTGTCGGGGACCACGTACTTCAGGCCCTCGGGGTCGGCGCCGACCAGCGCGGGCTCGGGCGGGGCGGGGCTCTCGATGGTGGCGGTCTCGTCGTCGGTCTCATCGCCGCCGTCGGGGTTGAACAGGATGAAGCCGCCGACGGCGAGCGCGGCGGCGATCACGACGACGCCGGAGAGGAGGATCCACAGCGGCCCCTTGCCTCCGCGCTTCTTCTTGCGCTGGATCTGGCCCGGCTGGGCGCCGCCCCACGGCTGCTGCCCGGCGGGCCCGGAGACGGGGACCAGCTGGCCGCCCTGGGGCCCGAACTGGCCCTGGCCGGGCGAGACCGGCACGCCCGAGGCGGGCATGCCCGAGACCGGGGGCATGCCGGAGGCCGGCATCCCGGAGACGGGGGGCATGCCGGGCTGGTGCGGCGGTGCGTCGAAAGGGGAGACCGGCACGCCCGGCGGCGGCCCGAACGGCGCCTGGGGCTGGCCGCCGGAGCCTCCCGTGTACCTGACCGTGCCGTCGACGTCCTCGACGGGGGCCTGCTGCCGGTTCGTCGGTGGGGACACGCGCTGGCTCTCGGGGGACCACGGCGGCGGCTCCTCTGTCGGGGGCTGCTCGTGCGGCCGGTACACCGGGGGCCCTTGCGGGGACTGCGGCGGCTGCCAGCCGTCGGCCGGCGGCTGCGGGGTGTTGCTCATGATCGACTCACCAACGAAAATATGGGCATCGGCACATCACTGTATGTGGGTAGCCTACGGGATCTGGACCAATCCTAGAGTGGTCGACCACGGTGCCCGGCGGCAGCCGCCACAGTGCATGGAGGGCCTTCACCTCGATGAAGTCTCCCACCGGGAACGTCCGCATCGTCCGGATCGGGCGCCGTCGCGGACTGTGACGCAGCCCCTCGGACCTGGCTGGGGAGGCACCCGACAGGTCCGTTAGAATTGCCGGGTTGCCCGCCGTGGAAGCGGGCCGCTGAATCGTCAACGCAGGAGTTTGGAAAATGTCGAGCGTGTGTGAAGTCTGCGGCAAGCGCCCGGGCTTCGGCAACAACGTCCCGTGGTCCCACAAGAAGACCAAGCGCCGTTGGAACCCGAACCTTCAGACCATTCGCATCGCGACTGGCTCCGGTGACAACAAGCGCCGCGCGAAGGTCTGCACCTCGTGCATCAAGGCCAACAAGGTGACCCGCTAGGGACCGTCAGGACTTCACGCCGTCGGGGCTCGTCCCCGGCGGCGTTTCGTCGTGCCAGTACCGGATGCGGCGCCCGGTCCGGCTCACTGCGACTCCTTCGCGAAGTGGTCCCAGCCGCCGGGCCCGGTCCAGGGCCGGCCGTCGACGGTGACGCCGGCGCCTTCGCCGATCGAGCCCACCCGTCTCCAGCCCTCGGGCAGGGGCGCGCCGGGCGGGAACGCGGCGATCAGGGCGTGATCTTCGCCTCCCGCCAGCAGCCACGCGAGCGAGTCGGCGCCGAGCGCTTCGGCGGCGTTGGCCATCGGCTCGGGGACGTCGAACGCGGCGGTCTCGACGTCGAGGGCCACGCCGGAGGCGGCGGCGAGGTGCCCCGCGTCGGCGAGCAGGCCGTCCGAGACGTCGATCATGGCCCGCGCGCCGGCCAGGGCGGCCCGGCGGCCGGCCTCGTAGGGCGGCAGCGGACGCCGGTAGGCGTTCACCAGGGCTCCCGGCGAGCGGAACCCGCGGGAGAGCACGTGGAATCCGGCCGCGGCCAGGCCGGTCCGGCCGGCCAGGGCGAGCGTGTCCCCCGGCCGGGCCCCGGACCTGGTCACGGGCGCGCGGCCCTCGAGGTCGCCGAGGGCGGTGACGGTGACGGTGAGCTGCGGGCCGCCGGTGGTGTCGCCGCCGACGACGGCCGCCCCGACGCCGGCGGACTCGGCGGCGAGGCCCGCGGCGAGGCCGTCGAGCCATTCGGCGGGCGTGTCCTGCGGGGCGGAGACCGCGGCGAGGAGCGCCGTGGGCCGTGCGCCCATCGCCGCGATGTCGGCGAAGTTCGCGGCGGCGGCCCGGTGGCCGACGTCGGCGGCCGAACACCAGTCGAGGCGGAAGTGGCGGCCCTCGACGAGCATGTCGGTGCAGGCGACGACCCGGCCGCCGGGGGCGGCCACGACGGCGGCGTCGTCGCCGGGACCGAGCTCGACGGCGTCCGTCTCCACGAAGTGCCTGGTGAAGCGCTCGATGAGCCGGAATTCTCCGACTTCGGCGACGGTTTCGCTCACGGTTGCCCCCGCTCTCGCACAGTTGACGGTCTCCGGTTGTCTGCGTAATCTTCGCTCAACGGCGATCATGAGCCTGTCAGGCCCGCCGACGTCGCCTTCCGGCCGCCGACCCCCTGATCGCCAGTGAGCGTGGGGAGACCCGTGGATGGTACAGGCGTACATTCTGGTCCAGACCGAGGTGGGGATGGCGGGGCGGGTGTCCGACGCCGTGTCGAGGATCGAGGGCGTGGTGCGAGTGGACACCGTGACCGGCCCGTACGACGTGGTGGTGCTCACCGAGGCCGCCACCGTCGACCTGCTGGGAGCGACCGTGGTGAGTAGAGTCCGACGGGTGGCGGGCATTACCCGCACGTTGACCTGTTCGATCCTGCATCTGTGAGGAGCGCCGTGGGGAAGTCGAAGCTTCCGGCCGTGGTGGCCACGGCCGTGGCGGTGCCGGCGGCGGTGGCCGCGGGCGTCGTCGTGTTCAACCTCATCGAGCCGGCCGCCGAGGACTCCCGCTTCGACGAGGACCTGTCGCCGGTGAGCGTGGAGGTCCCGCGGCTGAGCGATGAGGACGCCGTGGTGTGCCTCGCGATGACGGCGAAGGCGCCCGAGAGCGTGGCCGACCTGCCGGCCAGGCCGGTGGAGGGCGGGGAGCACGCGGCGGAGTTCGTGCTGGCCTACGGGGATCCGGCGGTGGTGGCGACGTGCGGCGCCGAGCCCGCCGAGGTGGCCGACACCGATCCGATCTATCTGCTCGACGACGTCTGCTGGTTCACCGAGGAGGGCGGCGACGGCGTCGAGTGGGTGACCGTGGACCGCGAGGTGCCGGTGGCGGTCTCCGTCCCCGAGGCGCACGAGCAGCCGGTGGACGTGCTGAACGAGCTGTCCGGTCCCATCGCCGAGGCGGTTCCCGCCTCGGAAGACGCCCCTTCGAACTGCTCATGACCGCCCGCTCGTTCTTCGACCGCGACCCGCTGGCGGTGGCGCCGGAGCTGCTGGGCGCCCTCGTCACCGCCAACGGGGTGACGGTGCGGCTGACCGAGGTCGAGGCCTACCGTCAGGACGATCCGGCCTCGCATTCGTTCCGGGG
>Ga0079224_100009466_pt1 | contig 13280 bp, 11 predicted proteins | sample Stecom2015_FD_80414 | JGI IMG/M metagenome (GOLD analysis project Ga0079224, IMG submission 80414) | Agricultural soil microbial communities from Utah to study Nitrogen management - Steer compost 2015 | ecosystem: Environmental > Terrestrial > Soil > Agricultural land | place: USA: Utah... | reverse complement strand
TTCACAAACACCTTTATCACCCACAACGGAGTTAGTGTCAGGTGTATATTACGTAGGAAGATATCAACCCGGATGTAGATCTGCCAGAGCTATGGTACATGTTACTGTAAATCCGAAACCTAATGCTCCAACCGGACTAGGTGTACTGTTGATTGCTGCTCCTGCTACTTTAATGAATATCTTTATGGATCAGACGGATATTATTTGGTATGCTACGGAAGAAGATGCGCTCAATCATACTTATCCGTTAGCGAATACTACTATTTTACAAGATGGAGTTACATACTATGGAGTATTGATGAGTGCAACAGGTTGTTATAGTGATCCAACACCAGTTACGGTGAATCTGTTCTTAGGAATCAACGATCTTGATCTCACACATTTAAAAGTATATCCAAATCCGACAACGGATATCGTAAACATAGAATACAACGAAGTGATTGATTCTATCGAAGTATATTCAATTCTCGGTCAGCGACTGCAGACTTGGTATCCTAAGAATATTGAAACACAAATCAATTTAAAATCCTTGGCTACAGGAACCTATATGTTGAAAATACAAGTAGGATCAAACAGTCAAATGATAAAAATTATGAAGAAGTAATTGTAAAAAGCTATCCAAATCGGATAGCTTTTTATTGATTATTATAAAAAATAAATTATCTGAAGTCTGTATAATTTTTGGATGAGATTTCATCCCAATTCACTTTCAATGGCTGATAATTTTTATCAATCGTGGGTAACTCTTGCATTTGTTTGCCTAATGCAAATCCGTTTTTATAGCATTTATTATCATCGGTAGTTATATACACATTATCATACTCTGTATCATTGTTGCTCATATATAGCATAGCTTTCTGTTGAGTAGATAAGGTGCAATAGCCCAAAGCAGGGAATGTTTTTTCTATTTTTTCAGGAAAAGATAGATAATTGATCAGATAACAATAGAGTTCAAATGATATATCATACGGAAATACGATAGCATATTCCGTAGATGAGTAAGGGATTAATCGAGGTAAGACCTCGTAGGTTTTTACATTGTACAAATCGCAAAAATCTTGCAAAGCGGTATGTATCTCTTGTTTAGATATATTTTCTATCCAAATGATTTTATCATTAGCAATCAGAGATTTGGGCAAAAGTGAAAGAGAAGGTTTATGTTTTTTAGATTTATTTATATTATAAAAATACATTACAATGATAAGGACAATTACTCCGATAATCAATATAGTGTTCATAGAGAATGTTATGAGATGTGGATAAAAATATATATATAATCCAAATGAAAATGCTGTTGTATCGATTTGATATTTACTTTTTTTTTACTTATTCTTGGATTAAACAATCAGTTTTTTCTAAATACGATGTATTATTTATTCAAAAATTTTAGGAATTCATTTTTTGAAAAAAATTAAAAATGAGAATTTCGCTTCCATTTCATTACATATTCAGCTTCTTCAGTGGCTATATTTTTCTGAGTTTTTTCTATAGCAAAACCTTTATTTACATAGAAATCGATACTTTTTTTATTTTTCTTGAATACTTGTAATTCTAATTGATTGTAAATTTTTTGAATATAAAACATCAATTGACTGCCGAAACCTTTTCCTTGCAATTTGGGATCTACAAACAGAGCAGCGATAGTATTGTCCATTAGAGCTGCAAATCCCGCAATTTGAGTGCTGTTTTCTATTACCCAAACTTCAGCTTGTGGAAGATATATTTCCTTCATGGCCTGTTGTTGATTTTTCCAAAAACTAGGAGAAACAAAATCGTGTGCTATGAGTGAAGCTTCTAGCCAGATAGTTACCAGTTGGTCCAAGTCGGATGTTTGCATTTTTCGGACAAAATAACATTCTCTTTCCAGAATCGGGAGTGTAATATGTACGCGTTTGAAGTGCAAAATAGGGTAGGACATATCCATGGAATCTCTGGGAGAATGCGCAAATGGCTCAAAACCTATTTTTGTATAAAAAAGCTTCGCAGCTACATTCTGGTCATTTACATCTACATATTTTATAGTAAAATGACGAAAAGCAAACTGCATCAACATGGTTCCATAACCTTCGCTCATACGACCTGATTTTATAAATAGCATTTCTATTTTCTGATTTGCTATTCCTAAAAAACCTACCATTTCGTTGCCTTTTAAGATGCAAAAAGTGTCGATAGAAGCAAAATCAAATGTTGTCAAACTTTTTTTTATGCTCACAAAATCATCTTCCAATAAAAAATCATGTGTAGCCAAAACCGACGATTCCCACACTTGTAGTAGTTCGTTTTTCAACAGCGGATGAAAGGGAACAATGAGCGGTATCATGATGCAAATTTTAGATAAATTACTAGGGTTATATACAAATATCTACTTTTTTTATCAAAAAAAAATCAAAATATATAGGAAGTATTGGACAAAAAAAGTCAAAACTTATGTTTTGACTTTTTAAGAAATAGGTTCTATAGAAAATCCTTTGCTTTGTACAATACCTTCAATTTCTTGAGCTGTAACACCTTTTGAATGTACGGTCAATATTTTATCCGGACTATCTAAATCTACTTTCCATTGTAAGATTCCTTCGTGTTTGTCCAATTCGTTTTGAATTTTCGATACACAACCACTACATTGCAGATTGGTTTTAAAATTCATTGTATTTTGTTCCATTTTTAGTAAGATTGAAAAGGTTATAATTTTTTTAATTTCAATAAAAGACTATTACTTACCACACTTACGCTACTGAGTGCCATAGCCGCGCCAGCAATCATGGGATTGAGCAAAAAACCGTTTATAGGATAGAGTATTCCTGCTGCAAGAGGTATGCCAATCAGGTTGTAGATAAAAGCCCAAAAAAGATTCTGACGTATGGTGCGTACCGTATGTTTTGACAATCTTATGGCTTGAGATATTTTGGTGAGATCGGAAGAGATGATTGTCATTTTTGCAACATCTATAGCTATATCCGAACCTTTACCCATAGCTATACTTACATCTGCTGTAGCTAATGCGGTACTATCATTGATACCATCACCTACCATCGCTACTATTTTCCCTTCTTTTTGAAGTTTTTTTACAAAGTCTGCTTTTTCTTGGGGTAGCATTTCCGCTACATAATGTGTAATATGAGTTTGTTGGGCAATTTTTTTAGCGGTATGCCCATTATCGCCCGTAAGCATATACACTTCGATGTTTTGACTTTTGAGATCTGCGATAGCTTGAGCCGATGTGGGTTTGATTTCGTCTGCAATCGCTATCAAGGCAAGGATCTCTTTTTCATGGGCATACCAAATGACTGTTTGGGATTGATGTGCCCATTTTTCTGCTCGAAGAAGTAACTCTTCAGGAATATCGATCTTTTGATTTTGTATAAATTTTTGATTGCCTATATAAAAAGTTTCCTTGTTATAGCTTGCTTGTACGCCTTTTCCTGTGATGCTTTGAAAATTTTCTATATCCAAAGTTTTTTTTTCGTTCAAATAAAATACAATTGCATCTGCCAATGGATGCTCAGATTTGCTTTCAATAGAAGCCAATATAGTGGCGTATTTATCATCTATATGATTCCAAAATATATTTGTTACCGTTGGTTTTCCTTGTGTGATGGTTCCCGTTTTGTCCAGAAGTAGAGCATCAATCTTATGAGTTGTTTCTAAACTTTCAGCGTCTTTTACGAGAATGCCCATTTCAGCTGCTTTACCAATTCCCACCATGATGGCAGTGGGCGTTGCCAAACCCAATGCACAAGGACAAGCGATGACCAATATGGTAATAGCAGATAGCAATGCCTGATTGAAAGCGTTTACTCCTCCAAAAATCATCCATATTATAAAGGTAAATACAGAGATTAGTAATACGGTAGGCACGAATATTCGCGCGATACGATCTACTAAATTTTGTACCGGAGCTTTGCTACCTTGTGCTTCTTGTACTGTACGAATGATATGAGACAAGAAAGTTTCTTTGCCTATTTTTAGTGCAATAATTTTGAGACTTCCTTTTTGATTGATGGTTCCGGCATAGACTAGATCATCTGGTTTTTTACTGATAGCAATAGGTTCGCCTGTGAGCATACTCTCGTCTATATAACTGTTTCCCCAAATGACTTTTCCATCTACGGCAATTTTTTCGCCTGGTTTTACTAGGAGTATATCACCTTTCTTTATATTATCTATTGGTATTTCGGATTCGTTGCCCATCCTATCCAATACTAGAACCGTTTTTGGTTGCAATCCCATAAGTTTTTCCAAAGCAGTAGAAGTGTTTCCTTTGGCTTTTTCTTCCAACAATTTTCCCAAGAGAATAAACGCGATAATTACAGCAGCTGCTTCAAAATACACATGTGCATGCAAACCTCTTTGGTGCCAAAAGTCAGCAAAAAGCATGTTGAATACACTGAAAAAATAAGCAATACCCGTACTAAGAGCTACCAAAGTATCCATATTGGCAGTTCGGTGTTTGAACTGTTTCCAAGCACCAATGAAAAAACTTCTCCCAAACCATAGCACTACAGGAGTAGAGAATGCCCACATAATCAGATTTGCATAAGGTATATTCATAAAAAACATTCCTACTACAACTACTGGAAATGCTAGTATCAATGCCCAAATAGTATTTCTTTTTATTTTCTGATAATTTTGTTGGTGAAGTTTTTCTAAAGTTTGCTGTTGGTTTTCTTTTTCAATTAGCAAATCATAACCTGCAGATTGCAAAGCTTTTTGCAATTTTTCTAAATTCGTTGTCTCTGTATGGTAGGTAACGGATAGATAACCCGTTGCAAAATTGACTTGCGCATCTACGACGCCATCTTGATTTCTGACAACCTGTTGGGCGCTTCCTGCACAAGCTGCACATGACATTCCGAGCACGGGAATGATGTCTTTCTGTATATGCGAGTGGGAATTTGACATGACGATTATTTTTACAACAAATTTGATAAAAATAGCTAAGAGAAGAATTACATAATTTTTACAATATGTTGTAATATTTACACTTGATCTATAGGCTTGCGCTTTTGTACTTTGGTTTTTTTGAATTGAGAAGGAGATAATCCCGTTATTTTTTTGAATTGATTGCTCAAATAGGCAACACTCGAATAATGAAGCAACATAGCTATTTCGCTAAGAGTGAATTCGTCGTAAACCAAAAGTTCTTTTGCCTTTTCTATTTTTTGTAATATAAAATATTTCTCGATGGTAATATTTTCTATTTCAGAAAACAAATTGGACACATAGGTATAATCCAATTGTAGTTGGCTACTCAAATAGTCCGACCAATTTATGGGCAATAAACGCGGTTGATGATGTACCCAATCTATTATAAGGAGTTTTGTTTGTTCTACTATGCGTTTTTTTTTGTCATCGATGCGCTCAAATCCCGCTTGTGATAAAGACGCATCGAGTTGGTTTAAATCTGCTTTTTCAATAGTATCCGTAAGATGTATTTGCCCCAATTCTACCTTTGTATAAGGTATGTGAAGTCGGTCTAATTCCTGTTGTATGACCCAAATACATCTTTGACAAACCATATTTTTTATATACAAAACAGTCATAAACCTATCCTTTTATACAAAGTTACGTGTATTTTTTATAGAAAATCAAAAAGCCATAGTATTTGCTATGGCTTTTTGTTACATAATAAGTTCCAATAGAATCGATTCCTGTGGAGTTTGTGTTTCCTGAAGAGTTTTGACTGGAAGTATTACTTGGTTCTCCTGGGTGATCTATCATGGGATCCGAACCTTCTCTTGTATTGATAGGATCGTCTCCATAACCTCTCTCTTCATGATCGGGCACTATAGGTGTATCGTAGTTGTCTCTTTCGTTGGAAGTGTTTCGCTCTCTACACGAGCTCAAGGCGATACCTACCATACCTAGTACAGCAAGCATCAATAATCTGCTTTTTTTTTCATAGTTTAAATTTTTTTAGAGATAGGATGTAACCATGCTATATATACAAATCATATACCCAAACTCAAAATACATAGACTATGCATATAATCTTTAAAAAATTCATTTTTTTTGGTAAAAAATAGTTACAAATAGGGTATAAGATGCTCAAACTGTTGAATATACAACAAACGACATAAATGTTAAAAATATAAATTATTATTAATATATTAATAATTAAATTGATTGTTTTGTTTTTGTAATAAGTGATATTTTATTTTTATTTAAAAATTAAAGAAAAAGAGTAGTGGGATTTTAGATGTGAATAGTTTGGAATGAAAAAATGAGCGAAAAAATAAAATGTCAAAGTAAATAAGGTCTAATTTCGCTCATTTATCCTACATAGGTATCTATTTTGCTATAAATATAATAGGATGTAACAAAAAATATATTGCGCAATATATACCTATTTTAAAAAAAAGTATTAATCATTTAAAAAATTGTATCATGGAAAAAGAAAATAAATATAACGAAATGGATCATCAAGAGCAAAACAAGCGTACTTCGCCAACAGACATCAAAGGTAAAGATTTGGAAAATGCCAATGCTACCAATTCTGGAGCAGGAAGCACCCCTATCGAAGAAGCTCCAAATTCTGCTATCAACAGCAATCCGATAGAAGAACAAGAAAATCAAAAAAATCAAAATCCATCGAATGCTCAGAAAAATAAAGAGCATACTACTCAACAAGATGAGACTAGATACCAAGGCTCTAAAAACAACCAAGGGATGGATACAGATTTGAATATGACTGAAAGATCACAAAATACCAATGCGATTCAAAACAATGAAGATAAAACCGATGGTATTTAATCTTTCGTTATCGTTTTTTAAATAGAAAGAGTCGCAATTGCGACTCTTTTTTTATTTCTGTATTCCCGAAATGTTGAGTGTTTCTCCGGATATGATGGTCGATTCTTTCGAAGCGAGAAATACGAATAGAGGTACTATATCACAAGGGTGCATCGGACGAATTGACTTGAAATGCAAGGGTAAATTTTCGTAACCTTCTACCATTTCGGGTGATGTATCGCTCCATACAAAACCAGTGGTGATACCATTGACACGTATTTTTTTTTCGTAATATTCCAGCATAGAATGCATCTCTTGCGTGTATTCTTTGATAGCTGCTTTCATAGCCGAATAAAACACCAATTGGTCGGGCTGTGAATAAGCGCATACAGAAGCGGTATTGATAATCACGCCATTGGGCAAAAGGTATTCATGCGCCAATTTTCCTAACGTAAACAAAGATTGTATTTTAAGTGTGTCATTTTTCTTTAGCAAGTAATGAGAATCCATTTCTTCAATCTTGTGGTAAATAGGAAAATTATTCACCAATATGTCTATTTCTCCAAATTTTTTTACAATTTGTTCAAATAATTTTTTGCACTTGTATTCGTCAAAAGTACTCGATTTTATAAGATGTATTTTTCTACCATATGTTTCCAAATAAGATTTTAGTTCTAACAATTCAGCTTCATATCTTGCGTGATGATAGATAAGCACCAGATCAGCTCCTTCTTTCGCATAGGCGATAGCTACTGCTTTACTTATCCGATCATGTGCGGCTGTAATTACGGCAAGCTGATTTTCGAGTCGCCTATATGATTGGTAGTTATTACAGCAAATCTTTGGTTTGATCGTGAGATAATTCTGTCGGGAAGTAGCTTTTTCCCGTACTACATTTTCTTTTACAACAATTCTTTTGGGCATAACAATTCTTTTTACGGTTTTTTGGAATAGAATATATGACAAACTTCGTACTACAATCGGTTTAGAAAATTTTTCTACTTACAAAATATTAATTTATATAAATGCAATTTTCTCTTACTAAAAAATATTTCGTGTGTAAACAGTTGTATATACACCCAATATGAGATTTAAGTTTAAGATTATGATGGATTTCGCGGTAAATAAAAAAATCTTTCTTTAAAGGAAATTATTTCTTTTATTTATATTAAAATTTTTAATGATTATATTTTCTACATTTCGTGTATGCTTATTCCACAGATGATGTTTTTTTAGGAATAATAGTTTAAAGTATATAAATATATTTGCAAATTAATAAATATAAAATATTAACAAATACACATTAAATATTCTTATCATTATAAATAAATATTATAATTTTTTCAAAAAAAAATTATAATATTTATATTGTATAATTTTTTTGTTACTCCGAATTGCATTCCTATTTGTAATCGCTAATAGCTATTATTTGTTAAAATTTTTCTTTTTGTTTTAATAAGTTGATTTTATTGAGTTTTTTTGAAAAAGCATTATAAATTTCGGAATTTGGTTTTTTTTTCTAAAAAAAAATAAGGTACGTATATTGCTATATTTATACAAAATGCTAGCATATACATTATTAACTTAAAACAAAAAAAATTATGAATTCTAGAAAAAGAAAAACTCCCAAAGTGGCTCTCATGACATGAGTATGTTGCATGAAGAAATTTATAGATTGGAATATGAGAATTGTTATGAAGATGGGTCAAATGATGATGAATAAGACGATAACTTCAGCGACTATGAAGATGAATTTTCTTCTCATTTTGAAGATGAAGATGATTTTGATGATGATCAGCCAAGAGATTCTCGAGGAAGATTTACATTAAGATCAGGACGTGGTTCTTCTAACAATGGAAGAGGAAGTTCATCGAGTTCAGGACGTGGAAGTTCATCAAGTTCAGGAACATCTAAGAGAGGATTTGCTTCTATGAGTAAAGCAGAACGCACTCGTATAGCTAGAATGGGCGGAAGAGCTTCTAGCCGTTCACGATCTGGTGTTGGCGGAAGAAACAGAAGAAATTCTTAATTTTTTATAAATACAATGAAGAGGAAGTCAACTTCCTCTTCATTCTAAAAATATGATTTATGGCAAAAGAAAAATCGGAAGAGGAAATTCAATCTAGCAATACTATGACTGCGGAAGTAGCTAGCACAATGATAGAACAGTCTCAAAATAAAACAGAAGATACTATGATAGAATTACGTAAGTTTTTTATCAAATCGATTCAAGATATTTATTATGCAGAACATGCGATAGAAGAAAAATTGGGCGAAATCAAAGCAAAAGCTACTTCGGAAGCATTGATAGATGCTTTGGAAGATCACCAATTGGTTACCAAAAAGCAAGTGTTGCGATTGGAAAAAGTTTTCAAACACCTCAATGAAACACCTAAGAAAAGCAAATGCGAAGCAATAATAGGCATATTGAAAGAAGGTGACGAAATGATAAGTGAAGCAAAAAATAATAAAACTCTTAGAGATATAGCTGTCATCTTGTCTTGTCAGAAAGTAGAGCACTATGAAATTGCTTCTTACAACGGTCTGATACAGTTAGCTGTTACGCTCAATCTCGACAAAGTAGTGGAGTTGCTTGAAACCACATATATGGAAGAAGAAGATACCGATCACTTGCTTAATGATATCATAGAAGAAGATTTGTCATTGGATACGTACCAAGATTTAGATCTTTAATTTTTATTTGATGTTTTGAGAGTTAGATTATCCAAAAAAAAAGCTATGAAAAAATATAGGCTACTCTTATCACAAATAGAGTAGCCTATCAAAAAAAATAATGACGTGTATGGAAAGTGAAATTAAAATATGCATTGTATCCAATCGATTGCCAATTACTATAGTAAAAAAAGATGGAAAATTTCATCTTGAATGCAGTAATGGTGGATTGGCTACCGCACTTAAAACCGTTTATGAAAACAAGAATAGTATATGGATAGGTTGGCCAGGAATTATAACAGATGATGAAGAAGAACAACGCATCATTACAGAATTGCTCCGACCGTTGCGATTAGTACCTGTGTTTTTATCTTATAAAGAATGGGACGGTTTTTACAATGGCTTTTCAAATAATCTTTTGTGGCCTATCTTTCATTATCATCCTAGTTATTCCAATTTTGATAAAGAAAATTGGCTTTTATATCAGCAAGTAAATAAAAAATTTGCACAAATCGTGCAATCTCATTGTAAAGAAAACGATTTGGTATGGCTACATGATTATCAATTGATGCTTGTACCACAATATTTGAAACATTCTTTTATATCTTATTTTCACCATATACATTTTCCACCGAAAGAGATTTTCAACATCATTCCTTGGCGTATCGATATATTAAAAGGATTGCTCGAGTGTAAACACTTAGTTTTTCAAACTCAAAATGATGCTAATAACTTTATAGATACTTGCAATTCGTATCATAAATATCTTTTCAATAAGGATTGTCTCCTCGAGAACAATTTAGATTATAAAATATCGGCACATCCTATAAGTATAGACGCTGAAAATTTTAAAAACCTATTAGAAAAAATCGAAGTGGTTAGCAATTATCGCAAACTATCTCGTATCTATAGTAATGAAAAAGTAATCATCTCTGTAGATCGATTGGATTATTGCAAAGGTTTACTCGAACGTCTCAAAGCTATCGATTCTCTTTTGGAAGAAAATCCTCAATATATAGAAAAAGTAACTTTTGTGATGATCGTGGTTCCTTCTCGAATGAATGTAGGACCTTATGAAAATCACAAATTATTGGTAGATCAATGGGTTGGAAAAATCAATAGTAAATACTCTTCTGGAGGTTGGCGTCCGATACAATATTTTTACCAACAATTCACACCCGAACAATTGGTCAATTTTTATGCATTGGCAGACATCTGCTTGATTACATCTTTGAGAGACGGACTCAATCTAGTTTCCAAAGAATATATTGCTTGTAGAAAAGAAGATACAGGTACATTGATATTAAGCGAAATGGCTGGTGCTGCTAACGAACTGAATTATGCTATCAAAGTGCATCCGTATGATATCGATCAAATCAAAGACGCTATTTTGTATGCATTAGATATTAGTCCGGAAGAAGCTCAATTGCGAATGCGAGATCTCAAAGAGCGTGTGTTTTCCTACACGATACATGAATGGTTGTTTCAAATTTTTGAAGAAGTAAAAGCCTTATATCCTTCGATCAAAATAAATAATCAGAAGTCTGCAAATCTGCAAATACTTCATGCTATTAAATTGAAATTTACGCATTCACAAAAACGATTGTTTCTATTGGATTACGACGGATGTTTACGCCAGTTGGAAAAAGAAGCCAATCATGCGCTTCCTACGGCTGAAGTATTTCAAGTGTTACAGAGTTTGTCCGATTTACCCAATACTGAAGTATATGTTGTAAGCGGTAGAAAACACGAAGAATTGGATGAATGGTTGGGACATTTGCCCATTCATCTAATTGCAGAACACGGAAATGCTATGAAACAAAAAAATAGCCAATGGATATTCAATGAAACACTTACCGAAGATGTGAAAACGCTTTTGAATGATTTAATCTATAAATATCAAGCATTACTCAAAGGTTCGTATTGTGAAAACAAAGTAGGAGGTTTCTGTTTTCATTTTGGAAATTGCAGCAGAGAGTTGCAAAAAATCTATGTAGAAGAATTTTATTCAGATCTTATAAATGTAATAGATGAAAAAGAATTACCCTTAAATTGTTACATCAACGCTTCTAGTATAGAAGTTATTCCTTGGAATATCAACAAAGGAAATGGATTGAAAAAATGGGTCGATTTTCGTTCGGAAGATTTTATACTTTCAGCAGGAGATGAAGAGACTGATGAAGATATGTTTAGAGTATTGCCCAAATCAGCATTTACATTCAAAATCGGTCATAACAAAAGTATAGCACGGTATCGTATGGACGAAATAGAAAAATTTATCCAATTTCTACATCAGATTAGTGAAAATTGTCAAGTGAAGCATTGATGAGAGCTTTTTAAACTATAAAAACAAAAACAATGGCAGAAGAAAAAAAATTGCGTCCGGAACAATCACAATATCGTCCAGGTGTAGAAGATTATATGGATCCGATACCTGATACCAAACCTATAGCTTATCCCAAAAAAGGTAAAATGACAAACAAAAATGTTCTTATTACCGGTGGTGATAGCGGTATAGGAAAAGCAGTAGGATTGCTCTTTGCCAAAGAAGGTGCCAATATCACTTTTGTGTATCTTGCGGAACACGAAGAAGCGGAAAATACCCGTAATGAAATTTTAGAATTCGGAGGAAAATGTTTTTACATACAAGCCGACCTCTCACAAGAAGATGAGTGCAAGAAAGTAATCGATTTCACCATGCAAAATTTTGAAACACTGGATGTGATTATCAACAATGCAGGTCTTCACTGGGAGTCAGATTCTCTAGAAAATATTTCTACCGACCAATGGATACATACGTTTCATAATAATGTAAGCTCTTGTTTTTGGATTACCAAATATGGTTTGAAATACATGAAAGAAGGTGCTTCTATTATCATTACTACTTCGGTTACAGCCTATAGAGGTAGCGATCATCTGATAGATTATGCTACTTCCAAAGGTGCCTTAGTGGCATTTATGAGGAGTCTTTCTGAAAATCTGATAAAAAAAGGGATTCGTGTAAATGCTGTAGCACCAGGTCCTGTGTGGACACCTCTTATTGCATCTACTTTTTCCAAAGAAGATGTAGCAACATTTGGCAGTGATAAACCTATGGGAAGAGCCGCTATGCCCAATGAAATAGCTCCTTCTTATCTGTTTCTTGCTTCACAAGATGCGAGTTTTATCTCAGGTCAAGTCATTCATCCCAATGGTGGTGAAATCATTAATGGCTAATAGAAGACTATATATATTTTGTTGATTGCGAGACTTCGTCATTTATGGCGAAGTTTCTTTTTTATTTACAGTCAATTGTGAAAGATAATACGAAGGTTTGATTCCAGTCTGTTTGAAAAAGGCATCCGAAAAACTTCTTGCACTACTAAAACCAAATTCGGTAGCTAACGCTGATATGGTGTATTTTCTCAGTTTGGGATTCTGATTTAGTTCATTTATTGCATGTTGTATGCGCAATTGGTTGATATAAGCAGTAAAATTGAATTTTTTCTCTACATTGATGACTTCCGAAAGGTATTTGGTATTGGTCTCGAGTTCTTTTGCTAAGGATATCAATGTGATATTTCCATTGAGAAAGCGTTTTTCTTTTTCAAATTGGTCTAATTTTTCTAAAATTTCCGAAGTTTTGTCTTTCGATAAAATTTTCCTCTCTATTTCATCTTTCTTTGTGTCATCGGTTGCGTTTTTACTCAGTTCTACTTGGGTCGTAGTAGTTTTTTTTACGAAATTCTGCGTTTTATGGTTCGTTTGTTTTTGCTGTAAGAGATAATATTGTTGCAGTTCTTCGTATTTGGTACGCAGATAGATATCTTTTTGTCTCGATAGAAAAATATATAGTGCCAAACTGATGACTACAATAGAAGAAAATATTAAAATGATAT
>Ga0079224_100009464_pt1 | contig 13281 bp, 11 predicted proteins | sample Stecom2015_FD_80414 | JGI IMG/M metagenome (GOLD analysis project Ga0079224, IMG submission 80414) | Agricultural soil microbial communities from Utah to study Nitrogen management - Steer compost 2015 | ecosystem: Environmental > Terrestrial > Soil > Agricultural land | place: USA: Utah... | reverse complement strand
TGCAAGGGGAGCAAGATCAAGCCTGTGGGCCTGGTCATGACCACTTGACGAGCAGCGCTGACGCCCGGCAACAGCGTCAGCGCTCTCAGGTCAGCGTAAAACCGCAAGGCACGCAATATGGCGAAGGCCCGGGTGCGCAAGGCGTCAACCGGGCCTATTCACCGTCTACAACCCACCGCCTGATTACGGGCTGGCTGCCGTGACGCGCCAGACGGTATTGCCCACGTCATCTGCAAAGAGCAGTGCGCCGTCATTCGCCTGGGTCAGCCCTACGGGTGCGCCGAAAAGGCTTTCCTGATCTTCGGACAAAAAGCCCGTGACAACCGGCTCGGCTTTGCCCGACGGCTTGCCATCGGCAAACGGAATATAGCTGATCCGATAGCCATTTAACGGCGATCGGTTCCAACTGCCGTGTTCACTTACGAATGCGCCGCCGCGGTATTTTTCCGGGAGATGCTGGCCGGTGTAAAAATGCACGCCAAGGGGCGCCACATGCGAACCCAGCGAATAGTCGGGCACAATCGCCTTGCTGACAAGATCCGGGCGCTGAGGCCTGACACGGGTATCGACATGCTGGCCATAGTAGCTATAAGGCCAGCCGTAAAAGCCGCCATCCTTCACTGACGTGAGATAATCGGGCACCAGGTCCGGCCCGATCTCATCACGCTCGTTCACGATGGCCCAGAGTTTCTGCGTTTGCGGCTCCCAATCCAGACCGGTGGGATTGCGCAGGCCGGACGCGAAAATCCGGCTCGCGCCGCTACTTGCATCCACCTCAAGCACTGTTGCACGACGATACTCCACCGCCAGCCCGTTTTCAGTGATATTACTATTTGACCCTACCCCGACATACAGCTTTGTACCGTCCGGACTGGCCAGCAACGCCTTGGTCCAGTGATGATTGATGGTATCGGGTAAATCGGTAAATTCGACGCCAGGATCCGACAGGCGCGTCTCTCCGGGCACATAACGGTACTTCATGATATTGCCGGTATTGGCAACATACAGGGTGTCACCGATCAGCTGTACGCCGAAAGGCGAGTCAAGATTTTCCAGAAACGTGTGCTTTTCCCACTCGCCGGACTGAGCGTTCTGTCGCAGGAGCGTAATCCGGTTGCCGCCCTTGCCGCTCTTGCCCGAGCGTCCCATCACCTGGCCGGCGAAAAGCTTTTTCGGGGCGGTAACCGGTGCAGTCCCCGGTGAATTGCTCTCTACGACCAGGATATCGCCATTGGGTAATGTATAAAGCTGCCTGGGATGAAGCAGATCACTGGCGATTTTTTCAATCCGCAAGCCACTGGCCACGGCGGGGCGCTTGTCGGCAGGCCAGCCGACACCTTGCGGCACTTGCATGGGTGGCGAAAAAAAGTTTTGCGGTTCAGGCAGCGCAGGATTGGCGCCAAGCTGATCGTCCGGCCCCATTTGCGCCTTGTTGTCACACCCGACCAGCAATACGCTGAACACCATAATAAGGGACATGCCCCATTTGCGCTTAAACATGGTTCGCCCTCCTTGGCGCATAAAACGTGGACGCAATAATGAGCGCTAACGCAATGCACGCGACCGTAATAACCGACAGAACCATGCCTGCTGGCACGACCGCGTATGCATCGCGGCTATGAATGAACGCGTTGGCAATGGCAGCAACGATACCAATGAAATTGAGGGCGAAATCGAGCTTTTCCGCAGCCAGAACGACTCTGCCTCGCGGGATCCATACATGAGCCAGATTGATCAGGCGTGGAATGATGGCAAAGAACAGACCGATAGTGATAAGCCAGGCTGCGCCTTTGCTCCACATCATCTGTGCCGTCTGATAATACACCACGTCAAAGATCAATGCCGCAACAAAAAATCCAAAAGGAATGGGATTGAACAACTGATAGATGCAATTAGCCAATGATGACTGTAGCCGCTGTGCTGGGGCAGTCATAAACACCTCCTCTTTGCAGGTAATAGCCACCAATGCTCCGGCGGCAAACAGAAACAGGAACCGGCGCGACCATATATCGTGATCACAGTTGTCATTCGAACACACTTGACCGAGTTAATCAATAAAAGAGGCGTTGGACATATTTGCTTACCTGCCTCACGTATTGGCTAATGGTCTTTATGACAGCAGCCGTTTGCGGTTGCAGCGTAAGCGAGCGTGCAACACGAAGCGCGGCCTTGCGAAGGCCTCAATCAGCAACACAGCTGTAGCCGGAACAAGCACCTTGCTGCAATGGATCGCGCATGCTCATGGGCATGCAGAATGGCGATGGGTATGCGGTTGAGGTTGAGGTTGAGGTTGAGGCTGGGACTGGGGATGGAGAGGATGAGGTTGACGATGAAGATGAACGAGACGCGCGCCCCTGCCGGCCACCAGACCGGTGGCCGATAGTATGCGCGGCGATTGAGCGATGCTCAGAAGAGCAAGCCGGCGTTTATTCAGGAATAACGGCTTTCCAGTTCATCCCATTCAGGCTTGCCAACCAGACGTTGCCGCTCGGAGAAAGAGGCCACCAGCCCGCTGGACTCCTGCACTTCCTTCTCATCGCGCAACACTGTCAGGGTTTTCTGCATACCCGCGACGGCGCCCTGCAGGGCGGCGTTGGCATACAGTACGATGCCATAACCCAGTTCGCCCAGTTGATCAGCGTTGAAAATGGGTGTGCGCCCGCCAATCACCATATTCATGAGCTGGGGTTTGGCAAGCCGCTGCGGCAGCGCACGTACTTGTTCGGCTTCGGTAACGGCTTCCACAAACAGAATGTCGGCGCCGGCCTCGGCAAATTTCTGGGCACGCTCGATTGCCGCCTCAAAACCATGTGTGGCTGCCGCATCGGTGCGCGCCATGATCAGAAAGTCCGGATCCTGGCGCGCATCGACCGCCGCCTTGATTTTGCTGACCGCTTCTTCGGTAGAGATCACCTCTTTGCCTGAAAAATGGCCACAGCGCTTGGGCGCAATTTGATCTTCCAGCTGAATACAATCGGCGCCAGCGCGCTCCAGAACCCTGACGGTATGGCGAACGTTCAATGCATTGCCAAAACCGGTATCGGCATCAACAAGCAATGGCACATCTACCGCGTCGCGGATTCTTGCGGTGTGCTCGGCGATTTCGTGCAAGCCCATGAACCCCTGATCCGGCATACCAAACCACATATTGGTCACGCCCGCACCCGTCACATAGATGGCCTTAAAGCCAAGGTCGGCGATCACTTTGGCAGACAAGGCGTTGAATGCGCCTGGAACGAGAATGCCGCGGCGCGCTTCGACGAGTGATCTGAGTTGCTTTCTTGTCGACATGCAATAAATCCTTTTTTATTTAAGGGTATAAAAGTAAAGTAAATAAATTTCCTGGCGTTTTCAAAACGTATCTGCCGGAATCCGTACATAACCTTCCATCAATACGCGGGCGCTGCGGCTCATGAGCACTTTTTTTACCGTCCACTGCCCTGCTTCTTCCATTGCCTGCGCGCCGACCCGCAACGTGCCCGATGGATGGCCAAAGGTCACCGACTCGCGCTCGCCGCCACCGGCAGCGCGATTGACCAACGCGCCGGTAATCGCCGCCGCGGTGCCGATAGCCACAGCCACGGTGCCCATCATGGCATGATGCAATTTTCCCACGGAGAGCGCGCGCACGACCAGATCAATATCGCCGGCAGTCACCTGCTTGCCGCTGGATGCGGTGTAGTCGGCAGGCTGGCCCACAAAAGCCACCTTGGGCGTGTGCTGTCGGCGCTCAGCATCCTCGATACTGGCAATGAGTCCCATTCGAAGCGCCCCGTGGGCGCGTATGGTTTCAAACATGGCCAGCACCTTGTTGTCGCTGTTGATTGCATCCTGCAGTTCAGTACCGGTAAAGCCAATGTCCTGGGCATTCACAAACACCGTAGGAATACCGGCGTTAATCATGGTGGCTTTCAACTTGCCGACGCCGGGCACGTCCAGATCGTCAACCAGATTGCCGGTCGGAAACATGGCGCCCGCCGCCCCTTCCTCGTCTGCCGCCGGGTCCATGAATTCGAGCTGCACTTCGGCGGCGGGAAAAGTAACCCCGTCCAGTTCAAAGTCACCCGTCTCCTGCACCTGGCCATTGGTGATGGGCACATGCGACACGATGGTCTTGCCGATATTGGCCTGCCATATGCGCACGGTAGCGACGCCATTTTGCGGGATGCGGTCGGCATCGATCAATCCATTGCTGATGGCATACGGTCCCACGGCGGCCGAAAGGTTGCCACAGTTGCCGCTCCAGTCGATGAAGGGTTTATCAATGGAGACCTGACCAAACAGGTAATCTACATCGTGATCGGCGCGCTCGCTTTGGGACAGGATGACGACCTTGCTGGTGCTGGACGTGGCCCCGCCCATGCCGTCGGTGTGCTCGCCGTAAGGATCCGGGCTGCCGATCACGCGCAACAAGAGCGCATCGCGCGCCGCGCCGGGAGTCTGAGCGGCCCGGGGCAAATCATTCAATCGAAAAAAGACCCCCTTGCTGGTGCCGCCACGCATATAAGTGGCGGCAATCTTCATCTGTGGTGCGTGCGTCATTGATTTTTCCATATCTGTCATATTGCCTGGCTGGCAGCGGGCGATTCAATAAAGTCCTGCGCGAAGCGTTGCAAAACGCCGCCGGCCTCGTAGATGGACACTTCTTCTGCGGTGTCCAGGCGGCAGGTTACCGGCACGTCCTGACGTTCGCCATTTTTTCGATGAATCACCAGCGTAAGCGTTGATCGCGGCTCGGGTTGGCCAATCACGTCGTAGGTTTCCGTGCCGTCAATGTGCAACGTCTGACGGTTGACCCCCGGTTTGAACTCCAGCGGCAATACGCCCATACCGACCAGATTGGTACGGTGAATACGTTCAAAACCTTCCGCAACAATCGCTTCCACCCCCGCGAGGCGTACGCCCTTGGCCGCCCAATCCCGTGAAGAGCCCTGGCCATAGTCGGCCCCCGCCACGATAATCAGCGGCTGTTTGCGTTCCATATACGTTTCAATGGCTTCCCACATGCGCACAACCTTGCCTTCTGGTTCGATGCGCGCCAGAGAGCCCTGTTTGATTGCGCCATTTTCCTGCACCATTTCATTGAGCAGCTTGGGATTGGCGAAAGTGGCCCGTTGCGCGGTCAGATGGTCGCCCCGGTGCGTCGCGTAAGAGTTAAAATCCTCTTGCGGCAAGCCCATCTTGTCCAGGTATTCTCCTGCAGCGCTGTCGGGCAAAATGGCGTTGGAGGGCGACAGGTGGTCGGTGGTGATGTTATCTCCGAGCACTGCCAGCGGACGCATGGCCTTGAGCGCGCGTTCGCCTGCCAGCGCGCCTTCCCAGTAGGGCGGGCAGCGAATGTAAGTGCTTTGCGGCCGCCACTCGTACAAAGGATTGACCGCCTCCCCATCACGCACGCTCACTGCAAACATCGGTTCGTATACACGGCGAAAGTGTTCAGGTTTAACGCTGCTGGCAACAATAGCGTCGATTTCCTCATCGGTGGGCCAGATGTCTTTCAGCGTCACGGGCTGGCCGTTCTGGTCAGTGCCCAGCACATCTTTCTCTATGTCGAAACGAATCGTACCGGCGATAGCGTACGCCACGACCAGCGGCGGCGACGCCAGGAAAGCCTGCTTGGCGTAAGGATGAATCCGGCCGTCGAAATTGCGGTTGCCCGACAGAACGGCAGTGGCGTACAGATCGCGATCAATGATTTCCTGCTGGATGACAGGATCCAGCGCGCCGCTCATGCCATTACAGGTGGTACAGGCAAAGGCCACAATGCCAAAACCCAGCGCCTCCAGTTCGGGCAGCAGATTGGCCTCTTCCAGATATAACTGGACGGCCTTGGAACCCGGCGCCAGCGACGATTTGACCCACGGCTTGCGCACCAGGCCTCGCGCATTGGCGTTGCGCGCCAACAGTCCGGCTGCGATCACGTTCCTCGGGTTGCTCGTATTGGTGCAACTGGTGATCGCCGCAATGATGACGGCCCCGTCGGGCATGAGGCCGGGCTCATTTTCAACCACGCCTGAAATACCAGCGCCGGCCAGCTCAGTAGTGGACACGCGCCGGTGCGGGTTGGATGGACCGGCAATATTGCGCACCACAGATGACAAATCGAATGTCAGCACGCGCTCGTACCGGGCAGTTTTCAAACTATCGGCCCATAGACCGGCCTGTTTGGCATACGTTTCCACCAGCCTGACCTGTTCATCGTCGCGACCGGTCAGCTTCAGGTAATCAATTGTTTGCTGATCAATATAAAACAGGGCTGCGGTGGCGCCGTATTCGGGCGTCATATTTGAAATCGTGGCGCGATCGCCCAGCGTGAGGCGCGCTGCCCCCTCGCCGTAAAACTCCAGATACGACGAGACTACCTTCTGGCCGCGCAAAAATTCGGTCAACGCCAGCACCAGGTCGGTCGCGGTAATGCCGGGCTGCAGTTGCCCGGTCAGTTCCACACCGATAATATCCGGCAGACGCATCCAGGACGCGCGTCCCAGCATCACGCTTTCGGCCTCCAGACCACCCACGCCAATGGCGATGACGCCCAGGGCGTCTACGTGCGGCGTATGGCTGTCGGTGCCGACCAGGGTATCAGGGAACGCGATGCCATCACGATTGTGAATCACCGGCGACATCCGCTCCAGATTGATCTGGTGCATGATGCCATTGCCTGGCGGAATGACATCCACATTCTTGAACGCCTTCTTTGTCCAGTTAATAAAATGAAAGCGATCGTCATTGCGGCGGTCTTCAACGGCACGATTCTTGGCAAAGGCATCCTTGTCAAAACCGGCATACTCGACGGCCAGGGAGTGGTCCACAATCAACTGGGTGGGAACCACCGGGTTGATCAGCGCAGGATCACCCCCTTGTTTGGCAATGGCTTCACGCAACCCGGCCAGGTCCACGAGCGCGGTCTGGCCCAGGATATCATGACACACGACGCGCGCTGGAAACCACGGAAAATCCAGGTCGCGCTTGCGCTCAATCAGTTGCCGCAGTGAATCGGCCAGCGTCGCCGGGTCGCAACGGCGCACCAGGTTTTCAGCAAATACACGGGAAGTATACGGTAAAGCATCGTAGGCATTGGGCTCAATCGCGTCGACCGCAGCACGCGCGTCGAAGTAATCCAGGCCGGTGCCGGGCAATGGCTTGCGGTTTTCAGTATTCATAGGAATTAGCGTTTGTCCAGCGGAATAAAGGTCTGATCTTCCGGACCATTATAATTGGCCGTCGGACGAATAATCTTGTTGTCGATGCGTTGTTCGATAATGTGAGCCGCCCAGCCCGCAGTGCGTGCGATCACGAACAGCGGCGTAAACATGGCGGTGGGCACACCCATCATGTGATATGACACGGCCGAGAACCAGTCCAGATTGGGGAACATTTTCTTGATGTCCCACATGACGCTTTCCAGCCGTTCAGCAATATCGAACATCTTCATGTTCTGCTGCGTTGCCGACAGTTTGCGCGCAACGTCCTTGATCACCTTGTTGCGCGGGTCGGAAATCGTATATACGGGGTGGCCGAAACCGATGACCCCCTCTTTGTTTTCCACCCGGCGGCGAAGATCGGCTTCAGCATCATCGGGGGTCTCATAGCGTTTTTGCACTTCAAAGGCGACCTCATTGGCGCCGCCGTGCTTGGGGCCGCGCAACGCGCCAATACCGCCGGTCATCGCCGAATACATATCCGATCCCGTGCCGGCAATAACGCGGCAGGTAAACGTAGACGCATTGAACTCATGTTCAGCGTATAAGTTTAGCGACGTGTGCATGGCATGAACCCATTCATCGGAGGGTTTCTCGCCATGCAGCAGATGCAGGAAATGCCCGCCAATGCTGTCATCGTCGGTCTCTACGTCTATGCATCTGCCGTTATGACTGTAGTGGTACCAGTACAGCAGGGCCGAGCCCAGACTGGCCATCAGGCGATCGGCAATATCACGTGCGTCCGGCAGGTTGTGATCGTCCTTTTCAGGCAGTACGCACCCCAATACCGATACCGCCGTGCGCATGACGTCCATCGGGTGACTGGACGCAGGCAAGGCCTCAAGCGCATGCTGCAATTGCACCGGCAGGCCGCGCAAGCGACGCAGTTTCAGTTTATAAGATGCCAGTTCCGCCTTGTTGGGAAGTTTTCCGTGGACGAGCAGGTGAGCGACTTCTTCAAATTCACAGGCTTGCGCCAGATCCAGAATATCGTAACCGCGATAATGCAGATCGTTGCCGCTGCGGCCGACGGTGCATAACGCGGTATTGCCGGCCACCACGCCGGACAGCGCGACGGATTTCTTCGGCTTGAAGCCCTTTACTTCGGATGCTTGTGTCATGGTATCTCCCCCTCTTCAATGCAATACAAATATGGTGTAACAATCAAGATTTGCAGTTTACGCAAAACAGCAGGCAATTGCATCATCAAGAAGGCGAATCTTGGTAAACTCCTCATTACGCGATTGCGAATTTTGCGAATACAGGCAATCAACCGCACTTACAGAACCGGACACAATGCGAAAAATATTCATGGGCGTACGGCTACGCCGCCTGCGCGAAGAACGAAAACTGACCCAGATCGGACTGGCGCGCATGCTGGGTCTGTCACCCAGCTATCTGAATCAGATCGAACAGAACCAGCGGCCGTTGACCATGTCGGTCCAGTTGCGGTTGAGCGAAGTGTTCAATGTGGACGTAAACGCGTTTTCAGACGACGAACAAACGCGCATGGTGGCTGCCTTGCGCGAGGTTGCGGCGACCCTGCCGGCATCTGCGCTTGGCGGACACGAAGCGGCGCGAATATCACATGCAGAAATGCAGGAAATCGCAACAAACATGCCCGCAGTGGGCCGGGTTTTGATCGATCTGCATCGGCGTCACCGCGAAGCGGTAGACCGGCTGGAAGCCATGGCGGAAAAAATGGCCTACAAGGATCCCGGAGATCCTGCAGACGTGCTGATGATACAGACACAACCCTACGAAGAGGCGCGCGATTTTTTCTTTACCCATCACAACCATTTCTCGGAGCTCGACGCCCATGCCGAGCAGTGCCATACATCCTGGGGGCTTTCCGGCATAGCCCCACCAGACCTGGCAGACCGGCTGGAACAACGTTTGCGCGAACACCACGGCGTCACTGTGAACACGCTACCGGCAGAAAAGGGCTTGCAGCGCGCTTACCATCCGGCGTTGCGGCAGCTTAGTCTGCCGCCGCATATCACGCCCGGGCAGCGCGCCTTTCAAATGGCAACACAACTGGCATTTCTGGAACTGGACAATATGCTTGAACGCATGGTGGATGCGCCGCGATTTTCCAGTCAGGCTGTACGCAAATTAGTACGCCTGGGTCTGGCCAACTATTTCGCGGCAGCGCTGATTCTGCCATACAGGCAATTTCTGGCGTCTGCCGAACAATTGCAATACGACATAGACCTGCTGGGACAGCGCTTTGGCGTCAGCTTCGAAACAATCTGCCACCGCCTGAGCACCATGCAACGGCCAGACGCCACAGGCGTGCCATTTTTCTTCATCCGGGTCGACCGCGCGGGCAACATCTCAAAACGCCAGTCAGCTGCCCATTTTCATTTCTCTCGTGTCGGCGGGGCCTGTCCGCTATGGAATGTGTACGAGGCCTTCTCCAGCCCGGGCAGAATTCTCAGGCAACTGGCCCGCATGCCGGACGGACGCGTTTACCTATGGATTGCGCGAACGGTATGTCATCAGACCGGCGGATTCGGACATCCAACAAAGGATTTCGCCGTGGCGCTGGGATGCGATGTGAAGCATGCCCAACGGCTGGTTTATGCAAAAGGACTGGATTTCAGCAATCCTGATATTCCGACACCCATCGGCATGGGATGCCGGGTATGCGAACGACCACAGTGCGCGCAACGCGCGTTTCCCTATATTGGCCGCGAACTGGATGTCAATGAGAACGTCAGCAGCGTGTCTCCCTACCCCATGAACACCTGAAAATTCCGGTACGCAGAACCGCTTCAACCGCCATTATGTGTTTGAAATTATTACCTTTATAATTGCCGTTTACTCGTATCTGCGGGCAGCTCGTGCCTGCATTAACAACCAAAGGCAACGAATGAAGAACCTGTTCAGTCCAATAAAATTTATAAACATCGCGCTCCTGGCGATCGCCCCCTGTCTTGCTCAGGCAGCCGGCAGCTATCCAGACAAGCCCATCAGCATCGTAGTTCCCTATGCCGCCGGCGGTTCTACGGATCTGATCGGACGCGCGCTGGGCGAAAGCATGGGACGATATCTGAAACAAACAATCGTCATCGAAAACAAACCGGGTGCTGCCGGCTCCATGGGCGCGCAGGAAATGGTCCGCACACGCCCCGATGGCTATAAGCTGACGCTGGCTCCCCATGGCATTTTCAGGCAACCGTATCTGCAAAAAACCCGCTATGACCCGATCAAAGATCTGACCTATATCGCCTCGTTTTCAACCTATGATTTTGCCCTGGTGGTGGATGCGAAATCACAATTGAAAACCGTCAAGGAATTTGTCGATTATGCCAAGCAGCACCCCGACGAAATCAGTGTTGGCACGCCCGGGCGCTTTACCGGAAACCAGATGGTTATGGTAGAACTGAGCAATGCCACCGGCGCCAAGCTAACGCACGTCCCCTACAAAGGCGATGCCGAAGCCATCACGGCACTGCTGGGAGGCCACATCCAGGCCGCTATCACCACCAATAGCATCCTGCCCTATATGGAAGCGGGAACCGTCCGTGTGCTGGCGGTCGCTTCCGAGAAAAGGCTGGCAGCATTCGATGGCGTACCCACATTTACAGAAGCCGGCTATCCAGTCGTGATCCCCTCCCCTCTGGGGCTGGCCGGGCCCAAGGGCTTGCCGCCTGAGATCGTCGAAAAACTGGATGCCGCTGTTCACGCAGCCGTGCAGGATCCGGTATTTTTGAAAGCCATCGGCGCCTACGGAATCCAGACTTACTATATGGATCACAAGCAGTACGGTGAGTTTGCGGTGAAGACGTTCGCCGAAGAAAAAGATATCGTAGGGAAGATGAACGAGGATAATAAGTGAACGCCATTAACCTGATGGCCGATCAGCGTTGACGTCTCGTTCGATCAGCATCGTTGTATTGCCCCGGCTTTGCCGGGGTTTTTTTTTCCGCGTATTTTTTACCCGGAATCTTTTGGCAAGGCATAAAAGCCTGGTTCTGACAGTCGCAGGAAACCATCGCTGCGAATCTTGCTGCAGTGTGAAGCCGATGCTGATCGATTGTTTGCTGATGCCTCTATGATGGCGCGCAACTGGACAGTCAATCTGCGACAAGCGAGCTCAGGCGCTTATCAGCCCCAAAACCGGCCACCGTGTTCCACTGTGCAAAAGCCACCTGTGCCCCGCCCGTGTGCATTTTTGGATAAGTGTTGCATTTCACGCAGAATCGCCTGCTTTGCTAGTGAAATCCCTCGTTATCTTTTATTTAATTTTTGGTATTCTAAAAAGCATTAAACCTAACCAAGGATAAAACAATAATGAAAAAGACAGGGACATATCTGTTCATCATTTCCATGCTTGCTGCACTTGCTGCTCCCGTTACCGCGCAAGCAGCTTGGCCTGAAAAACCCATCACAGTCATCGTCCCCTACACACCTGGCGGCGCAACCGATACCGTCAGCCGGGTGATCATGCAAAAACTGTCCGAGCGACTGAAGCAGCCCATCGTCATTGAAAACAAACCTGGCGCAAACGGCACGATTGGCACCGGCCAGGCGGCAAGAGCGAAACCGGACGGCTATACATTTGTTACCGTACTGGCGGCTCACTCAATCAATCCGCACCTGTATAAACTTAGCTATAGTGATGATGATTTCGTGCCGGTTTCACATATGGCCGACCTGCCGCTATTTCTGTTCATCAACAATTCCATTCCGGCAAATAACCTGAAAGAACTGGTCGAATATGGCAAGAAAAATCGGCTTACCTACGCGTCAAGCGGCATCGGGTCCAGCGCCCATCTGACTGGCGCCCACTTTGCGCAAGTAGCGGGCATTCAAATGACGCACGTCCCATACAAAGGCAGCGCGCCTATTTTGTCCGACCTGCTGGCCGGTCGTGTGTCCATGGTCTTTGACCCGATCTTAGTTCCTATGGCATACGCAAAACAGGGCAAGCTCAAAGCGCTGGCGATTACCTCGGCAAAACGCTGGGAAGACGAACAAAATATTCCGACCATGGAAGAGGCAGGATACAAGGGCTTTATCATGAAATCCTGGGCTTCGCTGATGGCGCCAAAAGGCACGCCGCAGGAAATCGTCGACACCCTGTCCAAAAATCTGATTGAGGTTGCGAAAGATCCTGAAGTGAAGGAAAAATTCAAGGCTGCCGGGTTTGTTCCCGTTGGCAGCACGCCTGCCGAGCTGGCGCAATTGATCAAATCAGACTCTTCGTTCTACGAAAAAATCATCAAGGAAAATGATATTTCTGTGAACTGATGCAGCGCCTGAAAATTTCGATAACGACCTTCATTCATGATGATAAGGTGAGTTTAATTTCATCGAACCAGGAAGACTTTGGCCTGTGATCCAAAGTGAAGCGTTTGTTCGAACACAGGAATATTTTTTTGAAATGCTATGGCAGACCAGCGAGCGTAGCCCACAAGACTAGCGAATAACTGGGAACATCACAGTTTGCTGCGCGGTGTCTTGATAGTAGATGAGGTATTAACCGGACAAACTATTGGGCACCTAATTGGGTTAAGCTGCCTGCGCATACTGATCTGGATCGGGGAATGCACAACTGTCATTGTCATCGTAATATCGATCCACTGCAGCGCTCGCCTCGGACACATTAAGGCCCAAAACCACGCGCGAGCCGGCGCCGGGTGGAATGAACGCCAATGATTTCTGTGTTCGCACCATCACCACCACCGGTATGCCCAGGGCTGCAGCCATGTGCATCGGCCCCGAATCGGGCGTGACCATGAGGCGTGCCTGAGCCAGCATGGCGGCAAATGTCCTTAGCGATTTAGGTGGGCAAAGCACGCCTAGCGGCAATGCCTGAAGCGCCTGCTGCAGATGGGGGATCATTGCCCTTTCTTCAGGACCAACAAATACCACGAACCGCTTTCCTGTTTCATTCAGGCCTTTTATCAACGCCAGCCAGAAAGACAGAGGACAGACCTTGTCTGCATGCCCCCCTGCAAAAACAGCGACAAATGCCCCTGCCCTGTCGTTGCCCCCTGGCTCAAGACCCAAGGCCCGCAACTGATCAAGCGCACTGGCTGTTTCTTCATCAGATATGACAAGCTGGGTG
>Ga0079224_100009463_pt1 | contig 13281 bp, 14 predicted proteins | sample Stecom2015_FD_80414 | JGI IMG/M metagenome (GOLD analysis project Ga0079224, IMG submission 80414) | Agricultural soil microbial communities from Utah to study Nitrogen management - Steer compost 2015 | ecosystem: Environmental > Terrestrial > Soil > Agricultural land | place: USA: Utah... | reverse complement strand
GGCGGCGGCCACGGCTTCGGCGGTGAACGTGCCGTCTTCCCTCTTGCCGATATCGTTGACCACCACCGCGGCGCCTTCGCCCGCCAGTTTGTGCGCGTATGCTTCCCCGAGGCCGCGTCCGGCGCCGGTAATGATTGCCACCTTTCCTTCCAGAAGTCCCATCCTGTTCTCCATGTTCGTCCAAATGTGCCGCAGTGATTCGCCGCGACCGTTCGTCGAGTAGCCTGTCGCACGGTCCGTGATGTTATGATAGCATAACTGACGATGTGACAGTTTAGAATCACCCGGGACGCCGCAGCAAGCGACGGGAAATGCCGTTCGGTTCGGCGTGGCGCGTTCGATCGGTCAATTCGATGGAGGAATCAGAGTGCCGCTCAATTACGAGAAGGTCCGCAACTGGCCGTTTCAGGAAATCACGCAGCAATACGCGCATCAGGACACAATTCTTTACGCATTGGGCGTCGGTGCCGCGACGAGCAACCCGGTGGGCGAGGACGACCTCCAGTTCGTCTATGAACGCAAGCTGGTCGCGTTGCCGACGATGGCCGTGACGCTCGCCGGCAGCGGTTCGTGGGTGGGGCACCCCGATACCGGCATCACCCTGACCAGGCTGCTCCATGGCGAGCAGTTCCTGACCATTCACAAGCCGCTTCCGGCCCAAGGCGTGGTGGTGGGCAAGGACAGGGTGGACGCGATTTTCGACAAGGGTGTCGACAAGGGCGCCGTCTTGTTCCTATCGCGGGACATCTCCGACAAGGAGACGGGCGATCTCGTCGCAACGGTCGGAATGTCGCTTTTCCTGCGCGCCGACGGCGGTTTCGGCGGAGCTGCGGAGGGGCAACCCAAGCCTCACCCGGTGCCGGAAGAACGTGCTCCGGATGCCTCGATCGACCTGATCACCCGGCCTGAACAGGCAGCCATCTACAGGTTGTCCGGCGACTACAATCCACTGCACCTGGACCCGAAAATCGCGACCGCGGCCGGTTTCGAAAAACCGATCCTGCACGGGCTGTGCAGCTACGGCATCGCAGGGCGGGCGATCATAAAGCTCCTGTGCGCCAACGATGCGAGCCGGTTGCGCAAGCTGAACGTGCGTTTCGCCAGCCCGGTGTATCCCGGCGAAACCTTGAGGACGGAAATCTGGAACGAAAGCACGGGCAGGGCCGCCTTTCGGGTCAAGGTGGTCGAGCGCGATCTGGTCGTGCTGAACAACGGGCTTGCAGAGTTCATCGCATAAACCAGGAAGGGGACCGCCATGTCTGCTGCATCCATGCGACTGCTGCCGAAGCTCGACGATCTCAACCGCTTCTTCTGGACCGGGGGGATAGATGGTGTGCTGCGCTTTCAGCGCTGCCGGGACTGCGGCTACTGGCTCCACCCGCCCGGTGTGGTGTGTCCGCAGTGTCTTGGCGGAAATCTTGCCCCCGAGGCCGTCTCGGGCTTGGCCACGATCGAGGCGCTGACCATCAACTGCCAGCCTTGGCTACCCGGCCAGGAAGTGCCCTACGCCATTGCGATCGTTGGACTGGACGAGCAGGAGGGTCTGCGCCTGACCACCAACATCGTCGGCGCCCTACCCGAATCACTGCGGATCGGGCAGCGCGTGCGGGTGGTGTTCGAGGCTTGCGAGGATGTCCATCTGCCGCTGTTTACGCCGGTCTGACGAGGTGGGGGCGGGGGCATCCCGGATGCCGCCGGGTTTTTCAGGGACTGGAAGCCGTGTATGGCTTTTCGGAGGAAGTGGCTTTGAGCAATGATTTGGAGGTCATTCGCGACCAGGTGAGGCGCTACCTGGACGATACGGTGAAACCGGAGCGTCTGAAGGATCTGCTCGACCAGCCCGGAGCCTTCGACGGGGAACTCTGGGCGGCTGCGGTCGGACAGGGCTGGCCGGCGGTGTCGGTACCGGAGGAGCTGGGGGGGCTCGGCCTGGGCTGGCCCGGAGTGTGCGTGCTTATGGAGGAACTCGGGAGGGCGTCGGTTTCCTTGCCGCTGACGGGAACGGCGGTGACCCTGCATGCGCTCCGGCCGACCGGCGGGCCGGAGGTCGTTGAGGGACTGAGCGCCGCGCTCATCGCGGGCGAGCGGTCCGTGTGCATCGCGTTCGGCGAGGGCGGTGATGCGGGCATCGCCGCCCCTCCAGCGGTGCATTACGCGGACGGACGTCTGCATGGAAGAAAGGCGATGGCGGCTTTTGCAGCGGTCGCGGACTATGCCCTCGTCAATGCCCGGTGGGCTGCCGGCTTCGGCCTGTTTCTCGTGCCGCTGGACCAGAACGGCGTGCACCGCCGGATCATGCCCGCCCTCGACAATGGCCGGGCCGCGGCCGCGCTCGAGTTCGCCGATGCCGGGGCCTGCCCGCTCGGGGACTCAGGGATGGGTGAGGAGGCGGTACGGAAGATCCATGCGCTGGCTGCGCTGATCACTTCGTTCGAGCAGATCGGAGGCGCTCAGCGGAGCATGGAGATGGCCCGCGATTATGCGCTGGAGCGGGTCGCTTTCGGGCAGCCCATCGGCCGTTTCCAGGCCATCAAGCACAAGCTTGCGGACATGTATTGGCGCATCGAGGTGGCGCGCGGGTGCGCGCTAGACGCGCTTGCGGCGGTGGAATGCGGCGCTGCGGACTGGATGGCGCTGGCGGCGGCAGCGCGGCTCGGCGCCACCGAAGCCTACGAGTTCGCCGCCAGGGAAAACATCCAGACCCACGGAGGTATCGGCATGACCTGGGAGGCGATGCCTCAGCACTATTATCGGCGTTCCAGGGCGCTGGCCCTGGAAATGGGCAGTCCGGTCCATTGGCGCGACCGGCTGATCGAGGATGCCGGTTTTTGCGTACCGACGAACACGGGTGGCATGGCATGACGACGGATCTTCGACAGTATCGCGAGCGTGCGGTCGCATGGCTCGTTGAGCACGCACCGCAGTTTTCCGGGGCGGCACGCCACGGCCTGTCCTTCGAGCAGGACGTAGCCTTGGCCAGGAAATGGCAGGCACTCAAGGCACAGCACGGCTACGCGGGCATCAATCTGCCGGTCGCCTACGGTGGCGCAGGGGGCAGCGAACTTGAGAAGGTCGTCTTCTGCGAGGAAGAGATGCGCTACGATCTGCCGCTTGTTTATTTCAGCATCAGCCTGGGCAATCCGGTGCCGATCATGCTCCGCTATGCCCCGGAGGAAGAGCGCAGGCGGCTCGGTCCGCCGGCCATCCGCGGCGAACAGATCTGGTGCCAGTTGTTTTCCGAACCGGGTGCCGGCTCGGATCTGGCAGCCTTGCGGCTGAGGGCGGAAAGAAAAGACGGCGGCTGGATCCTGAATGGCCAGAAGCTGTGGACCAGTTGGGCGCAGATCGCCGATTGGGGTGTCATCGTCGCGCGCACCGATCCGACCGTACCCAAGCACGCCGGCCTGACCTGTTTTTATCTGGACATGAAGTCTGCGGGCATCACCGTTCGGCCGATTCGCAGGCTGGGCGATGAACGTGATCTCAACGAGGTTTACTTCGATGACGTGTTCGTCCCGGACAACCAGCGTTTCGGCGAGGCCGGCGACGGCTTCAAGGTTGCGGTCGCCACCCTGATGGTGGAGCGGTACGCGGTGACGGATGAGTCGGCTTACGCGCCTTCGCTGGAAAAGTTCGCCGCGCTGGCCCGCAGCGCGCGCATCAACGGCAAACCGGCCATCGACGAGGGCGAGATCCGCGCCGCGATCGCCGCCGCGTTCGTCGAGCGGCAAGGGTTGCGCTCGATCCACCGGCGTGCCATGGCAGCCATGGCCGCGGGTGCCGAGCCCGGACCGGAGGGCGCCATACGCAAGCTGCTGCTGGGGCGCACGCGTCAGCGACTTGGAGCCCTGGCGCTGGACCTGATGGGGGCGGATGGAGTGTACATGGACCCGAACGGCCATACCGTGACCCATTTTTCCCATTCGTGGATCGACCCCTGCGCACGTATTGCCGGCGGCACCGACGAAATCCTGCTCAATACCCTGGCGGAGCGCGTCCTCGGCCTGCCGCCGGACCACCGCCCGGACAAGGGCATTCCGTTCAATCGGAGTAGCTGAGCAGATACGCGGCCGGCGCCGGTTGCGCCGCCACGACGCCCCCCGCCGCGGGGGCCGACAGATGGCGCGGTTCGTCGCGGCCAATGAATACCGCATCGATGCGGGATGGGCGTGCAGTGGGAGACATCTGAATGGGTCGCAATATCGTGGTTGTCGGTGCCGGCGGAGATGTCGGCCGGGGAGTTACGGCGCAATTGCTGCGCGAGGGGTTCCGGGTCGTCGCGGTCGGGCGGAGCATGGGCAGACTGGCGGAACTGAAGCGCGACATGGAGGGGCTCGGGCATCTCGAACTCATCGCCGGCAGCGTCGCGGATGAGGAGTCGGCAGCCGCGCTGGTGGAAAAGGTTAAAGAGGTTTTTCCGACCCCGGACGGCGTGGTGGTTTCGGTCAAGGCGCCGCACCAGATAATGCCATTGCCGACACTTGAGTCCGCGTGCTTTGCTGAGATCCTGCGTGCCAACCTGATTACTCACCTAGTTGCGGCCAAGAGCTTCGTTCCGCTGCTCGCCAGGGGCGGAACCTACCTGGCGATCGGCGGCGGGATGGCCGACTTGGTCGTTCCCGGCATGGGGACCGATTCCATTTGCCAGGCGGCCCAGCGCGTCATGTTCAAGGTGCTTGCCGAGGAATTGAGTGATCGAGGTGTTCATATCCACGACCTGATGCTCCATTCGATGATCGCGGGGCACAGCAACCGCGGGGCTCATCATCCGAAATGGATTACCGATGAGGACGTCGGCCGCCATGTGGCCGTGATCCTGCAGCATCCGGACGCGTTTCCGGAGACCGTGATTACCCTCAGGTCACGCAAGGAAGCGGGGATGAAACCGTCCACGACCTGAGACCGAATCATCCCGTGAGCGCTTTTTCCGGACAGGTGCTGAAGCCGAGCAAGTCGCCAAGGCAGCCGCCGACCTGCGCAATGAAACCTCCTACGAGGCTGGTCGGGACAATTTCTCTGCCGCCCACGGCTTGCGCTGGCGGGCCCGCGCGCTCGAAGGCCGGCGGGTGGATTGATTCTGGCGCGACCCTGCACGCAAGGCCCTTCAGGCGGTAATGCACAAGACGCACCGTTACAGTTTGAGAGGTCGCGCACGCGCGTGGCCTATTCAGGCATGGATGGACGTTGCTGTTCCATGATGGCGTGCTCAGGCAGTTGCAGAGTCTGCATGCGGCCACCCGTCATGCGCAGCAGCACAATCCGGCAGGAGTCGATGCGGATACCAAGCTGTTCCGGACGCTGAGCCGATTGATGCTGGACACGGTGCCGAGCAATCCGTCGCGGGACGAGTACCGCCCGAATGGTGCGCTTGGGCCGGATCGCCGCCATTGGCGCAGAGCCGAGATCGGAAGTCGGTTCCGGCTGTACTTCCGTTATGACGCAAAGGCGAACCTGATCGTCTATGTTCGGATCGAAGGCAAGTAGGTATTGATGGCTGTCCGCCGGTAGAGCGAGGAGAAAACCGGAACGACAATTCGACGCAACAGCAGGTAACGACGATGAACACACAAACTTCCAGCATTGCAGAACGCTTTGGCCGCTGGCTCGGCCGTGGCTGGCGGGGCTACCTGCGGCGCGAGCGGCGGGTCGCGGGCTGGCTCATGGCCCGAGGCCTGCCGGCCGCGGGCGCCACCGCGCTGGTGTGGCTCGTCAAGCTCGCCTTCCTCGGGGTGCTGCTCTACGCTGCGTTCTGGCTGGCGCTGCTGCTCCTGTTCGCGGTCGTTGCAGCTTGGGCTGTGCGGGACAGTGCCCGGCGGGATGAGGATGAATGGCCGTTCCAGACACTGGACGAATTGAGCAAGACGCCGGGGTACGACCCAGTTCTCCATAATGACATCGGCCATTGTGATTACGTTGAAGAGAACGAGGACCGATGAGCCCTCTCTTCAACGCACAGTATTTACTTCCCCAGCCTGCCCGATACCGTGCCTCCAGCGTTTGCAGCGTCCTTGGTTCCCTGTGACAGGCTGTTGGCCACGATCCCTGCACGAATGCCGACCCAGCCGAGAGCGGCCACCCAGAATCCCGGCAGCACGATGAACATGGTCGCCATGACGAAGTTCAGGATCATGTCCCCGAAGGTGTTGTTCAGACCGACCAAGGGGTTGAAGTTGATGTGCGGCCGGTTGAAGCCGAGGCCCCATCCGTACAACGCATCGAGGATGGTCGAGTCGATCCAGCGCGCGAGCTGGAACCAGAATTCCACGAAAAACAGCGCGAACTGCACCACGCTCACCGCTACCAGGGTCCGCAGATCGTAGGTCCCGATCACCAGCACGAGCGGGATGCAGATTACCAGCGCCATCTTGAGCAGGGCCAGCGCCATCGGCAGCGCCTGCCGCACCGCATCCATCGCTGGAAAGTAGCCCAGCGATCCTACCGCCAGCCCCACGTCGCTGGTGGCGCGGGTGACGACGTTGGGCAGGCTCATCTCGATCCGCCCGCCGTAATCGGTGTAGACGGCCCCCTGGTTGAGCTTCTGGGCACGGGGGGCGGCGATCGCCCGGATCACCGAATCATTGACCTGATCCTGGCTCAGGAAGCCCACCCAGCCGGCAATCCGTGTCAGCAGGCCCGGATCGACCTGGGACAGCAGCCGGGTGCGCAGTCCGCTGTTCGCATCGCTCCACCACTGCCTGCAATTGGGGTAACCCGCACCGCTGGGCACCTCCGCCAGTCCGGCGTCGCGGGTGTTGTCATAGGGCCAATCCTCGCGCGGCGTCTTCGAGCGGTAGATGTCGTAGAAGCCCGGCGTGTCGAGGAAGTAGTTCGAGCCGATCCAGGTCACATCGTACATCTGCTCGTCGCTCAGGCTCGGGCGGTTCATGAACAGCCTGGCACGGGCAGGTCCGTAGCAGTCGCGGGTGAAATCGGCTACTTCCTGCGCCAACAGTGGGTCGTCGATGCGTGTCGCATCCACGTCCATCCTGATCTGGCGCAGATCCGTGCCGCAGGGAATCGCCGCCACCGATGCGCCGGTGAGCGCACGCGAGATCGCGTGCATGAAAAACCACCACACGGGCACTTTCGCGCTCTGATTGTTGAGCGTGCTGAAGGATTGCGACCAGTTCGTCTCCGATGGAACGGGCACGTTTACCTGGCACTGGATCGAGCGCGAGCGGTCGAACCGGAGCGTGTCGAAATCCACATCGATGAACGGAATGCCGGCGAACAGGATGACCACGATGGCGACCCAGACGCGGTTTTCGATGCGCATCGAACTGAGCACGCCCTTGTTGCCCTCGTCGGCCCCTTCGGCGCGTGCCCGGAGCCATTCCTGGAGGATGATCGCCAGGAACGGCAGGGCGAACACGCCACTGGCGATCAGGACCGCCCAGATGCCGTTGTGGACGATCCAGGCCACCAGGGTCAGGTAGTACTCCAGATAGTCGGTGGTGTAGAGCGTCACGGCGGCCTTCTCCTTATCCGGCCTGCGCGAACCGGCTGATTTCCAGCGCGACGATCGCCAGCACCGCCCCGAGCTCCGCCCGCACCAGGCGCTGGCGCGGGCCGGCCCCCGGTTCCCGTGCCAGCAGGCGCCGGCGCATCCACAGCCAGCCCCAGGCGGTGCCGGCATAGAGCAGCAGGCGCCAGGCGAGAAAATGGGCGGCATGCGCATCCATCCACTGCTGCCAGCCCTCGATGCCGCCGGCCAGCCGGATGCCGACCAGATTGGCGACGACCGCCGCGGCCAGCAGTAGGAGCGTCCAGGCCAGGGCCAGAGCGGCGCGTCGACCGGGCAGCCAACGCAGGTGCCGCCATCCGGCGCTCACTGGACTACCCTCCTGTCGCTACGCGACATCCTCCCCGAGGGAGGAGGAGCACCCCCTTCGGGCGGCCGGGCGGAGGCGCTCACGGGGTACCCCCGTCGGTCGGCTGCTGCAACTGGTCGAGGCGGTCGCGCGTCGGATCGCCCTGATAGATGCCGCGTGAGCCTGCCGAACGGGTGCCGTGGCGCTGGATGATGGCCGTCGGCGAATTGCCGGCGAGTTTGCGGCGCAGTTCGAGCTCGGTCTTGAGGTTGTGGATTTCGCGATCGAGGAGGTCGCTTTCGTGCGAGATGGCCTTCTGGGCCAGCTCATTGGCGGCCACGTTCGGCTCCTTGCGCCCGGTCAGCAGCGTGCGCTGCAGCAGCAGGGCCTTCTCCAGCACGCTCGCCAGGGCAATTTCCGAAGCCAGGCGGCGGGCCAGGATGTCCTGGTCGGGTTCGTCGCGCAGCGCCTCGATCACCCCGCGAGTGACCGGCAGGGAGGCACTGCTGGCCTCCTGCAGGTTCTCGAAGGTGGTGGGGCGGCTGCCGGCGATCAGTTCCTGCAAGGCTTCGAGCTTGGTCTCGAATGCTTCCTGGATCAGTGGGGTCAGCCCCACGCCCGGCGTGGTGACCGTCTTGGTGCAGGCCTCGCAGGTGCGTTGCTCCTGTTCGCCGAGCACGCGCACGGCCCAGGTTGCGGCCTCTTCGGGCGAGCGCCAGGTCAGGCAGGTGAGATTGCCGCTGCAACCGGACGGGTCCAGAGTGCCGGTGTCAGTGACGTCGCGGCCGTTCAACAGGTTGTAGCCGGCCCGGGTGATGTCGCCGACGATGCGGATCGGCCGTTGTCCGGCACCGCCCGCACTGTCGCCGCCCACCCACGGCACCCCGTTGTTGCCCCGGTTCGACTCGGCCTGCTCGACGGCCGAGACGGCATCGGTGCTGCCGACCGCATCCCGCAGCGCGATGCCCTCCGCGAGTTGATCCCAGCCGAACTGGCCGCCCGCCATGTCTGCCATGCGGTTCGCAATGGCCCGGCAGGTGAGTTTCGAGCGGTCGTAATCGATCCGAGCCTGCAGCACGCCGTTGGTCAGCAGGTTGTACAGGCCGGGGTCCGCTCTCTGGATGATCAGCGCTGGCAGCGACGCCACCGCCGCGGTCGCACTCTGGATCACCGACGACATGATCGCCTGGAAGCCGTTGGTGATGCCGTTCAACTGGTTCTGGATGGTGGTCGTGATCGACATGTCGCCGCAGATCAGGTTGGCATTCCAGCCGGCCCCGACACCGATCGATCGCATGTTCGCCGCGCTGGTCATCGACACCGCGCGCCCGCCGCCGATCGAATACAGCACGTCGTCACCGACCACCGAGCCCTGGTGCTGCACACCGTACTGATTGACGCTGGTCTGGGCGAAAGCCCCGCCGCAGGCCAGCGTCACGCCGGCGGCCAGAAGGCCGATACGTGCGTTCCGGCCGAAGCGGCCGAGCGTCTTGGAAGGAGCTGTCGTCATGGTGCCGGGCCTCGTCAGAAATCCATGCTGCCCAGGAACACCTGGCCGCGCCGCCGGCAGCAGCTATACGGCCGCCACAACGCCCAGGCGTAGTCGCCGCGCTGCGCCTGCACGCGCGGGCCGGAATGGGGGAAAACCGTGCATGAACCGGACAGCGTGGGCGTGAGTTCCTGCCACTTGCCGGTCGATGCGTCGGTCTCCATCAAGGCACCGGCCGGCCAGTAGCCGGCTTGTGAGCCGGCAAGCAGCGGTTGGTACACGTGGGGTTGATTGCGGCGGGTCACGACGTCGCCGGCACGCTGCGCGACCTCCGCGCCGCTTTTGTAGTCGTCGGTCTGGTGCAGGAAGCCGCCGCGCGGATAGACGTTGCCCCACAGGTTCAGGCCCCAGCGCGTGCCGATCTCGCGCAGGCCGGGGATCAGCGCCTCGGGATAGACGGATTCTGGCACGTTGTAGCGCCACGCCAGCGTGTCATACACACTCAGCAGGTAAGGCATGAAGGCGGTGCCGGCGCCCGCGCAGCTATAGCCGAACGAGCTGGCGAACTGGCTGAACACGTAACTGCCGGGGTGGCCGATCACGTCGGCGTTCTTGAATTTGGCGAGATTGTTTTCGTGCTCCTCGTTGGTCGTGCCATCCCCGCCGGCCTGGGCCGTGGGGTTCGGCAGACTCATCGCACGCACCTCGATCCAGGGGTTCTCGCCCGTGTTCGAGTAACTGGAGACGACGGCATCGGGCACGTAGTGACGTACCTGCACCGACGTGCGCACCGAGCAGCCGCTGTAGGAGCAATACAGCCAGTAGCAGATTCCCACGACGCGGTATTCGAGGCAGTCCGGCGAGAGCGCCGAAGACACGATGGTGGCGGTGTTGAGTGCGAACGACGACGAAGCTGCCGCCAGCAGGAAGGCGGCGACACCGGTGCGCAGACGATGGGAACGCTTCACGGCTGCGCCCTCCGGTACGCCTCGATGCGGGCGACCGCCGCTTCGACATCCGGCTCGCCATACACCACGTAGCGCCGATCCACGATCACCGCGGGGATCGTGGTAACGCCGAAACTCCAGGCGTCGACGACCCCCTGATAGGCCGCGCCGACGCGCCGCTGGAGTGCCGCGCCACCGTCCTTCAGACGCTGCTGGACGAGCGCGGCGCTGCGGGTGGCGTCATCCGGCAGACCCGCGGCCAGCTCCGCCTCGATCCGCGCGGGCAGGTTCAGTTCGATGACCCGCACGCTGATGGAAGCATGTACCGGATGACGGCTGTCGGTAACGACGATGACCTCACCGGCCCAGGCGAGCGGGCCGAGCAACGCCGCGCACAGGCCCACGGCGAGCGGATACTGCCGGTGTGTGGAACGGAAGGAAGTGCGCATGTCAAACCACCGCGAAACCGATTACCGCGGTAGTTGACGCCTGTGAGGGTAAGGAAACGACAAACAAACGGGAACCGGCATTGCCCGATTGATGGTCTTCACGGGGGCAACTCCATGGAAAGGGGGCATGGACGCCGGCAGACCCGTGCGGGTCTGGCGTACGCCCGCACGGGTTGGGAGGAGACGCGCCGGGAGGGGCGCGGTGGCGAACGGCTACAGCAACCCGGCCTCGGCAAACGAATAGGGGGTGCCGCAGCCGATGATGAAGTGGTCCAGCACCCGGATATCGACGGTGGCCAGCGCGTCCTTGATCCGGCCGGTGATCGAAATGTCGGCGGGGCTGGGCTCGGTCACCCCGGAGGGGTGGTTGTGGGCGAGGATCACGCAGGCGGCATTGAGCGCCAGGGCACGCTGGACAACCACCCTGGGGTACACCGCGGTCGCGTCGATCGACCCCTTGAACAGGGGTTCGTAAGCAATGACCCGTCGGCTGGTGTTGAGAAAGATGACGGCGAAGACCTCGTTGGGTTCTGCCATCAGTTTCAGGCGCAGATAGTCGCGCACCTCGGCGGGGCTGCCCAGCGCGGGGCCCGCCTTGAAGAGACGGTTTTCCAGCAGGACGATGGCCTGCTTGATGATCCAGTCATCGCTTGGGGGGATGGGATGGATGTTCGATCCCGCACGGGAATCTTCGGCGGTGAGCACAGCGGACATGGCAACCTCCAATGGATGAAATCGGAGGCGCCCCCGGGAGGACGAGTCCTCCGAAGGATGGCGAGAAGGTGAAACGGGTGAAGAGCGGGCATCCGCCACCTTGGCGGTGGCTGTTCGCGGCAGGGATGCGGTGCGAACGGGGCGGTCGACGCGGGCGGACCGCGCGGTAGCCTTCAGAGGACCGCAGCTACCTGGGCATGTCGCCGATGACGGCGGCGGACATTGCGGTGTCGTCCGGCGGCGCGGGCGATCCACCGGCGGAGAGGGGCAGGGTGAAGCGTGCCCCGGCCGCGCCGTGCCGCCACGGTGGCAATCGGCCAGGCCGGGCGGTGCAGGGGGGGCCGAGCAAAGGTGGCGTCGATCGCATCGAGGGTTCCGGGTGGCGGCATCGATGCGAGTCGAACATACCGACGGGTCTGCATGGGGCGAGAACCCGGCAACACGCTGCCCCTTTTAGGGGGGTGTCCGGTGGCTTGCGGATTGTTAGATTTTTATGGAAAATATCTAACAACATGGAGATCAGGATGAGCACCGCCCAAGCCATACGCGAGCGCATCGCGGCACACCCTGCCGGCGAGCCCTTCACCCCCGCGCTGTTCGCGGGGCTGGGCTCGCGTGCGGCCATCGACCAGACCCTGATGCGGCTCACCAGAGCCAGCCGGATCGAGCGCATCGGGCACGGCCTGTACAGCGTGCCCAAGGCGGGGCGCTTCGGCGTCAAAGCCATGCCGGCCCCCGAGAAGGTGGCGCGGACGATGGCGGCGAGCGAGGGGGCGACCATCGAGGTGCATGGTGCCGAGGCCGCGCGGCGCTTCGGCCTTTCGACGCAGGTGCCGGCGCAGCCGGTGTTCTACACGTCGGGGTCGTCGCGCACGGTGCGTCTGGGCAGGATGGTGGTGCGCCTGCAGCACGTGGCGCCGCGCAAGCTGGCGCTGGCAGGGCGGCCTGCGGGACAGGCGCTGTCCGCGCTGTGGTATCTGGGCCGCGGCCAGGTCACCCCCGCGACGTTCGGGCGCATCGCCGAGAAGCTGTCGGCGGCCGAGTTCGAGGCCCTGCGCGAGGCCAAGTCCTCGATGCCGGCCTGGATGGTGGCAGCGCTGGCCGGCTATGAGCGCGGCGAGCTCAGGCATGGCTGAGCCCTCCGTACGCTATTTCGATCTCGACCCGGCGGAGCAGGCCGAGCTGCTGCACGGCTTGGCGCCGGTGCTGGGGCGGCGTGCCGAAATCCTGGAGAAGGACATCTGGCTGTGCCAGGCGCTGGGCATCCTGTTCAGCCTGCCGGGCCGCAGGCCGATGGCGTTCAAGGGCGGCACGTCGCTGTCCAAGGTCTATCAGGCAATCGAGCGCTTCTCCGAGGACATCGACGTCACGGTCGATTACCGCAGTCTGGTCGATGACGCGCCGGATCTGGCGGCACTCGCCAGTAACAGCCAGCGAAAGAGGCTGTCCGATGCGCTCAAGGCTGCACTGGCGGCGCATGTGACCGACGAGTTGGTGCCGGCGCTGCGGGCGGCGTTGACGCGGGTATTGCCGGGGCGGGAGCTCGCCATCGAGGTCAGCGAGGACGCGGAAAAACTCTGGCTCTACTATCCGAGCGCCGTGGAGAACACAGACGCCTACCTGCGCCCGAGCGTGCTGATCGAATTCGGCGGGCGCAATGCCGTTTTGCCGCAGGACACCCTGGACATCGTGCCCGACGTGGCCGCGCACGTGCCGGACCTGGCGTTTCCAGCCGCGCAGGTCGCGGTGCTGTCGCCCATGCGAACCTTCTGGGAAAAGGCGACGCTGATCCACGTCGAATGCCACCGCCCGGATCTTCGGATGGGGGCCGAGCGGCTGTCGCGGCACTGGTACGACCTGGCGCGGCTGGC
>Ga0079224_100009462_pt1 | contig 13281 bp, 11 predicted proteins | sample Stecom2015_FD_80414 | JGI IMG/M metagenome (GOLD analysis project Ga0079224, IMG submission 80414) | Agricultural soil microbial communities from Utah to study Nitrogen management - Steer compost 2015 | ecosystem: Environmental > Terrestrial > Soil > Agricultural land | place: USA: Utah... | reverse complement strand
TACAACGCCATCGACCCCAACCTGGTCATCGACGACCAGGGCCGCTGGTGGCTGAGCTTCGGCTCGTTCTGGTCCGGCATCAAGATGATCCAGCTCGACCCGGCCACCGGCAGGCGGCTCGGCTCGTCCCTCATCTCCATCGCCGGCCGCAACGGCGGCGCGATCGAGGCGCCGACCATCTACAAGCACGGCGGCTACTACTACCTGCTGGTCTCCTTCGACGCCTGCTGCCGCGGCGCCGCCAGCACCTACCGCGTCATGGCGGGCCGCTCCACCTCCGTCACCGGCCCGTACGTGGACCGCGCCGGAGTGGCGCTGACCGCGGGCGGCGGCACGGAGATCCTGGCCGGTCACGGTGACATCCACGGCCCCGGCCACCAGGCGGTCCTCGCCGACGCCGACGGCGACGTCCTCTTCTACCACTGGTACGCGGGAGACGGCTCCTCCCGGCTGGGCATCAACAAGATCGGTTACGACGCGGCCGGGTGGCCCTACGTCCACTGACACCCCCGGGCGGGGTCGGCCACGCGCCGCCCCCGCCCTGGTTACCTCTCCACACCACGGGTAGGCGGGCGGAACCGACGTCATCTCGGGGGAGGATCCATGACAACGGGGGATTTCTGGAACTACGGCTTCGGCCCCATGGACGATCTGCTCGCCAGGTTCTTCGGGTACGGTCAGCAGCCGTTCTCCCGGCGCGTCGACATCGGCAAACTCCTCAGCGAGGACGCGATCGACCTGCTGCGCAAGGCGACCCAGCAGGCGGCCGAGTGGGGCGCCGACTACGTGGACACCGAGCACCTACTCTGGGCGGCCGCCCGGGTGGACAGCGCCCGGCAGGCGCTTGAGCAGGCCGGGGGCGACCCGGACGCGCTGGCCGCGCAGGTCGAGCAGTCCGTCGAGCGGCGCGAACCCCGCCAGGGCCCGATGGCCCTCGCCCCGGCCGCCAAACGGGCCCTGCTGGACGCCCGGCAGGTCGCGCAGGCCACCGGCGCCTCCTACATCGACCCGCCGCACCTGGTGCTCGCCATGGCGGCGAACCCCCAGTCGATGGCAGGCCGCCTGCTCCGCGAGGCCCACATCACCCCGCAGTCGTTCGTACCGCAGGAAGGGGAGCCGCTGCCCAGCCAGCAGGCGCCGCCCAGCAGCACCCCCACGCTGGACCAGTTCGGCCGCGACCTCACCGCGGCCGCCCGCGAGGGCGGCATCGACCCCGTGGTCGGCCGCGACCAGGAGATCCTGCGCGCGATCGAGGTGCTGTCCAGGCGGACCAAGAACAACCCGGCGCTGATCGGCGAGCCCGGCGTCGGCAAGGCGGCGGTCGTCGAGGGGCTGGCGCAGCGCATCGCGGACGGCGAGGTGCCCGAGTCGCTGAAGAGGAAGCGCGTCGTCCAGCTCGACCTGCCCGGCCTGGTCGCCGGGACGAAGTTCCGCGGCGAGTTCGAGGAGCGCCTGACCAAGCTCATGGAGGAGATCCGCGCGCACACCGGCGAGCTCATCGTCTTCATCGACGAGCTGCACACGGTCGTGGGCGCGGGCGGCGCCGAGGGCGCCATCGACGCCTCCAACATGCTCAAACCCGCCCTGGCGCGCGGCGAGCTGCACGTGATCGGCGCCACCACGCTCGACGAGTACCGTCGGTACGTGGAGAAGGACGCCGCGCTCGAACGGCGCTTCCAGCCCATCCTGGTGCCCGAGCCGAGCGTCGAGGACACCATCGAGATCCTGCGCGGCCTGCGCGACCGGTACGAGGCGCACCACCAGGTGAAGTTCACCGACGAGGCGCTGGTCGCCGCGGCCGACCTGTCCGACCGGTACGTCTCAGGCCGGTACCTGCCCGACAAGGCGATCGACCTGATGGACGAGGCCGGCGCCCGGGTGGCGCTGGCCACCGGCGCCCCCACGACCGGCACCCGCGAACTGGAGGAGGAGCTCGACCACCGCCAGCGGGAGAAGGAACAGGCGGTGGCCCGCGAGGACTACGAACGGGCCCGCGAGCTCCGCGACGAGATCGCCGGCCTCCAGGCCCGCATCGAGGAGGCGCGCGAAGGACGCCGCGGCATCGCCGAAGTGACCGTGGAAGACATCGCCTCGGTCGTCTCCCGCGCCACCGGCATCCCCGTCGCCCAGCTCACCGAGGAGGAACGGGACCGGCTGCTGGGCCTGGAGGAACACCTGCACCAGCGCGTCATCGGGCAGAACGAGGCGGTGTCGGCGGTCGCCGAGGCCGTGCGCCGCTCCCGCGCCGGGCTGAGCGACCCCGCCCGGCCGATCGGCTCCTTCCTGTTCCTCGGCCCCACCGGCGTCGGCAAGACCGAGCTGGCCCGGGCCCTGGCCGAAGCGCTCTTCGGCGAGCAGGACCGGATGATCCGGCTGGACATGAGCGAGTTCCAGGAACGCCACACCGTCTCGCGGCTCGTCGGGGCGCCCCCCGGCTACGTGGGCTACGAGGAGGCGGGCCAGCTCACCGAGCAGGTGCGGCGCAAGCCGTACTCGGTGATCCTGCTGGACGAGATCGAGAAGGCCCACCCGGACGTGTTCAACCTGCTGCTGCAGGTGCTGGAGGACGGGCGGCTGACCGACGGCCAGGGCCGGACCGTGGACTTCCGCAACACCGTGCTCATCATGACGTCCAACCTGGGCGCCGACGTCATCATGGCGCACCGCGACGACGAGCAGGGCCTGCGCAGCCAGCTCTCGCGGCTGCTGCAGATGCGTTTCCGGCCCGAGTTCCTCAACCGCGTCGACGAGACCATCGTCTTCCGCGGCCTCGACGCCGAACAGCTCCGCCAGATCACCGTCCTGCTGCTGGAGGAGACCCGGCGGCGGCTGCACGCCCAGGGCGTGACCATGGAGATCGAACCGGACGCCGTCGACTGGCTCGCCCGGGAGGGCTACCAGCCGCACTTCGGCGCCCGCCCGCTGCGCCGCACCATCCAGCGCAAGCTCGACAACACCCTGTCGCGGCTCCTGCTGGACGGCACGCTCAAGGCGGAACAGCGCGCCCACATCGGCGTCAAGAACGGCGACCTCGCCATCACCGTCCTCGACCCGGACGCCGACCTCGCCGGCACCGAACCGCAGGCCCTGGTCAGCCCGGAACCCCGCGCCAACGAGGAGCGCCGCAAGGCGGAGGACACAGGGCTCTATCTCTGATGCTCGTGATGGGATCGTGACCCTGCGTCATGTCAGCCCGATCGCTCCCTCGATCACTATGGAAAGGGGAGTGAGGGGGAGTTCCGCATGGCGTCCTCGGCGTCGTCCGCGCGCCTGGTCTATCTGGTGACCTACTGGCGTGAGTGGCGGGGCTGGGGCCCCGGGGGCGGTGAGGCCGACGACCGCGTCATCAGGGACCTGCTCGAATCCAACGGCACCGCCCACCCCAGAGTGTGGCTGGCGACGACCCCCGGCGGCCTGCTCGGCAAGGACGACTGGCACACCGGCGCCGTCGCGCTGGAGAAGCTCGAATCGGGCAACGAACAGGTCGACCGGGCCTTCCGGCAGATCGAGGCCGGCTATTTGGACGCGGCGGACGACCTGCCCTGGGTCCACGTCCTGATCCACCCCGACCACGAGGTGGGGCCGTTCCGGCGGCAGGGCGGCGGCCGGAAGCCCTGGATCCTGTTCGACATCCAGTTCCGCAACCGCTGGAGCTCGCGGATGATGGTCATCGGCGTCAGCTTCTGGGTCGGGGATCCGCACTGGGTGCCGGAGGAGGCCCGCGGCTGGTCGCTGCAGGGGAAAGACGGCCGCCGATGGCACGAGTGGTTCACACGCTACGAGCGGCAGGCCCGTACCCACGTGGGAGCCCACTTCCGCAAGGCGAACCAGGACATCGAGGAGTACGAGGCGCCGGAGTTCTGGATCGCGATGGAGGGCGACGGCGTCGTGCGCGGCGGGCGGGGCCTGCGCAGGGCACGCGACCTGTACGAGGCGCTGCACGGCGGCGACCCGTCTGACGGGGCGCGCGGGCGCTCCTGGCTGCGGCGGCTGCTCGGCACCTCCGGCGGCGAACTGAGCAGCGCCGACGTGCAGGTCGAGACCGCCCGGCGCGACGACCGGACCGTACGGGAGTGCTATGTGGTGCTGCCGGACCTGCACCACAACGGCGCGGTCGCGGGCGAGCGGTTACGCAGGGCGCTGGTGGGGCTGCTGACCCTGGAGACGCTCGCCGCCTCCGGCAACGACATCCGCGCCCAGCTCAAGGTCTGGCGCGAGCACGCCATGATCTACCAGCACGCGGCCCGCACGGCGGGAGCCCTGTGGGACGGCGTGGCCACTCACCTGCCGATCCGGCGCTGGTGGCGGCTGAACCGGGCGCACCGGGCGGTGGAGCTGATCCACCTGATGCTGCTGCAGGGCATGGCGGACCTGGCCGACGTGGCCAGCCACGTCGACGAGCGCGTGAGCCGGATCGAGCGGCTGGAACACCTGGCCGACGAGCAGTTCGCCCAGACGCTCGGCTGGGCGGGCCGGGGCCTGCGGGAGGCGCTGGACGACGCCAGCCACTTCACCGATCTCAAACGTTTCGGCACCCGGGCGCGGCACGTCGCCGACCGCGCCACCGAGCAGTACAAGAACCTGCTCGACGCGATGGCGCACGCCTTCGACGAACGCCGGGTCCGGGAGCTGGAGGTGCTGCAGCGGGCGGGCTTCTGGCTGAGCGCGACAGTGGGGGCCTTCGCGGTCCTCACGTTCATGGACTTCTTCATGACCATCGACCATCAGATCAGCGTCGACGGTCTCTTCATGGCCGGCGGCGGCCTGGGCTGGCCCGCGCTGGCCTTCCTCGGGCTGCTGGCCGCGGGCGTGCTGGGCTCGTGGGGATACTCGCTCTGGTCGCAGCGGCTCGGATCGAGCTGGTTCCACCGGACGTTCCGGCGGCTGGAGCGCTACCTGCGCCTGTCGTCCACCCGCGAGCTGGAGCTGCGGCGCACCCGCCTCAGCGCGGGGGAGGCGTGGGAAGGGCATGACCGCGACCTGGCCGGGCGGTTCGCCGACCTGTGGGACGACTCGGTCCGCCTCGCCGAGGAGAACGCCTCGTCCAGGCCGCAGCCGCCGCGCCGGGCCAGCGGCGTGCGGGCGGCCCTGCGGGGCATGGTCTGGGCGGGCCGCGACCTGAGCACCCAGCGCCGCGACATCGAGGCGCTGATCGTGCGCACGCTCCTGCTGGCGGAGCGGACGCCGACGCTGCGCAGGTACGGGCTGGCCCGGCTGGCGCTGCTGCACCGCCACTGCGGGCGACTGCCCAGCAACTGGTTCGGCGACTTCGACGGCGTGTCCAGGGCGGAACTGGAAGCGGTGTTCGAGACGGCGGGGTTCACGGCGGACGACGCGAACACCGTGGACGGGCTGATGGCGGAGAAGATCGCCGCCACCAAGGCCGGGGTGGCGGGGCAGGCGGAGATCAGGACGGCGCGTGACCTCCTCGCGGCGATCGACGGGGAACTGGCCGGGCTCGCCGGGAAGTAGCGGTCTTTTCAGGGGTGCGTCCCGTTGTTAGGGTCCAGACGAGAATTCATTTCAGGTTCGGGAGGTGCGATGCCCCCTCTCGGCTCCGGGCCGCCGCCGTCGATGGTCGAGCGGATGACGCTCATCATGGACGCGTTCTCCGGCCGCTCCGCCCGGCTCACCTTGGAGCATGTCGCCCGCCGCACCCGGCTGCCGCGCTCGACCGCGCACCGCATCCTCGACCAGCTCGTCCGGCACGACTGGCTGGAGCACAGCTCGTCCGGCTACCGGCTGGGCCGGCGGGCGCTCGGGCTCGGCGGCGCGGACGGCGGCCACGGCGAGATCCGCGCGGCGGCGGCGCCGCTGCTGCACGAGCTCCAGCTCGCCACCGGCCTGGTCGCCCACCTCGGGGTGCTCGACGGGGCCGACGTGTACTACCTGGACAAGGCGGGCGGGCCGCTCGCCCGGTCGGTGCCGACGCGGGTCGGCGGCCGGGCGCCCGCGCGTGCCACCGCGCTCGGCCGGGCGATCCTGGCCTGGCTGGAGCCGGAGCGGGTCGAGGCGCTGGTCGGCGAGGCGGGCCCGCTGCATCAGGAGCTGCGGCGCGTCCGTGAGCGGCGCGGGCTGGCCTTCGAGCGCGGCGGCCACGGCGTGTGCGCGGTCGCGGCGGCGATCCGCGGCCCCGACGGGCCGGTGGCGGGCCTCTCACTGGCGGGGGACGTCCGCGCGCCGCTGGAACGGGTGGCGCCGCTGGTGGGGGAGGCCGCGCGGCAGGCCTCGCACGCGCTGTTCGGCGTACGGGCCGCGCAGAGCCCGCTGGTCGAGGGCGGGCTTCCGTGACCAGGCGTCAGCAGTCGGGGCAGGCTCTCGTGACGGGGTGTCAGTAGTCGCCCCAGCTCCACAGGTTGGCGCCCGGCTCGCCAGGCTGACGCTCGCCGATGCCGAACCGGCCGCGGAAGAACAGCATCGGCCGCTGCTCCTTGACCGGTTCGAGCTCCCGTACGAGACCGATGACCACGTCGTGGTCACCCGCGACGTGCACGTCGCGCACCTCGGCGTGGACCCGCAGCAGCACGTCGGGCAGCGCCGGGACGCCCCACCGCGACAGGTCCCAGCCGAGGCCGTCGAACTTGGCGCCGGTGCTGGAGCCGAACCGGCGGCACAGGTCGGCCTGGTCCTCGCCGAGCACGTTCACGCAGAACCGGCCGCTCTTCCTGATGCGCGGCCAGGAACGGCCCCGGTGGTCGGCGCAGAACAAAATCAGCGGCGGCTCCAAAGACACCGAGGCGAACGACTGGCAGGCGAAGCCGACCGGTTCGGCGCCGTCGAGACCGGTGATCACGGTCACCCCGCTGGCGAACATGCCCATAGCCCTGCGGAACTCCGCCGGGGCAGGCGGATCCATCACGGGTTCGTCATCGGCGAACTCGGCCGTCATCGCTTCCTCTCACGCGCTCCCGACCAATCCGAACCTACAAACACCCATCGGGCATTCCGCCACCGGTCCCGATGAGCGGAATGATCGGGAGCCCGGCGCGGCGGTGATGTGTATCGTCGTCCCCATCCCACCGAGCGAGCGGGAGCGAACGTGCCGAGGATCGCCGAGGCCAGGATGCCGGCCGAGCCCAGCTCTCCGGAGCAGCGGGCACGCCACCTGCGCATCCTGCGGGCCGCCGCGCGCATCGGGGCGGAGCGCGGGCTGGAGCGCGTGCAGATGCACGAGGTGGCCAAGGAGGCCGGGGTGGCCATCGCCACTCTCTACCGCTACTTCCCGTCCAAGACCCACCTGTTCACCGCCGTGCTGGCCGAGCGGATCGACGGGTTCAGCAGGAGCATCGGCCGGCCGGAGAGCGCCGGGGCGCCCGAGGACGCGGTCGCCGACGTGCTCGTGCGGGCCAGCCGCCATCTGCTGGGGCGGCCCGCGCTCGCCGCCGCGATGCTCCAGTCGGCCAGCACCGCCAACCCGGCCGTGGTCGCCGACGCCGCCCGGATCGAGGACACCTCGCGCGACCTGATCCTGCGGGTGCTGGCCATCGACGAGCCGACCCCGATGGACGTGACGCTGGTCCGGCTGCTCGTGCAGTGCTGGTACGGGGTGCTGCAGTCGGGGCTCAACGGCCGGCTGGCCATCCCCGAGATGGAGAGCGACCTGCGCATCGCCTGCCGGCTCCTGCTCGCCCGGCGCTCGAACGCGTGATCGCTCCCGTTCAGCGGGATTCGCCCTCCTGCCGGAGCCGCCGCGTGACTACCGTCGGAGGGCAGGCGTGCTCAGGGGAGGACCCGCGTTGGCCCAGACAGAGCAGGACGGCTACGAGAAGCGGCTGATGGAGTTCGCCGGCCGGGAGGTCCTCCCGCCGACGCCCGGCCCCGACCCGGTCAACGTGCCGATGATCCGCCACTGGGTGGAGGCGATGGGGGACCGCAACCCCGTCCACCTCGACGAGGAGGCCGCCCGCGCGACCGGCCGCCCCGGGATCGTCGCCCCGGCCTCGATGACGCAGGCCTGGACCATGCGCGGCTATGCCGCCGCAGCCGGGGGCGGCGACGGCGAAGGCCTGGGCGGGCTGATCGCGCTGCTGGCCGAGGGCGGCTACACCTCGGTGGTGGCGACCGACTCGGAGTTCGCCTTCCACCGCGAGCTGACCGTCGGCGACCACGTGGCGGTGCGCGAGGTCGTCGAGTCGGTCTCGCCCGAGAAACGGACCGCCCTCGGCGCCGGGCGCTTCGTCACCACCGGGCGCACCTACCTCGACCAGCACGGCGAGACGGTGGCGACGCAGCGCTGGCGCATGCTCTGGTTCCGCCCGAAGCAGGAGAAGCCGCCCCCGGCGCCGCGGCCGCGGCCCGCCGTCAACCGGGACAACGCGTTCTGGTTCGAGGCCGCCAAGGAGCACCGCCTGGTCATCCAGCGCTGCACCGGCTGCGGCGGCCTGCGCCACCCGCCCGGCCCCTGCTGCCCCCGCTGCGGCTCGTACGAGTGGGACGCCGCCGAGGCGTCCGGCCGGGGCCGCGTCTACAGCTACGTGGTCAGCCACCACCCCCGCCATCCCGCCTTCGACCCCCCGTACCTCGTCGCGCTCGTCGAGCTGGAGGAAGGCACCCGGCTCGTCGCCAACCTGGTCGGCGTCACCCCTGAGGAGGTCCGCATCGACATGCCGGTGACCCTCGAATGGCTCGACCCGGATCCGGATCTGTCGCTCCCGGTGTTCCGGCCGGTGACGGCATGAGGAGTCGTACGTACGAGGACGTGACGATCGGCGAGACGCTGCCCGAACTGCCGATCCCGCTCACCCGCACGCTCATCGTGGCGACGGCGATCGCGAGCCGCGACTACCAGGACGTGCACCACGACCCCGCCCTGGCCGTCGAGCGCGGCGCGCCGGACATCTTCATGAACATCCTGACCACCAACGGCCTCATCGACCGGTACGTCACCGAATGGACGGGACCGGCCGCCGAGGTCAAAGCGATCAGCATCAGGCTCGGCGCGCCCAACTACCCCGGCGACACCATGACGCTGACCGGCACCGTCACCGCCAAGCACGACGACGACGGCCGGGTGGAGATCGCCGTGCGCGGCGTCAACCGCCTCGGCGCGCACGTCACCGGCACCGTCGCCGTGCGGCTGCCCCGCGGCGGGGAGGCGTCGTGAGCGGCCTGTCCGGGCGGGCGGCGATCGCCGGGATCGGCGCCACCGAGTTCTCCAAGGACTCCGGCCGCAGCGAGCTCCGGCTGGCCTGCGAGGCGGTCCTCGCCGCCGTCGCCGACGCCGGGCTGCGGCCGTCCGACGTGGACGGGATGGTGACGTTCACCGCCGACTCCAGCTCCGAGATCCACATCGCCCGCAGCACCGGCATCGGCGAGCTGCGGTTCTTCTCCCGTATCCCGCACGGCGGCGGGGCGGCCTGCGCCACCGTCCAGCAGGCCGCGATGGCGGTGGCGACCGGCGTGGCCGAGGTGGTGGTCTGCTACCGGGCCTTCAACGAGCGGTCCGGGCACCGCTTCGGGCTCGGCCGGGCGGACGCGCCCTCCGGGGCCGGGGCCGACGACGCCGCCTTCGCCTGGCTCAGCCCGTTCGGGCTGTTCACCCCGGCCCAGTGGGTGGCCATGTTCGCCCGCCGCTACATGCACGAGTACGGGGCCACCAGCGAGGACTTCGGCCGGGTCGCCGTGGTCGACCGCAAGCACGCCGCCGTCAATCCGGCGGCGTGGTTCCACGGGCGGCCGATCACCCTGGCCGACCACCAGGCCTCCCGCTGGATCGCCGAGCCCTTGCGGCTGCTCGACTGCTGCCAGGAGAGCGACGGCGGCCAGGCCCTGGTCGTGGTCTCCGCCGAACGGGCGCGCGACCTGCCGCACCCGCCCGCCCTGATCCTCGCCGCCGGCCAGGGCTCCGGCGACGACCAGCACATGATGACCAGCTACTACCGGCCGGAGATCACCGGCATTCCGGAGATGGGCCTGGTCGCCCGGCAGCTCTACGCGCAGAGCGGGCTGGGCCCGGACGACGTGGACGCGGCCGTCCTGTACGACCACTTCACCCCGCTGGTGCTGCCGCAGCTGGAGGAGCTGGGCTTCTGCGCCAGGGGAGAGGCCCGCCACTTCATCGCCGACGGTCATCTGGAGGTGGGGGGCAGGCTGCCGGTCAACACCCACGGCGGCCAGCTCGGCGAGGCCTACATCCACGGCATGAACGGCATCGCCGAGGGCGTCCGGCTGGTCCGTGGCACCTCCGTCAACCAGCCCGACTCCGTACGGCACGTGCTCGTCACGGCGGGCACCGGAGTCCCCACCAGCGGCCTGATCCTGGGCGCCGACCCCGGGTGACGACCGGTTCCCCTCTTCGGCCGGTGACGGTGCTGGGCTAAGCTGCATGGTGTTCGTAGAAAGAACGTGTGTTCGCTATGCGAACAGAAGGAGGGGACGTCATGGGCTCGGCCTTCGTCTACGCGGCCGCGCGCACGCCGTTCGGCAAGTTCGGCGGCGCGCTGGCCGGCGTCCGCCCGGACGACCTGGCCGCCGCGGCCCTGCGCGGCGTGCTGGCCAAGGCGCCCGCGCTGGACCCGGCGGACATCGGCGACGTCGTATGGGGCAACGCCAACGGCGCCGGCGAGGACAACCGCAACGTGGGCCGGATGGCCGTGCTGCTCGCGGGGCTGCCGGTGACGATCCCGGCCACCACCGTCAACCGGCTCTGCGGATCGAGCCTCGACGCCGCCATGATCGCCTCGCGTACGATCGAGACCGGCGACGCCGACGTGGTGGTGGCGGGCGGCGTCGAGTCGATGACCCGGGCCCCGTGGGTGCTGCCCAAACCGTCGCGCGCCTTCCCCGCGGGCGACACCACCGCCGTGTCGACCACACTCGGCTGGCGGCTGGTCAACCCGCGCATGCCCAAGGAGTGGACGGTCTCGCTCGGCGAGGCCAACGAGCAGCTCCAGGAGAAGTTCTCCATCTCCCGGGAGCGGCAGGACGCGTTCGCGGCCCGCTCGCACGCGCTGGCCCACGCCGCCTGGGAGGCCGGCTTCTACGACGACCTGGCGGTGCCGGTCGAAGGCGCCGACCTGGCCCGCGACGAAGGCATCAGGCCGGGCTCCACCCCCGAGGTGCTGGCCGGGCTCAAGCCCGCGTTCCGGCCCGGCGGCACGATCACCGCCGGCAACGCCTCCCCGCTCAGCGACGGCGCCTCCGCGCTCGTGCTCGGCTCCGAACAGGCCGCAGGCCGCCTCGGCACCGCGCCGATCGCCCGCGTCGCCGGGCGCGGCGCCGCCGCCCTCGAACCCCAGGAGTTCGGGTACGCGCCGGTCGAGGCCGCCAACCAGGCGCTGCGCCGGGCCGGCATCGGCTGGTCCGACGTCGGCGCGGTCGAGCTGAACGAGGCCTTCGCCGTGCAGTCGCTGGCCTGCGTGGACGCCTGGGGGATCGACCCGGAGATCGTCAACGTCAAGGGCGGCGCCATCGCCGTCGGCCACCCGCTGGGCGCCTCCGGCGGGCGCGTCCTCGGCACCCTCGCCCACGTGCTGCGCGAGCGGCGCCAGCGGTGGGGCGGCGCCGCCATCTGCATCGGCGTCGGCCAGGGCCTGGCCGTCGTCCTGGAGAACGTGAGCGAGGATGTGAAGGCCGCATGACCACCCTCCACACCGACCCCGACGAGGCGCTGGCCGGCGTCCAGGACGGCTCGACCGTACTGATCGGCGGCTTCGGCATGGCCGGCATGCCCGTCACCCTCATCGACGCGCTGATCCGGCAGGGCGCCAAGGACCTGACCGTGGTCAGCAACAACGCGGGCAACGGCGACACCGGCCTGGCGGCGCTGCTCGCCGCCGGGCGGGTACGCAAGATGATCTGCTCGTTCCCCCGCCAGAGCGACTCGTGGGTGTTCGACGGCCTCTACCGGGCCGGCGAGATCGAGCTGGAACTGGTGCCGCAGGGCACGCTCGCCGAGCGGATGCGCGCCGCCGGGGCCGGCATCGGCGCGTTCTACTGCCCCACCGGGGTGGGCACGCCGCTGGCCGAGGGGAAGGAGACGCGCACCATCGACGGCCGCGAGTACGTGCTGGAGTACCCGATCAAGGGCGACGTGGCGCTCATCTCCGCGCACGCCGGCGACCGGCTCGGCAACCTCGTCTACCGCAAGACCGCGCGGAACTTCGGCCCGGTCATGGCCACCGCGGCCACCCTGACGATCGCGCAGGTCCGCCACGTGGCCGAGGCCGGCGAGCTGGACCCCGAGGCCGTCGTCACCCCGGGCATCTACGTCGACCGGATCCTGGACCTGAAGGCGGAGGAGGCCGCATGAGTACCGTCGAGCATCTGGATCGCAAGCCGCTCGGCCGCGCGGAACTGGCCGCCGTCGTCGCCCGCGACATCCCGCGCGGCGCGTTCGTCAACCTCGGCATCGGCCAGCCCACCACGGTCGCCGACCACCTGCCGGCCGACTCCGGCGTCACCCTGCACACCGAGAACGGCATGCTCGGCATGGGCCCGGCCGCCGAAGGCGACGAGATCGACCCCGACCTCATCAACGCCGGCAAACAGCCGGTCACCGAACTGCCCGGCGCGGCCTACTTCCACCACGCCGACTCCTTCGCCATGATGCGCGGCGGCCACCTCGACGTGTGCGTGCTCGGCGCGTACCAGGTGTCGCAGCGCGGCGACCTGGCCAACTGGCACACCGGCGCCCCCGGCGCCATCCCCGCCGTCGGCGGCGCGATGGACCTGGCCATCGGGGCCAAGCAGGTGTTCGTCATGATGACGCTCTTCACCAAGGACGGCACCCCCAAGCTCGTCCCCGAATGCACCTACCCGCTGACCGGCCTGGCCTGCGTGAGCCGCCTCTACACCGACCTGGCCGTCTTCCACCTCGGCCCCGACGGCGTCAAGGTGGCGGAGACCTACGGCATCGGCTTCGACGAGCTGGCCGCCCGGCTGGAGGTGCCGATCACCCGGGCCTGACCCTCAGCCGGCGAACCCGGCCAGCCGCGGCAACCTGCGCAGCACCAGCCGGTCCAGCAGCAGCACCGCCGGCATCGTCACACCCGCCAGCGGGAACAACCACCATGATCGCCGTCACTCCGTACGCGGCGCGCCTGTCCACCGGCCGGGCCGGCGCGCCCAGGCGGCCCTCCGGGCGGCGCTTCCACCCCATCCACGCCCCCGAGACCACCAAAGAAGAACCCGGTCCGCGACCAGGACCACGATCTCGTCCAGCTCATGCGGATAGCGCAGCGGCGGTTCGCGGAGATGTTCGGCTGCGAGCCCGGGGGCGCCCCGCCCGGTATCTGACGCGGAGCACGGCCCCGGAGCCGAGGGCTACGCTCGATCACATGC
>Ga0079224_100009461_pt1 | contig 13282 bp, 9 predicted proteins | sample Stecom2015_FD_80414 | JGI IMG/M metagenome (GOLD analysis project Ga0079224, IMG submission 80414) | Agricultural soil microbial communities from Utah to study Nitrogen management - Steer compost 2015 | ecosystem: Environmental > Terrestrial > Soil > Agricultural land | place: USA: Utah... | reverse complement strand
CCACTTGGGTACCCCCTCCGCCAAAGGACGAGGAAAGCCCGCCCCCTTTGGGGTTCTGTACCATGATGACCAGGACCAGCAATAAGCACACAAAGATGATCAGTATCAAAAAAATTGTAAACGTGCTCATTATATTATTCCTCTTTTATTCCTCTTTTTCGTTCTGCAGTCTCCTTACTGCCTGAATTTGGTCTGCAAAGAAACCACTTTTTTCCGGATATTTCAAACTCAATATTTTAAAGGCCTGTATGGCCTTTTTGTACTTTTTTTGTTCCAGGTAGACCTTGGCCAGGGTTTCGGTCATCAGTTCCTTTTTATCAAAGGAAGTGGATTCCTTGAGATTCACCTTGGGGTGGGGGGAATCTTGGGGAACGATTTTGGGATTGTTCTCGAGAAAGCGGTCCAAAAGTTCGAATTTTTTGCGGCGCTCCCCCCCATCGTCCCTTGGTTCCCGGGCCGGGGCCTCGGGCCCCGGTTCCCCTACCGGGGTCCCACTGGGACCGGCCTCAGGTGGCGTTGCGGTGAGTTGGAGCCATTGGGTGAAGGAATGTTTTTCTTTCCTGGTGAAGGGAATGGGCCTTCCCAGGCCGAGTTCCCCGCCAGGGGTAGGGGCCGCCTCGGGGATGGGGGCCGTTTCCCCAGGCTGTTTGTTCTTGAACAGGCCGGGATTGAGGATCTGTTCGGCATCCTGTAGGTTCTGGGGCAGGGCCACCTCTTCGGCTTCCCCCAAAAGGGCCAGGGCGTCGGGATTGGGTTCCACCTCTTGCGAAACGGCACTATGGTCCTCCAGTTTGGACCCCCTGCCGGCTATGGTCTCCGCAATGTTGTTCTGTATGAACTCCTGGGAAGTGATAAAGTCGAAGAGCACATCCCGATCCGCGGTATGGGCGGCGGTGGCCTTCAGGGCATTGTTGTATTTGTAACTGTCCAGGTTCTTGAGCCCCTTCAGGTGCAGGGCCCTGGCCGCTTGGAAATAGGGATATTCCTCAAGGATATCCTCCAGTTCCCTGGTCTGTTTGGGGGACAGGATGGTATTTGAGTTTTGAAGGAGATGTATGAAATCCGTAACGTTCATAATTTTTTACCAATTGCCCAGGGAGGCATTGAATATGTCCTGGGTCAGCCTTTCGAAAATCTCTTCATGGGCCGCGGCCTGGATCGAGACCAGGGATGCCGTGGCCGGGAAGTCATAGAAGAAGGAAAAACGCCGTTCAAAATCGGAATCGGCCTTGGTCCTGTTGAAGAACCTGACATTCACCCCCATGGTCAAGCGGTTCTGTGCGGTCCTTTGGTCGGCAGTGGCCGTCATGGGGATGACCTTGTACTCCACGATCTCGCCTTCATAGACCAGGTCCCCGTTGCTGCCGGTCAGGGAAAGGCTGGTGAGGTTGTTGATCATGTTCTGCAGGGCCTGGGTAAAATCCCGGTCCAGGCCCGGGACGATGACCGAGCCCGGGGTCTGGTCCGCGTAATTGCGGAAGAATTCGACTTGGAAACTGGTGGCCGTTCCGATGTCCGCCCCGGAAAAATTATAGGCCCCACAACTGCCCAACAGCAACATGGTCCCCAAAAACCCCCCTTTTATTCCCTTGATAAATGTACCCATAGGTTATTTACTGATTGTTCCCGGCCTTAGAGGTCGTACTGTTTGATCTTGCGGTACAACGTCCTTTCGGAGATGCCCAGTTCCGTGGCTGCGGCCTTGCGTTTGCCCTTGTTGCGTTCCAGGGATTTTTTGATCAGTTCCACTTCCTTTTCCTGTAAAGATAGGGTTTCTTCCTCTTGGATCTCCTCCGCGAAATGATAGCGGTCCTCATGCGGCCCTTTGATGGGGGGGAGGGCACCGGCCTTGGCCAAGGGTTCGGGCAGCTCCAACACTTCGGCCATGGCTTCCTCTTCCGCCTCATCATCCTTCCCTTCCTTGCCGTAAATTTTGCGGATCAGGTGTTGGTTCTCCTCCTGTACCTTTTCTGAATCATTCCCCTTCAAAAGTTCCAGGGTCAATTTTTTAAGGTCGTTGAGGTCGTTCTTCATATCGAAGAGCACCTTGTAGAGGATTTCGCGTTCGTTGCTGAAATCCCCTTCCTTTTTTGCCGGTCCCACCAGGGCGGGTACCGAGGGATTGCCCGCATTGGGGAGGTAGGCGGCCAGGGTGGCCAGGGAAACGTTCCTGTTCTCCTCCAGGACGGAAATCTGCTCGGCAATGTTCCGCAGTTGCCGGATGTTGCCCGGCCAGTGGTACTTCAACAACATTTGGACCGAATCCTCCTCCAGGCGGATGGTGGGCATTTTGTATTTCTGTCCAAAATCCGAGGCGAACTTACGGAAAAGGAGGTGGATGTCCTCCCGTCTTTCCCGCAGCGGGGGGATGTTGATCTCCACGGTGCTCAGCCGGTAATAGAGGTCTTCCCTGAACTTTTCCTTTTCTATGGCCGCGAACATGTCCACGTTGGTGGCGGCCACGATGCGGACATTGGTCTTCTGTACCTGGGAAGAGCCCACCTTGAGAAATTCCCCGTTCTCCAGGACCCGGAGCAGGCGCACCTGGGTGGTCAGGGGAAGTTCCCCCACCTCGTCGAGAAAGATGGTACCCCCATCGGCCACCTCAAAATAGCCGCTCCGGGTCTGTGTGGCCCCGGTAAAGGCCCCCTTTTCATGGCCGAAGAGTTCGGAGTCGATCGTGCCCTCGGGAATGGCCCCGCAGTTCACCGCTATATATTTGGCATGTTTTCGGTGGGAAAGGGAATGGATGATCTTGGGGATGGCCTCCTTGCCCACCCCGCTTTCCCCGGTGACCAGGACCGAGATATCGGTAGGGGCCACCTGTATGGCCTTCTCTATGGCCCGATTGAGCTTCACATCGTTGCCGATGATCTCAAAACGCTGTTTTATCGATTGTACGCTCTCCATGGCCTAGTTGTTCTTTGAATATTCCACAGCTTCTCCCAGCAGGGTGGCCGAGGTGCAGTCCAAGATCTTTACCATGACAAAATCCCCGATCCGGTAGTGCTCCTTGGGGAAGACCACCACGGTGTTCTGGGAATTGCGGCCCATCCAATGGGCGTCCGATTTTTTGGAACTGCCCTCGATCAGGACTTCCTCCACCTTGCCCAGATGCTGCCGGGTACGGTAATGGCTGTGCTGGAGCTGCAGTTCTATGATCTCCTGGAGCCGTCGTTTTTTGACCTCCTCGGGGACATCGTCCTCCATCTTGCGTTCGGCCAGGGTCCCCGGACGTTCCGAATAGGCGAACATAAAGCCAAAATCGTATTTGACATACTCCATCAGGCTCAGGGTGTCCCGGTGGTCCGCTTCCGTTTCACTGGGGAACCCACTGATCATGTCCTGGCTGATGGCGCAGTCGGGGTTGATCTTGCGGATGTTGTCGATAAGGGCAAAATATTCCTCCCGGCTGTGCAGGCGGTTCATCGCCTTTAAGATCCGGTTGCTGCCGCTCTGCACCGGCAAATGGACATAGTTGCATATATTTTCGTATTTGGCCATGGTGCGGATCACCTCCAGGGTCATGTCCTGGGGGTTGGATGTGGAAAATCGGATCCTCATCCTGGGCTGGGCAAGGGCCACCTTTTCCAAAAGACCGGAAAAGTCCACCGAAGTGGCCCGTTGCATGTCCGAGGCCTTGTCAAAGTCCTTTTTCAGGCCTCCCCCATACCAGAGGTAACTGTCCACATTCTGCCCCAAGAGGGTGATTTCCTTGAAGCCCCGTTCCCATAGGTCGTTGACCTCCTCCAGGATGGATCGGGGATCGCGGCTGCGTTCCCGGCCCCGGGTAAAGGGGACCACGCAGAAGGTGCACATATTGTCGCATCCTCGGGTGATCGAGACAAAGGCCGTGACCCCGTTGGAGTTCAGCCGTACCGGGGCGACGTCCCCATAGGTCTCATCCTTGGACAGGATCACGTTGACGGCCGAGCGGCCCCCGTCGATCTCCTGCACCAGGTTGGGCAGGTCCTTATAGGCATCGGGGCCCACCACCATATCCACGATTTTCTCCTCCTCCAGGAACTTGCTCTTCAGGCGTTCGGCCATGCAGCCCAATACCCCCACCTTCATACCGGGGCGTTTCCGTTTTACGGCGTTGAATTTTTCCAGGCGCTTGCGGATGGTCTGCTCCGCCTTGTCCCGGATGGAGCAGGTGTTGACCAAGACCAGGTCCGCCTCCTCGAGCTGCTCGGTGGTGTTGAAGCCCTCCTGGGCCAGGATGGAGGCCACGATTTCGGAATCCGAAAAGTTCATTTGGCAACCGTAACTCTCGATATAGAGCTTTCTGCCGTTCCCTGTCCTGCCTTCCAGGGCAAGGGGGGTACCCTGTTGGCTTTCATCGATGGTTTTCGCTGTGTGTTCTTCCTTGATCATAGTGCTGCAATGGGCTGCAAATATAGGGGATCTTCCCCTGAGTGACAATATGGCAGTATTTTTTAAGATATTATTGGTGAAAAAGGGTCGGTTTCCCCCTTAGGGTAGGAAATCCGCGGCTTGGCCACACGATTCCCGGCCTATGCGCTCCCTGGGAAAAATAATGGATCCCAAGGCCCCGGGCCCAGGACGGGACCCGGGAACCTAAGGGTACATGGGAGGTGTATCCTATCCTTATGATGGGAATCCAGGGCTTTCCCCTTGTGGCAAACAACAAACCCTGCCCAGCGGTCCGAACGGACCTTATATAAGGGTTGCGGGGCAGGTCCATGGGGAGCACCATCGGATCGGGCAGTGGATTGGGCAGTGAAATGGGGCCAAGCCCTTGGAGCCCATCGGCCTGGAGGGAAAACATAAATGATATCCCGTTTTAACGGGATATTTTTTCATCCTTGGGGGACAAAAACCCAAAATCGAAAAATTCATATACTTTTGTTGACTCAAAAACCACCGCATGCCTAAGAATCTAGTAATCGTCGAGTCCCCTGCCAAAGCAAAGACCATAGAGAAATTTCTGGGAAAGGATTTCCGGGTCGAATCGAGTATGGGCCATATCGTGGACATCCCCTCCCGGGAGCTCGGGGTGGACGTGGACAACGATTTCCAACCCAAATATGCGGTCTCCAGCGACAAGCGGGCCGTAGTGAAAAAATTGAGGGAGCTGGCCCAAAAGGCGGAGACCGTCTGGTTGGCCAGTGATGAGGACCGTGAAGGGGAGGCCATTTCCTGGCACTTGGCCGAGGAGCTGAAACTGGACAAGGCCAAGACCAGGAGGATCGTTTTCAATTCCATTACAAAGACCGCCATCCAAAAGGCCATTGAGAACCCCAGGGACATCGATTATAACCTGGTCAACGCCCAACAGGCCCGTAGGGTATTGGACCGTTTGGTGGGCTATGAACTCTCCCCGGTCCTCTGGAAGAAGATCAAACCGGGACTCTCCGCGGGACGGGTACAGTCCGTGGCCGTGCGTTTGATCGTGGAACGGGAACGGGAGATCGAAGCCTTCGTGCCCGAGGCCTCGGTCCGCATCAAAGCCGAATTTTCCACCGCGGGGGGCCAGGTCTTTTCGGCCCGTTTGGGCAAAACCTTCAATGGCCGGGTGGAGGCCGAGACCTTCCTGAAACAGCATATCGGTGCGGATTTTACCGTGGCCCATCTGGACAGGAAACCGGCCAAAAAATCCCCGGCCCCCCCCTTTACCACTTCCACCCTACAGCAGGAGGCCTCCCGCAAACTCTATTTTTCGGTAAGCAGGACCATGCAAGTGGCCCAAAAACTATATGAGGAAGGGCTTATCACCTATATGAGGACGGACAGTGTCAACCTCTCCGGGGAGGCCCTGGCCGCGGCCAAGGAGGCCATTGTGCAGAACTATGGACAGGCCTATAGCCAGACCCGTAACTTTACGGGCAAGGCCAAAGGGGCCCAGGAAGCCCACGAGGCCATCCGGCCCACCGACATGACACTGCAGTCCCCTTCCCTGGAAAGGGACCAGGCCAAACTCTATGAACTGATCTGGAAACGCACCCTGGCCTCACAGATGGGCGATGCCCAATTGGAACGCACCAATGTGAGGATCAAGGCCAGCACCCACGGGGAGGAATTCCTGGCCAATGGGGAGGTGGTCAAGTTCGATGGCTTTTTAAAGGTTTACCTGGAAAGTATGGACGATGAGGAGCTTTCCGAAGATCAGGAAGGGATGTTGCCGGCCCTACAGGTCGGGGAGGCCCTGCAGAACAACTATATCAGTGCCACCCAACGCTTTTCCAAGGCGCCCTACCGCTATACGGAGGCCTCCCTGGTCAAAAAAATGGAGGAACTGGGCATCGGCAGGCCCTCCACCTATGCCCCGACCATTTCCACGATCCAGAACCGTGGCTATGTGGAAAAGGGCAGTGTGGACGGCACGGAGCGCCCCTATTTCCAATTGGTGCTGCAAGGGGGGGAGCTTAGCGCGAAGCAGCTTTCCGAAATGGTGGGCTCGGACAAGGGAAAACTGGTGCCCACCGATATCGGCATGATCGTGAACGATTTTCTGGTGGACCATTTCACCAAGGTCCTGGATTACCATTTTACCGCCAAGGTGGAGGAGGATTTCGATGAGATCGCCGCCGGGAAGGAGAACTGGCAAAAAATGATGCGCAACTTCTATGCCGACTTCCACCCCAAGGTAATGGAGGTGGAGGAAACCGCGGAACGGGCCAGTGGGGAGCGTATCCTGGGTACGGATCCCAAATCAGGCCGGCAGGTGGCCGTCCGCTTGGGCCGATTTGGGCCCATGGTGCAGATCGGTACCGTGGAGGATGAGGAAAAGCCCCAGTTCGCCAGCCTGCTCCCCGACCAATCCCTGGGGACGATTACCTTTGAGCAGGCCATGGAGCTGTTCCAATTGCCCCGAAAACTTGGCGTGCACAATGGGGAGGAAGTGGAGGCCAATGTGGGCCGCTTCGGTCCCTATGTACGCTATGGAAAAAAATTCATATCCCTGGATCCCGGGGAAAGTGCCTTTGAGGTGGACATGGCCCGGGCCGTGGAACTGATCCAGGAGAAGGAGCGGGCCGATGCCCCCATCGCCCATTACGAGGGCAAGGAGGTGACCAAGGGCAAGGGCCGCTTCGGGCCCTTTATCAAATGGGACGGCATGTTCATCAATGTGGGCAGGAAATACGATTTTGACAACCTGGCCGAATCCGACATCACCGAATTGATCGAGGACAAAAAGAAAAAGGAATCCGAACGTGTGGTACAGGAATGGCCCACGGAAAAGATCCGTATCGAAAAGGCACGTTGGGGCCGGCACAACCTGATCAAGGGCAAGCTGAAAGTGGAGCTCTCCAAGGAGGTGGACCCCACTAAGATCAGTTTGGAACAGGCCCAGGAGCTCCTGGCGAAAAAGGCCCCCAAGAAAAAGGCTGCGACTAAATCCAAGAAATAATATGGCGTTCGATTTTTTGCACCCCGTAAAGGACCGTGTCCTGGCCTATACCGAACTCTTGCCCGGGCAGGCCTTGGGCAAAAGCATCCACATCCATACCCAAAAGGACGGACTTCCCGTCTTTGCCCATGCCGATGTGGCCCTGTTCGGGGTGCTGGAATCCAGGAACGCCTTTGAGAAAAAACCCGAAAAACTGGATGTGGACCAGGTCCGGATCCAACTCTACCGCCTGATGCGCGGCAACTGGAACGCCACTATCATCGACCTGGGGGACGTCGAGCCCGGGGATACCGTGGAGGATACCTACTTTGTGGTCAAGGAAATCACTGCCGGGCTCTTGGAGGAAAAAATCATTCCCATCATCATCGGGCTTACCCAGGACATCACCTACCCAACCTATAGGGCCTTTGACAAGATCCGCGACATGGTGAACCTGGTCTCTATCGACAGTCGGTTCGATTTTGGGGAGGAAGGGGAACTGATTTCCTCCCATTCCTATATGAGCCGGATCATCACCGACAAACCGAACAATCTCTTCAACTTTTCCAACATCGGGTTTCAGAGTTATTTCAACGCCCAGGAGGAAATGGACCTGATGGAACGGCTCTTCTTCGACGCCTATCGCCTAGGGGAGATCACCGCCGATCTGGAACTGGCCGAACCGGTACTGCGCAGTGGCGACATTGTCAGCCTGGACCTTCGTGCCGTACGCGCCAGTGAAATGGGCGGTTCCCAAAATTTTTCGCCCAACGGTTTTACAGGCCGGGAAATCTGTACCATTGCCCGCTATGCGGGGATCAGCGACCGTGTTTCCCTCTTTGGGATCTATGAAGGGGAGAACTCCCCACAGGCCTTCCAGATGATCGCCCAGATCATTTGGTACTTTTTGGAGGGACTGGCCTATAGGATCAAGGAAATCCCCACCTCGAAAAGCGAGGACTTTACCAAATTTACCGTGCCCACCGATACCGAGGAGCTCATCTTCTTCAAGAGCCACCTGAGCGGGCGCTGGTGGGTGGAGGTCCCTTCCATACTTGCCGATCATACTAAAAAAGATTCAACGGCGTTATTACCGTGCACCGAAGGGGACTATCTGGATGCATGCAACCAACGCGTTCCCGAAAGGTGGTTCAAAGCCTATAGAAAGGGCTTTCACTAAACACATTTATTTTTTGGGCATTAATTGTGGTTGCACAATAATTTATTCAAAAATCAGTTTTGAGAGTAATGAATTTGTGTTTCACAATTTATAATCTGAATCGAAAGTAATTTAACCTAAAGTATGAGAAAGCTATTCTATTCATCCTTAGCACTTGTTTTTTTGCTTAGCAGTTGCGGCTCTAAATCAAGGTCGAAAGGTGAACTAGTTGGGGTCAGTGGAAAAAAATGGCATCCGGAGAAACCCTATGGCATGGAACTTATTCCCCGGGGCGCCTTTGTGATGGGCAAGGCGGAGGAAGACCAGGCCAAGGTTTTGAACGCTCCCACGAGAACGGTCACCGTACGCTCCTTTTATATGGATGATACGGAAATCACCAATAGTGAGTACCGACAGTTCGTGGAGTGGGTCAAGGATTCCATCGTGAGGACCAAATTGGCCATCTTGGCCGATGAACTGGGCATAAGCGCTGAGGACGAGGGTATCGGGGAATTCGCCTTCAAGGATACCGATACCAGTAGGCTTTCGGTCTATGACAAATACATGCTGGACAATTATTCCGGACTGGGGGAAACCGGCTATGAGGGCCGTGCCCTGAACAAGGATGTGGACCTGATCTGGGACACCTCCAAATATCCCGATGAGTACTATGCCGAAGTGATGGACTCCATTTACCTGCCCGAAGAGGAAAGCTACAATGGGTTGAGGACCATCGATGTGACCCAATTGAAGTACAGCTACAATTGGATGGATATCGAGGCTGCCGCCAGGGCCAAGACCGGAAGGAGGAAGGATTTCATACGTCAGGAAGTACAACAGATCTATCCCGATACCACCGTGTGGATCAAGGATTTTGAATATTCCTACAACGAACCCATGCACAACGATTACTTCTGGCACGACGCCTATAGCGATTATCCGGTGGTGGGCGTGAACTGGATGCAGGCCAAGGCCTTTTGCAATTGGAGGACCAAGTACAAGAACGACGACCAAAAATCCCGGGGCAAGCAATTTGTGAACCAATTCCGTCTGCCCACGGAGGCCGAATGGGAATATGCCGCAAGGGGCGGGATCGAAGGGGGGACCTATCCTTGGGGCGGGCCCTACGTGATCAGTGACACCGGCTGTTTCATGGCCAACTTCAAACCACAGCGCGGGGACTATGCGGCGGATGCCGCCCTCTATACCGTGGAGGCCAAATCCTATGAGCCCAACGAATACAATCTGTACAATATGGCAGGGAACGTGGCGGAATGGACCAATTCCAGCTTTGACCCCGATGCCTACCAATACCTCTCCACCATGAACCCTAACATTGGGTCCAGCCAGAACATGAGAAAGGTGATCCGTGGGGGATCCTGGAAGGATGTCGCCTATTTCCTCCAAGTGAGCACCCGGGACTACGAGTACCAGGATTCTGCCAGGAGCTATATCGGCTTCAGGACGGTCCAGGATTATATGGGCGAAGAGGAATCCCCCAACGGCCTTGGCAGTAGGGGACTTTGACAAAAAATGAAAAAATACAACGGGAACATTATATAAATAAAGCAATTTCGTAACCCAATACTTATTTATATAACTTAATTAAAACAAGAATTATGGCACAGTCAAAATCAACAAAAAAACTGTTTAATATGGCCTACGGGCTGGGCGCATCGGTGGTGATCATTGGTGCATTGTTCAAGATCCTTCACTGGGAGATCGGTCCCCTGACCGGGGGATTGCTGCTCTCTGTGGGACTTATCACCGAGGCCCTGATCTTTGCGATCTCCGCCTTTGAACCCGTGGACGACGAATACGATTGGTCCCTGGTCTATCCGGAATTGGCCAATGGCGAAGTTAAGGCCAGCAACAAGAATGCCGTGAAAGAATCCCAGGAATCCGAAGGCCTGCTTTCCAGGAAATTGGACGAGCTGCTCAAGGAAGCCAATATCGATGCCGAACTGTTCTCCAGTTTGGGTCAGAGCATCAAGAGTTTTGAGGGTGCCGCCAAGAACATAGCCCCGACCACCGATGCCATCCAGCACACCAAGCGCTATTCCGAGGAGCTCTCGCATGCCGCCGCCCAGATGGAATCCTTGAACAGCCTGTACAAGGTCCAATTGGAAAGTGCCAGCAGACAGGCCTCCATCAACGAGGAAGTGGTACAGAATGCCGGTGCCCTGAAGGACCAAATGGAATCCTTGGCCACCAACCTTTCCTCCTTGAACGGAGTTTACGGAAACATGCTTTCCGCCATGGGAAGTAGAAACTAATTCGGAAGGGACCAAACCTAAACCAATATTAAATTAAATCCAATTAGAAAACATGGCAGGAGGAAAACAATCACCACGTCAGAAGATGATCAACCTTATGTACTTGATCTTCATCGCGATGTTGGCCCTTAATATGAGCAAGGAAGTACTTGCGGCTTTCGGTCTGATGAACGAAAAGCTGGAGACTTCCAATGCCACGACCACAGAGAACAACCTGGCCTTCTTGGGCAGTTTGGAGACCAAGGCGTTGGAAAATGAAATGGAGTACGGGGAACTGTACAAGAACGCCCAAAGGGTAAAGGAACTCTCCGATGGGTACTACAATTACCTGGAAGGCCTGAAAAAGGAAATGGTAAAAGACCTGGACGACCCCACGGACTATGTGGTCATGGACAAGTCCGATTACCTGGACCAGAAACTCTTCCAAGGGGACAATCTCTCCGCTGGCGGAAAGGAGTTCATGAAACAGATCCAGGATTATCGTGAGGGTGTGATCGGTGCCCTTCCCGAAGGAAAGTTCAATACGGTCAAAGAGGCCGTTAAGGTACGGTTTGCCACATCCGATGGCAAGAAAGAGGACGGCAAGGTAGAGAAAAGGGATGGCACGCGCCAGGACTGGATCAACTACCACTTCGAGGGATTCCCCTTGGTGGCCTCCCTAACCAAACTCACCCAATTGCAGGCCGATATCAAGACCACCGAGCAGGAGGTGTTGAAGAACCTGTTGGAGGGCAACCTGACCGCTGCGGTATCCCTGACCAACTTCGCCTCCGCCCTGGAGGCTCCCAAAACGGCCTATTATGCCGGGGAGAAGTATACGGGCAAGATCATCGTGAGCAAGACCGACAGGACCTCCACCCCGGTGCGGGCCGAATTGACCCTGGACGGTAGGCCCATGACCGAGGGCAAGGATTACGAATTGGAGGCCGGGGGCATCAAAATGCTGATCTCCGCCGGTACCCCCAGCGACCATACCATCAAGGGGACCATGTATTTCATGCAGGATGCCACGGAAGTGCCCGTGGAGGTGGACAATACCTTTGCCACCATTTCCATGCCGAATGCCGCGGTGATCTCCGCGGACAAGATGAACGTGGTCTACCGCGGGGTGGCCAACCCGATGACCATTTCCATTCCTGGAATCCCCGACAACAAGGTCAACGCCTCGGCCCCTGGACTGAGCAGGAGGGGTGGAAGCAATTATATCATGAACCCGGGAACCGGTAGGGAAGTGACCATTACCGCTTCAGGGACCCTTCCCGATGGCAAGGGCATCACCACCCGATCCGAATTCCGTATTAAGGATATCCCAAGGCCCAGTGGAACCGTTCGCGGGGAGTCCGGCAGTATAAAAATGCCCAGGAAGAACCTGGAGATCGCCACGATCAGTGCCATGTTGGAGGACTTCGATTTTGACCTGAACCTCGCCGTGAGCGAGTTCAAGTTCAAGGTTCCCGGACAGCCCACCGTAGTGGTCCAGGGCAATAAACTGGACAGCAGGGCCAAATCCGTCCTGGCCAGGGCCGGAAGGGGCGAAAACGTCCAGATATTCGATATCCAGGCCTATATCACCAACAACAAGGATTACAAGTTGAAAAAAGTATCCCCTGTGGTGGTGGAGCTTACAAACTAATAAGTATATTTTAGATCATGAATTGGAAAAACGTATTATTGATCGGAGTGTTGGGCGCTTTGCCCCTATCTTTGTCGGCACAGGCGAACATACTGAACGCCAAATTGCCCGAGGAGATTGGGAAAAAGACCCAGGCCCAGATCGCACTGGATGCCGATGTTCCCTTGAAATACGGCTATGTGGACGATAGGGACATCCTGTGGTCCAAGACCGTATGGGAGATCATCGACCTGGATGAAAGGGTGAACTTTCCCCTGTACTATCCCACCGATACCATTGGTATCGGGGCGGATAGAAGGTCCCTTTACCACGTTTTGATGAAGAACATCCGAAACGGGAACCTCACCGAGGTCTATACGGATTCCTATTTTACCGAAAAGCGTAAAATGGCCGATTTGGCCGCTACCCTGAGCAAGGTGGACACCACTGACCTGGGGTACGAGCAGATGAACGCCGGGGAACAGATCTCCCCCGAGTTCATCAACCAGCGGGACTTGACCGCTGCGGACATCGAGGAATACCGGATCAAGGGGATGTGGTATTTTGACAAGCGCCAAGGGGAACTGAAGTACCGGCTATTGGGCATAGCGCCCGTGGCCCCCGACGTCAACTTCATCGATGATGAGAGTGTGGATCCCGGGGAGAATAAGGTCGAGCTCTTTTGGATCTGGTATCCGGCGGCCCGACAGGTGCTGCACCAGGCCAAGGTATACAACCAGCAGAACTCCGCCAGGCCCATTTCCTTTGATATGCTGTTGAACGCACGCCGTTTCAATGCCGTGATCTATAAGGAGGAGAATGTCCATGAAGATCGCAAGATAGACGAGTATATCTTTGACAATTCCCTTTTCCAGCTTTTG
>Ga0079224_100009460_pt1 | contig 13282 bp, 9 predicted proteins | sample Stecom2015_FD_80414 | JGI IMG/M metagenome (GOLD analysis project Ga0079224, IMG submission 80414) | Agricultural soil microbial communities from Utah to study Nitrogen management - Steer compost 2015 | ecosystem: Environmental > Terrestrial > Soil > Agricultural land | place: USA: Utah... | reverse complement strand
CGGCCGATCCTCTTCAGCCAGTCGCGCAACTTCTGGTCCTTGAGGTGCTCCTGCCACTGGCGTTCCGAGACCTGGCCGGAAAGGTAACAGGCCAGCAGCAGCTCGAACTCGGCTTCCTCCCTGTCGTCCTCGTCCGTCATGGTGGGCCACCGCTGGTATCCATGTCCCCACTTCACCATGGGGAGCCACGAAAGCGTCTGGATCTTTCTGGGATCCGATCACTGCAGAATGGTTAGCCGAGGGGACTGCTCCTTTCCACCCGTTTTGCGAGCAGAGCTCTGTTTGACTGAAAGTAATAGTGGCGGCCAAGGGCTTCCAGCGAGTCTGCCGAAGTGGCACCTCTATGCTGCACTCCCTCTCGGTCGCCTCAAGCGAAGCGCAACAGCAGGTCCTTCGCGTCCACCTGGTCTCGCGGGTTCACCAGCACCTCCTCCACCACGCCGTCGCGCTCGGCGTGGAGGGCGGTCTCCATCTTCATGGCCTCGATGGTAAAGAGGATGTCGCCGGTCTTCACCTTCTGTCCCGCACTTACGGCCACGGAGGAGATGACCCCCGGCATCGGCGCGCCGACCTGCTTGTCATTGCCGGCCTCTGCCTTGGGTCGCGTCGCGACGGCGGTGGCGCCATGGCGGCGGTCGGGCACGCGCACGTGGCGCGGCTGGCCATTGAGCTCGAAGAAGACGGTGATCATCCCCTTCTCGTCGGGCTCGCTCATGGCCAGGCAGTGGATGACCAGCATCTTGCCGCGCTCGATCTCGACGAAGACCTCGTCGTGCTGCTCCATGCCGTAGAAGTAGAAGGCGGTGGGCAGCGTGCTGACCGGGCCGTAGGTCTCCTGGGCCGCGGCGAATTCCGTGAAGACCTTGGGGTACATCAGCCAGGAGGCGAACTCGAAGTCGTTGACGGCGCGGCCGAGCTTTTCCTCGAGCTCCTTGCAACTGGCCTCCAGGTCCATGGGCGGCAGCAGCGAGCCCGGCCGAACGGTGATGGGCTCCTCGCCCTTCAGGACCTTCTTCTGCAGGGCCTCAGGCCAGCCGCCCGGTGGCTGTCCCAGGTCGCCGCGCAGCATGGAAACCACCGACTCGGGGAAGGCGATTTCCTTTCTGGGGTCCTGCACCTCCTCCACCGAGAGGTTCTGGCTGACCATCATCAGCGCCATGTCCCCCACCACCTTGGAGGAGGGGGTGACCTTGATGATGTCGCCAAACATCATGTTGACGTCGTGGTAGGCACGCGCCACCTCGTGCCAGCGGCTCTCCAGCCCGAGGGCCCGGGCCTGCTCCTTCAGGTTCGTGAACTGGCCGCCCGGCATCTCGTGCAGGTAGACCTCCGAGGCGCCGCCCTTCACGTCGCTTTCGAAGGCCGCGTAGTGGCTGCGAACCTCCTCCCAATAGAAGGAGATCTTCCGGATCCAGTCGATGTCCAGGCCGCTGTCACGCTCGTCGCCCTTGAGCGCTTCGACAATCGAGCCGAGGCAAGGCTGGGAGGTGTTGCCCGAGAGGGAATCCATGGCGGCATCGACGGCGTCCACGCCGCTTTCCACCGCCGCCAGCACCGTCGCCGCTGAAATGCCCGAGGTGTCGTGGGTATGGAAGTGGAGCGGCAGGTCCGTCTCCTCCCGCAGCGCGCGGAAGAGCACGCGGGCAGCCGCGGGCTTGAGGAGGCCAGCCATGTCCTTGATGGCAAGAATGTGCGCACCCGCCTGCTGCAGCTCCCTCGCGAGCTCCACGTAGTACTTGAGGTCGTACTTGGCCCGCCGGGGGTCCAGGAGGTCGCCAGTGTAGCAGATGGCCGCCTCGCAAAGCTTGCCCTCCTCCAGCACGGCATCCATGGCCACCCGCATGTTCTCGACCCAGTTAAGGCAGTCGAACACACGGAAAAGGTCGATACCCCCCGCGGCCGCCTGGCGGATGAAGTAGCGCACGACGTTGTCGGGATAGTTGGTATAGCCCACCCCGTTGGCCCCGCGCAGGAGCATCTGCAGGAGCAGGTTCGGCGCCCCCTCGCGGATGAGCGCCAGGCGTTCCCAGGGGTCTTCCATCAGGAAGCGCATGGCGACGTCGAAGGTAGCCCCTCCCCAACACTCCAGGGAAAAGAGCTGCGGCAGGGCCTTGGCGTAGGTCTCGGCGATGCGCGCGATGTCATAGGTGCGCATGCGGGTGGCCAGCAGTGACTGGTGCGCATCGCGCATCGTCGTGTCGGTGATCAGGATACGATCCTGCTCGCGCATCCAGCGGGCGAAGCCTTCCGGGCCCAGTCGCTCGAGAAGCTGCTTCGTCCCCTCTTCCACCGGGCGATCGACATAGGGCACTTCCGGATTGGCAAGAACGCGGGTCGGCCTGGGGCGATCCCGGACTTCCGGATGGCCATTGACCGTGACGTCCCCAAGATAGTTGAGCAGCTTGGTCGCCCGGTCGCGCCGCTTCACCTGGGCGAAGAGCTCGGGCGTAGAGTCGATGAAGTCCGTGGTATAGGTGGCCTTGCGGAAGGTCTCGTGGCCAATGATGGCCTCGAGAAAGGTGAGGTTGGTCGCCACGCCACGAATGCGGAACTCGCGCAGCGCGCGATCCATACGGGCAATCGCTTCCTCCGCCGTAGGCGCCCAGGCGGTCACCTTTTCCAGCAGGGGATCGTAATAGCGCGTGATCACCGCGCCGGAATAGGCGGTGCCGCCGTCGAGACGGATGCCAAAGCCGGTGGCGCCCCGATAGGCGGTGATGCGCCCATAGTCGGGGATGAAGTTCTGTTCCGGATCCTCGGTGGTGATTCGGCACTGGAGCGCATGGCCGTTGAGCCTGATCTGCTCCTGTGGCGGTACGCCCGAGGCCGCTTCGCCGATTCTGGCCCCTTCGAGAAGGCGGATCTGCGCCTTGACGATGTCGATGCCGGTCACCTCTTCGGTGATGGTGTGCTCGACCTGGATGCGGGGGTTGACCTCGATGAAGTAGAAGGCGCCCGTGTCGGCGTCCATGAGGAACTCGACCGTTCCCGCGCCGTAATAGCCGGTCGCTTCCGCGATCTTCAGCGCGTAGCCGCAGAGCTCCTGGCGCTTTTCGTCGTCGAGGTAAGGGGCCGGCGCCCGCTCCACGAGCTTCTGGTGGCGCCGCTGGATGGTACAGTCACGCTCGAAGAGGTGGACGATGTTGCCGTGCTTGTCCCCCAGCACCTGCACTTCCACGTGGCGCGCCCGCTCGACGAGCTTCTCCAGGTAGACTTCGTCCTTGCCGAAGGCGGCCTTGGCCTCGCGCCGGGCTTCCATGACCTCCCGCTGCAGGTCCTCCTCGGCACGGATGACCCGCATGCCGCGCCCCCCGCCGCCCCAGGAGGCCTTCAGCATCACCGGGAAGCCGAGCTCCCGCGCGACGCGCGCCACCTCCTCCGGATCCTCCGGAAGCGGGTCGCTCGCCGGCACGACCGGCACGCCGACCGAGATGGCAAGATCGCGCGCCGTGACCTTGTTGCCCAGCATGCGCATGGTTTCTGGGGAGGGGCCGATGAAAAGGATGCCGTTCGCGGCGCAGGCCTCTGCGAACTCCGGGCTTTCGGCGAGCAGGCCATAGCCCGGGTGAATGGCGTCGGCGCCGGACAGCTTGGCGACCCGGAGGATTTCCTCAATCGAGAGATAGCTCTCAATCGGGCCAAGGTCGCGCTCCAGGTGGGGGCCCCGCCCGATCTGATAGGCTTCGTCGGCCTTGAAGCGGTGGAGCGATAGCTTGTCTTCCTCCGCCCAGACCGCGACGGTCTTGATCCCCAGCTCGTTTGCCGCGCGAAAGACACGAATCGCGATCTCGGATCGGTTCGCGCAGAGGATCTTCCTAATTCCCATCAGACTATCCCGTGACAAGAAACTTCAGATGATCGGCCTGCCTGCGTCCCCGGCCTGATCAGAACATCCGCGCACCCCCGAGGCTCCCACCCTTTGCCTGGCCAGGCAGGCGAGGCAGTATGCCAAGCAGGGCGAGGCGCCGAAGCGCAGGAACCCCAAGGCACCAAGCCTCAGGCTCACCCTCCGGGAGCCGGAGATGGCGGAGCCTCAGAAGGGGTTGGACAGCGCCAAATTCCTAACGTTTTCGAGCTGACAGCGGTTTGCAGATGCAGTGCGACGCCGGAATCCCGGAGTCGGTCGGAAGCCCGGTCATGTCCTCTGACCGAAGAGTGCGCTTCGGCAGCACAGGCCGCAAGCGACGATCATAATCACTCAAACCCCACACAGCAGGAGTGGAGTTGGGCCATCGTGGCATCTGCGCGTTTGTCCCCTTGCAGAATTTGTACCTGTACGTCACGAGGACGTCACGGGGGGCGAGACTACTCCTTATGCGCCACTTTGCAATCTCAACGCAAATCCAAGGCCCTTGGAATGGTGAACTTGCCGGCGGTGGACCGTCATGGCGAGGCCCTCTGTGAGTTCATTGAAGCCGGTGCTCCGCCTGCCCATTTGGACGCTCCGGCTCTCGTTCCGGCCATCGCCTCCCCCAGGGGAGCTTGGGATGAAACACTACTACATGTCCAAAGCCTGCTCGCTCGCCCTAGATAGTTTGACAAGGAAGGCGGCATTTCACTTGAGTTTGCGCACTCCTCTCAGGACCGATCCGCGACCGCTGCGATCAATCCCATGGTTTCGGCATCGAGCAAGCCATCGATCCGATGTGGGCGGTAACGGCGCTGAAAGGCGCGCAGGACTGCCGGGAAGTCTTCTTCAAGATAGCCATAGCCGATCCGGCCAAGGGCCGCCTTGGCTTGCTCCTCATCCGGTTCCAGTTCCAAGGCCCAACTCGGCCAGAAGCCATGACCGGCGGCGGCAAGAGTAGCCCAGCTAAAGAGTTCTCCCGGGTCTTCCTTCCGCAGCGGCGCCACATCGGAGTGGCCCACGATCGCACTGCCGGGGATACGCCAGCGCACGCGCAGAACCGCCAGCAGCTCCAGAAGGGCCGCCATCTGGGCCGGCGGGAAGGGCCGATAGCCCCACTCATGCCCTGGGTTCACCAGCTCGATGCCAAGGGAACGGTCATTCACGCCGCTCTGCCCCTGCCAACAGGAAAGGCCTGCGTGCCAGGCCCGGCGGTGCTCGGGCACCAGGCGCCAAAGGGTCCCATCCTCCTCGATACAATAGTGCGCCGACACCCTGGCCTCGGGATCACAGAGCCGTTCCAGAGCGTCGGCCGCGCTGCGCATGCCTGTGTAGTGGAGCACAATAAGGTCCGGATCACGCTCATCGGGGCGAGCATCGTGATTGGGTGAGGAACGTTCCTGAATCAGCGCCATGATCTACCTATGACTACTGAGCCTTCCAAATGCGTGGGTCAGGCAAGGTGGGGAGTGTTAAAGGCGATGGGCGGCGCGCTGAGCCAAGCGCGGACGGCGGAGCACCACGATAGCCACTCCGCCGACCGTCAGCAGGCCGCCCAGCAGGATGCTCCAGGTGAAGGGTTCACCCAGCAGAAGCACGCCTGAAGCCACGCCGATGAGGGGAACGACAAGGGTGATCGGCATTGCCTGATTGATGTCGTAGCGCTGCAGCAGGCGGTACCAGACCCCATAGCCAATCAGCATCACGGCAAGGGCATTATAGAGTACCGTTCCCCACCCCAGCCAATCGGCCTCGCGCAATGCCTCCCACTGCCCCGCCTCGGTCCACCAGGAAAGAATGACCAACTGCGGCACCGCAAAAAGCGACATCCAGGCAGAGACGCACCAGGGCGAAAGATCGGAGACCTTCTTTACCTGCACGTTCGAAAGCGCCCAGACCAGAGCCGCCCCGATCACCATCATCAGAGCGCCGTAGCGCCCCTCCAAGCGCGGCTCCCCGGCTATCACCACGACACCGGCGAAAGCAATGAGCAACCCCAGGGCGCGACGCCAACCCAAGCGGTCCTGAAAGAAAAAGGCGGCCAGAACTGCCGCAAAGGGCACCTGAAGCTGCACCGCAATCGCGGCAGTGGAAGCATCGATGTTCGCCAGCCCATTGTACATCAAGGCGAAGTGCAGCGCGCCAAGCGTGAAGGAGAGCAAGAAGATCTCCCGCCAGCGCCGGTGCGGCAGGCTGACGAAGGGCAGCAATACCAAAGCAACGAGAGCGAAGCGCAGGGTCAGCATCACGAGTGGCGGGAACTGCAGCAGGCCCACCTTGGTAACCGCGAAGTTGACGCCCCAGATGAGCATCACCAGCGCGAAAAAGCTCCAGTCGCGAAGCGAGATCGACCTCATGGGTCGCTGACCTGCGCAAGCCGTTCCCGCTTTTCCTCAAGCTCCAGCCAGCGCTCTTCCGCAGCGGCCAGTTCATCCTGCAAGGCTTCCAGGACTTCGCCCGCCTTGGTGAAGCCTTCAGGATCTCGGTTGTAGAAGTCGGGATCAGCCAGCTGCTGCTCCAAAGCCGCGACCTCGCTTTCCAGGCGCTCGATCTTCTGTGGCAGTCCGTCCAACTCCCGCTGCTCCTTGTAGGAGAGCTTGGCAGAAGCTCTGGCCGGGCTGTTTCGAAGATCCTTCCTGGCGTCCTTCCTCGCTCGCTCAGAGGGCGCAGCGGGCTTCTGACGGGCATCGGGCAAGCCTCCCGCCTGGCGCACCGCATCAGTGAAGCCGCCCGGGTATTCTTGCGCGCCCCCCTGCCCGTCCAGAAGTATGACGGAGGTGCAAAGGCGGTCGAGAAAGTCCCGATCGTGGGAGACCAGAATGAGCGTGCCCTGGTAGTCGTCCAGCACCTCGACCAGGAGATCGAGGGTCTCCATGTCCAGGTCGTTGGTCGGCTCGTCAAGGACCATCAGGTTGGAGGGTGCGGCAAAGGCGCGGGCGAGAAGGAGGCGATTGCGCTCGCCGCCGGAAAGCGCCTTGACCGGCTGCTTCGCCTGCTCCTCCTTGAAGAGGAAGTCCCGCAGATAGCCGACCACGTGCCTCGGACGCCCGTCTACGACGACGTTATCGCCTCCGGCCGGACAGAGCACCTCCCAGGGCGTCGCCTCAGGATCGAGCAGGCTGCGCTTCTGGTCCACCATCTCGATCTCCAGGTTGGTCCCAAGGGTTACCCTGCCCTCGTCCGGCTCGAGTTGCCCCAGCAGCAGCTTGATCAAAGTGGTCTTGCCGGCCCCATTGCGGCCCACGATACCCACGCGATCGCCCCGGCGGATGCGGGTAGAAAACTTCCTGACGATCGGCAGCTCCTTCCCATCCGGCAAGGTGAAGGATTTGCTGAGCTCCTCCACCTCGATCACCAGCTTGCCGCTGATACCCGCCTCCGAGGCCGCCATGGCCGCCTGGCCCTGCCGGTTGCGTAAGGCCTCCGCCCGTTCCTTGCGAAGTTGCTGGAGGCGGGCGAGCCTGCCCTGGTTACGCCTGCGACGCGCCGTCACCCCACGAAGCAGCCAGTGTTCTTCTCGTGCTATCTGCTTCCCCAAACGCTGAAGCTCCTGCTCCTCTGCCTGACGCAGTTCTTCCGCCCATTGCTCGAAGCGCTCAAAGCCAGCATCCAGGCGATGCATCTTCCCGCGATCTAACCAGAAGACACGGTTGCTCACCCGGGTCAGGAAGGCCCGGTCATGGCTGACGGTGAGGAGACCGCCGCGAAAGCGCTCCAGTTCTTCTTCCAGCCACTGGATGGTGGGGAGATCGAGATGGTTGGTCGGCTCATCGAGCAGCAGTACATCAGGTTCCCCGACCAGCGCCTGGGCCAGGGCCGCGCGCCGCGCCTCGCCTCCGGAAAGGGACCCGAGCGGGGCCTTTTCATCGAGCTGAAAGCGCTCGAGCATGGCTTCCACGCGATAACGCTCTTCAGACTGTGCTTCCGGCAAGCCTTTCGCGATGAAGTCCGCAACCGTCTGTTCCGGATGGAGACGCGGTTCCTGGGCCAGATAGGCAAGCCGCACGCCACTTTGCACGCTTCGCGTCCCGCTATCCGGCTCCGTTAGTCCTGCGAGAACCCGCAGGAGGCTCGACTTGCCGCTACCGTTCCGGCCGACCAGGCAGGCGCGCTCGCCACGGTAGAGCAGAAGATCCAGTTCCGAAAAGAGCGGCTGACGATCGATGCGAAGGGAAACGCCCTGCAGGGCGATCAAAGGGGTTGCGCTCATGCGCTCCTGGGGAGGGTCATCTAAATCGAGGGTTCCTAAAGGCTTATTCCACGAGGATGCTGCGGCTTGCAAGCCGCGCCCTCAGGGCACTGGCATGCTTCCAGGGCATAGGTGCCATCTTGTGCCGCAACTCGATTCTTCCAGCTTGCTTCGCATCGCGAAAGTGATCCGAGGCGATCTGGCCTAAACCACCAATGCTGCTTCCCGGTTCGACAGATAACGCAGCAAAGAGTAAACGGTCATAAGCGAAGTTCGCGGATTGCTCTCGGACGCACGGGCCTCCACACAGAAGCGGAAGCGGCCGGCCTCGCCTTCGGCTTCAATTTCGTGGCGATTGGCTTTCGCCCCGGGGTCCGCCACCAGCTCGACGCAGGTTTCGTCGAGCCCCAAGCCCGCCAAGCCCACGATGGCCGCAACATTGGCATTTTTCGGAAAGCTGGCGGCAGCCTCTCGGGCGGTGCCATGAAAGAACTGTTCTCGCAGTTCCAGTTTTGCAAGGTCACAAAGTTCTTCGGCTCGCGAACCACGCCAGGCGGAAGGAGGCTTCACGCCGCGGTAGAGAACCGAGCGCAAGCCGGCGAGGCGCATCGCCGCAAGCGCATCGATGGCACCGATGGCGCCAGCCGGAACGACGAGACGGCTGCCTGCTTCCCGGGCGAAGCGCTGAAGTTCCAGAGAAACCTCCCGGTCCGAAAGAGCGGCCGCCGATGCAATGGCAAGCTCCGTGCCGCTTCTCAGGATCTCCGGTCCGTAGGAAACTACCGCCTCGGTACTTGCCGCCTCGAGCACGACATCAGGTCGGCGAGCGAGCAGCTCCGCGGCTGAATGAACGACTGGCAGGCCCTCCACCTCTCGTCCCGGCCTGAGCAAGAGGCCGACGAGCTCCAGCTCGCCAACCTTGCCCGCGCGCACCTCTTCCAGCAGCAGACGGTTGATCGCGCCGAAACCGATCAGTCCAAAGCGCAGCATCTTCTCCTCCGCAGCTGTTCCGGATAAGGAAGCAGCCTACACCATTACGTTACGCTTACGTTACGCTGCGGCGAAGCGATCTGCCGCAGGCTCAGCTGATCCGGATCACTTCCCATTCCGAACCGCTCGAGGATGTTGATCGCAGTAATCTGGTTTATATCAACGACCTGGAGCAGCTTTCCGTTTTGGAATCTCGTCGCTCGAAGAAGGTGACATAAGGGAGCTCTGCTCTGCGTCCGGAAGCTGAGCCAAACGGAGTAAGAACTGGAAAAACAGGAGGAAGGCCCCCACTTGGCCGCTGTTTCCACCCCCTACGGCGCCGGTGCTCTCGGCAAGGCGTTGCGCAGGCGCGAGGATTGGCCACTGCTGACGGGCGCCGGCGGCTTCACCGACGATCTAACACCCGCGGGCTGCCTGCATCTCCTTTTCCTGCGCAGTCCTCATGCGCGCGGCAGAATCACCCATCTCGATGTCTCCCGGGCTGCCGCGATCCCGGGGGTCGTCGCCGTGATCTCGGCGCAGGAGCTGCAGGGACTGGGCGGTCTTCCGGTCAACCCGATCGGCGGGCCGGTCCAGGCTCCCCCCTTCCCGCTTCTCGCGGCGGACCAGGTACATGCAGTGGGACAGCCGATCGTCGCGGTCGTCGCCGAAGCGCCCCTGGCAGCGCAGGCAGCGCTCGATTGCATCGAACTGGAAATCGAACCGTCCCGGCCGCTCCTCACACCTCAGGAAGCCTTCACTGGTGAAGCGCTCTTTCCAGAGGTGCCCCATAACGTGGCCGTTGAGCGAAATCGAAGTCAGGGAGACGTAAAAGCCGCCTTCGCCGCGGCCGCCCATATCGTGCAAGCCTCCATCGCTCATCCCCGGGTCGCGCCCTGCAGCCTGGAAGCGCGTGCGACCATCGCGCTGTGGGATGCCAGGCAACAGCACTTGACGCTTTGGTCCGGCAGCCAGACGCCCCATCGCCTGCGGCAGGACATGGCGGCCATCCTCGGCCTCGACGCGGAAAGGGTGCGGGCCATTACCCCCGCAGTCGGCGGCGCCTTCGGCCTCAAGGCTTCGCTCTATCCGGAAGACGTGGTTGTGGCACAGGCCAGCCGTCTACTCGGCCGACCGGTGAAGTGGATTGCGAGCAGGGGGGAGGATCTGCTTTCCGCCACCCACGGGCGCGGCGCCGAAAGCCGCGGATGGCTGGCGCTCGATGCCGAGGGTCGGATGCTGGCATTGCGCGCGGAGTTCCTCTTTCCCCTTGGTTATTGGATACCCTTCAGCGGCGCGGTCCCCATCTGGAACGCCAGCCGTATTCTGCCGGGTCCCTATGCGATCGAGGATCTGGAAGTTGCGAGCAGGGGCGTGATCACCAATAGCGCGCCCCTGGGCATCTATCGGGGGGCCGGCCGCCCCGAGGCCGCCATGCTGATAGAACGCCTTGTCGAGGAAGCGGCCGCGGCGCTCCCGATGGACCCGCTGGACCTCCGCTATCGCAACCTTCGACAGAAGAGCAGCGGCAGCACCAGCCAGGATTCACACGACTATCCCGCCCTGCTCTCTCGGCTGGAAGAGGAAAGCCGCTATCAGAGGCTGCGCGAGGAAGTTGCTCAGCGCCGTGCCAAGGGGGAAGCTGTCGGGATCGGCCTCTGCTGCTACCTGGAGCCCTCTGGCCAGGGTTGGGAAAGCGCCAGGGTTCAGCTGCTTTCAGACGGACGGCTGGCCGCCGCCACGGGTTCCAGCAGCCAGGGTCAAGGGCGCGAAACAGCCTATGCCCAGATCGTCGGCCATGTCTTCGGGATTTCCCCGGAAAGGGTCGAGGTGATCCATGGCGACACGGCCAGGGCACCCGCGGGGATCGGAGCATTGGCGAGCCGCTCCACGCCCATCGGCGGGAGCGCGCTTTTGCTGGCTGCCCAAGAGTGCCTGATCCTGCTTCGCAGCCAGGCGGCAGCCCTGCTGGGCTGTGCCGTGGAAGCGGTGCGGCTGTCGGACGAAGGCGTGTGCGGGCCGGAGGGGGATTTCATTCCCTGGCAAGAGTTGGCGCGCCAGAGCAACGATAGCTGTACTGCGGAGGTGATCTATGAGGCCCAGGGGGAGGCGTGGGGCTTCGGCTGCTGCCTGGCCGTGGCCTCCATCGACGGCGAGACCGGTTCACCTCGGATCGAGCGAATCTATTATGCCGACGATGCCGGCCGGGTGATCAATCCACTCCTGGCGGAAGGACAGATACATGGCGGGATCGCCCAAGGCCTCGGGGAGGCAATGCTGGAGCGCCTGGTCTATGACGAGGAGGGTCAATTGCTGAGCGGCTCGCTTATGGACTATGCGCTGCCCCGGGCAAGCGACATGCCCGCGCTCCATCTCTGCCACCAGGCGACCCCCTCGCCCTGCAATCCACTCGGAGCCAGGGGGCTGGGCGAAACGGGCACCATCGGGGCGCCGCCAGCCATCATCAATGCCCTGCTGGATGCTCTTGGTACTGGCAGTGGCTCCGAGAGACTGGAGATGCCGTTGACAAGCGAGAGGCTGTGGCGCGCCATGCAAAGGGAGAGGTCATGAGAGGCTATCGCCGTAATGAAGCGAAGGACTACGCCAGGGAGAAGATGAAGGGTATCTGGGCCGCGGCGCTCACGCCCTTCCGTCCCGGCGACCTGCGTCTGGATGAAGAAGGCTTCAAGGCCAATCTTCGTCACTGGGCGGACGATCTCGGGATCGACGGTGTCTTCGTAGCCGGCAAACAGGGGGAATACTTCTCCCTCTCGCTGGAGGAGCGCAAGCGCTGCTTCGAATTGGCGGTGGAGGTGGCCGCAGAGCGCCCCAATTTCGGTACGATCATGTCGTGCTCCGACCAGAACCTCGACATCGTCATCGAGTTGGCCAAACACGCGGAAGCAGTCGGGGCCGACTACATCGTCGTCCATGCGCCGGTCCTGCATTTCGTCCAGGATCGCGACGAAATCCTTTTCGAATACTATCGCACCATCTCCGAACAGGTAGATCTTGGCATCGCCCTTTGGAGCCATCCGGATAGCGGCTACCTGATGAGCCCAGAGCTCTGCGCGCGGATCGCCGAACTGCCCAATATCGTCGCCATCAAGTATTCGGTCCCGCGCGATATGTATGCGCGCCTGACCAGGCTTGCCGGTGACAAGCTGATCGTCAGCACCGCCTCGGAAGAGGAGTGGCTGGACAATATTCTGGAGTTGGGCTGGCAGCTCTATCTTTGCTCTTCCCCGCCCTATCTGCTGCAAACCGCAAAGGACCGCCGCATGCGCGCCTACACAGACCTGGCCTTTGCCGGAAAGGCCGAGGAGGCCCGCAGGATCAGCCAGAGCCTGGAGCCGGTCCGTCAGGCACTCAAATCGACGCGGCCCGGCAACAAGCCCCAGGCACAGCAAAAGTACTGGCAGGAATTGCTGGGCCAGGTAGGAGGAACGGTCCGCCGGCCCATGCTGCCGCTGACCGAGGAGGAAAAGGTCTCGATCCGCGAGGCCTTTGAGACCTGCGGCCTGAAGACATGAGCAGAGAAAGAAAATGAAGCTGCATCCACGACTGCGGGCCTTCGATTTCGGCGGTTGGATCGAGCGTCACCGCCATCTGCTGAAGCCGCCCGTCGGGAACAAGCTGGTCTTCGAGGAGGCCGGCATGGTGGTCATGGTGGTGGGAGGTCCCAACCAGCGGGTGGATTTCCACGATGATCCCGTGGAGGAGTTCTTCTACCAACTCGAAGGGGACATGCTGCTGAAGATCGCCGAAGGCGGGCAGATTTATGACGTGCCGATCCGCGAAGGCGAGATCTTCATGCTGCCACCGCACGTGCGCCACTCGCCACAGCGCCCAATTCCCGGTTCCCTTGGATTGGTGGTCGAATCCCCACGCCCACCCGGAGCCCTCGATGGCTTCGAGTGGTTCTGCTTCAACTGCGGCGATCTCTTGCATCGGGTCGAGGTGGCGATGACGAACATCGTTTCCGACCTCCCGCCCCTCTTCGATGCCTTCTATGCCGATCTGGAAGCGCGCAGCTGTGGGAAGTGTGGCGCACTGCATCCAGGTCGGGAACCACCGGTCGGCTGGGCAAGGATCGGACCACCTGAGGAGTGAGGCGCTTCAGCCTGCCTTTGCCAATTTCCGCGCCTCGAGGTGTGTCAGCAGTTCGCTATCGGCCAAAATCTCTCCATGAGGCAGCGCTTTAGGCCTTGCTATCCAGGGCGCTGATCCTCTCCTCCAGATGGGGCCGCGTCTTTATGGCGCCCTCCAGTATTCTT
>Ga0079224_100009458_pt1 | contig 13282 bp, 12 predicted proteins | sample Stecom2015_FD_80414 | JGI IMG/M metagenome (GOLD analysis project Ga0079224, IMG submission 80414) | Agricultural soil microbial communities from Utah to study Nitrogen management - Steer compost 2015 | ecosystem: Environmental > Terrestrial > Soil > Agricultural land | place: USA: Utah... | reverse complement strand
TCCAAATCCAATCGGGAAACATGCGCGGCATTAACGGCAAAGCCAATGCCTTAAGCCAAATGGACAAAGCCGCTACCGGTGAGTTTTACTTCTTTACGGATGCCGATTCTGCGGTAAATCCGGACTGGATCCGCGAAATGCTGGCACTTTTCAACCGGGGTGTGGGGCTGGCGTCAGGAATAACAGCGGTTCGGGCAGGCGCCTTCTTCGCCACCATGCAAAGCATTGACTGGTGGCTGAATTTGGGCATTGTAAAAGTCACTTCGGATCTGGGTCATTCCCTGACTGCTATGGGCAACAATATGGTGGTGAGCAAACAGGCTTATTGGGCCGTAGGAGGGTTTGGAAATCTGCCTTTTTCAGTTACCGAGGACCTGGCTTTGGGGCAGGCTATCCTTCAGAAGGGATTCAGGCTGGTTCAGCAGGTGTCGGCACGCAGCCTGATCCTCACCAAACCTGAAAATAACCTGAAGGATTTGCTTAGGCAAAGAAAACGCTGGATGCGGGGCGCGATGTCCCTGCCCTGGTATTGGCTGTTACTGCTCGCCCTGCAGTTTGCATTTTTTCCCGCTGTCATTCTTTTGCTCACGCATATGCCGCTCTGGGGATTGGTATTATGGCCGGTAAAATGGATCGTGCAGTCTATGTTTATAAGGGATTTTGCGGCAAGAACCGGAAGCCGGGTTTCGTTCTTGCACTTGTTCTGGTTTGAATTTTATTATCTCGCGGTTTCATGGTCCACATTATTTTATTATATATGGCCATCGAAGACCGAATGGAAAGGGAGGAAATACCATGGAATATATCGATAGTCATGCCCATATTTATGCTAAGAAATTTGACGCTGACCGGGATGAGGTAATCAGCCGTTGCCGGGAAAACGGCGTGGGAAAAATATATATGCCGAATATCGATGTAGGCTCCATTGAACCCATGCTGGAAGCCGCGCAAAAGTATCCCGAAACCTGTGTCCCCATGATGGGTCTCCATCCCTGCGATGTGGACAGGGAATTTGAAAAAACACTTTATGTGATGGAAGAATGGTTCAACAAAATGTCCTTTGCCGGGGTGGGAGAGACAGGGATTGACCTATACTGGGACAAGACGACGTTGGCCTTACAAATAGAAGCGCTAAAAATCCAGATTGGATGGGCCAAAGAAAAAAATTTGCCCATCATACTGCATTGCAGGGAGTCTCTATCCGAAACCATAGAAATCATCCGCACGGAGACGGATGAAACACTGACGGGAATTTTCCATTGTTTTACCGGGACCCTGGAGCAGGCGCAGGAGATTATTGAGATGGGGTTTCTCCTGGGGATAGGAGGGGTGGCTACGTTTAAAAACGGAGGGCTGGACAAGGTGCTGCCAACAATCGGGCTGGACCATGTTGTTTTGGAGACCGACAGCCCATATTTGGCGCCTGTGCCTTACCGGGGAAAGCGCAATTCCCCTGAATACATTCCCCTGATCGCCCAGCGCGTATCGGAACTGACGGGAAACAGCCTGGAAGTGGTGGCGGAAAAGACCAGCCTAAACGCCCGTGCGGTTTTTAAAGATATTTAAGGTGAAATATAAGATCGTCAAGTTAAGTACTGCCGGGAAAATGAACATTGAGGCTTCCGTCTTAATCATCTATACGGGAGGCACCATGGGGATGTCCTATAATGCCGCGGGCGCGCTGGTCCCTTTCAATTTTAGCCAGATTCTGGATAAGATCCCGGATCTTAACAGCATGAACATTACCGTTACGGTAATTTCCTTTCCTGAACCCATAGATTCTTCCAATGTCGGTGTGCAGCACTGGAAGGACATGGCCTATATCATTTCCGAAAATTATGACACTTATGATGGCTTTGTGGTTTTACACGGTACGGACACCATGGCCTATTCCGCCTCCATATTAAGCTATATGTTGGGCGGATTGAACAAGCCAGTCATTTTCACAGGGGCCCAGTTGCCTATAGCCGCGCTGCGGTCGGATGCCAGGGAAAACGTGATCACATCGCTGCTAATAGCCATTGCAAAAAAAGATGGAAAACCTATTGTTCCGGAGGTCTGCATCTTTTTCAACCACAGGCTGCTGCGTGGAAACCGGGCCAAGAAGTCACAGAGCATGCACTTTGATGCCTTTGAGTCGGAAAACTATCCCCCACTGGCTGAGGCAGGAATCGTGATTGATTACAACCATGCCGCGATCAAGCCTTTTGTTCCCGGTCCACTGTCATACCGGAACGAATTGGACAACAATGTGATGGTGTTAAAGCTGTTTCCTGGGATTACGCCCAGGGTCGTCGAACATTGTTTTGATATTGACGGGCTTAAAGGCCTGGTATTGGAAACCTTCGGCTCCGGAAACAGCCCCAATCAGGGCTGGTTCTTATCGGCTGTCGAAAAAGCCCTTGGAAAAGGCATAATAATATTGAATGTATCCCAAGTCAATGGGGGTGAGGTGGATCAGGACAGGTACCAGACCGGCCGGGATTTGAAAAAGTTGGGGGTGCTGGGTGGTGCCGATCTCACCACGGAGGCGGCCATTACAAAAATGATGTTCCTGTTGGGCAATGAAAACGACGAGGGGGAAGTGAGGAGAAAGCTGGTGCTGCCCTTGTGCGGGGAAATGACCTTGCCCTCAACATAAATTCCGGGCAGATGGGCGCTGTTTGTTGGAGCGGCGCCATTTTTTCCGGATTTGTTTAATTATGCGAGGCTTTTCTTGCATGGACTGAATTTTATAATTTTATTTGTTGGCTTGATCGTCAAAAAATATCCAGAGAGGTGTCCGAGCGGTCGAAGGAGCACGCCTGGAAAGCGTGTATACCCCTCAAGGGTATCGAGGGTTCGAATCCCTTCCTCTCTGCTGGTTTAAACGGAAGGAATCCTTCCTGAAATACCGCAAAAGCGCCGAAAAAACGGCTTTTTGAAGCAAAACACTGTTTTGTTGACAAAATTTAAGGCATATTGAGTTGTTCTTTAAAAATGTATGTATGTTTGGGGCGGCTCCGTTAATTTTTATTTTTAAAAATTATTAACGGCCCTTGTATTTTGAATCGAAAATATTATAACTTTAAAATCTAAATTACCAAATCGAAACCGTTCAACCTTTATTTATTAAAAGACTATTTAAATTTTAATTATGAAAAAGTTAATCACTTTGTTCATGCTTGCCGGGGTTTTACTATCTCCAGTTATCTCTAAAGCACAAGACACCACCGAAACTACAGAAGACACCGCGGAGGTCACCATGCAGCAAACCAGTCCTGTCGTGGTTGAAGAAGATGTTGTCGAAGAAGAAGTAGGATTCCACCAGGTTATTAAAGAGAAATTCATTGAGGGTGGTCCACTTTTTATGACTCCGATATTAATATGTTTGATTTTGGGCTTGGCGGTGGCCTTGGAAAGGATCATTACCTTAAACTTATCAGCAACCAATTCCAAGAAATTGCTGGCCAAAGTGGAAGATGCTTTGGAGACCGGAGGAATTGAAGCTGCCAAAGATGTAACCAAAAACACCAGAGGTCCTGTAGCCTCTATATTTACACAAGGTTTGATGAGGTACTCCGAAGGAATTGATATGGTGGAAAAATCCATTATTTCTTACGGATCTGTAGAGATGGGGCGTTTGGAAAAAGGCCTGATCTGGTTGGCCCTGTTTATTGCTACTGCTCCCATGCTGGGTTTCTTGGGTACTGTAATCGGTATGATTGAAGCTTTTGATGCGATCGAAGCGGCTGGTGATATTTCCCCTTCTTTGGTGGCTGGCGGTATCAAGGTGGCCTTGATTACTACAGTGGGTGGTTTGATTGTGGCGATTATCCTTCAGGTTTTCTATAACTATATTGTTTCCAAGATTGATTCCCTGGCCAACAGAATGGAAGATGCTTCCATTTCGCTTATAGACATTCTTGTAAGGCACAAGTTGACCCGATAAGATTAGTTGTAAAATTTTATTTCAACAAAATTTACACTAAAAACAATCAAAATGGATATATACGATATTACCTTAAATGTTGGCTATTTTTTGATCATCATCGGTATTGCTGCAGCCATACTGCTTCCCCTGATACAGTCTCTTGGTGATCCCAAGAGTCTGCTCAAAACCGGGTTGGCGATTTTGGCCTTGGCAGTGGTGTTTTTTATCGCCTATTCAATATCTGATGCCAATGTAGCCGACAGATATGCCGCAGAACCCTTTAACTTGACTCCAGGGCTTTCTAAATTTTCAGGAGCCTTACTAATAACCAGTTATCTCTTGTTCATTGGAGCTTTTGTGGGTATATTTATAACTGAAATCTCAAAAATGGTAAGATAATGGCGAGTAGAATGAAAAAGGAAGCACCGGAGATCCCTTCAGGATCAATGGCGGATATCGCATTCCTCCTGTTGATCTTCTTCCTGGTGACCACCACCATCGCTTCCGATAGAGGTATTTTGAACATCCTTCCCCCAAAGGTGGATCCAAACGTTCCGCCACCCGATATTCAATTGAATGAAAGAAACATTTTCAATATCAGGGTCAACATGAATGACCAGCTTATGGTAGAAAATGATTATAGGGATAATACAGAAGGACTTTCCCAGGAAGTGAAGGAATTTATTTTAAATTTTGGTGCTCCCAATGAGGAGGCACAGGCGTTGTATAACAGCTTACCGCCTTCTTTGAAGGCATTGGCCAGAATGGATCCGGAATCATCCGACCACCCCATGTCTGGAGGCGCAGTGGTCTCTATAAAAACAGACCGGGGTACGGGTTACGACACTTATCTGGAGGTACTGGATCTTGTGAAACGCGCCTATTTTGAAATTTATGCGGAAAGAGTAGGCTTAACAGCCGATGAATACAGGGCACTTTCTGGTGATAATCCAGGTGAAGAGGAGTTGAGGAAAAGAGGGTCGGCCGATATTCCTATGGCCATCTCGATTGCTGAACCTGATAAGTGAGAAAACCCAGAAGAACAATACTATGGCGAAATTTAAGAAAAAGAACAAAGCGTCAACGTCTATTTCGGTAGCGTCGCTTCCCGATATTGTATTTATGTTGCTTTTCTTCTTTATGGTGACGACGGTATTGAGGGAACAGGATCTTTTGGTAGAACAAAAACTTCCCCAAGCAAGTCAGCTGCAGAAACTTCAGAAGAAGAGCTTGATCTCTTACCTGTATGTGGGCAGACCCAGAAACACCGCTTTGTACGGGACAGAACCCAGGATTCAGGCAAATGATGTGCTGATCACAACCAATGATATCGTGTTGTGGGTAAACCAGGAGAAGGACAAGTTGTCAGAGGCAGAAAGGGACCAAATCACCATCTCCCTTAAGGCAGACCGTGAGGTAAAGATGGGACCTATTAGCGACATCCAGTTCGAACTTCGGGAGGCGGATGCCAGAAGGGTTCTTTACGCATCCACCGTGAAAGCAACGGATTAATATAAAATAAATTGTTAAAAAAAAAGCTGTCCCCCGGGGACGGCTTTTTTTTTACCCCATTTTTTGATTTTGTTTTTTTCCGTTTCAAATTACGGACATACTTTTTATTTTGCTGTTTAGAAGGCCGTTTAAGTATGACACGATGCAAAAGATAATTTCTGGTCCCGACATAAAACAATTGGATGATCAGTATGTCGTCAAAAGGAATATCAGTTCATTTGCGCTGATGGAAAGGGCGGCGCGCGCCTTTTGCACCTGGTTTGTTAACCGCTATGATCCTGGCATTTCCGTGGCGGTATTTTGTGGCACTGGAAATAACGGGGGCGATGGGTTGGCCATTTCACGTTTGTTGGCCGGTGAAGGCTATTCGGTGCGGGCTTTTTTTCTGGGAGACATTTCCCGTGCCGCTGTAGATTTTAATAAGAACCTCGGGATTATGCCTGAAAATGTATGCTTGCTTGAGGTGGCTGAGGACAGTATTTTGGACATTAGGCCCGATGTAATTATTGATGCCGTATTTGGCGCCGGAATTAACAGGCCAGTGGAAGATCCCCATCTGCGGCTGATACGGACGCTGAACAGTAGAGAGGCGGTCAAAATTGCGGTGGATCTCCCATCCGGTCTCCCTACGGATTCTGTCCTGGAAGGGGAAGCTTTCATTGCGGACCATACCGTAAGTTTTCAGTTTCCAAAATTGTCCCTGCTGTTTCCTGAACACGGCAGATATACGGGGGAGTTGCATGTGTTGGATATAGGTATTGATCCGGTTTTTTTTGATGCATTCTCCAGTCAGGTGTATTATATAGCCCCGGACGATGTCCGTGGAAGACACATCAATTTCGGTAAATTCAGCCATAAGGGGACGTTTGGGAAGGTCATGATGATCGGGGGGAGCTACGGTAAAATCGGAGCCATGGTGCTTGCCGGGAAAGCTGCCTTAAAGACCGGAAGCGGCCTGGTGTCCTGTTATCTGCCACGATGCGGTGTAGATATTATGCAGACGGCCGTCCCTGAGATCATGGTGGAAAGCGGACAAGGCGATTTGGAACTCATGGCTTTGGGATTAAAGGACCTCGACCGGTTTGACGCACTGGGCATGGGGCCCGGGATGGGTACCGGGGAAAACCCAAGGGTTTGTTTACAGTATGTATTGGAGAACTACAGCAAGCCTTTGGTCATTGATGCCGATGCCATCAATATACTTGCTGCCCATCGCCACCTGATGGCTGTCTTAAGGGAAAATATGCTGCTCACACCACATCTAAAAGAGTTTGAACGGCTGGTCGGGCCATGTAAAGATCACGTGGAACGAATGGAGAAAGCCAGGTCCTTTAGCAGGAACCACCGTTGTGTCCTCATTTTAAAAGGCGCATATACCCTGATATCCTTACCAGACGGAAGGCAGTTTTTTAACAGTTCCGGAACCCAATATATGGCAACGGGAGGCTCGGGAGACGTCCTAACGGGAGTATTGACATCCTTTTTGGGTCAGGGTTATTCCCCTGAGAACGCGGCGATATGTGGTGTTTATCACCATGGTTTAGCGGGTGAGCTTGCATCTAAAAACCGGCTGCGCGGCACCATCGCTTCAGACATTGTGGAAAGCATACCCGCGACTTTTGCGGCACTAAAGATTCCATAGATAATATAGGCGTAAGGCGTAAGGGATTAGGAGCAAGGCGTAAATATAAGATATCGGATACAAGTATCAAGATGTTTCAACAGTCGACGGTCCACAGCCAAGAGTTCGGTGGTTCGACAACTAAATGTCCCCTGCCAACGGCATACGGTCCACGGTTTGACAAATTTCCCCGCTTCGCAAAAGCGCCCGTCCAGTAATCACCCCAGCCTCTAAAATTATATTAGCTGGATGATAGCGGGGTACGATTAAAAATAGAACGATATAAAGACAAAGTCCTAAGTAAAAACAGCACGTGACAGTCGTTTCCCACTTATGCCTTACGCCTTATGCCTTACGCCTTATGCCTTATCCAAAGTAGCAAGTATCAAGTAGCAAGACATCGGATGAAAATTACTGATCACTCCATCACTGATCACCAGATATACATTAACCATTCACCATTAACCACCGCCCTACCGTGGCCACGGCCTTGTTATTCTCCCCTGCACATAGGCTTTAAAGGAATTGCCCATACAGTAGATGGCCGCGCCAAACAATAGGATGATATAGAAAAGGCCGTTGTTAAACACCGCAATCAGATGATCTGCCGCTCCCCAAAGCGTGTCACTTCCCGTCACCTCGTTTCTAATCCAGTGCAGGGAATATATTAGCCGGATTAAAATGCTGATCATGGCCAGGAACCCCCCAGCAATACCCATCCACGGCCACTTGAAATGGTACAACAGGCCTATGGCGCCCATGGTCTCAATGGCCGATATAATCAGGGCGCCCGCAATGTTGTACCCCAGATCTCCTATCAGGGTGAGTTTTGCAAATCCTCCGAAAAGCAGTAGGCCAGCAAGGGAAAAACGAATGATGTGTCCTCCTATAGCCTCGGTTTTCAGGTACTTCAATATCTTTTCCATGGATGTGGAACTTTGTTTTTCAACCTAAAAAGCATCGACTGCCGTACCTGTCCTGCGGGATGCTGCTGCTGTCAGGAGCGGATTATCTATTGCTGGCGGATCATCTAAAACTCAGCGTTTCCCGGCGTTCTTGGAAAAGCAATCACGTCCCGGATATTACCCATTCCCGTGACGAACTGTACTAGTCTTTCAAAACCCAGACCAAAACCGGAATGTGGGGCGGATCCAAATCTTCTGGTGTCCAGGTACCACCACATTTCCTCCTGGTTAATGCCTTTTTCGGCCATCCCCCGGACAAGCAGTTCCAGCCTCTCCTCTCTTTGTGATCCGCCAATTATTTCCCCGATGCCCGGGAACAAGATATCCATGGCAGCCACTGTCCGGCCATCGTCATTTTGCCTCATGTAAAATGACTTAATTTCCCGGGGATAATCACTGATGATCACCGGCTTATTGAAATGCTTTTCCACCAGAAACCGTTCGTGTTCGGATTGTAAATCCGCTCCCCAGCCTTCTATCAGGAATTTGAACTTCTTCTTTTTGTTGGGAGAAGAGTTCTTAAGAATTTCAATGGCCTCGGTATAGGTAATTCTTTCGAAAGCTTTTTCCACCACAAAATTCAAGCGCTCCAATAACGTAAGGGGGCTCCTCTCCGCGGCCTTTTTATTTTGTTCTTCCTCGGCTTCTCTTTTCTGCAGGAAGTTCAGGTCTTCTTCACAGTTTTTCAAGACATAACGGATAACGTATTTTAGGAAATCTTCCGCAAGGTCCTGGTTGTCTTCCGCATCATAAAAAGCCATCTCAGGCTCAATCATCCAAAACTCGGCCAAATGCCTGGTGGTATTGGAATTTTCGGCCCTGAAAGTGGGACCAAATGTATAAACCTCAGACAAGGCCATGGCCGCCAATTCTCCCGCCAGTTGCCCGGAAACGGTAAGGTTGGTTTCCCTTTCGAAAAAATCCTCTTTGTAGTCCACCTCCCCATGCTCGTTTCGGGGGAGGTTGTTGAGGTCCAGGGCGGTTACTTTGAAGGTTTCTCCCGCACCTTCCGCATCGGCAGCGGTGATGATGGGGGTTTGGATATAGTAAAATCCCTTATCATTAAAATATTGGTGTACCGCAAAAGCCAGTGCATGTTTTATACGAAAAACAGCCCCGAAAGTGGCCGTTCTCATTCGAAGGTGGGCATTTTCCCTCAAAAACACCAGGGAGTGTTTTTTTGGCTGTATGGGATATTTGTCCGGATCGGCTTCCCCTAGGATTTCAACCGAGGTGGCCTGCAGTTCCGAACTTTGTTCGGCACCCTGTGAGGCCACTACCTCTCCGGTGATTTTCAGCGCTGCGCCTGTAGTCACGCGTTTCAGTACATCCTCTCCAATAACCTTAGGATCAGCTACTATTTGGTAATTCTGTACGGTGGAACCATCGTTTAGGGCGATAAAGGATACATTTTTGTTGCCCCGTCTGGTTCTGACCCAGCCCATAAGGGTGACCGTTTCTCCCGTTTTTGGCCTTTCGATTAAAGACTTGATTTTTATTCTATTGTTGAATGACATATAGCTGTAAGTAAGCGGGGCATGCCCGTGTAAGAAAAGCCTGCGCAAGAAAAACTGATGGCGAAAAACGATATAATCAGCTTTTTGCCAAAATTATGATCTTATTTCCTAAATTTGAAAATTATTGAGCGATTAAATTAAACCTGAAGTCAGGAAGTAATTGTAACTAACGTAGAGAGGCATAAGAATATGCAAAAGCTGAACCTAAACCAAACGCTTTCCCAGAAGCTTTCACCACAGCAGATACAGTTTATCAAACTGCTCCAGGTTCCTACTGCGGAACTGGAATCGCGGATAGAAGAGGAATTGGAAGCTAATCCGGCACTGGAGGAGGGGAGGGAAGAGGATGTGGATTCCAATCCGGAGGACGTACAGGAAAATTACGAGAGTGAGGTAGTGAATGAAGAAAAGGACCTGAATATTGAGGATTATTTGAGTGAGGACTATGGCGGATACAAGATGCACGGGGACGGTAACTACTCTCCGGACGATGAAGACCGTGAAATGCCCCTTTCCAGCACTACCTCCCTGCATGAGCAGTTGATTTCACAGCTAAACTTTTTGAAGCTTGATGAACGTCAAAAAATTATCGGCCGGCAACTCATCGGCAGTATTGAAAGTGACGGTTATATCAGAAGGGATCTCGAAGCCATCATCAATGACCTGGCCTTCAGTCAAAATATTGAAACGGATATTGATGAAGTTGAAGAAGTACTGTTGAAAATACAGACTTTTGATCCTGCGGGCATCGCTGCGCGAAATCTTCAGGAATGCCTGATCATCCAGTTAGAACGAAAAGAGCACCCCCATGACCCAATCGTAAGGCATGCGATCAATGTGATCTCGAACTGTTTTGATGAGTTTACCAAGAAGCATTATGACAAGATCCTTAAGAAATGCAACCTGGATGAGGATACCCTGAAGGAAATCATCCAGATGATTACCCGCCTCAACCCGAAGCCGGGCGGGACCTCCGACGGCACCATGCGGACGCAATATATAATTCCGGATTTTATACTTACCAATGTGAACGGTAAATTTGAAATAAGCCTGAATTCAAAAAACGCTCCTGAGCTTAGGATGAGCCGTTCGTATTCGGAAATGTTCAATGCCTACGACAAAAGTGACAAGAAGGACAAGAAGCTCAAGGACACGGTCACCTTTGTAAAGCAAAAACTGGATGCGGCAAAATGGTTCATTGACGCCATAAAGCAAAGGCAACATACCCTGCTAAAGACCATGCAGGCCATTCTGGACTATCAGATAGAATTTTTTGCGGAAGGCGACGAAACGAAGTTGCGGCCAATGATCCTGAAGGACATCGCCGAAAAGATCGATATGGATATTTCCACGGTGTCCCGGGTGGCCAACAGTAAATCCATTCAAACGGAGTTTGGTGTTTTTCCGCTTAAATACTTTTTTTCCGAAGGGATTGCTACAGACGGTGGGGAAGACGTCAGCAACAGGGAGGTGAAAAGCGTGCTCCTGAAGATGGTAGAAGAAGAAGATAAAAAGAAACCGTTATCTGACGACAAGCTCGTCAAGCTTCTCAACAACAAGGGGTACAATATTGCACGGCGGACGGTTGCGAAATATAGGGAACAACTGCAAATACCCGTTGCGAGGTTAAGAAAGGAACTATAGTGTACAAAAAGATCGCTACAGTATTAACGATTGTTTTTCAGCCCCTGATAGTGCCTTCTTTGGTAATTGCCCTGCTTTTTTACGGGATACCCGAGTCCACTTCCGTCCCTGCGGATGCCAAGTGGTCCCTATTGTTGCTTATTGCCGTCACCACATTATTCATTCCGATGTTCAGTGTCATGGGAATGAAAATGACTTCAATGATTCCCAGCATCTACATGGTCAGCAAAAAAGAAAGAATTTTGCCGTTTTCCATGATAAGCTTCTTTTATGTGATTACCTCCGCTTTTTTTTATTTTAAGCTGCAGGTTGATTCGCTGATGGTGTTCACGCTTATTTTGATTACCATCTGTGTGTTAATCTTAACCTTTATTACCGTTTTTTGGAGAATAAGTGCCCATACCACCGGATTGGGCGGACTTGTTGCGATTATCATCGCTTTGGCACAAAAATTCCCCAACCATTCCTTGCTGTATCCGCTTATTGGCGCGATCATCCTTTGCGGGGCGGTGGGTTCGGCGCGGCTGTTTTTGAACGCCCACAAGCCAGCGGAGATATTCGGAGGGATTGTTTTGGGGTTCACGGTTTGCTTTGCCGGATACTATTTTTATTTGTTTTAGAACAAGGCTACCGAAACGCCAAAATTGAATTGTGTAGCTTCCGTACCAAACGGGCCTTTGCCTTCTTTAAAAACCTTGTTTAATCCATAATACGCCCAGAGGTTAAAGCCCGAAAGGCCAACGCGTGTATACACGCCATACCTTATCGGGTTCAGCCCGAAGTCTTGCCTGGTTTTTATTTTTTTGGTCAACCCATCGGGTTCTGTGATTTCCACCTTGGTGTGGGAATTCATCAGGAACCCGACTTTTCCCCCTAACGCAAACCTAAAACCTTTGGAATGGTCGTTTTTGTTTAAATGGTACCTGAACTCCAATGGAATATCGACGTAGTTGATGGCCGTGGTGTTGACGTTGATCTCCACGTCGGCGCCGTAGATGGTTCGTCTGCCCGCCAGTCTGCTTGAGTTCGCCCCGATGGAGGGATCATTTACCAGCATGCTGTCATTTTTAAAAGCCAGTTTTTCCATTCCCAAGCCGATTCCAGGATTAAAAGTTACCCGTGATCCGGCATTCAGGGAGATGGGATACTGGTAATAGACGTTGGCCACGCGGGAAGGGAAAAATCGGGTGCTGAGATTTTCGGGCCTGTTGTTCAGCACATTGAAACCCAGATCCAAAAACAAATCTCCCGTGACATCCGGCCGTCCGACATTTGGATTGTCTTCTTCCTGCGCGGAAAGGTTTAGAGAAATGAAGCAGGCTAGTATAATAAAGGCAAATCTTTTCATGAAAAAGGGCTTTGTTTTTAAGTTTTCAGCGGGCTAAATTAGAAAAACTTAAGCGATTCCATGATGTTTTTGCCTTAATAATTCTTAAAAACCCACAGGGTCTGGGGGCCGAAATTTAAATGGATAAAGTTATAGTGGAAAGATATAAAAATTATTCCTACATTTGCCCTCCGGAACCGGCCTTGTAGCTCAATTGAATAGAGCACTTGATTACGGCTCAAGAGGTTCCAGGTTTGAATCCTGGCAAGGTCACTTACCCCCTTTTACGTAATGTGAAAGGGGTTTTTTATTACTTGCGCACAGAAAAATTCTTAAGAGGAAAAAGCCTGCCGGGAACAGCCAGTTACAGGATCATCTATTAAGGCGGTGGAAGAACCAGGGGCGCATTAATTTTTGAAGAAAGAATAAAAGCAATTTCGATAACGTTCCGGGACACAATTTCTGAGCGGAAGAGGTAGCGCTGATGGAGCGTCATCATTGGAAATAAAATTTAATTCCTGATTATCAGCATTAATGGCGAGGGGCTTCTATGATTTTTAAATTTGACTTTTTGAATTGAAAAAAATAGTGCACCTTTGTGATCCCAAAAGGGGGACAAGTATTGAAATATGGTGAATCTCAGAACCGGTAAAAGAGAAGCTGCTTTGGCAGAAAATTTTTCCGGGCTTGGATTTGGAAATAAGATTTAAGGGTTGCATCTTTGCGGACCCTAAACCAAAAAGCACTGGTAAAAGTACCAGGCAAAACTTAACCCGGATTTTT
>Ga0079224_100009457_pt1 | contig 13282 bp, 8 predicted proteins | sample Stecom2015_FD_80414 | JGI IMG/M metagenome (GOLD analysis project Ga0079224, IMG submission 80414) | Agricultural soil microbial communities from Utah to study Nitrogen management - Steer compost 2015 | ecosystem: Environmental > Terrestrial > Soil > Agricultural land | place: USA: Utah... | reverse complement strand
TGCAGGCGGGATCCCTGAACTGAATATTGATGGCGTTACCGGCTACGTTTGCAAAGTAGGAGACGTGGAAACCATGACCAAAAGAGCCCTGGAAATCCTGTCGGATGAAAATCTTCCTGGTTTCAAAGAACGGGCGCTGGAACGGGCTAAACAGTTTGATGTGGCCAATATACTTCCTTTGTATGAGGCATATTATGTCAGGACAATTGATAAAATGAAAGAGCAGATCAAACCGAGTCTGATTTAGATCATATTTTATACTTGATGATATCGATGTCAAATAGAAGTAAAAGCGCTAACTTTGCAGGGCATCGACATCATAATTTACTTGATGTTAGAAGGAATTAAAAATCTATATTCAGAAGGTTTTTATTAAATAAATTATTATTCAGATGAAAAAGATTGGAAGATTGGATAAGCCGGATAATCATGGGTCTGCACATATGTTCAAGAATCCGGTATTAGAAAGGCTGAGCAGGACCCATATTTTAATTCCCATAACATTGTTCTTAGCCGTGGGAGGCTTTTCACTATATTTCGGCATCACTAACACCGCGATCCCGGGCTGGGTTGGGGCTTTAGTCCTGGTGGCAGGGTTTATTGCCTTTACTTTTGTGGAATATATGATGCACCGATACCTGTACCACATGCTGCCCACCAACAAGGTGAAGGACAAGGTGCAGTACACCATTCATGGAGTCCATCACGACTATCCCAAGGATAAGGACAGGTTGGCTATGCCGCCTTTTATTTCCGGCCTGTATGCGGTGATATTGTATTATTTGTTTATCTTCTTGTTGGGAGAGTACGCTTACTACTTTCTCCCCGGATTTTTAATCGGTTATGCATTGTATTTGGGTGTACACTACATCGTCCATGCGTACCAGCCACCTAAGAATTTCCTTAAAGTCCTTTGGGTGAACCACGCGATCCACCACTACAAAGATCCAGATGTGGCTTTCGGGGTGAGCGTGCCGATATGGGATTACGTGTTTGGGACCGCACCGAAGAAATCATGAGAATAAGCATTGTCGGATTGGGTTGGTTGGGTGGTCCGTTGGCGGATTACTTGCTCCTGAAGGGTTTCGAAGTCAAAGGGAGCACAACAACAGCTGACAAAATTGCAAAATTTCAAAAAAAAGGGATAAGGACTTATCCCTTTTTTTTAAACCCCTATCCTCAAGGGCAGGGCTGGGAGGATCTATTTTTGACTGATATTTTGGTCATCAATATCCCTCCCCAAACCAGAACCCAGGTGGAAGGTTTCCACCTTCGGCAAATAAAATCCCTGCGCAGCCTGGTTGAAAAGGCAAACATCCCCCAAGTCATTTTTATCAGTGCCACTTCGGTATATCCCGATTTGAATCAGGAAGCCTCAGAATCGGATCGGCTTACTGCGGAGGCTCAGGGCAACCCTACGCTTCTTGAGGCGGAAAACCGACTATGGCAGGACAAATCCTATGAGCTGACAGTGATTCGTCTGGGCGGCTTGTTGGGCGACAACCGCATTCCGGGTTTATATGTATCCAACAAGCATCGAGTGGTGGGCCACGCTCCAGTCAATTATATTTACAGGAAAGATGCGGTAAGACTGGTACACTGGGTTATCGAGAAGGGTCTTTGGAATGACACCTACAACGGTGTAGCTCCTTTTCATCCTCTACGCAAAGAAGTCTATGAGAAAAATGCGGCGATATTAGGTTTCCCGCCGCCAGCAAGTTACGAGCAGCCTGAGGTTAGCCCTTGGAAGAAGATCTCGTCCCACAAGTTGTTGCAGACAGGCTTCAACTTTTTATATCATCCGCTCCAATTTCCTTATGATGATCAATAAACTGTATTCGGCAGGCTGGCATAGGGTTTGCGCCCTCCAGTTATCTTTAAAATAATATGCTGTCTGTGAAGAATTTGGTCGTAGAAACAAACCTTTATATGGTTTCGATCGTACTCCAAAACAACCAATAGATTGCGTATATTTGCGTATACGAATATCGGGTTTTCTAACTGGAACTAATTCAACTATCTTTACGGTAGAATACTAAAACCATGGATAAATATTCATATATCTCTAATGCCCACGTAGCTTACATCGATGAGCTTTATCAGGATTACAAGAGAGATCCTGAGTCAGTGGAACCTAGCTGGAAGAGCTTTTTTGATGGGTTCGACTTCGCCATCACCAAATTTGGTGAAGAAGACAATGGGGCAGCTAGCCCTGTTGTGTCCCAGGCGTCGGCCGGAAATGGGCGGGTGGCCATCAAAGGCACCATGATGGACATGGAGCTACTGCCGAAAGAGATCAAAGTAAGGGCCTTGATTCACGCCTACCGATCAAGGGGACACCTCAAATCCAAAACAAACCCTGTGCGGGAAAGGAAAGATAGAAAGGCGCTTGTAAGCATCGAGTACTTTGGATTGGAGGAGTCGGACCTAAATACAGAATTCCAGGCTGGCGAAGAGATCGGTATTGGTAAGGCCAAGCTTAGCAAAATCATTGAAGCCCTAAAGAAGATCTACGTAGGGCCGATGGGCTTCGAATACCTCTACATCCGTGACCCAGAGATGCTGGATTGGCTGAGGCTGAAAATCGAGAAGGAAGCACTGGAATTTTCACCTTCCCTGGACATAAAGAAGAGAATTCTCTCCAAGCTCAATGAAGCGGTGGTATTTGAGAATTTTCTGCACACCAAATATATCGGACAAAAGCGTTTTTCCCTCGAAGGGGGAGAAAATACGATCCCCTTCCTGGACGCCTTGATCAATATCGGGGCCGATTTAGGGGTGGAAGAGTACATGATCGGGATGGCCCACCGGGGCAGGCTGAATGTGCTGGCGAATATCATGGGCAAAACCTATGAGCAGATCTTTTCTGAGTTTGAAGGCACTGCAAAGCCCGACCTGACCATGGGAGACGGCGATGTAAAGTATCACTTGGGCTTTGCCAGTGACATTATCAGCATCAACAACAAGAAGGTGCATTTAAAACTGGCCCCTAACCCCTCACATCTCGAGGCCGTAAACCCGGTAGTAGAAGGGTTTATTCGGGCGAAGATAGATTCCCAACATCAGGGAGACAAAAAGAAGGCGGTACCGATCTTGATCCACGGGGACGCTGCAGTTGCCGGTCAGGGCATTGTTTATGAAGTGACCCAGATGGCAAATCTCAAAGGATTTAACACCGGGGGAACCATCCATTTTGTGATCAACAACCAAGTTGGATTCACCACGGATTTTGATGACGGTCGCTCTTCAATCTACTGCACGGATGTAGCCAAGATTATCGACGCGCCAGTAATCCACGTCAACGGGGACAATGCAGAGGCAGTGGTTTTTGCAGCCAAGTTGGCCATAGAGTTCAGGCAGAAGTTCAACAAAGACATCTTTGTGGATATGGTCTGCTACAGAAGGCATGGTCATAATGAGGCGGATGAGCCAAAGTTCACCCAACCCGAGCTATACAATGTGATATCCAAGCATCCCAATCCCAGAGAGATTTATGCCAAGCAGCTCATGGAAAAGGGGGACATCGATGCGGAAATTGCTAAGCAACTGGATCAGGAGTTCCGCCAGTTATTGCAGGACCGCCTGAATCTGGTAAAAGAAAAGCCATTACCCTACCAGTTTACCAAATTTGAACAGGAGTGGAAGCAGCTGAGATGGGCAAAACCGGAAGATTTTGAGCAGTCGCCAGAAACTGGAATTAGTGAAGAAAGCATCAATAAAGTTGCTGAGAGTCTCACCACCTTGCCAAAAGGTTTTAAGCCGCTCAAGCAGATCGAAGCACAGTTGAAGCAGAGAAAGGACATGTTCTTCAACTCCAAAAGCCTTAACTGGGCGGCGGCAGAGTTGCTGGCATATGGCTCTCTTTTATTGGATGGAAAAACCGTCAGGATTACCGGACAGGATTGTCAGCGTGGTACCTTTTCCCACAGGCATGCTGTACTGCACGATGCCAACACCAACGAGCCCTATAACTCGCTTAAAAATCTGAAGGACAGAAAAGGCAAGTTTTATATCTACAACTCGCTGTTGTCCGAATATGCCGTATTGGGTTTTGAATATGGTTATGCCATGGCCAATCCTCATGCACTTTGCGTTTGGGAAGCGCAGTTTGGCGATTTTGCCAATGGCGCACAGACGATGATCGACCAGTTTGTTTCATCTGCCGAATCAAAATGGCAGAGGATGAACGGTCTGGTGATGTTGTTGCCTCACGGATATGAGGGCCAGGGTCCTGAGCACTCTAATGCGAGGCCGGAAAGATTCTTGCAGCTTTCCGCCGAATACAATATGGTGGTTGCCAATATCACGGAGCCTTCCAACTTCTTCCACCTTTTGAGGAGGCAGTTGACTTGGGAGTTTAGAAAGCCCTGTGTGGTCATGTCTCCTAAGTCTTTGTTGAGACACCCGAAAGTGGTATCCCCGATAGAGGAATTTACAAATGGGAGGTTCAGGGAATTAATTCTGGATGAAGAAGCAGATCCTAAGAAGGTAACCAGGGTGATTCTTTGTTCAGGTAAGATTTATTACGATCTGGCAGATGCCAGGGAAAAGGAAAAAATCGACGACGTAGCCATTTTCCGTGTGGAACAATTGCACCCACTTCCAAAAAATAAAATTCTAGAGGCGCTTAAAACCTATAAGGATGCTGAAGTGATATGGGTACAGGAGGAGCCAGAGAATATGGGCTATTGGACCTACATCGTCCGGATGCTGTATAAATACCTGAAAATGGACGTGATTGCTCGAAAACACAGTGCGTCACCCGCTACAGGATACATGAAAGTGCATCTGGAAGAACAAAAGGGAATCATAGACAAGGCATTAAGAATCAAATAAATACCCCCAAAACTTACCTTAATAGGTGGAAAATGGGTTTAATTTTATAATTTTAAAAATGTGAAATTGACCTTGGATCGCGATCTGGGGGTAAACAAGAAAATATGAGCGTAGAAATCAAAGTCCCTACCGTAGGGGAGTCGATCACTGAAGTCACTATTGGCCAATGGTTCAAGCATGATGGCGAGTACGTGGAGATGGACGAAGTCATCTGCGAGCTGGAATCAGACAAAGCTACTTTTGAGTTAACCGCCGAGGCAGCAGGCATCTTGAAGACCAATGCCCAAGAAGGAGATACCCTGGAGATAGGGGCAGTAATCTGCACCATTGATCCAAACGGTGTGTCCGGGGAAGCTTCTTCCGCCCAACCCGCAGATACCGCAGCTCAACAAGATACGGCTACTTCAAAGACCTCCGAAGCCGCTCCTTCAGGAGAAGTGAAGGACATGATTGTACCAACCGTAGGTGAATCCATTACGGAAGTCACGCTAGCTACCTGGTTAAAAGAAGACGGGGACTTTGTCCAGCTAGATGATATTATTGCAGAAGTTGATTCTGATAAGGCAACTTTTGAACTACCTGCCGAGGCTACGGGCATTTTAAGACATGTGGCAAAGGAAGGAGACTCCATTGAAATTGGTGGTCTGATCTGCAGGATCGAAGTGACTGAAGGTGGGGGCGAGCCTGAAGCCCCAAGGGAAGGCACAACCGGCCAAGCTTCAGCCAGTACAGCTGGAGCAAACAAAGAAACGTATGCTACAGGTCACGCTTCACCTGCTGCAGCCAAAATATTGGCAGAAAAAGGAATCGACCCCGCGACGGTAAAAGGAACCGGCAAGGATGGAAGGATCACCAAGGAAGATGCGGAAAATGCTAAAAAAGTAGAGAAGCCCGCTCAGCCAGCCACCCAACCCGTGGCAAAGGCAGCTGAAAGCAAAGAGGCAGAAGCGCCAAGAGTTGCTGGATCTAGAGAAACCAGAAGAGAGAAGATGTCATCTCTTAGGAGAACCATTTCCAGAAGATTGGTAAGCGTGAAAAATGAAACGGCTATGTTAACGACTTTCAATGAGGTCAATATGCAGCCGATCATGGATCTACGAAAGAAGTATAAGGATGCTTTTAAAGAAAAGCACAACACCAATTTGGGCTTTATGTCCTTCTTCACCAAGGCTGCTTGTATGGCCTTGCAGGAATGGCCTGCAGTCAATGCACAATTGGACGAGAACGAAATCGTGTACAACGATTTCTGTGACATCTCCATTGCAGTGTCCTCTCCTAAAGGTTTGGTAGTGCCTGTGATTCGTAATGCCGAAAGTCTGAGCTTCGACCAGATCGAAAAAGAAGTGGTTCGTCTGGCTACTAAAGCAAGGGACGGAAAGCTGACCATAGAGGAGATGACCGGCGGAACCTTCACCCTGACCAACGGTGGGATATTTGGTTCTATGATGTCAACTCCTATCATCAATGCGCCCCAGTCTGCCATCTTGGGCATGCACAACATTGTGGAAAGACCGGTTGCGGAAAATGGTCAGGTAGTCATCCGTCCGATGATGTATCTGGCGCTTTCTTATGACCATAGGATTATTGATGGACGGGAATCTGTGAGCTTCTTGGTTAGAATCAAACAGTTGCTAGAGGATCCCGCTAGGCTGTTGTTAGGCGTTTAATGAGCGAAACAGTCGGCTCTTTTATTAATTTAGAAGAGCCGACTGTGGTTTAGTAGATTCGTGTCCTGCTGGATCTTCCTTAAAATTATTGTTAAATCGGGCGCTGTGTGACCTATACGAACGCCTTCTACTAAAAGAATATGAACTACGACCTCATCGTTATTGGCTCCGGACCCGGAGGATATGTGGCTGCCATTCGGGCCGGCCAACTTGGAATGAAAACAGCTTTGATAGAAAAGTATGAGACTTTAGGAGGAACCTGCCTAAACGTTGGGTGTATACCTTCTAAAGCGTTGCTGGATTCTTCCGAGCATTATCATAATGCGGCGCATGCTTTTAGCAGCCACGGAATCGGGCTTAGTGATCTTAAGGTCGATTTGGCTCAAATGGTAGCAAGAAAAGGAGAAGTGGTCAAACAAAATGTGGATGGCATCCAGTACCTGATGAAAAAGAATAAGGTGGATGTCTACCATGGCCTCGGGTCTTTTGTAGACAAAAATACCGTGAAGGTGACCAAGGAAGACGGAAGTTCCCAGGAACTTGGCGCAAAACACATCATTATTGCTACCGGCTCCAAACCCGCGTCTTTACCTTTTATTAAACTGGATAAAGATCGCGTGATCACCTCTACGGAAGCATTAAATCTGAAGGAGATCCCCAAGCACTTGGTAGTGATTGGTGGAGGCGTTATTGGTTTAGAACTCGGATCCGTGTATGCCCGCTTAGGAGCTAAAGTTTCCGTGGTAGAATATATGGATTCCATCATCCCCACCATGGACCGGACCTTGGGCAAGGAGCTGCAGAAAGTACTGAAAAAATTAGGCTTTGAGTTCTATCTGAAACATAAAGTAACTGCAGTAGAAAATGCCGGTAACGAAGCCATTGTCAAAGCCGAAAACAGCAAAGGTGAAGAGATCTCGCTTACGGGGGACTATGTTTTGGTATCCATAGGAAGAAAGCCCTACACAGAGGGTCTTAATGCCGAGGCTGCTGGTGTAGTCATCAATGATCGCGGCCAGGTAGAGGTTAACGATCATCTGCAGACGAATGTAGATAATATTTACGCTATCGGAGACGTCGTCAAAGGGGCCATGTTGGCACACAAAGCCGAGGAGGAAGGGGTATTGGTTGTTGAGCAGCTTGCCGGACAGAAACCACATATCAATTACCTGCTGATCCCAGGTGTCGTGTATACGTGGCCAGAGGTCGCTTCGGTAGGTTATACAGAGGAACAATTGAAGGAGAAAGGAATTGCATATAAAGCCGGTAAATTTCCTTTTATGGCATCCGGCCGCGCCAGAGCTTCAGGCGATACCGACGGCTTGGTAAAAGTGCTCGCTGACCAAAAAACAGATGAAATCCTAGGCGTTCATATCATCGGGCCGAGGGCTGCTGATATTGTAGGAGAAGCGGTGGTAGCCATGGAATACCGCGCGTCAGCAGAAGACATCGCTAGGATGTCACATGCCCATCCGACCTATTCAGAGGCTTTTAAGGAGGCTTGCTTGGCTGCTACCGGCAACCGGGCCTTGCACGTATAGGTGGATCAAGAAGATGCATAGAAATAAAAAAGGGAGCCGCTGAGTACATCAGCGGCTCCCTTTTTTATTCTTTGTAGTTGTGATTTATTGTTTGTCAAACTGTACAGACGCCGCAATGTTATTTCGGATTACATTGAAGATTGAACCATTAGCATCCGCATTGTTCGGACCGATTTCGATGATGCCATCATTGTCGAAGTCAGTAGCGTTGGTGAAATTCACGTTTGCGAGTATTCTGTCCAAGTTGAATTCGATAACAAATGCTGCCTTACCTGAGATTTCATACCCTGCAGAGGATTTGGCAGGAACAGAGATGGCATCTTCATTCTCCAGCCAAATGTGCACAGTCTGATCATTTACTTTTCCGGAAAGGAAGAAAGACTTCGCTGGACCATAGCTGTCCACACTTTTACTCCAATTAAATCGAATTTCGTTATAAATCCCGCTAGGCGTATCTCCGGTAGCCACAGGGCTGTTTTGGATGTCACCTGCGTTGGCCAGTACAAGGTGCTTGGCAGCTGCACTGGATTTGGCTAAGGGAGAATCACTATTGGGTTTTAAAGTACCATTCTCAAGGGTGACACCAGCCGCCACAGCATCATGGTGCAAAAACATCATCTCCACATCTTTTACACCCACGTTGAAATGCTCCAATGTAAAGTCACCAATGATGATAGGGGCATCACCTGACGCGGAGGTAGCAGTCGCTTGAATGTCCGCCCTAGTGAAGCCGTGTTTAGGCATATCATCATCTGTACAGGCTACCATAGTAGCCATCATTCCTAAGGGTAATAAAACTTGGGATAGCTGTTTTAATGTATTTCTCATAAATGAAAGTGTATTTTAAGTTTTTCCCCATGCTTTCAAAATGTATGCCATAAGGTTTGATTGCAATTGGTTTCTAACAGCTAGTATCTAATGTGTTGATTGTGTGGGTTCTATTTATCTGATGGCTTATGTCTTAGAGTGTGAGGCACCTGATTCTGTTTGTCATGCTTGGTCGGAATGATGAAAAGTCAGGCTCTGTATGCATCATTTTTGTGTGGGATTCGTATAGGCACTAATCAGTTTACATTGTTGTTGACCCTATTTGCCCAAGATACCTTTTCTCCTGTCTCATTATTTATTAAGATGCTTTTGAAAAAATTTTCCTTACTTATTTTCTGTTGGCTTATTTTTATTTCTGCTTTTGCACAAGAGCGGTTTACGCTTAGTGGAAACATTACCGATGCGGAAAACGGCGAAGGGCTGATTGGCGCCACTGTGTTGATCAAAGAGCTCAATACAGGAGGTGTTGCCAATGAATATGGATTTTATTCGGTGACGCTGCCTAAAGGTACTTATACGGTTGTCATCAGTTTCGTCGGATTCGAGAGCATTTCCCAGGAAATAGATCTAAGCCAAAATCAGCGGCTAAATTTCGAACTCACCTCGCGGTCTGGCAGTCTGGAAGAAGTGGTTGTCACCAGCGACCGCCCAGATGCGAATGTTAGATCCACTTCTATTGGGGTCAACAAGTTGGATGTGCGTGAAATCGAAGTGGTTCCTGTGGTCTTTGGCGAAAGGGATGTTATTAAGACCATCCAGTTGTTGCCAGGAATCAAATCGAATGAAGGGGGCGGGGGCTTCTTTGTGCGAGGGGGGAGTGCCGACCAAAACTTGATCCTGTTGGATGAGGCACCGGTATACAATGCTTCCCACTTGTTGGGCTTCTTTTCCGTCTTCAATTCGGACGCCATCAAGGATCTTTCCATTTACAAGGGGCATATTCCTGCCGAATATGGTGGCAGAGCATCGTCTGTGCTGGATATCCGGATGAAAGACGGCAACTCTAAAAAATTTAACGCTTCAGGTGGTATAGGTTTAATATCCTCTAGACTCGCTGTTGAAGCCCCTATCGTTAAGGACAAAGGATCGTTTATCGTTTCCGGCCGGAGGACCTATGCTGATCTGTTTCTAAAACTTTCGAACAATGAGGATCTGTCCAACTCAATTTTGTATTTCTATGATCTGAATGCCAAAGCCAATTATCAGCTTAATCCGAATAACCGGCTTTACCTCTCCGGTTACTTTGGCAGGGACAAGTTCGGATTTTCTGATGTATTTGGGTTTGATTGGGGCAATACCACCGCCACTTTGCGATGGAACCATTTGTTCAATGACAAGCTCTTCCTAAACTCTACCATACTGTTCAGTGATTACAATTACCAGGTGAAGATCAGCGGAGATGAGGGAGAAAACAACGGGTTTCGCATCACGTCTGCCATCCGTGACGTCAGTATCAAAGAGGACTTTGATTATTTCATCAATCCGACCAATACATTGAAGTTTGGTGTTAACGTCATCCGTCATGCTTTTATGCCGGGAGCTATTGAGACAGATTTGTTTTCAGACGTTAATGCGTCCAAGCTACAGGAGAAGCATGCGTGGGAAGGAGCGGTATATGTCTCCCATGATACAGAGTTTTCCGATCGTTTTATGGCCAATTACGGTTTGCGGTATTCTCACTTTGCCCAGGTGGGTCCCGGAGAAATTTTCACCTATGACGAAAACGGGGAAATTATCGATGCCGACAGCTATGGTTCTGGCGATGTGGTACAGACCTATGGTGGGCTTGAACCTAGAGTAGGCTTAACCTATGTCCTGAACGACGAGAGCTCTGTGAAAACTTCCTTAGGCCGTAACAGGCAATACCTTCACTTGTTGTCCAACTCCACCTCAGGCACGCCTATCGATCTATGGATTCCCAGCAGCAACAATGTGAAGCCGCAGTTTGTCGATCAATATGCCGCGGGATATTACAGGAATTTCAAAGATAATACTTTCGAAACCTCTGTAGAGGTGTACTACAAAGACATGAATAATCAGGTGGATTATAAGACCGGGGCTGAACTGATCTACAACGAAAATGTAGAATCCCAGTTGCTCTTTGGCAAAGGCTGGTCTTACGGTGCGGAGTTTTTCCTTAAAAAGAACACAGGTGATCTTACCGGCTGGATCAGCTACACCTGGTCCAAGTCCGAGCGAAAATTTGATGGAGTGGATCAAGGGCAGGTCTATCCTGCCAACCAAGACAGGCGTCATGACCTCTCGCTGGTTGGGATCTATCAGCTAAATAACAAATGGAGCTTGTCGGCCTCTTTTGTGTATTATACGGGCAATGCAGTGACGTTCCCGATTGGCAAATATCAAGTTGATGGCAAAGTGATCAATTTGTACGATAAACGGAATGCGAACCGGTATCCGGATTATCACCGATTGGATCTGGGTGCTACCTTGCAGTTAAAGCAGACGGAGAAGTTCTCCTCTGATCTCAACTTTTCCATTTACAACGTCTATGCAAGGAAGAACGCCTACAGCATCAATTTTAGAGAAGTGGCAGAGGATCCACGGCGAACCGAAGCGGTGAAGTTATCCCTGTTTAATATCCTGCCTTCTGTCACCTATAATTTTAAATTCAAATGAGCATGAATAGGACAATCAACTCGTTGTTTGGTGCATTGTGTCTTCTCGCCTTGGTCTCCTGCGAGGAAGTGATCGATCTCGATTTGGGTAATGCAGCGCCGAGGATCGTGGTTGAAGGTACGATCACTTCGGACGCCGGTCCCTATTATGTGAGGATCAACCAATCCGTAGACTACGGGGAGCTAAATGAATTTCCGCCGGTTTCTGGTGCGGCAGTGAATATCAAAGACCAAGATGGGAACATTGAATTGCTGGAAGAAGTGGAAGAAGGGCTGTATGTCATCCGGGAATTGAAGGGTAAACACGGCAAGCGCTATGAAATGGATGTCTCCTACAACGGCGAAAACTACCAAGCCGCCACTACCATGCCGGATACGGCCGTTCCGATCCAGTCTTTAGAATATGTGTTTGAAGAAGAAACACTTTTTATTGATGAAGGTTATTATGTCACTGCCTACTTTCCCGACCCGGAAGGTGAAGTGAATTACTATCGACTTAAGATGTTCGTTAACGAGGAGCCTTATTATTTTGATCAGGACGGCACTCCCGTCAAGGATGACAACTTTTGGCTGATCAATGACAAATTCTTCAACGGCAAAGTAATGGACTTCGAATTCCCGCAAACATTAAAAGCGGGGGATAAGGTGGACGTCGAGCTCCATCAGGTAGACAAAGCCACGTATGATTATTACCGTACCTTGGTGGATTTGATGGGTTTCGGTGGCGTAGCCCCTGCTAATCCGCTGAGCAATTGGAGTAACGGGGCACTCGGTTATTTCGGTGCCCTTTCCATAAGCTACGCATCCATTGTGATTGCTGAGCAATAAGGACGAGCGCCACACGGTCTTCGAGCTGAAGGCAAATGTAACCGAATATCGTTGCTAACAGAGATTCGTGAGTTCTTCCGCTATTACCTAGGAGAACTTGTTGTTTCGATCATTGATGGCTCATGACAGAAAGCCGAATGTTTGTTAAGATCTCCGATTTACGGGGAATAAAACCGCCATTCCGTCAGAAAGTGTGACAAGATCGCTAATTTTGTAGGGCAATTCAGCTTGGATTGGTTTTTGCCAAAAAGCATTGCGCCTAGAATACAACAATATGGATTTGGAGTTTTATAAATACCAAGGTACGGGAAACGATTTTATCATGATTGACAATCGGAACTCGGCTTTCGATGAGACGAACCTTGCTTTGGTTGCGCGTCTGTGTGACAGGAAGTTTGGGATCGGTGCGGATGGATTAATCCTGATCAAGGAAAAGGAGGGCTTTGACTTTGAAATGGTCTATTTTAATGCGGATGGAAGCCAAAGCATGTGTGGCAACGGCGCACGCTGTGCGGTGGCATTCTCACGATTTTTGGGATTGTTGACAGATGAGTGTCATTTTTATGCTATTGACGGGCCTCACGTCGCCCGGTATTATGAAGGAGAGGTGGAATTAGGGATGAGTCCCGTCGACCGAATTAACGAAGTGGGAGAAGACTTTTATCTGAACACGGGTTCTCCCCATTATGTGAGGATGGTCGAAAATGTCCGAGAGTACCCGGTAGTGGCGGAAGGTGCCCGGATACGTTATAGTGAGGATTATCCTGAGGGAACCAATGTGAACTTTGTTTCTGTGATTTCCGAGGAGGAAATATTTGTCAGGACCTATGAACGCGGGGTGGAGGATGAGACTTTATCCTGCGGCACTGGCGTTACGGCATGCGCTTTGGTTTTTGGCAGGGAAAAAAGAAAGAAGGAAGTTGGGATACAGACGCTTGGAGGAAGG
>Ga0079224_100009456_pt1 | contig 13283 bp, 12 predicted proteins | sample Stecom2015_FD_80414 | JGI IMG/M metagenome (GOLD analysis project Ga0079224, IMG submission 80414) | Agricultural soil microbial communities from Utah to study Nitrogen management - Steer compost 2015 | ecosystem: Environmental > Terrestrial > Soil > Agricultural land | place: USA: Utah... | reverse complement strand
GAAGGCGGTAAGATTCGCGTGAATATCGGAGATGATGAGAATGCGCATACGGGAACCTGCTTTGACATGGGTTTAATTTTCGACATTGTCTGCATATTACCATGCTTTAGACTTGCAGGCGAGTTGCATTCCTGCAAAATCTATAAAATCTGCGTGAAAAAGGTATAGAGATGTGCCGCTGGCTGCTGCTGTGCCTGTGGCTGATGGCCGGCTGTGAGCTGGTTGAGGTCGAGGAACCTGCCCCGCCCCCGCCGGATACCCCTCCAACCGTTGTTCTTCCTGGCGCAACAGCCATCGCGGAGTTCGCGGAGGAAGCCGCCAGCATCATGCGCGGCATCTGCTTTGAGGCCGCCTTCGATGCCGCCGGTCAGGTCTTTGTGCTGCGCAATGCCGCAGACCAGATTCGTTTCTATGATCTGGCTGACCACAGCCGCCTGTGCCGCCGCCCGGTGGAGCGCGTGCCTTTCGATTTCAGCGGCGGGCGCGTGCTGGCCGGTCTGTGGAGCAAGGGGACAGGCTGCACGGCCCGGCATGAAATCCTTTCGGCGATCCGTGATGACGAAGCCAGGCGCGTAACCATCGCGCTGCGCTTTATCACTGAAGGTGACTGTGATTACGAACTGGTACGCCCGTTCTGGCTGGCGCTGGATCAGGCCGACGGTTACGCCGTTGAAATCACCGTGAGCGAGTAACCAGCAAGGCCGCATCATCCAGAAGGGGGCCTTGATCGCCTGTTTCACCCGGAGCTTTCGGGCAGCGGGGACGCCGCGAAATCCAGCGCCAGTTCCTGATCGCCGTAGCGGATAGCGTACTGTTTGACGCCAAACTCTGCCCGACAGTACGGGTTATCAAAGCGTGGGTAAGTATGCAGGTCGATCTCGTCACCGGCGACCTTCAGCGCGCCGTGCCAGCCAAATTCAACCCGCCCCACGGACGGCGACTCATAGACCACATCGAGACCCGCGCATTGTATCGGGCTGGTAGCGACCGCTTCGACAAACGTCGTGAAATCCGGCCACTGCGTCGTATCGCCCATTTCGACCAGCCAGATGTTATCCGGGGAATCGACTCGCAGTTCGACCAACTTCTGGTTTTCATCCGCCAGCCAGCGGAGCGGCTGCTGCGAATACAGCGCGATATACGCCTCGCCTTTGCGGGCGCACACCCACTGATCGCGCTCAATCACCTCGTCAAAAGCCTCACGCGGGAAATAAGCATGGCTGAAGGGGAAGGCATCGTCCGGGGGGACGTGATGAATGCAGACCAGCACGTTCTGATGCTGCGCCGCACGCGGCAGAATGCCGTTCCCGGCCCAGTAATTCGGGCGCGATGTCTCGTCATTGGAGCCGGGGTGATTGGTAAACACCACCGCGTCCGGGTCGAGCGTAGCCTGCCAGGGGTGCTGCTGGTAGCCCGGTTTCCCGGCGCGGTAATCCTGCGCGCAGCTTAACATGTAATGCGCTGTCCGGTACGTCTGGATATGCACCTCCGTCATGCCATGACAATCGACGTTGGGATCAACGACTTTGCCATATTCCGCGACCTGCCACGCCAGCACCTGATCGTAACGTTGCTGATAGTCTTCGTACAGCATGATCTGGAATTTCTGCCGCGTCTGCTGGGCGAGGTCGTAGATGCGTTCGTGGGTGTAATCCTGAATGCTCCAGAACAGGTGACCGTCCTCCAGGCTGTCGTAGGACAGGCCATAACGGGGCGCGTCGTCGATATTGAGGCTGTGACGCTCTTTGAACAGGCGCGGCCCGCTCAGGTCGGCGGCAATCTGCTCAATAACCGGCGGGCAGCGGTAGGAACTGGTCGCCAGCGGAATCGTCCCTAGACTGGCCGGGTTATTATAAAACCCCATGCCGAACATGAGCCGGGCGGTGTTGGTCGCGTCTTCGTTGCGACCACCCTTGATGAGCCGGGCATAGGTGCGCCCGTGCGAGCTGCCCATAATGCCGCGATAAGTATGCAGCGCCATCTCGAACAGAATCATGTCGATGGTCTGCTTCGCCAGATGGCGGATGTCCGGCTGCTGCGCGAAATCATACAGGTTGACCAGCGCCAGCAGGTCTTCCTCAAAATAGCAGTTCGACAGCCATTCGCTGAAACCGAACCGGGCGCGGAAATCGAACCAGCGGCGGATCAGGTGCAGCGCATGTTCCATATGATACTGCGCGGCCCTGCCCGAATTCTGGAAGGTTCGATCCGGGAACAACTGCGCGGCCAGCAGTTCGTCGGCATGGAAGATGATCTGATGATTCTCCGTCCAGTAGCAGCGCCGGTTATCCCCCTGCGGCTCGTCCCACCAGAACTTGAAGCGCAGCACACAATCTTCGATGTCTTTAATCAGGTCGCGCGAAATCAGCGGGCTGTCGTGATAGAGATACAGCACGCGCAGCAAACCAGCCACGCTGAAATCGCAGCAGTCCCTGCGCGAATCAACAAAGACGATAGCATCACGGAAAGTCTGTTCATCCACAGGGGCGCGTCCGAGTTCGAGCCGGGCGATCTGGCCGAAGAAGCCGATGCGGGCGTATTTGGTCAGCCAGCCGTCAACAGGCCGCGAGGCAGCATACTCAAGATACTGCCGCCGCCGTTCGTCGTAGGTTCCGTGCGGATGTGACCAGTAGGTGTCGTCCATGATTGTCTTTCCTGAATGTCTGGCAATAATTCGACAAAAAAACTGCGCACCCTGCTGGCTGCGCATGTGATGAGCCGGGGGGCAGGTTGGCTGGTCGCGTTAACTACTTTCCTCTGATTCCGTTCCTTCCGCAGCTTCTTCTTCCGGTTCCGGGCAGTTGAGTTCAAAATCGAAATTGAACGGGTCGAGCGCGTCGCTCTGCGACTGTGCTGATGTCTGGCGCGACGTATGTTCCGCAGACACAATCGCCTCGACACGCTCGGCGAGGGTATCCTGCGCCGCCGAATTGCAGCTTACAAAGCGGACGGTATGCGTCGTCGTACCGTTATAGGTGCTGAACTTCCGAACATGCTCCTGCTCGTGTGGGGCCAGCACCGTATCGACCCAGTGCTGCGCCTGCTCGCGTTCGCATTCGTTCAGCCCCATGCTGTCGAGGTCAGGCAGACTGACCGAGATGGGCACGTGGTACGTGCAGGTGACCGTTGCCGATACACGGATACACGGATCATCCTCAGCGCAGTCGGTGCAGCCGGTTGTCCGGCCAAAGCGCAGATTCGAGGTCTGGGCGGCGTGGGTGCTCTGGCTCCAGTGGGCGGTGGTCAGGCCGCGCAGATGCACCACCCGGCCATGATCGGTCTCGTCAGGGGTGTCCGGCGGCGGCGCTGTCTGCACATCATGCAGCGGGGTGATCGGCGCTTCTTCAGCCACCGGCTCATCTTCAGCCGGTGCTTCTTCGCGCATGATCTGGCCGGTGTGCGTATCGAGCCGCCGCTGGGCCAGCAGCCGCGCCACCGTCTGGTTGCCGACCGTGCGCTGCATAAACAGGATTTGCTGGTGCGAAGCCTGCGCCGAATTCAGCCGCTGCGCTGTGGGGTTGGCTGGAACGCGGCCCGGCGATTTGGTTTGGTGAACCTGGTGCAGATGACGCTCAATCGCCATAAGGACCTCCAGCGACAGCATCGCGGATGATATTTTGATTAAATCACAGCCCGCATCTGGCGTCAAATTGCGGCCAAACGGGGCAGGTCAAAGGGCCTGAACAAGCTGGCGCAGCGCAGCTTTGTAATCATCGCCAAAGTTGAAGCGCGGGCTGCGGCGAATGGCATCGGGCGGGTCGATGTCAGCGACCTGGGCGATCAATACCGGCTTGCGCTTGTCCCTGAAGAACTGCCATGCTGCTTCAACAGCGTCGGATTGCAGCGCCGCCGGCGACAGCAGCACCACCAGACTGCCGCACTCACTCAGCGCCGGATGGACGCCGCCGGCCCACTGAACGCGGCTGCCGTTATGTTCGTGCAGCCAGCTTGCGATCCCGCTCTTTTCCAGATCGGCGGCAATCGCCTGTGCGATGGCCTCGTCCGCCTCGGCATAAGCGATATAGGCCGTATCCCGGCTGAGACGGGCGCGGGTGCTGCCGCTAACCTGCACTGCATCCGGGCGCTTGGACTGGTCGTGCAGCGCCGTCCAGCCCATACGGAAAACTGTGCCGCCGCAGTCCGGGCATTCGCCGCGTGTCGCGGGCATCCCCCGCCGCGTCCATACCGGCAGCGGGCCTTCGATCTCGATCATTTGCTTGCAGCGCACACAATAGGCTTCGAGGATAATCTCGTCGTCTTCGTCGGCGTAGTGTTCGTGGTTGTCCACTGGTCACTTCCTGAACTGCTGGCAATACTGCGCAATAACAGCCGGCGGTCCCGGCCTGAAAATACACAGGGGCAGGTTATTATACCCGCCCCCGCTAATTGTCGTTCGGCTGATTGCCCGGTCCTACTTGTTGGCTTTCTTGGCGGCTTCCACCGCGTCCTTGAAAAGTTTCTTGTGCTTTTCGAAATCACCAGTCAGCAGCACCCAGTCCTTCCAGGGGCGGCCCGGCAGCGGCTCGACTTTCTGTGCCTCGCCCTTGCTAATCATGTCATCGGCCTTCTTCTGGCCGACCTTGACGATAATGCCCTTTTCCTGCAAGCCAATGGTCATCTTGCCGTTGACCTTGTAGACCGGCAGGCCAAACATCCGGGCAGGTTCTGCCCCCTTGATGTCGCTCATGATGTTGTTGAGGGCCGCTTCGTGTTTCGGATCATACTTACTTGGCATAGCTGGCTTCTCCTTAAAGAACATTTATTCTGCTTCAGAATAGCCTCAATTGTACAGGCTGTCAAGCAGGCGTAGCTGTATTATATGTCTTTCTGCGCAACAGGGAAACCAGGGTAATCAGCCTATTGCGCTGGCGTTGGCCGCAGGTGATCCGCACTAAGTCCCAACCAGCGTCCCAGCGCAGCGATCAGATCGGCCTTCCAGCTCGGATGGAGGTAGCCGTTGTCTCGATACCAGACATACGTATCGTACAGGCTGCGATACATATCGACCTGTGGCGCGCCAAGTTCCCGATGAGTTCTGGTGTAATCGTAGCGAAGCGGGCGCTTCCCCAGCCGCGTCTGCGCAGCATCCACCGGCAGTTTGACCCCCGCTTTTTGCAGCCATTCAATCAGTACGGCCAGCGGCGGCAGCACAAAATCCGGCACGGTGAATACCGGCGGCGCTACGCCCAACACCTGCGCGCACATCGTGTACCAATCACGCAGGCTGTAATTCGCTGTGCCGAGGATATAGCGCCCCCCCACCTGGCCGCGTTCAGCGGCGGCAAGCTGCCAGCGAGCCACATCACGGACATCGACCACGCCGATACTGCCCGACGACACCGGAATCGTCCATTGCAGGCGCAGCATCTCGGTGATGAAGCGCCCGGAAATCATATTCAGGTCGCCCGGCCCCAGCACAATCACCGGATTGACGGTGACCACTTCCTGCCCGTAGGCCCGGACCGCATGACGTACCACCTGCTCAGCCTTCAGCTTGCTGTGACCATAGGGGAATTCGTGCGGACTGAGGTTAAAATCGAGCCGTTCATCGGCAGGGACGCCATCCTTGCGCAGGCCCACCGCCGCCGCACTGCTGGTAAAAACGACCCGCTTCACCCCGGCAGCCCGCGCCGCCCGCAGCACCCGCCGCGTCCCTTCTACGTTGACAGCGTACATACGTCGGAGATCAGCCTGCCAGTAATCGGCCACCGCCGCGACATGGAACACCCAGTCGCAGCCGTCGCAGGCAGCGCGCACAGACTCTTCTTCCAGCACATCGCCAATCGCGGATTCAAACGGCAGACCCGCCAGCGCATCCAGCTTTGAGGTGGTACGGTGCAGCACCCGGACGCTGTGGCCGGCCTCGACCAGTGCCCGCGCCACATGCGAACCGACAAATCCCGTACCCCCGGTAACCAGTGCTGTGACCATGTTTACTCCCATTCCAGCGGCAGCAGCCACAGCATATTACCACGCATTGCCTGCAAATTCTCGTACAGATAGCGCAGCGCGGCGGCGGGGCTGGCTTCCTCGGCCACCTGCGGAACCATTGGCCTGGGCTTGCCATGTACCAGCACCGCCGGGGCATATTCCGGCAGATCAGCCAGTTCGCGCGCCTTGTCGATAGCCGCCCGCAGGTCGCCAAGCTGATCGATCAGCCCGCGTTCGAGCGCCTGCTGGCCGGTCCACACCCGACCACCGCCCACTGCATCCACCGCTTCCGGCGTCATGTTGCGGCTTTCGGCCACGTAATTGACAAACTGGCGGTAGCTGTGCTCGATGCTGGCGCGCATCTGCGCCCGCTGCGCTTCGGTGAACGGCGCCGAGTCGCTGAAAATAGCGGCGTTCGCCCCGCGCGTGAATTCCATCCGGTTGACCCTGAGTTTATCGAACAGGCCGCTGGTGACCGGCTTGCCCAGAATTACGCCAATCGAGCCGGTGATTGTACCTGGCTGCGCCACGATCCAGCGGGCGGGGGTCGCCACGTAATAGCCGCCGGACGCCGCCACGCTGTTCATGTACGCCACCACCGGGCGATCCCGCGCCAGCTCGCGCAGGGCTGCCGTCATTGCATCGGCGGTAATGGCCGCGCCGCCGCCGCTGTCAATCCATAATACAACCGCCGCTGCTGACTTGTTTTTCATCAGGCTGCGCACCTGCCGGACCACGGTCAGATCGCCCAGCCGCGCACCGCCAAGAAAAGGAACGGGCAGATCAACGGGCGGGCTGGCGCTCTCGCCGGGGAGCATCAGGCCAGAGAGGGGCAGCACTGCGACGTACTGGTGCGATACCTTGCGCCACTCGTGCAGCAGCCGTTTCTGCGCATCCGCCCACGTGATCAGATGCTTAACCTGCAAGTGCTGCGCCAGCATTTCCTCGTGCAGCACCGCATCGACATAGCCGTTTTGCAGGGCCGCATCGTCGAGGTGAGGGGCTGTGTCGATCATCGTGCGCACAGCATCCGGGGTTGTGCTCCGCCCGGCGGCTATATCTGCCACCAGCATGTCGTAGCGCGAATCGAGCAGCCATTCCAACTGCGCCCGGCCTTCCGGCGAAATTTCATCGCGCGTCAGGTTATCATACGCGCCTTTGAAGGGCGTGATTGCCACTGAATCAAGCTGCACGCCAATGGATGCCAGAGCACTGCGCAGGAATGTTGGCCGCGCCACCAGGCCGACTGTGTTCAGCGAACCACCGGGCTGCATAATAATCTCATCACAGGCGCTGGCGATATAATACGTCGCATTATCGTAGCCCTGCGCAAAGGCGATCACACGCTTGCCGGACTCGCGCAGCCGCAGGATGCTGGCGCGCAGGGTTTGCAGATCAGCCAGCGGCAGAGCGAACCCGCGCAGGTGCAGAATCACTCCCCGCGGGCGCGGGTCCGCGCCGATCTGCCGGAAATGCCGGTCAAGATCGGTCAGGCTCATGGGTGGGTCGCCAAAGATGCGCCGCCTCAGCCACGAACGCGGTTCGGGCAGGGCCGGCATGACCGGGGGCAGCACCAGCAGGATGTAGTCCATTTGCCGGAAGCGTCCGCGCCACCGATTGCGCAGCCAGTGCAGCGCGTAACGCACAGCACGCAGCGGCCTGATCGCGCGGAACAGGGAACGAACACGCTCTTTCATCAGCGACCTTTACGCATAAACCAGCAGCATCCCCGATTGTACCCCCAAATGACCCCTGTCTGCTCTTGGGGGTGCGCAGATTCTGCGGTAAGGTAGGCCAAACCGAACGGAAAGGATGAGATCATGCGCGCAACAGTGAATCGTGACACGGCGCTGGAACTGCTTAACGAGGAACACCGCGCCGTTCGAGCCTTGATCGACGAGCTGACAGACGAGGAAAAAACCCGCCCCGATACGATTGAATATGGCCTGTATCCCGATCAGGAACTGTCGTTCAAGGACCTGCTGGCGCACCTGATCTGTTACGAAGCCTATGCGCTGGAAGCCATCGACGCCTGGCAACGGGGCGAAAAACACTGGATCAGCGACGCCATGCGCAGCCCGGCCCGCAGCCGCGAGGTGCATTACGAGGGAATCGAATGCCGCCGCCCAATGTCGCTGGAGGCTGTGCTTGAGGAATGGGAAAGGACACAGGGCAATCTCATGACGGCGATTCGCAGCATCGGGGATGAAACATGGCACAGCCCTGCGCCCTACCCGACCAGCGAACCTACAGACCTGGGCGGGATGCTGGAAGCGATTCTGGTGGCTCCGCCGCGCCCGATGTATCGCCATCTGCCGGTACACATCCCGGATTCAGATGCCTACATACGCAAACTGCGGCGGTAATCAGGCTCATTCCCGCAGGAATGCCTTCACCTCACTGGCAAACAGGTCAGGTGCCGTGTAGTGGGCGATGTGCTGCTGACCCGGCAGTACCCTGATCCGGCTGCTGGGCAGAGCAGCGTGCCATAGTTCGATAGTCGCTCTGGCGAACTGGGGGCTGTCTCCGCCCAGAAGCAGCAAAATCGGCACGTTCAGATGCCTGAATCGTTCCGGCTCGAACCGATACGCCTCCTCGGCGCGCTGTTCGCGCGGTACGGTGTGGGCAGCCGCCACCATCGCGGGGAAAACCGGGGATGCCCTGAGCAGGTCGAGTTCATGCGGGGGCATTCTGACGATTTCGCGCAAAAAGGTGGTCACCATACCTTCTCGATCCCCGGCATCGAGTAAGGCCTGAAGGTGGTCGATCATACCTTCGGGATAGAGTGTCATGCCCAGAACCGGCAATGGGGGCGGTTCGTACACAATCAGGCGGCGGATGTGCGCGGTGAGTAAGGCCGCTTCGAGAACGCAGAGACCACCGAAGGAGTGACCTAGCAGATTGACGCCATTGCCAATCGAATCCACCAGGGCGGCAGCGTCCTCGAACTCACGCTCGATTGCGTAGTCCTGGGCGTCACCGCTCTCGCCCCGTCCACGCCGGTCAACAGCATAGACGGTAAACTGCTTCTCCAGTTCCGGCAGAATGGGCCAGCGCCGGCTCCAGCCAAGCGTGCCATGCACCAGAACCAGCGGTGGGCCGGTTCCGCTTCGTTGATAAGCAACTGCGGTTCCATCTTTCGATTGTATTTTTTCCCTGGCAGCCATGCCTTACCGGTACGGGGGCGGACGAGATCGGCATCTCCAGCCAGGAGCAGGGCTGGCGCGTTGTTGGGTCGAAGCACCTCAATCCGCCAGCCCTCGAACGTCAGGGCAGGGTGTTTTCAGTCACCCGCCGGCGCTGGCTCGTAGATGAGCGCCACCACGCCACCGCTGAATGATCGTGTTTCCACCAGATTGAGCGTTGCGGTGGTTCCCTCCTCAAACAGGCGCTGGCCCTTGCCCAACACCACCGGGTAGACCAGCAGGCGGAAGCAATCGACAAGATTATGCTGTATAAGCGTTTGTACCAGCTTGCCGCTGCCGTGGACCGTAATGTCCTTGCCCTCCTGCTGCTTGAGTCTGTTGATTTCCTCTACGATGTTGTTTTTAATCAGCACAGAGTTGTTCCACTCTGCCTTATCCAGCGTTGTGGATACCACGTACTTGCGCACACTGTTGAAGTAAGGCGCGCCTTCATCCTTGCTATTCGGCCAGGCGGCTGCAAACCCTTCATAGGTCACGCGCCCCAGCAGCAGGGCATCGCTGGCGTTCGTCTCTTCACCTTTGAACTGGGCGATCTCGTCGTTCCAGTATTTGAAGGTCCACATTGGCGCTTCCATGACGCCGTCGAGCGACAGAAACTCGGTAACAACCAGTTTTCTCATGTTGGTCTCCAATTGCTGCTTAACTGTCAGCCTGTGTGATGTAACCCGGCAAAAGGGAACAGGCTTATACAAAAGGGCCACCTGCTCTGGCCTGTTTATCCAGCCGATTCGAGCAGCGGTGGCCGAGCCGAAATTTCAGGTGTTGGCAGACAGGCGCGGGTCGCCGGGGGCCACCTCGACCACCGCGCCCCATGGCTGGTACTGCGTGCGGAAGCGTGTGCTGTCGATCTGATTTCCGTTGGCATCGAGAATCACACGCTCGACTTCGACATAAGCGCCCTCCGCCGGCCAGTCGATCCAGCGTTCCTGTCCGATACTCAGATTGGGGTTAGGCTGATACGTCGTCGGTCTGGCCGGAACCACGTTCTGTATCGTCGGCCCGCGCTTGATAACCTGTCGTCCGGGATTGGTGCTGTAGAAACGAAACTGCACCGCGTCTTCACCGGGAAAGATCGATGTTTCGATCAACAGATGATAGGGTGTGTCATTGACAAAACGCAGGTCCAGGCTGCGCTCGTTGCGCGCCGGGTCGCCCTGATAGATGGCGGCATCCATCCCCACCCCTTCGCCGCGCTCGTAGTAACCGACCCGGTAGCCGTGCGCCCAGCGTTCCGTGATCGGATACCCGGCGTAAAATGCCGCCTGAAATGCGGTCGTGCTCACCTGGCAGATACCGCCGCCCACGCCGCGCACCGTGCGCCCGCCAAAGATCACGAAGCCCTCGACAAAACCACTTTCCGGGCTGATGTCGCCCAGCAGGGCGTTGTAGGAAAATTCCTCGCCGGGCGCGATAATCACACCATCAAATCGCCGGGCTGATTCGATAATGTTCTGGATACGACTCTGAGTCGAGCCGGTGTAGTAGGTCGTGGCCTGAGAGATAAGCTCCGTGATGCCAAGTTCGGTGGCCGTGACGTTGTTATGAAAATCCGGCAGCACATAATCAAACGCGACCGGAACCTGCCGCGCTGACGGTTCCGGGCTAAAAATAGCCGCCTCGATCCGCCTGAGCGTTTCATCAACGTTGAGTGTGCGGCCATTCACCGCCGACTCGAACACTTCAAGCTGGCGGGTATTCTCGTTAAAGTGGAAGCGCCCGTTCTGCGGCTCTGCGGCCAATGAGGGCGCAAGGTTGTCCAGAAATTCGCGGAACACCTCGACGTTGATACCCACCTCGTAGCTGACCGTGCCGTCGCCGTTGTAGACCGCCGTTTTGGTCAGCAGCCGCCCGATTTCGTTGGGCATGGCGGTCCACGGCCCCATCGGCTGGCCGTCCGGCCCGTCGGCGATGATCGACACCGGCGCGCTGACCGCTGTCCGCGCCCGCGCCGCAGCCGCTTCGACATCGACCACCAGCGGCAGGTCCTCTTTGATAACCAGCGGAATCTCGCCGCCGGTATCCAGCCGAAGCAGCGCCACGTTCAGTTCATTGAGCGTCGCCTGAATATTCACCGTCTGGCCGATTGTCGCCGGTGCGGTGCTGATGAAGATGCCGTTGATGTCCAGCGCCGCGTTTTGTGCCGGGCGGTTGATCTCGCTGGCGAGGGCGTTCAGTTTTGCCAGCGCAGCGGTCTCATCGTAACGCACTACGGGCGGAATCGCCCGCCCACTGAACCAGATGCTCGCCTGCTCCGCCAGATTAACCGGCAGGCTGCCGCTGTGCCCGGCGGCAAGCGCGGCGTCAGCAGTCGCACCGGCATCCAGCGCGACTCCCAGTTCGCCGGCGCTGAACTGCCAGAAGCGATCTTCGTGACGGAACGTAAACACAGCTTCATCGTCGTAACTGAAGCTGTCCTCCAGCACGGCGATAGCCTGTGCCCGCGTCAGACCGCCCAGATCAATGCCGTTGACGCGCACACCGGGAAAAACGGCCCCGGCATAGGCCATCTGCACCCAGACGACAAACGCCGCCAGCAGACCGACCAGCGCCGCCAGGCCGACGATCAACAGGATGGGCAGACGCAGCACCCAGGGATTAGGACGATCCAGCGAATAGGTGGTCATGATCTCACTGTGACTCAACTACCGGGATAAACCGCACTTCAAACATCTTCGGCCAGTATTTGCCGGTAATCAGAAAGGTGTCGCTTTCGGGCAGGTAAACGATGCCGTTCAGCACATCTGCGCCCACCCGTTCCTCTTCGGTGAGCAAGCCAGCAGCGTCAATCCAGCCTGTCACTGCGCCGCTCGCGCTGTCGATGCGGAAGATATAATCTGTCTGCCACACGTTGGCGTAGATCGAGCCGTTCACGCACTCCAGTTCGTTGAGCAGGTCGATGCGCTGCCCGCTGTAACGCACCGGCTGCGGTGTCGAATCAGAGGTGGCAGGCACTGGCGTCACAATAAGCTCACCCTCTGACGTAATCTGGCTAAGCGGCACGCCATCCAGCGTCACCTGAAGCTGTTCGATCACCTCGAACGTTTCCGGGTCGCGCTGCGCCAGCATATCCGAACCATTGCTCATCCACAGATACTCACCATCGTAGCACAGGCCCCAGCCCTCGCCTGAGTAAGCAAAGGTGTCCAGTTCCAGTGCTTCGCCCTCGGTAAAAGCGGTCAGGTTGAAGCGAAAGGCGACCTGCTCGCGCCACGTAAGCTGAAACAGGTAATCATTGACCAGCGCCAGTCCTTCCGCGAAAAACTGCTCCGGGATCGGCAGATACTGCAACACCTCGCCGGTTTCGGGGTCCACCTGCCGCAGCGACGAGCGCCCATACTGCCCGGTGCTTTCGTAAAGCAGGCCGTCATGCCACAGCAACCCCTGGGTAAATGCGCCGGGGTCGTGCGGGCGTTCATCCAGCACTTCAGGCACAAGCTGCTCGACTGCTGCTGTTTCCTGTGCCGCAACCGGAACCAGCGCCAGCAGCGCGGCAGCGGTCACTGCCAGCCAGACAAGCCTGTTGCGGTAAAAAGTATTCTGTGCCAAAACCGCACCTGATGCCTCATGATTGTAGACCCCCACGACTATAGTCTCATTCTACCGGAAACACCAGAGGATCGGGCAGGTTATGCAGCGCGGCGGCATCAACCCGCTGTCCGTCGATTGTCAGCGTTTCCAGCAGTTTAGGGAGCAGGCTGCGGACACGATGGGCCTGATCTTCCGGCACGCTGATATGAGCCACTACCAGGTTGCTGTGATCCGGCAGCGCCAGCGCCAGCAGCATCGTTACCGTGTTGTCGCGGTTGTTGAGCAGATAATAGGCCGCCTCGTGCTTATCCCACTCGAAGGCGACCGGCTCACTGACCAGCGCCTGCCCCACATAATCAGGATTGGTCACCACCTGATTCAGAATGAACCAGGCCATATTAACATTGTTCGACGGCGGCATAATAAAATTCTTGTCATGGGGGACAAATACGTGAATCAGAAACCCACGCAGAGGCGAGCCAGGCGCGCTGCTGCCCATGTGTTCATTCAGGACAATGCCGGCAGCCGTATTATAAGTTTCCCAGCCTTTGGGCACCATAATGCGCAGACTGACCTCACCTTCATAATGCCGCGTCCAATGGGCATCATCCGCGTTCT
>Ga0079224_100009455_pt1 | contig 13284 bp, 11 predicted proteins | sample Stecom2015_FD_80414 | JGI IMG/M metagenome (GOLD analysis project Ga0079224, IMG submission 80414) | Agricultural soil microbial communities from Utah to study Nitrogen management - Steer compost 2015 | ecosystem: Environmental > Terrestrial > Soil > Agricultural land | place: USA: Utah... | reverse complement strand
CGGCAAGGCGCGCGGCATTGGGCATGCCATACACCGTGGAGCTCTGGCGGTCCTGGGCCAGGCCGAACCCTCCCGCATCGTGAATGGCGCGGAGACCGTCGGCGCCGTCGCGGCCCAGGCCGGTGAGGACCACGCCGATGCCGCGCTTGCCGAAGACACGAGCCACCGACTCGAAAAGCGGATCCGCGGCCGGCCGCACGCCCCAGACCGCCGGCGTTCGGGTGAGCTGGATCGCCGCGCCGTCGCGGCCGATCGCCACCAGCATGTGGTAGTCGCCCGGTGCGACATAGACCGTGTCTTCGATCAGCGGGGCGCCGTCTTCCGCCTCCACCACGGCCAGCGGGCTCAGCGCGGCCAGCCGCTCCGCCAGGCTCCGCGTGAAGCGCGGCGGCATGTGCTGGGCAATGCACACCGCCGCCCGCGCGCCGGGCGAAATCCGGGGCACCAACTCGGCCAGCGCGCGCGGCCCGCCGGTGGACGCGGCAATCGCCACGCAGAACCGGGCGCGATCGGGGAGTGCAAACACCGGCTCCCGTGCGGCGGCCGCACGGCCGGGCCGGGCCAGGACCGGCATGCGGTGAATATCGGCCTCGCGGGCCGCGCGGAGGGCGGCCAGCACCCGCTCGCCGAGCCGGCGGAGGGCATCGCCGCCGCGGTCTTCCTCCTTGGCAACGAGGTCGACGGCGCCGAGCTCGAGCGCCCGGATCGCTGCCGCCGTCCCAGGGCCCGCATAGGCGCTCACCACCACCACGGGCCGCGGTGATTCCGACATGATGTAGCCGATCGCGCCGAGACCGTCGAGCCGCGGCATTTCAAGATCCATGATCACGAGGTCGGGCGCGAGCGAATGGATCTTCTCCAGCGCGTCGAGCCCGTTGCGCGCCACGCCGGCCAGCCGGAACTCGCCCGAGCCCTCGATGGTGTCGGCAAGCATCCGCCGGAAGAAGGCGCTGTCGTCCGCCACGAGGACGGACGGCGGGTCAGAGGGTGACGACGCCATGCATCACCGATGAGACCTCGACCCGTCCGCTGTCTGCTTCGAACCGCACTGTGCGCCCGAACGATCCTCCAACCGCCTCACCCAGCAGGGGGATCCCGGCACTCGCGACGGCGTTCCGCGCGGCCACGAGGTTCCGTTCGCCCATCTGGATCGTTCCCGGTGTTGCCAGCGCCGCGAACATGCTGGCGCCGCCGGCCAGCCACGCCCGCATCCGCCGGGGAGACGCCCCGGCCTCGACCATCGCCTTGACCAGTGCCGGCACGGCCGTCTGCGGAAACCGGGCCACGCTTCCACCACCCCGGGACAGCGCGGGTGACGGCAGGAGCACATGCGCCATGCCCCCGACGCGCGCCACATCATCATGGAGAATGATCGCGATACAGCTCCCCAGGCCGATCGTGACCAGTACGTCCCCGGCACCGCCCACCCGCAGATCGGCCACCCGCACGATGATCTCGTTCACGGCGCCGCCCGGTAGATGCGCTCACGGGTATCCACCATGGTGAGCCGGTCGCGCGCCGGTCCGAGCAGCGTCTCGACCTTCCCGAGTACCAGAAGGCCGCCGGGGCGCAGGGCATCCGCGAAAGCGGCGAAGAGCCGCTCCTGCATCGGCCGATCGAAGTAGATCACCACATTGCGACAGAGGATGATGTCATAGCTGTCGGGCCGGATGCTGTCCCGGCTCAGATTAAATTCGCGCACCGACACGAGGCGGCGGACTTCGGGAACGACCTCGACGCCGGCCGCGGTCTCCCGGGTGTGCCGCCGGACCAGATCGGGAGGCGTCTCCTGAAAGGCCGCGGGGCGGTAGGTAGCGGCCGACGCCCGCACCAGGCTGACGCGGTCGATATCGGTGGCGTCGATCCGAACCCGCGAAAGCCAGCTCGGCCGCCCTTCCGCGGCACACAGCTCCGCCAGGATCATGGCGAGCGTGTACGGCTCCTCACCCGAGGAGCATCCGGCACTCCAGCCGAGCAGGGTCCCTTCCCGCTCGCGCCAGAGTGACGGCAGGAACCGGGTCCGCAGGCTGTTCCAGGTCTCGGCGTTCCGGTAGAACCGGGTGACGTTGATGGTGATCGCATCCTTGAGCCGCTGATACTCCTCCGGCGTCCGCTCAAGGTGCGTGAGGTACTCGTCATAGGTATGCACACCGCAGGCGCGCATGCGGACGGCGATCCGGCGCCTCAGGCACTTCGACTTGTAGATATCGAGTTCGAGCCCGACCGCCCCGGAGAGGCGGCGCGTGAGCGCCTCGAAGGCCGCGTCGTCCGTCATCATGTGGCGGAGTCCAGGAGATCGAGATTGGCGCGCGCCAGCTGGTGCGAGGGATTCAGCTCGGTGGCGCGAGTCCATCCCGCGCGGGCGCGGGCGTGGTCCCTCCGCTTGAAGGCGATGTTCCCCAGCTTGAAGAAGAGGTCGTCCCCGAGATCGGGATCGAGCTTGGCGGCCCGCTCGTAGGCGTCGAAGGCCTCGTCGTAACGTCCCGCGCGATAGAACAGATCCGCCAGGTTCTTGGAGACCTGCGGCAGGGCCGGATCTTCGGCGTACGCCGCGCGCAGGAGCTCGTCCGCAGCGGCCGCGTCCCCCGAATTCTCGAGGAGCACGGCCAGGTTGTTGCGGAGGACCGCGCTGGCCGGGTGCGCCTCCACGCCCTCGCGCGCGGTGGCCACAGCCGCGTCGAGCTTGTGAGCCAGCGCGGCGGCGAGCGCAGAGGCCCAGTACCAGAGCGGCGGGACCGGGTGGTCGGCCCAGAGCTCCCGCGCGCGGGCCAGCCGGGTGGCCGCCACGTCGGCGTCCCCCCGCTTGAGCGCCACGACCCCCCCTCCGGTCATGATGCGCGCGTCGTCCCGGGCCCGGCCGGCGGCTTCACCATACGCGGCCTCCGACTCGTCCAGCCGACCCAGCCGCTCGAGCGCGAATCCCAGGTTGTGCAGCACCGCGGCACGGGGGCCGCCCTTTTCAGCGGCCTGCTGGAGGGCTTCGACGGCTTCGTCCCAGCGGGCCTGCCGGAGGGCAATGAGCCCGAGGTAGAACATTGCGGCACTCTCGGACGGGCGCAGGTCCGCCACCCGCCGGAACTCGCGGAAGGCCTCGTCGAGCATGCCGGTTCGATAGAATGCAACGCCGAGATTACGATGCTCTTCGATCCGGGCATCGTTGACCCGAGGTGTGGCCGCCGCCGCCGAGGAGCCGACCCGCCGGGCAAACCCGGCCGTGATGAGTCCGTACAGCGCCTGGCCCACGGCGAATTCGACGAGCCCCGAGTCCTCGATCAGCTGCTTGACGTCCCGAGTGCCGTCGATGAGCGGAAGGATGGCCGACTGCTCCGCCGACAGGGTCACTCCCGAGTCCTCGACGTACGAGCGGTCCGCGGCAAAGATCAGGTCGAAGGACGGAATCTTCTTTTCGATGAGGCTCCACTCATCCACCCGCCGCGCCCCCTCGAGTAGCAGGCTCTCCGGATTGATGGAGACGAGGAAGTCCTCGTGCTCCGGGCGGACGCCGGCCTCGAAGTTGAACGTGCCGCTCGACCAGGTGAAGAGATAGTAGACTGCCTCTTCGATCTGGAGGCGGATGTGTTTCTCCAGTTCCTCGCGGGTGATGGCGCCCTGGTCCACCAGCAGCGCGCCCAGCTTCGTATCGGGGCGGTTCTGCTGGGTGTCGATGGCCTCACGCAGCGCGTCGGCCGTGATGCGGCCGCTGCGGAGGAGGATGTCGCCGATCCGGTCCCGGCGGTTCACGATGGAGGCGTGGGAAAGGCGGCCTTCCTCGAAATAGATGTAGCCGAAGTTCTGCCGGTCGGCGATCGCAAGACAGCCGGTGCGGCGGCCCAGCGTGAGCAGCTGGATCACGTCCGGGAGACTCGCCTCCTTGAGGCTTCCCTTGATGGCCATCAGCGCCACTCCTCGATGATGCGGGCGCCGATGTCAGGCCATTCCCAGACCATCTTCTCGCGGCTGCGAACTCCGAGCGCCGAGGATGGGGCAACGCCACTGGGCCGGACCGGCACGGCCTTTCGCGGGGCGCGCTGGACCGGGCCCTCCAGGACCTCGCGTGCGAGCGCGGCCGTCGGATGTACCTGCTTCGTCTCCGCCGCGTTGAGCACCCGCTGCACCAGGCCAAGCGACGCGCGCATCGATTCTGCCGGCCGGCCGGCGACGTACGCTGCGAACTCCGGGTCCACCGCTTCGAGCCGCGCGGAAAGCAGCCGTTCGATGGCCCGCTCGCGCAGCTCGCGGTCAGGCTCCGGCAGGTCCACGACCAACCCGCCCTCGAGCCGCGTGCGGAGGCGGTCCTCCACGCCCGCGAGCTCGGCCAGCGGCACCGCGCTGGTGAAGACCATTTGGCGGCCGGTGTCCAGCATCAGGTTGAAGAGGACAAACAGTTCCTCCTGCGTGCGCTCCTTGCCGGCAATCAGGTGCACGTCGTCGAGCAGCAGCGCGCCGGCATGCCGGTATCGCGCGCGCCACAGGCCCACGCCATCGCGGTCGATGGCGGAAATCAGCTCGTCCACGAACTCCGCCGCCCCGATGCAGGCAACGGTGATCCCGCCGGCAGCCAGCGCATTGCCGATGCCGTGCAGAAGATGGGTCTTCCCGTTGCCGCTGGCGCCGGTGATGACGAGCGGGTTGTAGCGGGTGCCTGGTTCCTCGGTCACCGAGCGGGCGGCGCGAACGGCCATCCGGTTGGAAGCGGTCTCGATGAACTCCGCCAGGTTCCAGTGCGGTGACGGCGCTGGCGGCGGCGCCGCGCCCTGGCGGGCCCGTTCCACGAATGCCTCGGCCGCGCCGAGATTGCCCGGGTCCCTGAGGGCGGTGGCGCCGGCGAGGTCGGGCGCCATGGCCTCGAGCTCGTCCTGCAGCTCCCGCAGCCGGCCGACGTCCGCTTCGAAGGCGCGGAGCTCGTCGGCGGGGTCCGCGGTGACATCGGCATCGAGCAGCGCCTGAAGTCGCGCAACCCGGTAGCCTTCGCCCTCCCAGCGCAGGATGGCCTCGGCAATTCGCGCGCGCCACGATTCGACCTGCTGCGTGACCGTGGCGGATACTTCCTGGAGGAAATCGGCGAACTCATCCACACCCCCGGACGCGGGCTCGGCTGCCGCGACCGGCTCGGCGCGCGTGACCACCGGCGCCCTGGCCGGCAGGGTCTTCGCGATCAGCGCCCGTGCCTCCGCCGGCGTGAGCGGCGCATCTCCGGCCGCCTGTCCCGCCACCAGCCGATTGAGGGCGCCGATCAGCTCACGCACATTATCGATCTCGAGCTCGGCCACCGCTTCGACCACCCCGGCCTCGAAGCGCACCGCTCGTTCCTCCGCCCGGCGGCGCAGGATCGCGACGCGGGTCTCGTAGTCGGGCGCAGCGATGTCGATGACGAGCCCGCCGCCGAACCGGCGCACCAGCCGATCGTCCAGCGATTCGATCTCGGAGGGCGGCCGGTCACTGGTGAGGACAATCTGTCGCCCGACCGCCTGCATCGCGTCGACCACGCGGAGCAGCTCCGCCTGCATTTCCCGGCGGCCGGCCAGGAACTGCACGTCATCGATCAGGAGGACGCCGACCTCGAGGAACCGGCGGCGATAGGAATCGCCCTGGCCCGCCGCGATGGCGGCATGAAACGCCTCGACGAACTCGTCCAGCGTGAGGTACTCGACCGCGACCCGCGAGTCGATGGCCCGGGCGGCATGCCCGATCGCATTGAGCAGGTGGGTCTTGCCCAGCCCCGGCCGGGCATAGACGAAGAGCGGGTTGTACACCGCCCCCGGCGACTCGGCGACGGCACGGGCGGCCGTCACCGCCAGCCGGTTGGCGGCGCCTACGACCAGCCCCTCGAGGCGGAACTGCGGGTTGAGCGCGCCGGTCATCCGGATGCCTCCCCGGCCGCGAGCCGGCGCAGCACCGATTCCGAGATCCCCTTGAGGGTTTCGAACACGCCGCTTCCGTGCAGGGCGTCCGCCGGGAAGCTCTGGACCGAGCGGAAGTTGAGTGCTTCGTCGAGCGCCTCGCGTGAGAGCACGAGGTCCCGGGGCAGGTCCTGCTTGTTGTACTGCAGCACGATCGGCAGCTCGCGGACGTCCACGCCCTGCTCCAGGAGGTTCTCCTGCAGGTTCTGGAGGCTTTCCAGGTTGTCGTCGAAACGTCGCGCCTGGCTGTCGGCCACGAAGACCACCCCGTCGGCGCCCTGCAGCACCAGCTTGCGGGTGGCGTTGTAGTAGCTCTGGCCCGGGACGGTGTAGAGCTGGAACTTGGTGGTAAACCCGGAGATCGATCCGAGGTCGATGGGAAGGAAGTCGAAGAAGAGCGTGCGGTCTCCATGGGTGGCGAGGGAGACCATGCGGCCGCGGCGGCTCTCCGGAACCCGCCCGAAGACATACTGCAGGTTCGTCGTCTTGCCGGAACGGCCGGGGCCGTAATAGACGATCTTGCAGGTGATCTCGCGGGCCGTGAAGTTGACGAGCGACATGTCAGCGTCCGAACAGCGCGTGAAGGCTCGCGTTGAGCTCGCGCTCGAAGTTTTCTGCCAGGACCGGGCCCGTCGGCGCGTCGGCCGGGGCCGCGGCGGCAAGGTCCGCCGCCAGCCGGTCGAAGAAGAGCTGCACCAGTCCCATCGTCGTCTCCCCGCCGAACACCACGAGACCGATCCAGCGCCCGCGCGGTGTATCGAACGCCGAGAGAAAGACGCCCTGCCTTCCGCCCTGGTGCACTAGCGCCCCGAAGAGGGGCGCGCCCATGACGCGTGCCACCTCGGTGGTGGAGGCCACGATGCCGGCCCCGAGCGCCGCGGCCGCCATGACATCGAGCGAGCGGGTGAAGCCGTGCTGCGCCACCACCTGCCCCGCGGAGGTCATGAGCAGGACGAGCCGCGCCGAGGATTCGGCAAGGAATTCCTCCAGGGGGGCGGCCACCCACGGCTCGAGCGTGCGCATCAGCCCATCTCTCCGGCGGCGGCGATCATCTCGAGCCGGGCCAGGCCGACGTTGGCATCGGCCCGCATCACGGCCACCACCAGGAGGTCGTCCGCGGCCGGTACGGCCAGGAGTGAGCCGCGCTCGGCCCGGAGATGCACCACCCTCGGCGCCGAAAGTCCGGCGCTTTCGGTGGTCCGGCCAAGCCGACCTGCAAGGCTCGCTGCCAGCGCCGCCACCGCCCGACCGTCCACCCCTTCCATCAGCGAGTCCGCGACGACCAGCCCATCCGAAGCGGACACGAGCATGGCGCCCTGGACGCCCCGCACGGCGCTCACGCGCTCCAGCGCCTCGCGGTAGCGCCCGCTCACGCGAGGCGCTCCAGCCAGCGGCGCGCTGCCTGCCCCGCGCGGTCGGCGAGCAGCGCCAGCCGGCCGGCCGGCACGCTCGCATCCCGCACCGTGAGCAGGACGGCGGAGTCCGATGGCGGAACGAGATGGAGATTCCCGTCGGCGCATTCCGCCGCGACACTCTGCCACGGACCGAGTGAAAGCAGGCGGGCCGCACGGGACGCTTCGCGCGAGACACCCGCGAGGTGCGCCGCCACGGCGTCGGACACGTCGGCGCCTTCGCGGTTGCGGATTCCACCGCCCAGCCTCAGGCCATTGGGATCGAGCAGGAGGAGCCCGTCGCGCGCGCCTTCAAAACCGGCAAAGAGCTCGGCATCGGAAGCGGGAGCCGGCTCGGGAAGCGCGGCTTCCGTTTGGGGCGGAGCGGAGTCGAGGACCGGCTCGGCAACCGTGTCCGTGCCGATCTCTCGGGCGGCGTCATTTTCCGCGATCACGGTGGGCGATTCCGCTGTCGCGGCTTCCCGGGCGGACTCCTCGACGGCGCGACGGACCCGCGCTGCCGCCAGCTCGAGGCCCGGATCCGGGTTCGTCTCGCTCGCCATCTCCAGGTGGCGGAGTGCGCGGGGAAGATCCCCGGCGCGGAAATACAGGAAGCCGAGGCCCTTGTGGGCGCCGAGATGGGTCGTGTCGAGCTGAAGGGCCTCCATCCAGGCGTCGAATGCCGCTTCGCCATCGCCGAGGTCGCTGTAGATCCGGGCGCAGAGGTCGTGTGCGTCCGCGAGCTTGCGGTGGCGCGCGACACCCGCCGTGGCAACCTTCAGCGCGGCGTCCAGCTGGCCCCGGCGGCGCAGCAATTCGGCCAGATCCAGAAAGACGAGGCTCTGCGGATCATTCGCGAGCGCGGCAGACATCGACCGGATATCGTCAGTCATGGACCGCCCTCGTGGCACGGCCGAGCAGCTCGGCTGCGTTGCGCATCCGGCTCACCCACCCTCCCAGTGCATCCTCTTCTGCCGAACGCGATTCAAGCCGGCTCCATGCATCCCATGCCTCCACCGCGTCGGTGAACCGCCCTTGCGCCGCGTGTGCCGTCCCGAGCAGGCGCCGGGCCGGGCCATGCAGCGGATCGGCCCGGATGACGAATTCCAGCGCCGCTGCCGCTTCGGCCGCGCGCCCATCGGCCAGCAGGGCGCGCCCCAGCATGTGGCGCGCCGGCAGGCCTTTCTCTCCACCGATGCCCACCGCCTCCTCCGCGGCAGCGACTGCTGCCGCCGTCTCGCCGGCAATCAGATACGCTTCGGCCCGCGCGATCAGCTCGTAGATCTCCCCGCCCACCGCCGGCGGCGGCGCCGCCCGCGGATCATCCAGCGCGACGATCCCGGCGGTGGCCAGCCCGAACAGGGTTCGGGCCACGTCGAATTCCGAGCGCAGCACCGATTCGGCGAGCTTCCGCACGTCCCGGACCCCGTCCACCGCTGCCAGCAACTCCCATTCTCCGGGCAGGAGGTCCATCGGGCCCGAATCGCCGTCCGGCGCCAGCAGTCTCGGCACGACACCGAGATGCGGGACCTTCGACTCGATCCGGCTCCATTCGTCGATGCGGCGCGCGGCCTCCATGAGCAAAGCGCCGGTGGGAATGCGAACGGTGGCCTGGGTGGGAACGTCGTCGAGCGGGGCTTCGCTGAACGAGAAGTAACCTTCGGACCATCCCATCACCTCAAAGATGACCTCTTCGACCTGTGCGCGCACCTGCCGGTCGAGCTCGCGCCGCGTGATGGCGCCGAGATCGACCAGGATGTCGCCCAGGCGGCGCCGGTCACCCGAGGACTGCATGTCACGCGCACGGGCCAGGTCGCTCTCCGCGAGCTTGCCGGCGCGGAGAAGGAGGCCACCCAGCTGATGGGGATTGCTCTGGATCTCCGCGGCGATGACCATCCCCTGGTCGAAGTAGACCGTCCCCGCGTTCTGCCTGAGCTCGGAGTTGACCCGCAGCACGCCGGTCTTCCGGGCCAGGTCGAGCAGCTGGAAGACGTCGTGAATGCTGAGCTCGCGGAGCGGCCCCTCGATCGGCATGGCGTCAGCCCTCCGATCCGCTCAGGATGTGGCTCAGGTCCCGGGCCGATCGGGCGCGCATCCGCGCCTGCGACGCGAGTCCGCCACCCGGCGCAAGCTGCACCACCTGGTCCCAGGCGGCGACGGCCTCCTGGAATCGCCGTTCCCGCGCGAGCGCCACTCCGAGATGAAAGAGCGCGCCCGCGTGCGCCGGGTCGAAGCGGAGCACCCGCTCGAATGCCTCCAGGGCCTGGGCCGTCCGGCCCTCTTCCAGCAGCGCGTGGCCCAGCAGCGTGAGGGCATCGAAGTCGTACGGGTCGGCCGTGAGGACGGGAATCAGCATGCTGACGGCGAGGCCCGGTGATTCCGTGCGGCGCACCAGGTCGGCGAGCGCGAGCGACGCCTCGCGGAAGGTCGGAAGGAGATCGAGCGCACTCTGATACGCGGCGCGTGCCGCCCGCCAGTTCTCCCGCGCCTCCTCCAGCCGCGCCAGCTCGAACCATACCTGCACCAGTCCGGCATCCACGCGGAGCGCGAGCTGGCAGGCGGCAATGGCGGCCTCCGGATCGCCCAGGCGGGCGGAGATGATGGCCTGCAGCTGGTAGAGATCGGGACGGCCCGGGGCCACCTCGAGCGCCTCGCGCACCGACTGCAGCGCCGGCGCAATGTCGCCGGCGGCGAGCCGCGCCTGCGCGCGGGCCATCAATGCCTCGGCGTTCCGCGGGAGCAGCCGGACGAGCTCGTCCGCGAGCTCGACGGCCTGGCCGCCCTGCCCGATCGCCGTCAGCGCGCGGACCTCTCCGAGCAGCGCCGCCGGATCATCGGCGCGGATCGCGCGCGCCTCCCGATAGCGCTCCAGCGCCTCTCCATGCAACCCGCGCCGGGCAAAGATGTCGCCGCCCAGGACGGCGATGGCCGCCGGATCAACCCCGCGGGCGCCGGCCCGCGCGAGCTCGGCCGTTGCATGTTCGAGCAGCCCCTTGGCCACGTAGTCACGCGCCAGCGCGAGCGGGTCTTCCGCCGGCGCCGCCGCGGGCAGCGGGGCCGGCGCGGGCGTAAGCTCGGTGAAGAGCTCGTCGAGCACGTTGGCGTCGAAGGTGAACTCTGCGCCGACCTCGGCGCCGGGAAGGTCCGCCGTGATCGGCGGAGCGATGGTGATGGCGGGATCCTCGTACTGCAGGTCGAGCGCGAGCGCATACTTCTGCGGCACGTAGAACGGCTCCAGCTCGAGCGCGCGCTTGGTCTCCCGCAGCGCGCCGTCGAAGTCGCCCAGCTGGCTCAGGGTGAAGCTGAGGTTGTAGCGGGCTGCCGCGAGGGAGCCGTCCGCTTCGACCGCGCGCTGGAACGCGGTGCGCGCCTCCGCAAAGCGCTTGAGTTCCATCAGGACGAGCCCGACGCCGTTCCACGCCACCGCACTCCCCGCATCCGCCGTCAGCACCGCGCGGTATCCCTCCAATGCCGGCTGCAGTTCCCGCCGCTGGAAATGGAGCAGTGCCAGGTTGAGCCGCACCGTGGCCGGCACATGCGCGCCGCGCGCCGCCTGGCGGAAGGCATCCAGCGCCGCCGGGGAGAGCGGATCGTGCGCCCGCAGCACGCCGAGGTTGTTCCACGCCAGCACGTAGGCCGGATCGAGGTCCACGGCGCGCTGGTAGGAATCCGCCGCGGCGGCGCGGTTGCCGGCCTGATGCAGGCAGACGCCCCGCTCGTTCCAGAGTTTCGGTGAGTCGGGGAACTCGGCCACGAGTCCCTCATACAGGTCGAGCGCCGAGCTCAGGTCCCGCCGGAGCAGCTCGATCTCGGCCATCGCCTGGAGCACGAGGCGCCGCTCCTCGCCGGCATCGAGCGCCAGGCGATACTCGCGCAGGGCTTCGACCAGGTACCCCTTCTGCCGGAAGGCAAGTCCGAGATTGAAATGGGCCAGCGCGGAATCGCCGACCGGCTCCGGGCGCGGCGGCCCGGCGTCGGCCGGTGACTCTCCCGACCCGGGGCGGGACAGCGTCAGGTTGGTCTGGGCGCGGGAGAAGGCCGGATTGAGGGCAATCGCGCGCTTCGCGGCGGCGCGCGCCTCTTCGTGCCGCCCCATGTCGCCATACACGAACGCCATGAGGTAGTGCGCGTCCGCATACTCCGGGTTCCGCGCCGTGGCGGCGAGGAGCGCGGCCAGCGCCTGGTCGTTCAGGCCGCGATTATAGAGCGTCTCGCCGTGGTAGAAGAGGGCCACCGCGCTCTCCGGGTCGGCCCGGCAGGCGCGGGCAAACCATTCCGAGGATTCCTCCACCTGGCCCTGAGCCCGGCGCGCCAGGCCCAGCTGCAGCATGGCGGCCACGTCCCCCGGGCGGCGGGCGAGAAGCGCCTCGAACTCGGCGACGGCTTCCGCGTGCTGGCTGAGCGAGGCATAGGTGCGCCCCAGCTCCCAGCGGGCGTCGTGGTCATCGGGGGTGCGGCGGAGGCGTTCCTGCAGCTCGGCGACGCGGAGGTCATAGTGGCCGCTGTCGCGATAGGCGATCTCGAGGTTGGTCTGCGCAATCTGCATCCGGGGGTCCAGCTCGAGCGCGCGGGCAAACGCCGCGACCGCCTCGGGCACGAGCCCCTTCTGGTAGTACAGGACGCCCAGGTTGTTGTGCGCCCCGGCGTCCGCCGGATCGATGCGGTGCGCAAACGACCGGAGCGCCGCAAGATCGCGTTCGGAGAGGACGGGTGCGGCCATTCCCTACGGCAGTCGAATCGCGTCGAAGATTGCCCGGAGCGACGGCATGTCCGGCAGCAGTAGAAAGTGACCCTCGAGCCGCGTCTCCTCGCCGCCGACCTTGAAGGAAGTCTCGACGCAGAAGACGTAATCGCGCTCGTGGCCGAAGTTGAGATAGGTCGACGTCAGGATCGCCGCACTGAGGTCGATCTCGAGGCTCGGCACCGACGGCACCAGCATCATCCCCATGAAATCGCTCAGCGCATTCATGTAGGCGCTGACCAGGATGTTGCCGACTTCCTTGAGGCCCGACTGCTCCATCGCCTCATAGGAAACGGTCCCGCCATCCGGCCGCCGGAAGAGGATGTCACAGAGCCGGCGGGCGGAATCGTCCGGAAAGAGCACCAGCGTTCGGCCGGTGAGGTCGCCCATCATCTGCATGAGCACCGCGGCGACGACACCGTCGGGCGGCCCGAGAAGGTTGGCCACCTCCTCCAGCGGCCGCACGTTCACCTCCGGGACGCTGATCATGATCGTCCGGTTGGTCATCTGCGACAGCGCGGTCGCCGCGTGGCCGGCGCCGATGTTGGCGACTTCCTTGAGCGCGTCGAGCTGCAGTTCCTTCAAGGCCCGGACGTCTTCCATTAGGTCCCCTGGACGAGGGCGGCCGCGTCGAGAATGAGCGCCGGCGCGCCGTCAGCGAGAATGGTGGCCCCACCCACGTACGAAGGCATGCCGCGCGGCCCCTCGAACGGTTCGATCACGATGTCCTGCTGGCCCAGCAGCCGGTCCACCACCAGTGCCGCCCGGCGGTCGCCCACTTCGAGGATCACCGACGGCCGCCGGGACGGCAGCTCCCCCTCGAGGGCCACGAGCTGGCGGAGGTGCACCGTCGGGATCGCCTTGTCCCGCACCACCAGCGACTCACGGGTGCGGACCGACGTCACCGCGCGCCGGTCGAACTCGACGGTCTCCGCGATGTACGCCAGCGGCACGGCGTAGCGCTCCTCGCCCACACCGGTCAGCAACGCGCGCACGATGGCCAGCGTGAGCGGCACCCGAACGGTGAAGATCGTGCCCTTCCCTTCCTCCGACGTCACGGCGAGCGTCCCGCCCAGCGCGCGGACTCGCGTAGCCGCCACATCCACCCCGACCCCGCGGCCCGACACGCCGCTCACCCGGGCCGCCGTGCTGAAGCCGGGACGGGCCAGCACCCGGAGCAGGAGGTCGTCGGTCAGGCGGTCGACATCGGGAGCCACGAGCCCGTCGCGGATGCCGCGCGCCAGGATCGCCT
>Ga0079224_100009454_pt1 | contig 13284 bp, 11 predicted proteins | sample Stecom2015_FD_80414 | JGI IMG/M metagenome (GOLD analysis project Ga0079224, IMG submission 80414) | Agricultural soil microbial communities from Utah to study Nitrogen management - Steer compost 2015 | ecosystem: Environmental > Terrestrial > Soil > Agricultural land | place: USA: Utah... | reverse complement strand
TTTTGTAATTTTTTATAAATATTTGTAAAATAATGAAACCTTTTAGCAAAGTTTGCCGTCTTAATGATTAGGGTAAAATTTGGATTTTTTTCCATCACTTTTCACTATCATTCATTGAAAGTAGAAATTAGAGATATTTTACCTAACCAATTAGAAACTATAGGGGGAAGTTCGGTGAAGAAAAAGAAAGTTATCATTTGGGTCTTGTCGATTGTGGGAGTACTCGCAATTGCCATTGGTTCAGTTTCCTTTTTCATAAAAGGGAAAAGCCTTGCATCTGTAGGTGAACAAGTCGATGAAATGAACGTAGCAGTACAGAAAGCTAAAGAAGAGGAATTGATAGAAACCATTCTAGTTACAGGCCAGATTGTTCCAGAAGGCGAGCAGAAGGTATACTTAAATCCAGAACATGGAGCGATTAAGGAATATAAAGTGGAAGAAAACCAAACGGTTAAGGCTGGCGAACCACTATTTGTCTATGACACTTCTAAGCTAGACACTGAGTTAGCAAGGGCAACTAGAGAAAGAGACTTAATTCAGGTCAGAGCTAAAACAGAACAAAGTCAAATCGCATCACTTGGTAAACGGATAGATGAAGCAAAAAAGAAGATAAAAGCACAAAAAAACAAGCCTAAACCAGAGACCACTGAAACGAAGGAAGATCCGGACCAAGAACAAGTAGAAAAAGAACAAGTCGAAGAAGTACCTATTGAAGATGTGAACCAACTTACAAGTGAAAAAGTGCAAATGGAACTACAATATGAAAATACGAAATCTGAAATTACAGCTGCAAACGAGAGAATTACTGAAATCACGAACCAGAAAAAAGAAATGACAGTTGTAAGTAAGATTGATGGCACGATTGTGAAGGTAAATAAGAACCTTGCAACAACAGAAGCGGGTGCAACAGAACCTGTTATACATATTATTTCCAACAAACCATATAAAGTCATTGGCACAATGAGTGAGTTTGATGCCGTAAAGATTCAACAAGGACAAGAGGTAATTGTCCGTCCGAAGGTATATAAGGACCGCGAGTGGAAAGGTATAATCGAATCTGTTTCTCAATTCCCAGATGGGAGCGACGCTGGTGGAGAAGGCGGCGAATTTTATGGCATGGGTGGCGGAAATGTCACCATGTATCCATTCAAGGTTGGGATTACAGATGATACATCAGAATTACGTCATGGTTTTCACGTTTCATTAGAAATCCGAATTCCTGGAACTGAAATTCTACCAATCGTACCACATACCGCTATTTTAGATGAAGGTGGAGTATCAGTTGTGTATGTTCTAGTGGACGGATTCCTACAAAGACGTGAAGTTCAAACAGGTTCGATGAATGATGAGTTTATCCAAATTACAGAAGGTATTACAAAGGATGAACAAATTGTAATCGCTCCATATGAAGGCATGTATGATGGAATGGAAGTGACCTCCTTTGATGAAGTTGAGTAAGATTACAAAGGTATACGGGAACGGTGCCCTAGAGGTACCTGTTTTACATGGCATTGATTTAACGATTGAAGATGGAGAATTTATTGCAATCATGGGACCGTCTGGTTCAGGAAAATCAACGTTAATGAATATTATTGGTTTCTTAGATACAGCTACTTCTGGGACGTTTGAATTAAATAATGAGGAAATCGGTTTAGTAAAGGATAAAAAACTAGCCAAATTACGAAATGAACATATCGGATTCGTCTTTCAGCAATTTTTTCTATTACCTCGGCATAATGCATTGAAAAATGTCGAGTCGCCTTTAATCTATGCTGGTATACCAAAACGGGAACGAATCCAACGGGCAAAGGAAATGTTGGACAAGGTGGGGCTTGGAGACCGCATGAAGCATTTGCCGAACCAACTCTCAGGTGGACAAAAGCAAAGGGTTGCAATCGCAAGAGCACTGGTGAACAACCCCTCCATTGTATTAGCAGATGAACCTACTGGTGCTCTTGACTCGAAAACGAGTGAACAAATCATGGAGCTAATGGTCCAATTAAATAACGAGGGAAGAACCGTCATTATTGTTACACATGAGGAAGAAATTGCTGCATATGCAAATAGGGTTATCACATTAAAGGATGGATTGATAACGGATGATCAGAGGAGAAATCTATGAGTCTATTAGAAAGTTTTAAAGTAGCATTATCCTCGATATGGAGTCATAAAATACGTTCCATTTTAACAATGCTTGGGATAATCATTGGTGTCGCTGCTGTAATTATTATTGTCGCCATCGGCCAAGGTGCTAAATCAAAGATGACTGAGGAGCTTTTTAGTCTTGAAAAAAATGCGGTCGATCTTTGGTATCAGCCGATTCCTAAAGAGGGGGAGGAAGAATCAGAGATGTTCTGGATGGAACCTGAACTAACCTCTGAAGACGTTGATACCCTTTCACAAGTACCAGGTGTAAAGGCGGTTATTGCGACAAACCAAGGATGGGGCCCTATGACTTACAATGATAAGCAGGGAGATATGGAGATCACTGGAGTTGGACCTGAATTCTTTTCTGCCCGAGATATTCACATTGTCGAAGGACGCCCTATTAATGCACGAGACAATGATGGAAGAAATCGTGTCGTGATGATCGATACGGTTGCAAGAGATAAATTCTTTCAAGGGAAAGATGATATCATCGGTGAAATCGTCGAGCTGAATGGGAATCCATATAAGCTTATTGGTGTCTATGAATCTCCTATTCCTGAACAATATCGTTATAATGAATCAGGAGAAATGCTAATGCCTCGAGGAGTAATTTCGATGATGTTTGGAAATTTAGAAATTGAACGATTGGCTATTGTTGCAGATGATCCAGAACGAATCTCAGAAATCGGTCGTTCTGCCGCAGATACCCTAACACGAGCAAAAAAACTCGAAGACGGAATATATACCGTTAATGACTTTTCTGAATATGAGCAGGAATTGGATACAGTTATTAACATTATGACCTTGGTCATCGGAAGCATCGCAGGTATTTCCTTATTAGTAGGTGGTATTGGGGTAATGAATATCATGCTCGTTTCTGTAACTGAACGAACGAGAGAAATTGGCCTTCGAAAAGCACTAGGGGCAACAAGAGGTCGCATTCTATTGCAATTTCTCATTGAATCCATGACATTAACTTCATTAGGCGGTATGATCGGGATCGGTCTAGCTACCTTAGGAACGATCATCGTATCTAATTTTGCACCAATTTCAGCAACTGTAAGTCCACTTATTGTAATCATAGGTGTTGGTTTCTCAGCGTTTATTGGTATTATATTTGGAATCCTACCAGCAAACAAAGCATCGAAACTTAGTCCAATTGATGCTTTGCGGTATGAATAGGATTTTAGAAGAATGGCTGGATATTTTCCAGCCTTTTTCTATTTTCTTAAAGGATGATCGAAATGAATGTCGAAATTTAATAGAGGAGAGCATCATTCAATAGGAATATCTCCCGCACAACGTGAATCTTAAGACCTTGTCATATGGTCGTGGAATTCATAGTTTTTGTTCCTAAAGACAGACCTATATGTTCAGTTGATTTTCTTTTGTACATATAAAAATAGAAGTTCAATGCGTATAAAATGCCGAAGAAATAGACTTTAATAGAGGTGGTAGTGCAATGAAACATGAAAAATATGAAATTATTCATAACAATGAAAAAGCTGAATTCTATACATACATCATTGATAATTCACCTAGTATTGACCCTGACCGTAAAAGACCAATGATTGTTATATGTCCTGGCGGTGGCTATGTACATACATCAGACCGTGAGGCAGAACCTGTCGCCATTCAATTGCTTAGTAGAGGTTTTCATGCAAGTGTTTTACGGTATAGTGTTGAACCTGCTGTTTTTCCTCATTCACTTTGTCAACTTGCGCGCGCAATTGGATTGATAAGGGAGAACGCTGAAAATTGGAATGTGGATCCCAATAAGATCATTGTGATGGGTTTTTCAGCTGGAGGACATTTAGCAGCCAGCTTAGGTGTGTTTTGGGATAAGGAGTTTATAAAGGAACAACTACCCTATTCAAAAGAGCAAATCCAACCTAATGGATTAATTTTAAGTTATCCTGTTATTTCATCTGGACCGCATGCTCACGATGGTAGCTTCCGCGCTTTATTAGGTAATCAGTCTGAGGATGAAACCCTTAGACAATTTGTATCACTGGAACATCAAGTTTGAAATGAAACACCCCCCACTTTTTTATGGCACACAGCATCTGATATGGCCGTACCTGTTGAAAACAGCATGCTTTTTGCGCAAAGCTTATTAAAACATAAAATCCCGCTTGAGCTGCATATTTTTCCAGAAGGAGTGCATGGCTTATCACTTGGAACAAGAGAATCTCAATTTAAGGGAAGAGATGATCATATTCAGCCAGCAGTAGAAAATTGGATTGATATGGCAAGTAGATGGGTAAATGGATTATAAGGAGTGTAAAAACTGAGTGGGATTTTCCAGTCAGTTTTTATTCGTGTTCCAATGATATCAGCTGAAAATGAAACCTAATCCCGATTTAATTCGTATTACATATTAGTTCATACAACAAATGATTCTTTAATTTGGTATCATACTTATATAATTTGTTATCTATTTCATATAGTTACAATGGAGTAGATTTTGCAGGAGGCGTTATGAATGGGAATTATTAAAGCAGCAGTAGGTGCAGTAAAAGGGAATTTAGCAGACCAATGGCTTGAGGTCATTGAACCACAAGCGATGAGTGATACAACCGTTATGTCAGTTGGAGTGAAAGTTCGGGCAAAAGATCGTCGAAATCAAAATTTTAAGGGAACCGATTCGACGATTTCAAATGGTTCGATCATTCATGTACATCCAAATCAATTTATGATTTTAGTTGATGGCGGAAAAATAGTAGATTATACAGCTGAAGAAGGCTATTACCAAGTTGTCAACTCTTCACAACCATCCTTATTTAATGGGCAGTTTGAAGAAGCATTATATGAAACGTTTAATCGATTTAAGTTTGGCGGTGTTCCATCCACCTCACAAAAAGTGTATTTTATCAATCTCCAAGAAATTAAAGGGATTAAGTTTGGCACTCGTAATCCAATTAATTATTTTGATAATTTTTATAATGCGGAACTATTTTTACGTGCGCATGGAACATATTCCATTAAAATCGTAGACCCTATCAAATTTTACATGGAAGCTATTCCTCGTAATAAATCGAATGTAGATATTAATGACATTAATCTTCAATATTTATCTGAATATATGAATGCCTTGCAAACGGCTATTAATAAAATGTCGGCAGATGGAATTCGTATCTCACATGTTACGTCAAGAGGAATGGAACTTGCAAAATATATGGCTGACGTTCTCGATGAAGATTGGACACGTATGAGAGGTATGCAGATCGAATCGGTCGGGATTAACAGTATTACGTATGATCCAGAATCACAAAAACTCATCAACATGAGAAACCAGGGTGCCATGTTACAAGATCCATCTGTACGTGAAGGGTATGTACAAGGTGCCATTGCTAGGGGCTTAGAAGCTGCTGGATCGAATGAAGCGGGTTCGATGCAAGGCTTTCTAGGTATGGGTATGGGCATGCAAGGAACGAGTGGATTTATGGGTGCGGCATCCGAAACAAATCGTAAGCAAATGCAGCAACAAGCCCAAACACAACAAAATCAGCAGCCTGCTAACTCAAATCAATGGAAATGCTCGTGTGGCCACACAAACTCTGGAAACTTCTGTTCAGAGTGTGGCTCACCAAAACAGGTAGCAAAAGAAACTTGGAAATGTCAATGTGGTCAGGAAAACAGTGGAAAGTTCTGTTCAAATTGTGGAAATAAAAAGCCTGAAGAATTAACATGTAAAAATTGTGGGTTTAAACCATCTAATCAACAGGCAAAATTCTGCCCAGAATGTGGAACACGTTTTGAACATTAATCAACCATGTACGAAAGAATAAGAGGTGATAATGGTTGGGGGTAATAGTTTATAAATGTATAAATTGCGGGGGACCGCTTGCATTCAAAGCGGACACACAAAACTGGACCTGTGATTATTGTTTAAGTGAATTTTCTGAAGAAGATGTAAAGAAATTTATTGACCGTGAAAGGGCAGAGGAAGAAGCTGAAACGAGTGAACAATCACTCCATCATGCAAAAGAGCTAGATCAAGAATTTAATGAAAAGGCAACAGGCTATACATGTAGCAGCTGTGGAGCTGAAATCGTCACCGATGATACCACAGCCGCAACCTTTTGTTATTATTGTCATAATCCAACGATCATCCCGAGACAGTTAGAGGGAGAATACCGTCCTGAGATGGTCATCCCCTTTAAAATTGATCGCAAAAAGGCAGAAGAGACATTTGTTAAATGGTGTAAGAGCAAGCCATTACTTCCTAAATTCTTCACATCAAATTCACAGCTTGAAAAACTATCTGGAATCTATGTTCCATTTTGGTTATTCGATAGTAACACAACTGGAAAGATTGAAGGTGAAGCGAGAAGGGTTCGCAGCTATACAATTGGGGATACACGATATACCGAAACAAAATATTATAAGGTAATGCGTGAAGGGAAAGCCATCTTTCGTGATGTACCTGCTGATGGTTCTAAAAAGATGGATGATAAACTAATGTCCATCCTTGAACCTTATGATTATCGTGATCTAACCGATTTTTCGATGTCCTATTTATCAGGTTTTTTTGCAGAAAAATACGATATGAACCAAAACGATGTATATGGTCGAATTTCGAACATCCTACGTAATAATGTTGGTACCTTACTTGAAGGTACCATTCATGGGTACAATTGGGTTTCCGTTCAAGATACTAACGTAAAATTATCGAATGTAAAAGCAAAATACGTTTTATTACCTGTATGGATGTTCACGTACCAATTTAAAGGCAAGACCTATATCTTTGCCATGAACGGGCAAACTGGAAAAATTGCAGGGGACCTACCAATAAGTTTTGGCAGGGCAAGTAAGTGGTTTGGTATGATTTCTGCAAGTGTCTTTGCGATTCTTTCATTAGGAGGGCTATTTATATGGTAAAGAAAAAGATTCTCTTTCTATCATTTATCCTCCTTTTGTTCGGTTTTGCGACAGCTGTGATTGCGAATACAGAATTTGTTTTTGACCAGGCGAATTTATTTTCAGATGTAGAAAAGGTAGAATTACAAGATGAGGCAAATAGATTAAGTGAACAATTTCAAATGGATATACGTATTGTCACAACGAATGATAGTGAAGGAAAATCGGCAAGGCAATATGCTAGCGATTTTTATGATCAGAACGGATTCGGTTATGGTGAAACAGAAGACGGGATATTGTATTTAATCGACATGGATAATCGTGAAGTCTATATCTTTACGAGAGACCGAATCGTTGATTACTTTCCAGACACAACCGTAGAAGAGGTTCTAGACCATGTATACCCGTATTTGACAGAAGAGGCATTTGGTGAAAGTGCAAAGGCATTCTTAGTTGATCTTGAACAAGTGATGTCATCAGGAATTCCTGAAGGCTCAACTTCATCAGGAAACTATGCGCAGTCAGATGGATCTTATTCCACAAGTCCTTCGCAAGGAGAAATTGTTAAAGAACTATTACTATATCTTGGAATAGCCATTGTAATTGGGGGCATTTCTGTTGGTGTCATGGCCATGAACAACAGAGGGCGCTCGTCCACAACCGCTCATACGTATTTAGATTCAAACTCATTTAAAGTAACGAAAAAAATGGATCGACATTACAACACACGTGTCACTCGACAGAAAATCCAAAGAAATTCAAGTGGCGGTGGTGGAGGCTCTTCTTTTTCTGGCGGAGGAGGCGGAAGATCTGGCGGTGGAGGAAGAGGATTTTAACTCCTTTAAATTTATTACTTGTCCAAACAATGTTTGTTAACTTGTTTGGACATTTTTTCATTTTCTATTTTAAGAACATCTTAATCTTTTTAAGGCCATTTTTTACGTTCGGATATCGAAATGGTATATCAAATAAGGTGGTTTGTTTAAGGACACTTTTTTTATGGGAAAAGGTGTCAAAGCTACCTTTACCATGATAAGCCCCAAATCCGCTTGTTCCAACACCACCAAATGGTAAATACGGTGAGACAAAGTGATAGACTGTATCATTCACACAGCCACCGCCAAAGGAAATACTGTTCAACATGTTTTGTTGAACGGATTTGTTTTCGGAAAAAATATAGCATGCTAGTGGTTTGGGATGCTTATGGATTTCTTCCACTACATCTGATAGTTCTTCATATTCAAGTACAGGAAGGATAGGTCCGAAAATTTCATCTTGCATGACGGGATCATCCCATGTAATGTTCGTTAAGACTGTCGGCTCAATCGCTAAACCCTCTTTCTGCGTCCTACCACCTATATAAAGATCACCGTTATCTAAAAAGGAACTCAACCGATTGAAATGTCTTTCATTGACGATATGGGTGAAATTTGGATTGTCCAACGGCTCTTTCCCATATAGATCGGTAATTGTTTCTTTAAATTGCTTTAGGAATTTGTCTTTTATGTTCTTATGTACATAAAGGTAATCAGGTGCGATGCACGTTTGACCAGCGTTCGTGAATTTCCCCCATGCAATACGCTTTGCTGCTAACTTACTATTTGCATCTTCGTGTACAATACAAGGACTTTTACCACCTAATTCTAACGTTAGCGGGGTTAAATGTTTCGTAGCAGCCTCCATAACAATTTTTCCAACTTGCACACTCCCCGTAAAAAAGATGTAATCAAATTTCTCCTTTAGAAGGGCCTCGCTAGTCTTAACACCTCCTTGAATAACCGCGATATACTTCTTGGGGAAAAGTTCAGTTATGATTTTTCCTAAAATCTCGGAAGTATTGGGTGTCAACTCTGATGGCTTAATGACTGCACAATTTCCTGCAGCTATGGCTCCAATTAAAGGGGCTATCGCAAGTTGAAATGGATAATTCCATGGTGCAATGAGTAAGACTGTCCCATATGGCTCCGAATAGATGTAACTAGTAGATCCAATGTGAGTCATAGGTGTTTTTACTTTCTTTGGTTTTACCCATGAACGCAAATGATTAATGGTAAAACGGATTTCTGCAAGGACAAAACCAATCTCAGATGTGTAGGCTTCAAATTCCGACTTATTTAAATCTTTCCGTAATGCATCTAATAACGCTTGTTCATGATCAATAATCGCTTTTCTTAATTCCTGAAGGGCATGGATCCGAAATGATATATCTTTAGTCTTTTCTTTCCTGAAAAATTGCCTCTGTTTATCTACGAGTGACTTGTAATTTTCCAACAACATTGCCTCCTTTCAAATTATGCCTTAATCATCTGAATAAGTTTTAACATATCCTGTTTATACAGAATCCTCGGGACAGGATAGAGTGGATTGGCTTCCTTTAATGCACGTTCTACTAAAACTGGTATATCGTGATCAATAATACAGTTTATCACTGAAGGAATTTCCATTCGTTCATTTAGTTCTCTAATTGCACGGATAAACTTTTTTGCCTTTTGCTCAATTGAATCAGTTTGTTCACTTATCCCAACGATATCAGCCAATTCCGCCAATGGGGTATATACGGACTCTCCATAATACTCCAACACATAAGGTAATATAATGGCATTCGCAAGGCCATGTGGCACACCATAATTCCCACCGAGAGTATGTGCAATTGCATGAACATAGCCAACATATGCACGTGTAAAAGCCATACCCGCTAAATAGGCAGCTTTCTGCATATTTCTACGTGCCGCCATGTTTTCACCATTTCTATAAGCCTCATAAAGATTATCAAATATCAATTTGACAGCCTCAACACTCCATTGTTTGGTCTCTTTTGTATTACTTTTTCCAATATACGCTTCAATTGCATGTGTAAGTGCATCGATTCCTGTTGTGGATGTGATATGTGGAGGAAGTTTTACTGTTAATAACGGATCCAGGACCGCAAAGTGAGGAATAAGTGAAGTATCCATAATGGCATACTTTTCATGTGTCTTGCTGTCTGAAACAACTGCCGCCAGTGTAGCTTCACTACCTGTTCCTGCTGTTGTTGGAACAACAAACAATGGAGGCATCTTCTTCAAAACCTTTAACACGCCTTTCATTTGTTTAATCGTCTTATTAGGTCTTGCAAGTCGTGCCCCTACACTCTTGGCACAATCAATTGGAGATCCTCCTCCAAAAGCAACAATCCCTTTGCAATTGTTTGCCTTATATAGTTGTAAAGCCTCTTCAATATTAGCAATCGTGGGATTTGGCACAGTTTTATTATAAATCACATAGTTTATTTCTTCACTAGCTAAGCCTGTAAGGAAATCATCCATTAGACCTAAAGAAACAATTCCTTCATCCGTGACAATTAAGACACAATCAATTTCTTGACTTTTGATCAACGTTGGCAGTTTCAAAACACTTTTTTCTCCTTCTACTAATTCAGGTTCACGCCAAGGCAACATGTAGGAAGCCATTTTCATTACAGTTTGAAAGCTTCTACAATACAATTTATACATGTTATTCCCTCACTTCTTAGTGGATTAATGGCAATGCTTTGCATTCGGCATAACTAAAATAGGGGACTTAAAGTTTGCTATTTTCAAATCTAGCTGGAACTCTAACTTATAAATTAATATTCCTTTCAGTCCATTTCCATGTTTTAGGACACATCATATATACAGCTAGATTAACAAAATTTATCACTAGTGTCATTGTAAATTGATTTTATTACCAGACGTGAGGAAAGGGGACTAAATGTCAAAAGTACGATTAAATATCCATTCAGTTTTTTGTTATTTGGATATACCGATAGGCTCCCAACTATTTTATCGTAAAATAATATGCTTTACTACGAGCTATCAGGAGTTAGCTGGAGATATTTTTCTAAGATAATTTAGATAAAAATATAGTAATATTATTTCCTAGATTCAGTTTGAGAGGTAAACTTATTGTTCTATTTCGTTTTTATGTATGTTTTTTGATGTAATCCGTGCTTGATTAAAGGAGAGGGAACCTTAGTTCGCATTTAGCTTTTTAGTAATATGAAAGAATAATAGGAAGAACACAATTATTCTAAAAGAAGAATCATGTTACGATTTCATTCCTTAATAAGGCTTTGTTCTTATAGGTTGCATAAATTGAAAAATCTATATATTCTATAAAATAGATAGGGCTATATTATATACGGGAAATGAGGAAAAAAATTTGAAGATAAATGTTATCCAACCTTTATACCAACAGGCATATAGAGAATTTAAAAAATTAATTTTAACTGGGCAAATCTTACCAGGACAGAAGATTGTCATGTCAAAACTTGCTGAGGAATATAATATTAGCCGAACTCCTTTAAGAGAGGCATTAAGACAATTGCAGACGGAAGGATTAATTGTCCAAGATCAATCAGGCATGAAAGTTGTCGAATTAGACAAATCAGATTTCTTGCAACTTTTTCAATGTAGAGTGCTGTTAGAAAAAGAAGTGATTCGCATGGTTGTTGAGGAAATTAAAGAGGCACAACTGAATAAAGTGTCTGATGTCTTAGCCGATTCTAAAGAGGCAATTGAAGACGGAGATAGTTTCAAGATCCTTGAGTTAAACACACAATTTCACGAACTATTAATTGAAAGTTGTTCAAATCGTCAACTAGCGTATCTGCTAAACCACGTACGATCTTTGTTGTTAATTAATAGAGCAAACATTAACAAAAAACCAGAATATTATAAAGAGATTTATCATGAACATGTAAATATTTTTAATGCAATTAAGTCTAGGGATGTAAATAAAGCTTTAGAAGTAATTGAGGAACATCTTAAGAATGACCATATAAGAGGTCAATCCGTATTGGAATAAAAAAGTTTCATCTATTTTCATGACCTGAGTTTGGTATCCAACCAGACTCAGGTCTTTTTATTTTACTTGTATGCCTAGAAGGAGGTAGGTGAGGTCTCTTTAAACAAAATTAAAAATTTTTTAGTGTTGATTTTTAAAAAAACGATCATTTTTTATTTTTCCAGAAAAACGTATTGAAAAATCATTTACACGATTCAACCTAAATATAAAAGGGGCATGGTATAAAGTCTTAATCAAAAAATTATAGTAGAAAATCTGTAAGGTTTGTATGATGATCACATTGAATATAAAACATTCTAAATAGATTGAAAATTATGTTGACTTAATGATGAATCGTAATTAATATTGAATTACGAATACTGTATACAGTATACAGTGAATGGGGGTGAAAAATAGAAGAAAATAAAATACATGAGAGTGTATTCTTTTTTATTAACCACTCGCAAATTGTAAGCGCAACCAGTAATTAGAAATTCCATTACATCTATGAATGATTTAGTACGTAGTTGTTCGAAATCGCAAGGTACTTATGCAATTTTAATTTTGTACATAGGAGGTATGATAATGAGCATTGAATTAATTTCAATCCTAATTCTTTTACTCATGTTCATAATAGGCTCGGTCTTACCGATCAACATTGGACTATTAGGTTTTATCGCATCTTTTATAGTCGGATCAATAATCGCAGGTATGGAAATCAATGATATATTTGCTGGTTATCCAGGGAACTTATTCATTCTACTTGCTGGGGTTACTTTCTTCTTTGGGATCGTACAGAATAATGGAACTATCGATTTAATTACAAAGTGGGGAATGAAACTAGTAAGAGGGAATATCGGAATGATGCCATGGGTCATGTTTGCTATCACTCTATTATTGGCATCGATTGGTACACAGGCTACTGCTTGTGTCATGATTATTGCTCCAATTGCATTAAGAATTGCAGCAAAGAACAACATAAATCCAGTGATGATGGGTTCATTAGTTGTTATCGCTTCAACTGCTGGTGCTTTCTCGCCACTAAACCTCTTTGGTTTAATTGTTAAAGGTGTGATGGAAACAAGCGCGATACCGCATGAGCCAGTGCTACTTTTCATTAATACAACATTATTTAGTACATTAGCTGCCATTATTGTTTATGTGGCAATGGGTGGTATCAGTCTACTAAAAAACAAAATGGCATCACAGGCCTATGCAGCTGCTACTATAGAAGAAGGTGTAGCTAGCGAAGAAGTGACATTAACTTGGTATCGAGCAATGACGTTATTAGGAATTGGGGCACTCAGTGTAATGGCTCTTATATTAGAAATGGACATGGGCTTTTCAGCACTTTTAGTCGGCTTTGTACTCACATTGATGGCACCAAAACAGAATGCTAAAGTAATTGGCACTTTACCATGGACAGCCATTTTTATGATTTCTGGTATTGTGACATATGTGAGTGTACTT
>Ga0079224_100009453_pt1 | contig 13284 bp, 14 predicted proteins | sample Stecom2015_FD_80414 | JGI IMG/M metagenome (GOLD analysis project Ga0079224, IMG submission 80414) | Agricultural soil microbial communities from Utah to study Nitrogen management - Steer compost 2015 | ecosystem: Environmental > Terrestrial > Soil > Agricultural land | place: USA: Utah... | reverse complement strand
GGACAGCTATGTAGTTCTTTATATGGCATGAGACCTTGTCTCCTCTCTTCAATCCACTTCCCTTCCACCGATAAACGCGGAGATAAATCTCTTTATTACGGATCAACAACTCCTCGTAAAACCCTCTGAAAAAAATTGAATCAACATAGAAACTTCCCTTTTCATCAACTTCCACATCAATCCATTCCGGATGAATAGCATAGCATGCATGCTGAGCCCCAATCGCCAGCGACTGTACTTGATCCTGACGTAAAATGTTGCTTTTAGCCAACATTCTGGCTATATATCGGGTAGGGGGCGTATGGTATAATTTAACAGGACTATCGACTGCAGCAAGCTTTCCGTCTTTGAGAATAACCAGTTGATTAGCCATCCCCAACACTTCAGCAGGATCGTGCGATACAATAATGACACTTAACTTGCTTCGTTCTACAATAGCTTTCAAATCGCGCTGAAGTTGATCCCGAAAAGCTGCATCGACTTGGTTAAAAGGTTCATCCATCAGCAAAAGCAAGGATTAGATAACCAGAGCCCTGGCGATAGCTGCGCGCTGCTTTTCTCCGCCGCTCAAATCGCTGATCCGCTGATCCCGCAAATGATCGATCCGCAACGATGTCAATACCTCCAACGTGCGTTCAGCTTTATAAGCTACATCCTCATTACTTAACCGGGAGGCGACATTGTCGTAAACCGTCGCAAAGGTATTCAGATCGTCAAAACCTTGAGAAACCATTCTCATTTCCGGATGACCCGGAACCAGTTGCTCGCTTGGTCCCAACACCCGATATCCTTTAAATCGGATTTCACCCTCATCGGGCTCTAACAAACCATAAATCACCCGCAACAGGGTACTTTTTCCACTTCCACTCTGCCCAATAATGGCCGTTATTTCATTTTTGGAAATAGAAAAACTGATATCCTGAAGTCCGCCCACATCACTTTGTTCCGAGAACCTCCTGGCCATGTTTCGTACACTCAGTAAAGGTAGACCTGATTCATAGCTGGGAACTTCTGGTAAATTACATGAATTGTTCGAAGGCGACTCTGACATACAATCTGGAATGATTAACAGGCAACGAAGTTAAGAATAAATATGCGACTGCCTACTTGTCAAACAAAGGTTTCACATCAACACGCAGAATCCCCTGATCAGTTTCATTAAACTCAACGATCTGGTTTCCGCCAACCTGTAGGTTATTAGCCACAAAATTCAAAACACCGCTAAGGATCTTAGGTCGCTCACGTAGAGGAAGCGACGCAGAACCTTCATCAACATCAATCTTTTCATAGGAATCAGACAGCGTCGAATTTGCCAAAACTTCTTCTTCTTCACCAGCGACAATCACTTCAGAATCAGGCAATGGAACAATCTCAGACTCCTTCTTAGCAGGCTCGTTATCAGTCACCTCAGTCAGAACGACTGCTTCGTCCACCGCCGCCACTCCCTCAACCGGACTTTGGCTTAAATCGGCGGGGAGTTGAGTATACAATACTTCGGTCTCTTCGGATGGGGCTACGTCGGCTACGTCAGGTATATCATTGCTATATTCAGTCCCTACCTCTTTATAGGCCAGGCGTGTTTCTCTTGATTCTCCGGTCGGTCGACTCCCTTCGGTCGATTGAAGAGGTATTTCTTCTGCGGAGTCTCTCTGCGCACCCTCGCCATCTGATTGTTCCGACAATCCGTCGCGGTTTTCAACCTGATCCTGCCTCTGTGCCAAAACTTGTGATTGGTCGACCGTCAAGTCTTCCTTACTTAGATGAGTCTTCTTTTCCGGTTGTACTTTCCAGATCACAAAACCAAAAAGCAAAAGCCCTGCAGCAATTTTCAAAAACCAGGAAGCGCGCGATCTCCTTTTAGGGGCCTCAGCTACAGGAGCCTCCACCTCTTTCGTGTCCAACTCTGTCGATATCTTATTCCATAACGAAGGTGGAACCTCAGAAGAATGATCTTCAAGTTTAGACTTAAACAGTTGGTCGATATTCTTTTTACGATCTGATGCCATTTAATTCCTTTTCTATAATTTTTATTTTTTGTTGCAAACGCGTACGGGCGCGCGACAGTTGCGATTTAGATGCCCCCTCAGAAATGTTTAATCTTTCTGCTATCTCCTTATGCGAAAAGCCTTCAATCGAATACATGTTAAACACCAGCCGATAACCAGCAGGCAACTCTTGAACCATATTCAGCAGTTCCTGAACTGTTATCCTATCAGGATCGAACGATTGCAAGAAAGTCTGATCTTCACCATCCAACGCGTCAAAACTTTTCATGATCGTTTTCTTCTTGTACGTTTCGATGGCTGTATTGACAAAAATTCGTCGCACCCAGCCCTCAAAAGACCCTTTACCGGCAAAAGACTTCATTCCATTAAATAGCTTGATGAAGCCCAGCTGCAAGATTTCCTCTGCCTCATATTGACTGTCAGCATAACGCAGACAAACGGTCATCATTTTGGGAGCAAAACTCTGATACAGCATCTCTTGAGACTTCCGGTCATTGTTTATACAGCCTTCCAACAAGCTATCCAAGTCCATGTACTCTTGCTACTAAATGAGATTAAAAGAAAAACATAAGTCCAAAGCTAAGGTTTTTCAAACCTTCCTGGTCAGGACTATCGATAAACATGTCATTAAAATAGTACTTGGCGTAAACCCCGAAGCTACCCACGCCCAAGCGAGCAAAGCCTCCATATGTCACCGGTGCAAAATTAAACCCATCTTTCACTTTTCGCTTACCCTCTTCATCGCTTTTGAACTTTTGGCTCCCCTGTAACAGAATCCCCATAACCGGACCTACTGCTAATTTAATCTTGTCTCCAGACTTGCTTGCTTTCGTCTGCAGCTCAAAGCTCAAGGGGATACGAAGATAGCTGGAGGAGAAGCGATTTTTACTATAATGAATAGGTGATTCCGCATAAGAAAGTGGCTTGGTATCTTCCAGGATGATGATGTCATCTTCTAAACGAAAATGAGTCCAGTCAAAACCAGCAGCTACATGCATCCGGAATTGATCACTAAACTTGTACCCCATTTGCAGTACGTCGAAACCAACGTTAACCGACTTCCACCCACGGTATTCCAAGAAATCGTTTTCAGGTGTCAACGCCAATTTACCGTCATTCAGCATCTTCGCAAGCCCTAAATCGAAGCGGGAAAAAGTAATCCCAGCAAACACACCATCTGCGTCATGATCGCCACCTGCACGATGCGTTTTTTCTGACACGATGTCGTTTCCCTCCGAATTTTTAATTCGCTTATCTATTTCTTCTTTACCATACTCAAAAATAATCTTCACTTTCTTTTTCTCACCATTCTTGTCAATCTCAACGACAGTACTGTCCGCAACCACCCTCACAGAATCTGCTTCACGAACGGCTTTTTCTTTTTCCTGTGCTTGTACATTGAAAATAGTGAAGCTAAGGGCTAATCCAAAAAGTACGATAGATTTCATATTTGTTCGTTTAATGTTGTTTAATTTATTTATTTTCATCGTTTTATTTGATATTCGTTTGTTGCTGCAATCACAATTATAGGCCTTTTATCTATTAGACTGCTAAAGGGAAGAAAAGGTTGCACCGAATAAAAAATATATTATAATTTTACCTAAGCTAAACTTGAGACATTGAAAGGAATTATTCTTGCAGGAGGCTCTGGCACCCGGTTACATCCACTTACACTCGCGGTCAGCAAACAATTAATGCCGGTTTATGACAAACCGATGATCTATTATCCATTATCAACATTGATGCTTGCAGGCATCAGGGATATACTGATCATATCGACACCGCATGATTTGCCACAGTTCAAAAAACTGTTAGGTACTGGCGCCAGTATCGGGTGTAACTTCAGCTATGCAGAACAAGCCACTCCAAATGGGCTGGCACAGGCTTTTGTGATCGGGAAGGATTTTATCGGCAGCGACAAGGTAGCTTTGATCCTTGGCGATAATATCTTTTACGGCGACGGGATCTCGAAATTATTACAGCAGAAAACCCATGCTGACGGAGCAACGATCTTTGCTTATCAGGTTTCCGACCCGGAACGATATGGTGTTGTTGAGTTTAATGAGGACAACCAAGTCATCTCTATTGAAGAAAAACCTATCCAACCGAAATCAGATTATGCTGTACCGGGCCTCTATTTTTATGACAACTCGGTTATTGAGATTGCAGAAAATTTAGAGCCTTCCGCTCGCGGAGAATATGAAATTACCGACGTCAATAAGGCGTATCTGGAGAAAGGCCAGTTGAATGTCGGAATTTTCAGTCGCGGCACTGCCTGGCTGGACACCGGTACTTTCCCCTCGCTTATGCAGGCGGGACAGTTTGTTCAGGTTATTGAAGAACGGCAGGGACTGAAAATAGGTTGTATTGAAGAAGTGGCTTACCGGATGAATTTTATCAATGACGAGGAATTACAGAAGGCAGCCGAACCACTCCTTAAAAGCGGATATGGAACGTATCTGTTGGAAAAAGTACTAAAGAAAAAGAAATAACATCTATGAAGACTGCATTAATCACGGGAATTACCGGACAAGACGGTGCGTATTTGGCAGAATTTTTATTGAAGAAGGGATACTTCGTTCATGGCGTAAAGCGTCGTAGTTCTTTGTTTAATACAGATCGGATTGATCACCTTTACCAGGACCCCCACGAGAAAGAAAGAAAATTCAAATTGCATTATGGGGATTTGACTGATGCAACCAACCTGATACGGATTGTACAAGAAGTTCAGCCTGATGAGATCTATAACCTGGCTGCGCAAAGTCATGTGAAGGTTAGTTTCGACACACCAGAGTATACTGCAAATGCTGACGGACTGGGAACTTTGAGGCTACTTGAAGCTATCCGCATTTTAGGGATGACCGATAAATGCAGAATTTATCAAGCCTCAACATCTGAACTGTACGGTTTGGTACAAGCGGTACCTCAAAATGAAAAAACTCCATTTTACCCTAGATCTCCCTATGCGGTTGCGAAATTATATGCCTACTGGATCACGGTCAACTACCGGGAAGCCTACAACATGTACGCCTGTAACGGTATTCTATTTAACCATGAAAGTCCGGTTCGGGGAGAGACGTTCGTAACCAGAAAAATTACGCGGGGGGTCAGCAAGATCGCATTGGGACTTCAGGATTGTTTATATTTAGGAAATTTGTCGGCTCAGCGCGACTGGGGGCATGCTAAAGATTACGTGGAAGCCATGTGGCTCATGTTGCAGCAGGACCAAGCAGAGGATTATGTAATTGCTACCGGCGTAACTACTACCGTGCGCGAGTTTGTAAGGCTAGGTTTTGAAGAGATCGGTATCGAGATTGAATTCGCCGGCAAAGACGAAAACGAGAAAGGTGTTATCGTTGATTTTGACGAGGAACGGGTACGTTCATATGGACTGAATGTTGATGACATAAAAATGGGTCAGACGGTTGTGCGCGTCGACCCAAGATATTTCCGACCAACAGAAGTCGAATTATTAATAGGAGATGCCTCCAAAGCAAATAATCAGCTAGGCTGGAAACCGAAATACGACCTGTCATCACTTGTTCATGAGATGATGCAATCGGACATCAAAGAAATGCAGAAAGACGATTACCTAAAAAAGGGCGGCTTCAAAATTTTTAATTATTTCGAATAATGAAGCCGCGACCGGTTAAAGTGGTCTAATCCAGATATTTCGGAAACTAACAAGGTCTCCATGGTCTTGCAGGGCGATCGGTCCGGCACCATGTGCTTCATATTTAGGCATGCCTATATACTCCGTAGTACCTTTTACCTCAACATTGTTCTGCACAAGAACCCCGTTATGAAGCACGGTCACTCTTGCTTTTTCTTTCACACTCCCGTCTTCATTAAAACGTGGAGCAGTCCAAATAATATCATACCTATGCCATTCTCCAGGTTCTTTTACAGCAGAAACCAAGGGAATATGCTGCTTGTAAATACTCGCTGCCTGTCCATTTACATAGGTTTTATTATTATATGTATCCAGCACCTGCACCTCATATAAACCTTGCATAAAGATACCGCTATTCCCCCTACCCTGGCCTTCACCTTTGATAACCAGCGGACTGCGCCATTCAACATGCAATTGATAATCTTCAAACTGTTGTTCGGTTTCAATACCTCCGCTACCGGGTTTAACCGTAAAGAATCCATCTTCAATTGTCCAGGGTGCAGCACTCTTTTTGTCTTTAGAACTTATCCAGGCATCCAGGGATGACCCATCAAACAGAACAATCGCATCTGACGGAATCATCTTTTCCCCATCGACGGTAACGGTCTTAGGCACGGGTGTCCATACTTCGGTATCTTCAGGTTTCATTTTTTCTTGGGCTTGCACGCTAAAGCATGCACTGATTAAAACACTAACGGCTAAAAAGTACTTCATTGATATTTAATTTAGTTTTGAAATTATTATTTAAGAAAAAGCATTGATACCGGTAATGTCCAGACCGGTTATTAAAAGATGGATGTCATGAGTACCCTCGTAGGTAACCACAGACTCCAGGTTCATCATATGGCGCATAATGGAGTATTCGCCTGTTATGCCCATTGCCCCCAATATCTGGCGAGCTTCCCGGGCAACCTTTAAAGCAATTTCGACGTTATTACGCTTGGCCATGGAAATTTGAGCTGGCGTGGCACGATCTTCATTTTTTAGTTGAGCGAGACGCCATACGAGCAGTTGACCTTTTGTAATTTCGGTGAGCATTTCCGCCAGTTTCTTTTGCTGGAGCTGAAAACCCGCTATGGGCTTTCCAAATTGCGTCCGCTCCTTGGCATAACGCACCGCTGTGTCGTAACAGTCCATCGCCGCCCCCAAAGCGCCCCAGGCGATTCCATATCTTGCCTGATTCAGACAGCTCAGTGGACCTTTCATTCCTTTAACATTCGGTAAAATATTTTCCTTGGGAACTTTCACGTTGTCAAAAACCAACTCACCGGTCGCCGATGCACGCAAGCTCCATTTATTATGAGTTTCCGGTGTGGAAAAACCTTCCGCACCACGCTCAACGATGATACCATTAACCGTATCTTCTTCATCTTTAGCCCAAACTACCGCAATATCGGCAAATGGCGCATTGCTGATCCACATTTTACTTCCGTTGAGAATGATGTGATCACCGTCTTCAACATAACTGCATAACATATCTGACGGATTGGACCCGTGGTTTGGTTCCGTCAGACCAAAACAACCCATCAGTTCGCCACTAGCCAGCTTCGGAAGATATTTCTTTTTTTGTTCTTCATTTCCAAATGCTAAAATTGGGTACATTACTAGAGAACCCTGAACAGAGGCGGTCGACCGGATCCCCGAGTCTCCTCTCTCCAGTTCTTGCATCATGATGCCGTAAGCCAGATAATCCAGACCAGAACCCCCATATTGCTCCGGTACCGTAGGACCGAAAACGCCCAGTTCTGCCATGCTTTTTAATAGCTGTTTCGGGAAACTGGCTTCTTGTGCATGCTGTTCAATAATCGGTAGCAGTTCTCTGTCGACCCAGGTTCTGACAGCTGAGCGGATCAGCTTATGCTCTTCTGGAATCAGCTCATCCAATAAATAATAATCCGGCGACTGGTAATTGCTCATAATAACAAAGAATGAGGGTTCACGACTCTAATGTACAATATTTGAATTATAATTTCCCCTGCTTAAAAAAATATTTAGATTTGCTTTATGGGGAGAATAGTTCATATCGAATTGGAAAATGCTCGTTTTTATGCATACCACGGCTTCTATCCTGAAGAGCAAATCCTGGGCAATGAATATTACCTCTCCATAAAAACCCAATACAATTTTGCTGAGTCTGACACCGAAGAACTCGATCATACCGTGAACTACGAAATCCTCTATGAAATCGCAAAAGACGCCATGAGCCGGCCAAAAAGGCTTTTGGAAACGGTAGCGAACGATATTCTTAATGAAATTACGGCGAGGTTTCCCCGAATTACGCAGATCGATGTGAACATCGTAAAAGTCAATCCCCCTTTTGGAGGCGACAAGGCAAATGCAAAAGTTAGCTTACACTGGACAAATTAATATTTTAAAATGGAATTCACTCCAATAAGTCAAGATATCTTAAAACAGATTATCACCATAACCGGTGACGATAGAACTTTTTATGAAGAAGGAGATATCGATCGCTTTTCACATGACGAAACAGAAGACCTTATATTTTACCCGGAAGTAGTTGCACTCCCCAATTCAACAGAGGAAGTATCAGCATTGGTCAAGTTGTGCCACGAACATCGCATTCCAATCACACCACGGGGTGCCGGAACAGGATTGAGCGGAGGGGCCTTAGCCGTACACGGAGGACTGGTCATCTGCATGGAAAGGATGAATAAAATCGTGAACATTGATGAACGGAATCTACAAGCAACTGTCGAGCCCGGTGTCATTACCGAAAATCTCATCAATGCCGTTGCTGATAAGGGATTGCTTTACCCAGTCGATCCGGCCAGTAAGGGCTCCTGCTTTATTGGGGGCAACGTTGCACATGGTAGCGGCGGCCCCCAGGTGGTAAAATATGGAACCATCCGAGAATATGTATTAAACCTTGAAGTCGTACTTCCTTCCGGAGAAGTGACCTGGACCGGCGCCAATACATTAAAATTTTCTTCGGGTTACAATTTAACGCAATTGATGATTGGTTCGGAGGGCACGCTGGGCATCGTAACAAAAATCGTAGTCAAGCTAATCCCTAAACCAAAGGAAAACATTCTTATGCTCGCTTCTTTTAAGACGAATGAGGCGGCTTGCGAAGCGGTATCGCGGATATTTATGGCAGGACAGACCCCTTCGTCGTTAGAATTTATGGAAAGGAAAGGTGTAGAATGGGTCATCAAATATGATCAAATAGCATTTACACTAGTCGACGGTATTGAGGCTTTTTTGCTGATTGAAGTTACCGGTGATAGCATGGATGAGCTGTTTTTACAATGTGAACAAATCAATCTGGTGTTAGAAGAAAATGACTGCCAAGACGTGCTGCTTGCCGACTCTGCTTCCCAGAAAGAGGCGCTGTGGAATATGCGGCGCACGATGGCCGTTTCCGTAAAATCAAACTCAGTTTACAAAGAAGAAGACACAGTGGTTCCTCGTGCCGAACTTCCCAAACTCATCAACGGAATCAAAGAAATCGGGGCGCGCTATGGTTTCGAATCGGTATGCTATGGTCATGCGGGCGACGGGAACCTGCATGTAAACATCATCAAAGAAAACATGAGCGATGATGACTGGAAACACAAATTAGGAGACGGCATTAAAGAGATTTTTGAATTGACGGTCGCTTTGGGAGGAACCTTGTCTGGCGAACACGGCATTGGCTATGTACAAAAAGATTACATGCCGATCAAGTTTTCCCCTACGCATATCGCACTCATGCAAGGCATCAAAACAGTTTTTGACCCAAAAGGGATTATGAATCCGGGGAAAATGTTTAATCCGCCTATCAACAATTAGTTTATAACGGCCTTTTTTATTTCTTTCTTTTTATAAACACGACATAATGTCATGAAAAATAAAATACACATGTCATTATGTCTTGTTTTTATCGATAAAAGCTCCTTTTAGAGTAACGGTCTGTATTTTGATTCCCCATTAAGTGCAATTAAACGATTAAAAAACACTTAAAAAGGAACAATATTATGACACTTACAAAATCACTACAAAGAAATCACAATGTAGACCCTTGGTTAAATGACGTATTCGATACATTCTTTAGCGATAATGGTCTACGCAGAAGCTTTTTCAGCAAGGTGCCTTCTGTAAACATTTCAGAGAAAGATAATGGCTTCGAAGTTGAACTAGCCACTCCGGGCTTAAAAAAGGAAGATTTTTCAATCAGCGTTGAGAAAAATATTTTGACGGTGAGCGCCGAGAAAAAAGAAGAGAAAGAAGTAGAAGACAAGAAATACAGCAAACGCGAGTTCAATTATACCTCCTTCTCACGCAGCTTTACCCTGCCTGAAAACATCGACGAGGAAAGCATTGATGCGAAATATGAAAATGGCATTTTAAGCATTTCTTTAAACAAAAAAGAAGAAGTGGATACAAAGAAAATGATTACGATATCCTAACCGAGGTACCTTAAGAGGAACGTAAGTTAAAAAGCGGGAAACCCTTCATTGGGTTTCCCGCTTTTTTTATGTTGTTTATTGCTAACCCTTTGATACTGGAGATAACTTCGTTTACTTATTTATCTATTTATTTCCTACTTATTCCCTATTGCATCCCTATATTTTGAAGAAAATAGGGATCAAACAGGATATCATTTGCTATAATTTCTTTAATCATGTAAAGCAAGTGTTTTAGAAGACTGAAAACGATATGATATTGTTGCATTGTTTACTTTAAGTCACCATAGCTTCTCATTTTTTGCTTTATCATAAAGAGTTGGCCATATTACAGGATTGTTAAACTTTTAATTCATAAAACGCTATGGCAATAATTGATAAAAATGGCAAAGTCCGCGGAAGAATCGGAAATTATATACACCGGGAGGTGAATGGCAAACAAGTGATACAGTCTTCCCCAAAACCAAGAAAACCAAAAGGCGGCACGGTTGATCAAAATAACCAATTTCGGGAAGCCGCGCAACTGAGTGCGATAATGTATGACGAGATCAAAAACTTCGCCTGGGATCGATCCTATAGCTACCTGCATGGCAGATTAACGAGCTCAATAAAACAATTGCTCTTTTCAGGTACGGGTGAACAGCACGCCGGACAATATATCGCATTGGACAAAGACAACAAGTTGAATGAAATCTTTGCAGAACCACCCGTGGCATCCAAAGCAGGGAATCTCCTCGAAATCAACATTCCGAAAGTCAAAGCTGCTAAAGGGAACAAAAAAACTGGCTAACGCGAATTTTCTTTCGTATGAAGTGGCGCTTATGGGATTTACAGATGACGAAGACCTTCTGATCGAGCATCTCCTGAAAACGAAACGCTTTCGACTTGGAAACGAATACAGTGAACAGCAATTGACCGTTGACCTGGACGAGGTGTTGACCTTCCGAAGCGGACTACTGGTAGCGCTGATCCGTACGGAACTTTTTAAATACGAAAACTCGGCTGCTTTCCTAAATTCGAAGGATGTTAATCCGGTAAGTATTTTGGGAATATGGAAATTGGGTTAAGGCTTTTAGCTCCTTAACCCAATTTTAATTTTTTTTGGATATCCTGAACGTAGGATCTGAACTTCTTATCGGTCTCAATAAGATCCACAACAGTCTGACAAGCATAAATCACGGTAGAATGATCCCTTCCCCCAAAGAATGAGCCTATAGACTTCAAGGATGTTTTGGTATGGTTTTTTGCCAAATACATGGAAATCTGCCTGGCCTGCACAATTTCACGCTTTCTGGTCTTCGATTTCACCATCTCCACAGGAACCTCAAAGTAGTCACATACCAACTTCTGAATATAATCGATGGATATATCTTTATGACTGTTCTTAATAAAGTTCTTAAGCATTGATTTAGCAAGACTTAAATCAATTTCCTTCTTGTTGAGCGTCGATTGCGCTAGCAGAGACACCATGGCGCCCTCCAGTTCCCTTACGTTGTTATCGATGTTGTTAGCAACATATTCCACAACTTCGTAAGGCAGATCAATACCATCTGAATACATTTTCTTTTGGAGGATCGCCATACGGGTTTCCAAATCAGGCACCTGCATATCTGCAGATAAGCCCCATTTAAAACGGCTTAGTAAGCGCTCAACCACACCTGATAAGTCTTTCGGGGGTTGATCGGAGGTTAGAATAATTTGCTTCCCAGACTGGTGAAGATGATTGAAAATATGGAAGAATATATCCTGTGTCTTCTCTTTCCCGGCAAAGTTATGAACGTCATCCATAATAATCACATCCATGGCCTGATAAAAGTTTACAAAATCATTAATCGTTCTATTCTTTAATGAATCTACAAACTGCTGGCAGAAGCGCTCGCAGGAAACATAAATAACCAGCTTATCCGGATGGTTCTTTTTAATTTCGTTACCAATCGCCTGCACAAGGTGCGTCTTTCCTAGGCCCACACCTCCATATACCATCAACGGATTAAAGGACGTTCCTCCGGGCTTCTGAGCAACTGCATACCCCGCTGAACGTGCCAACCGATTGCAATCACCCTCAATAAAATTATCAAATGTATAGTTCTGATTTAACTGAGGGTTAACCTGTAGCTTCTTGAGACCCGGAATAACGAAAGGATTTTTTATATCTTTATTCAATGCTACGGGCACCGGAATAGACTGCTTATTGGCCGCAGCCCATTTCCATTGGAAGGAATGTTGGTTGTGTAAGGATTACTATTGGATGAGTTCTCTACGACGATATTATACTCTAATCTTCCGTTCTCACCTAACTGTTGCTTAATGGTTTTACGTAACAGACTCACAAAATGCTCCTCCAGCCACTCATAAAAGAAGAGACTTGGAACCTGGATGGTCAACACATCACCTTCAAGTCGCAAAGCCTTGATCGGTTCAAACCATGTGGTAAAACTTTGTGCTGGGATATTATCTTTAATCACTTGAAGGCAATTCTTCCATACGTCCGTACACGTTTTTTCCATGTTCTATTTCTTAATATTCTGATTTACAATACTCGCGGGCTTTTATGTTGATAACCCATTGGAAAACCGAAGGTCATAAAAAAAAAGTATTAAAAAAAGTTAAATTTAAATAAAGAATCAAATTATTGACAAACAGAACGTTACGTCAAAAATACAATAAAAATATTGTATTTATTAGGCTTGAAATTTATTTATTAACATTTTACAATTGACACTTTTCCCTTCTCAAAATTCAGGTAAAAAACAACCCATTTTTCACGACTTAATATAGCAAAAAAAGACCCTATTTAAGAAATAAAAAATGCAATTGTTTCTAGAGCATTGATGATCACGATTTTGAGCATACTATAGTTAAGTATTCCTTTCATAATTTACTGCCTAAACTCACCAAAAATTTTGCGAAGAACATTGGATATTTCCCCCAAGGTTGCATATGTCTCGACTGCTTTCAGAATAAAGGGCATCGTATTTTTTCCGTTGACCGCCGCTTCTTCTAGTTCTCGCAATACTCGGTCGACCTGTTCAGCTGACCGTCGTTTTTTCAGATCTTCTATTTTTTTAATCTGCAACTGGCGGATCTCATCGTCGACACGAAAGAGACTGTCTTGTTTCCCCTCCTCTTCTATAAATTTATTAACTCCAACGACAATTTGCTCGCCACTTTCAACTTTAAGTTGATAATCATAAGCTGC
>Ga0079224_100009452_pt1 | contig 13284 bp, 9 predicted proteins | sample Stecom2015_FD_80414 | JGI IMG/M metagenome (GOLD analysis project Ga0079224, IMG submission 80414) | Agricultural soil microbial communities from Utah to study Nitrogen management - Steer compost 2015 | ecosystem: Environmental > Terrestrial > Soil > Agricultural land | place: USA: Utah... | reverse complement strand
TTGCTGCATTCGCCGCGGCATGGCCGAACCCAGCAAGTCCGACGTCCTCTCGGCGCGGGAAGAAGTCGAGCGCGCGCGCGCCGACTTCGTAGAGCGACTCTCGGTGGCGAGCCGGACGGGCAAAGAGTTCCTGCAGTCCACGCTGCACAACGCTCGCCCCATCGTCGTCGCGGCAGCCGCCCTCGGTGCGTTGACGCTCGCCGTCGGCCTCGTTCAGCTCGGCAGGATGCGCTCGCGGCCCGTGCGCTGGCAGCCCCCCGCGCGGTCGCCCTCGTTGCTCGGCTCGATGCTCCGCTCCGCCCTCGTCTCGGCCGCGGCCTCGCTCGCCGGGCGCCTCGTGCAGCAGCTGCCGCTCTTGCCGCCGCTCGCGCCTCCGGAGTCGAGCGCGCGCGCCGCCTGGGGCGATCCGGGCTCCGCGACGGGCGGACGCGGGCGCTCTTCGTGACGGCGTCGCGAGGAATTCCGACGTAGCCGCTCTTTGCGGCGTTCGGAGCATTTCGATCGAGCGTTTTGCCAAATCGCTCCCGTGGCGCCACGACCCACACGGCCTCCGTCGCGGCACCGCTCGTGCAGATTCCGAGCGCGATGCGCAACGAAAGTCTCGTGTACGCCACGAATGCGGCGCAAATTCCGCGCGTCGGCCAGACGGTGCCCGAGGCCCGATCGGCGGCGCACGGCTCGGAGTGGAGTTGGCTCACCGGCATCGAGGACACGTTCATCACGGCTCCGTTCGAGAAGACCGGACGCACGCTGGACGAGTACGAGCTGACCCAGCACTACCAAAACTGGCGCACGGATCTGGAGCTGATGACGGAGCTCGGAGTCCGAAAGGTCCGCTACGGTGTCCCGTGGCACCGGATCAACCCGGCTCCCGGCGAGTGGGATTTCTCGTGGGCCGATCCGCAGCTCGAGCGGCTCCTCGAGCTCGGCATCGAGCCCGTCGTCGACCTCGTTCACTACGGCGTCCCGGCGTGGATGCAGAACGCCTTCCTCGCTCCCGACTACGACCAGCACGTCGCGGAGTTCGCCGCCCGTCTCGCCGAGCGCTATCGGGGGCGCATTCGACGGTACACGCCGCTCAACGAGCCCCGAATCACGGCCTGGTACTCCGGGCGCCTCGGCTGGTGGCCGCCATTTCGGCGCGGGCCGCGCGGCTTCGTGCTGGTGCTCACCGCCGTCTGCAAGGGGGTCATCCGCACCGTGAACGCGCTGCGTTCGGTGGACCCGGAGATCACCTGCTTGCACGTGGACGCCACCGATCTGTACGAGACGCAGGAGAGCGCGCTCGAGCCCGAGGTGACGAAGCGCCAAGAGCTCGTGTTCCTCGCGCTCGACTTGATCTCCGGACGCGTCGACGAGGCGCACCCGCTCCGCCCCTGGCTGCTCGAGGTCGGCGCTACCAAGCAGGATCTCGAGTGGTTCCTCGAGAACGCGATCGAGCTCGACGTGATCGGGCTCAACATCCACCCGCTGCAGTCGCAGAAGGTGCTGTCCCGCAACGGCGGGCGCCTCCGGCTGCGGACGCCCTACGCGTCGCCCGTCATCGTGGAGCGGTTGGCCGAGCTCTATCACGCGCGATACGGCCGCCCGGTGCTCGTCAGCGAGACGGCCTCCGAGGGCAGCCTGAAGCGGCGCCGCGCGTGGCTGCGCGATTCGGTGGCCGCGGTGGCCCGCGCTCGCCAGCGCGGAATTCCGATCGTCGGGTACACGTGGTGGCCCATGTTCGCGCTGGTGACCTGGGCCTATCGCCACGGGACGAAGGCCGCTTCCGCATACATTCGTCAGATGGGCCTCTGGGATCTCCGGCTCGGCCCGCGCGGCGAGCTGATCCGCGTGCGCACGCCGCTCGTGGACGCCTACCGCGAGCTCGTCACGGGCGGCGCTCCCGTCGCGATTGCGGCGGTGGACCAACCCGCTTGATGGGCTCGCCTTCGACGGGACGGCGCGTTCCGATCGCGAGGCGCGCTCGCGGGGCGATCTGCTCCGCCGGAACGAATTGCCACGTCACGTCCGCCGACGCGCGCCGAGCGGAAGGCCCGAGCCTTCGCGCAGATCTTCGCCGGGCCACTCCGTGAGCCATGTCCAGAGAGAGCTGGGGTCGCGTCCGGGAGCTCGCGGGAGGGTGGCTCCTCGCGGCCGGCGCCACGGCGCTCGTCTATCTCGTGGTCGTGGAGTTCGCTCGTCTCTTCGCCCTGATCTTCGGGGCCATTCTGGTGGCCACCGCCCTCTCGGGCCTCGCCCACCTCGTCAACGTTCGAGGTCGGCTGCCGCACGCGCTCTCCGTGAGCCTGGTGATCGCCTTCCTGCTCGCGACGTGCGTCGGGCTCGGCGCCTGGCTCGGTCCCCAAGTGGTCGGACAAATCGGCGAGCTCGATCAAAAGATCCGCCAGGGCGTGGAAAACGCCCGCTCGCTGCTCGACTCCACGCTCGATTTTCTGGAGAAACACGTCCCGTCGCTGCGCGACGGCGTCTTGCCGCGCGCCGGCAGCATCGTGCAGAGCACGGGCAAGGTGCTGAGCAGCGGCTTCGGGACGCTGACGGACGTCGTGGTCGTGGTCCTGCTCGGCGTCTTTCTCGCGGCCAACCCGGCACGCTACGAGCGGGGCCTCTTGTTGCTCGTGCCGCGAGCGCAGCGGGCGCGCGGCAGAGCGGTGCTCCGCGCCACCGCGCGGACGCTGCGCTACTGGCTGCTCGCCCGCGGTCTGCTCATGCTGCTCGTGGGCACGCTGTTCGCGATCGGCCTTTCGATCCTCGGAATCCCGTTCGCCGTTCCGCTCGGCATCATCGCGGGGCTCCTGGACTTCATCCCCTACCTCGGCCCCGTGCTCGGCGCGATTCCGGCGCTGGCCGTCGCGTTCCTCGAGGGCCCGGATCGCGTGCTGTGGGTGCTCGGCCTCTACGTCGTCGTGCAGTTCGTCGAGTCCTACATCGCGGGGCCCCTCGTGGAGTCCAAGGCCGTCACCCTGCCTCCCGGCTTGCTCCTCGCCTTTCAGGTGATCTGCGCGGCCTGGCTCGGCGTGCTGGGGGTGCTGCTCGCCACGCCGCTGCTCGTCGCGCTCGTCGTCGGCGTGCAGATGATCTACATCCAGGGCGTTCTGGGGGAAGAGATCCGCATCGCTGGAGAGCACTGACGCTGCGGCTCAGCGCGCGCTGCGCGTCGATCGCGTCCCCCGCGTTCCGCGCGACGCCTTCTTCGTCGCGCGCGTCACGCGGCGAGTCGCGGCGGCCTTCGCGGCCTTGCTCACGCGCTTCTTCCGCGTCGTCGTGGCACGCGCCGCCGCTCGGGACGGCGCCGCCTTGCGACCGCGCGCGGCCCCAGCGCGAGCCCCGGCACCACGAGCTCCAGCGCCGCGAGTCGCCGTGCCGCGCGCTGCCCGTTTGCGTCCGGCCGCGGGTCGCTCCTCGGCTTCCCGCTCGGCGGCCTCGAGCTCCGCGCGGGTCGTGGCCCCCTTCTTCGCCCAACGCCGCGGGACGGCCTTCTTGCGCCCGGTAGCCCGCGCCACGTCCACCGTTTCGCGTCCCACGAGCTTGTTGAAGCGGCTCGGGCGGCCCGCGCCGGTCGCGTCTTGGTAGAGGAAAGCGAGCTCGGATTCCTCGAATCGATCGAAGAATTCATCCCACGAGATCGGTTCGAGGCTGCGCGCCCCGCTGTATCCGGGAAAGTCGATGCGCAGAATTCCGGAGCCCGCACCGCCGCGGGTCCGCTTGACCATCGCGGGGTGCCCCCCATGCTCTTCGACCCAGGCTCGGATCTCGTCGTGGTCGATCGTTGCTCGCGCGCTTCCCGTTGCTTTGGTTCTGCTAACAGCCACTAGGACCTCCGCGCCCCATCCGTGCAGGTGGCGTGCCAAGGCGCGACGATCGCGCGCGAACGAGCGCGACGATTCGAAAGGATCGCCGAAGAGCGATCAGGGCACGGGAGGCGGCGGCGGTGCCGGCGGCGGCGGCGGCGCGGGCGGTGGCCCCGCGAGCGGCGGCGGCGGCACGTTCGGCGGAGGGGGCGGAGGCGGCGGCGGCTCCGGGGGCTCCGAGTCCGGCTGCACGCACGCCGACAAGTCGAAGAACATGTACACGAGCGCCTTCGCCTGTGGCGTCAGCGGCTCTTGGTTGCAGCCCTCGGGGAACGGCTCCCGCGGAGTGTCGGCGGCCTGCCCTTGCGGCGCCGCGCTCACGTGGATGTCCGTGAAGACGACGCGGCCGCACTGATCTTCCGGAGCCGACGCGAGGGGCGTGTTGAACGTCATGTACTGGACGGCGGGCAGATCGTCCTCGTTCGGGTTTCGCGGCACGTAGATCCAGCGCTGGGTCGGCGGGTTCACTTCGGTGACCGAGTGCTGCCCGGCGTAAAGCGTGAGCTCTCCCCGAGTCGTGCTCGCTTGCACGTTCACGAGCCAGTCCGCGAGCGCCTCCCCCTTCGGGAAGGACGTGTCGACGAACGCCGTGCTCGTGAGCGGCAGATCTTGGCCCACCCCGATGTAGGTGGCCGTGTCCTGGAACGCCTGAGAGCCCCCACTGAACCAGTACGAGTGCAGGTGTCCCGCGAACACGCGGCCGCCAGCGTTCGCGTAGGCCTCGAGATTCCCGAGATAGGGCTCCTTCACCGCTTGGAACATGCCGCCCTCGCACGCCATCATGATGATGTCGTACTGGCGCATCTTCTCGACGCTGCTCCAGAGCGTGGCCGCGTTCGGGAACGCTTCTCCGCCGAGCTGCTCGCTGAACTCCCGCGACCCCGCGCCCAAGCCGAACGGTAAGAGCGGCCCCATCGGATTGTCTTCCAGAGGATCGCCCCCGGCGAAGAGATGCACGCGCCCGTCCCCCGCGTCCGTCGTGAACTCCTCGTCGGCGATGCCGATTTTGCGCAACAGACACTCGAGCGCGTCCTGACTCCCCGTCGTGAACGCGATGCGCGGAATATGGCCTTCACTCTTGTTCCGAGGCAGGCGCGTCAGGTTGGGATCGGTGAGCACCGTCTCGGTGCAAGATGCAACGTTGGGGATCGTCACCTCGCGCCGCCACTTGCCGACCTGGATGACGAGCGGGATGTTGGCGCCGGTAGGCACGCCTTCGAGCCGGAACTGCCCGGTCGTGTCCGTGAGCGCCGTGGCGATCGGATCGCCCGAGAGGGTGACGTTGCAGCGATCGCACGAGGCCCCGTCCTGGATGGGCTCGAGCGGACCGTTCGGGACGTAGACGCGCGCGTTGTAGAGCGGAACGGTCCCGGACGGGTCGTACACGATGCCGCTCACCGTAGTGGTGGCGCCATTCGCGCAGGCCTCCACGTCGCATTCGAGCCCGGTGCACAGCGGCCCGGTCGGGCACACGTTCGGGATCCCCATTTCGCCGCAGACGCCCCCGTCCGGGCATTCCCCGCAGTCGATCGTGCCGCCGCAGCCGTTCCCGATCTCGCCGCAGTACTGTCCGCCGGACTCGGTCGTGCACGAGATGGGGGTGCAGTTCGTGGAATCGCCGCACACGTTCTCGATGCCGCCCCCGCCGCAGGTCTTCGGGGGCGCGCACTCGCCGCAATCCAGCGTCCCCCCGCAGCCGTCGCCGACCTCGCCACAGAACTCGCCGCCCATCGTTTCGCAGGTCAGCGGGACACAGCCAGGGTTCGTACAGATCCCCCCGGTGCACGTCTGTCCAGAAGGGCACTCGCCGCAATCCAGCGTGCCGCCGCAGCCGTCGCCGACGAGCCCGCAGTAGCGGCCGCCCTCGGGCGTGCAGGTCAGCCGCTCGCAGCTCGGTCCGCCGATGCACACGCCGTCTTCACACGTCGCGTCTCCCTCGCACTCGCCGCAATCGAGCTCCCCCCGGCAGCCGTCACCGATGATTCCGCAGTATCGCCCGCCCTCGGGCGTGCAGGTCACCGTGGCCTGGCACACGCCGCCTCCGCTGCCTCCCGGGTCCGGCGGCGTGATCACGGGGTTGGAGGTCGACGAAGGCGGCGGCGGGGGGGCATTCGTGCCCGACAAACCACCAGTACCGCTCGAATCTCCGGGCAGGCTCGAGGTGCCGCCGGTCCCCGGAACCTCGACGAGCTCCTTCGTTTGTTCCCCGCTCGTGCAGCCGAGCAGTGCGAGCGCGAGCGCCCCGGCCGCAACGGAGCGCACTCGATGCGCCCCTTCGTTACAGGCCAAAAGGAACACTCCAGGCTTGACGCAATGGTCTCGCATGTCCGGCATGCGCCATGATGCCGAGAAGCGACTCGACAATCAACGCACTTCGTCAGTCGAAGTTACGAAGCGCGAGCGTGCGAGTCATCGAGTCGCCGGCGCGCCTCGCCTTCGCGCGTCGGCGCGCCTCGCCTTCACTCTTGGCCGTTATTTTCCCGGCAAGCTGCAGCCAGCTCCGTGCGCCGAAAGGCCCCACGGGGCGCGATCACAAGCGGATGTACCGCCAGGGCGACATGTCGAAGTGGAAATGGTCGGCGTGGTCGCGGTGCCCGGGCCCGACCATGCCCCGGAAGACGTCGCCTCGATCGATGAGCCGCTCGGTGATCGTGCGGAGGAACCGGGCATGGATCGCCCCGACGCCCTCCTCCGCTCCCCAATGGCGGAGCACGCGCACCTCGAAGGCGCGACGGAGCCGCTTCGGCAACCCGGAAGGCAGGAGCTCCTCGTCGCCCGCGGGACCGAAGTCGAAGCCAAAGACGTCGAGCGCATTGCCGAGCGCATGCTCGCTCAAGCGGTGCGTCCGATTGCGCGACGTGCGGCAGCTATACGCACCGTAGTGACGAATCCAGAGTGGCCGTCTTCCGTAGGTCTCTTCCGCCACGTCGGCCACGACCTCTTCGAACCGAGCGAGGCGCTCGAGGAACGCTTCGTTCACGGTGAGCGCCCCGCGGTACTGCAACGTCGTCCCCGTGTACCGCACGAGGCCGCGCCGCGCGCACGGGATCTTCTCTTGCCCGCGCCGGAGGAAGCGCTCGATCGCGTCGAGGTCGTACGCGTCGCCGCGAAGCGCGTTCCAATAGGCGAAGAGCGCGCTTCGTGAGAGGCGGCGTCGCACCGCGCCGGAACGGTTCTCGGTCGTCTCGCGGGCGAAGAGCGCGTGGCTCGGCTCGATGAGCAGGGTTCGCTCGAAGGCGCCGGCCACGCGCGCGGACGCGGCTCCGGCGGCGAGCACCGTCGTGCTCGCCGCGAGCGCCACGCAAACCGCTACACGGCGCGCGCCTCTGCCTCGGGCCCCAACGAGTCGACTCCATGGAAACGAGAGTGGAGAGCGCATCACGGTTGGACAACAGACAGCTCCCCGCATCCCGTTATTCCGTCGGTCCTCGGATCGGCGCATCGCCAGCAATGCGCCGTAGCTCCTCGTCTCGCGGCGCCGTGGCGCGTCGCGGTCTGCCCCGGGCTTCGCGATTGATGCTATCGCTCGCCTCCCGATGCGACGCTCCGCGGCGAAGCCCGGCCCCGTGCCGAGCCCGCTTCTCACGAATGTCCTGATCGCGCTTCTCTGCCTCGTCTGGGGCAGCACCTGGCTCGTGATCAAAGTCGGCTTGGAGGAGCTGCCGCCTCTCGGCTCGGCCGGCGTTCGCTTCATCGTGGCCGGCGTCACCATGGCCGCCGTGTGCGCGTGGCTCGCGCGCCGCGAAGGCGGCGGACGCCCGCCGCGCTCCGCGGTGCTGGCGCACGGACTCTGTCAGTTCGTGCTCAACTACGCCCTCGTCTACGCGAGCGAGACGGTGCTCCCCTCCGGGCTCGTCAGCGTGCTCTGGTCCGTCTTCCCGCTGATGATGGCGCTCACCGGACACTTCGTCACCCGGAGCGAGCCGCTCCGCGCCCGGCAGTGGCTCGGGTTCGTGATCGCGTTCTTCGGCATCGTGATCTTGTTCTTCACGGACGTGGCGCGCATCAGCCCGCGGGCGATCGGGATGGGGCTCTTGCTCTTGCTCGCGCCGCTCTCCGTCACGTTCTCGACCACCTACGTGAAGGTCCGCGCCGCAACGGCGAGCTCGCTCCTCTTGAACCGCGACGCCATGCTCATCGGCGGCGTCGTGCTGCTCGGGCTCTCGTCGGCGAGCGAGTCGGAAGCGCCGCTGTCGTTCACGCCCGCCGCGCTCGGCAGCATTCTCTATCTCGCTCTGGCCGGCACCGTCTTCACCTTCGGCGTGTACATGTGGCTCTTGCGCCACGTCCCCGCGTACCGGCTGAGCCTGACCGCTTACGTGACCCCGGTGGTGGCGCTCCTTTTCGGCGCCACCCTCGGCGGCGAGCCGCTCCGGCTCTCGACCATCGCGGGAACGGGGCTCGTGCTCGGCGGCGTCGTCCTGTCGCTGCGGCCGCGCCGAACCTAGACTCGAGCGTGCTCCGCCGAGGCGCTCGCGGGGCACGAAGCGTTCATCCTCGAGGGAGCGGATCCCGCTGGGTCAGCGCGAAATCTCATTGACCCAGCGCCTCGGTGCTCGGTGGCACGGCTCTTGCGATGCAATCGAGCCGGAGAACGATCTCGTGCCCGCGCGTGCGATGTGGAAAGGCCGCATTCGGCTCGATGGCTTCGAGCTCCCCGTAAAGCTCTATTCGGCGGCGACCGACCGCGCCGTCCATTTTCGGCTGCTCCATGCGCCGGATCGCGTGCCGCTCGAGCAACGCATGGTCGACCCCGCGACGAACGAGCCCGTCGCCTACCAGGAAACGCGCCGCGGCCTCGCGCTCGAGCCCGGAACGCTCGTCGTCCTCGAGCGCGCCGAGCTCGACGAGCTCGCGCCCGCTCCCACGCGCGACATCGAGGTGCTGAGCTTCCTCGCCCCCGAGCGCGTGCCGCGGAGGTTCGCCGCGCGCCCCTACTTCCTCGGTCCCGACGGGGACGCTCCGTCGTACTTCGCGTTCGCCGAGGCGCTCGCGAGCGAACGCAAGCAGTGTCTCGTGCGCTGGGTCATGCGAAAGACCGAGTACGTCGGCGCGATCCGCGAGACCGAAGGCTACCTCGGCCTCGTCACGCTCCGGCACGCCGAGGAGCTGGTCGCGATCGGCGGGCTCGCGCCTCCCATCACCCGGGAGCTCACGGAGAAGGAGCTCACCATGGCCGAGCAGCTCGTCGGCATGTTCGAAGGCACCTTCGACCCGACCCAGTTTCGTGACGAGTACCGCGAGCGCGTCGCGGCCCTCGTCGAGGCGAAGGCAAAGGGCAAAAAGCTCGCGAAACCCCGCGTCACCCGCCCCGAGCCCGAGCGCAGCCTGAGCGCCGCGTTGGAAGCGAGCCTGAAGCGCGCTCGCGAGCGGAAAGTGGCGTAGTCCGAGGGAGCCATGCCGCGCTCGAAACCCACGGCTCCGCCAGAACCGAACGACGAAGCGCTCGACGCCGAGATGCCGCCCGTGGGCGCGCGTTCGTTCTGGTCGGGCACGCTCACGTTCGGGCTCGTCAGCATCCCGGTGAACCTCTACAGCGCCTACCGCGTGGAACGAAAGCCGCTGCGCATGCTTTCGCCCGAAGGCCGACCGCTCGCGCGGCGGTACTACTGTCCAAACCACGCTCGCTGCGTGCCGAACGAGGAAATCACGCGCGGATACGAGATCGAGCCGGGCCGGTTCGTCGTCGTCACCGACGAGGAGCTCGAAGCCGTCGAGCCCAAGAAGTCGCGAGAGATCGAGCTGCGGCTCTTCGTGGACCGGCACGCGATTTCCCCCCTCTTCTTCGAGCGCGCCTACGTCCTCGCTCCCGCAGCGGAGACGGTCCGCGCCTATCAGCTCCTCGCGCACACGCTCGAGCGGACGCGCAAGGCAGGCGTGGCCACGTTCGTCATGCGCGGCAAGGAGCACCTCGCCGCGGTGATCGCCGAGGGCGGCTTGCTCCTCGCGGAGACACTGCGCTTCTTCGACGAAGTCCGCACGCCGAGCGATATCGGCCTCCCCGAGCGCGAGCCCGCCGAGCCGCGTGCGCTCGCGCGCATCCGCCAAACGATCCGAGCCAAAGCGGCGCGCACCCTCGATCTCGAGGTGCTCCGCGATCACGAGTGGGAGCGCCTCCTCGCGCTCGCCCGCGAGAAGCAAGAGGCAGGAAAAGACGTCCTCGCCGTCGCCGAAGCCGCCGAAGAGCCCGAGTCCCCCGCCGCCGACATCATCGACATCATGGCTGCCCTCAAAGCGAGCCTCGCCGCCAACCGGGGAGAAGCGCGCCCCGCGACGCCCCGCGGCGGCACCCGACGCGCCACCCGAGCGGGCACGGCAAGCAGCGGCGCCGGCCGCCCCGCGCGATCTCCCAAGCGCGCCCGCGAGCGCACGGCCCCCCCAGCACGGCCTTCCGCGCGCTCACGCCAGAGAAACGGTGCGAAGCCGCCGGCAGCGTCCGAGCCCGAGCTCGAACAGGCAAGCCGCGAGGTGCTCTACGAGCGCGCCAAGAGCCTCGGCATCGAGGGCCGCAGCAAAATGAGCAAACGCGCGCTCGCCCGCGCCATTCGCGCCGCGTCGTGAGCGCGCCGCCGTTCGACGCTCCTACACTGCGGCCGCGCCTGCCCCTCGAAGAAAAGCGAGCCCTGGACGCGCGCCGCCCCTCAGCGAACGCGCGCGACGCTCCGCGCGAACAAACCGAGCTGCGTCGCGTACCCGCGCGCCTCCGAGAACGGCGACGCCGCGCACTTCACCGGCCCCGGACGCCGGGCCACGGCTGGCGCCCGCTCCGGCCTTGCGACCTCGCTCACGAACACCGCACGGGCCTCGTCGCTGAGCCCTCGCACCACGTGCAGGGCCACCCCAGGGTGATTGCGGGCGCTCGCAAGAACGGCTTGCGCACGGCTTCGACGCGAAGGACCAGACATTGTGCGCCCACTATTCGAACCGGCCGACCCGGGCCAACATTTCAGCCTAGATTTCGGGCTGACGCCGGAGGGGGAAGTCGAGACGAAGCGGATTTCCTGACGAATTCGCGTTCGACGCGCGCAGCGATAGCAGCGCTATCGCGAGCACGACGGGCGCGAAGGCGGCGGGATCTCGGGTTGGCCATGGACAACGTCGCGATGATGGGCGCGAGGCTCGCTTCGTCGCCGCGGGCGAGCTCCGGCAGAAACGTCGTCTGAGCCACGTAGTTGAAAAAGATGAGCCCCGCGAACACGCCGGTGAACACCAGCGCCATCCCCGTCCGAACCTTCTCGGCCGGGCGCGCGACGGCATGAATGCTCGTGAGCAGCGCAATCAACGCGGCGACAAGCACGATGCCGCCGAGGTATGGCGCGCTTTGGATCGACGATAAGCGCACCGAACGCGAGCAACCCCCCGAGCGCAAGGCGGAGCGCTCGCGCTCCTCTCGTATGGCGACGGGACCTCATCGCGAAGCGCCTTCGGAGCGCGACGTCGCCGAGCGCGCGACCGGCTCGAGGGCGCGCTCGCGATGCGCCGAGTCTCGCCCGTACAGCTCCGCGCGGTTGAGCTGCACGTCCAGGATTTCCCACCGGTAGTAGCCGAAATACCCGCTCGCGAGCTCCCAGCCCACTTCACCGCGAGAGGGCACCTCGATCCCTTCGAACCGGCGAAACTCCGAGCACGCCACGACCCACGGCGTCAGCGTCGCGTCCGCGCCGCCTCCGAGATAGCGCTCCGCGCGCATCCCCACGACGCGCCCGTGCTCATCGAACGTGAACACCGCCGACGCCTCCAGTCCCCCATAGCGCATCGTGGCCCGTGCTCGGGTCCCGTCGAGCGCCTCCCACGCCAGGTACCGGCTCGTCGCCGCGGCCGGAAACCACACTATCTCCCCCAAGAACCGCAGCATCGAGCCGTGATCGATCTTCTCGTCCGCGGCATCGACGACATTCACGAGCGACGCCGCCTTGATGAGCATGTTCCCGCGGCCGTCCACGTATTTGTCCCGCCCCGCGATCGGCAACACGCCCTTCATCGTCGCGTCCACCTTCCAAACGAATGCCGGCGGCTCCACCGAGAAGTACTGCTCTGCCCGCGCCGGCATCCACGCCGCGTCCGGGCCCGTTCGCAAGTCCCCCCGCTGCTTCAACCGAACCGTTCGGACCCGCTCGCGCCCCACGACCCCCGAGCGCTCGAGCCACCGCTGCACCGGCAAAGGAAGCCCGTCGATCTCCGCGCGTTCCAGGATGGTCGCGCTCCCCGCGCTGCGAGCCAAAAGCGCCCGCGCTTCCGCCTCCACTCGATGACTGAATCGCACGTGCGCCGCCGACGCCAGCGCGGCCACCAAGACCAGCGCATTCGCGATCGTCCCAAACTTCGCGTCACTCCAAGCGATCACAATCAGGGCCTGCGAGAGCAGCACCCCGCCCAGCGCGAGCATCCACCACGACTCGTGCCGCACGACCCGAAACATCGCCGCCCCGAGCAGCACCGTCACCACGACAAGCCACCCCAGCGCAAACACCCGCTCCCCCGCCCCCGAGAACGAAACCAGCGTGCGCCCCCCAAGCTGCGGCACTGGCACGAGCTTCGACCACTTCAGAAACCCAACGACGTGGATCGCCCCGTGAACGGCCAAAAGCACGGTCAACGCACCACGCATGGCGCCCCCCGGTGCATCGCGTGTGCCACACTTGCCCACGAAGAAGATCGCCGCAACTTCTCCCACGAATTCGCGCCCGAACCCCAACGCCCGCAGTCAGCCCGTCTTCCGGCACCGAGCTCCATGCCCGTCGAACGCGCAGCTCTTGCGCCCGACCCCCTCACCGCCTGCGTCGCGACGACCCGCACCCGCCCGCTCCACGCTGGGAGGCAGTCTTCAACGGCCCGGACCCTCGCTGCCGCATGCTGAAAACCAACGTCGGAGACCCTGGATCTCCCGTGCTGCATGCTGGCAGCCGGATTTCGTTCCGAGGGTCGAATCCCCGGAAGCAGCGGAAAGGCCCCGAAGCCGGGGATCACAGGGAGTGTACTGACGGAGCTCGCTCCGAGCGAACCCGAGGCGAAGACCACGAAGCAGGAATCAACGGACTCGGGCCAAAGACCGGTGTACGCCCGTAGGCGCGTTCAGCGCCACAGCCGTACTCAGCCCCTACCGAACACAGCCGTCGGCACGACCATCGCCGCCCGAACCGGCTTCGCTAGATCGCAAAATGCTCTGAATCTCGCGCCCTCGCGCCTCAGCCCGCGCGAGACATGAGGTCCCGAGGACCGCAGCCTCGGGCCACAGGCCCGAGGCGAGGACCGCAGGTCACCCGGATCAACGCAGCGGATGCCTGCCGCCGCTGCGCGCCGCCCTGTCAGACGCTCTCTCGAGCAGCAGCGGCGTACAGCGACGTGTTCTGCGTCCCCAACGGGATTCGAACCCGTGTTACAGCCTTGAAAGGGCCGTGTCCTGGGCCTGCTAGACGATGGGGACGTCCCGCAA
>Ga0079224_100009451_pt1 | contig 13285 bp, 13 predicted proteins | sample Stecom2015_FD_80414 | JGI IMG/M metagenome (GOLD analysis project Ga0079224, IMG submission 80414) | Agricultural soil microbial communities from Utah to study Nitrogen management - Steer compost 2015 | ecosystem: Environmental > Terrestrial > Soil > Agricultural land | place: USA: Utah... | reverse complement strand
GAAAACGGGGTAATTGTTTGAAATAGCTGGCTTTGCCGGCCAAAACCCGTATGATGCCCCAAGGGTAACGAGGGGCGGGGAAGATCATGTCGACCCAGACCGGCGCGCAGCCGGCCTTGCCGGAGGCATCCGCAACCGGCGGACGCTACGAAGGCGTTGGACATAGCCTGAAAGTCGTGCGCGAGCGCCGCGGCCTGTCGCTGGCCGAGGTGTCCGCGCGTCTGCGTATCCGTCGTCCCTATCTGGAAGCCATTGAATCCGGCGCCTTCGGCGAGCTGCCCGGCGCCGTCTATATCAACGGATTTCTCAGGCAGTATGCTGACTTCCTCGGCCTCGAGCCCGACCAGGTCCTGAAAGCCTACCAAGCCGAGGCCGATGCGCCCCTGCACCCGCCGGTGCTGAATTTTCCCATGCCCCGGCCGGAAGAGCGCCGGCCGCATCTCTGGCTGGTCGTCGGCGCCCTGATCGTCGCCGCCGTCGTCTATGCCCTCTGGTATCGCCACCAGGAAACCCTGCGTGTCGGCCAGGAGCTGATCCAGGCGGTGCCCGGGCGGCTTGCCGACATGGTCCCGGCGCCGCAGCCGATCGCGCCGGCGCCGTCGGCGCCCCCGGCCGCGGCAGTGCCGCAGACCGCGACCCCGGCCGTGCCCCAGGCGACCGCATCGGCCCCCCTGCCGGCTCCGGCGGTCGCGACCCCGGCGCCGGTTACCGGGGCGCCTGCAACACCGGCTGCAGTCACTCCTGATCCCGCCGCTCCCGGCGCTGAAATGCCTGCTGAAATGCCTGCCGCGGCCGTCAGCGCTCCGGCTGATCCGCCGGCCGCCGCTCCGGATCCGGCGCCTGCCGCTCCCGCGGCAGCACCAGCTGCCCCGCCGGCGACGGAAACCGCCACTGCCACTGCTGCGGCGCCGACCGAAACTCCCGCTGCCGAAACGGCCCCGGCTGCGGCACCGCAGGTTTTCGGCGTGCCGGCCGAGAGCCGCATCCGCCTCGAGGCGACCGCCCAGTCCTGGATCCAGGTCCGCGGGCCGAACAACGAGCAGATCTTCACCCGCCTGCTCAATCCGGGCGAGCGCTATGCCGTGCCCGATCGCGCCGGCCTGACCCTGCTGACCGGCAATGCCGGCGGCCTGCGCATCGTGATCGACGGCCAGCCGCTGCCGCCGCTGGGCGGCGACGGCGAGGTGAAGCGCGGCATCGAACTGGATCCGGAACGGCTGAAATCCGCCGGTCAGGACCATCAGGGCTAGGCGCGACCGGCCGACCGCGCGGTCCCCTGTGCTTGCTATTGGGGTGTAAAGACGCCATGTTACGCCGCGTCCGGCAGCCCTTCTGCGCGGACGGAAACACATCATGAGCATCCGACCCTATCGGGATATCCAGCGCCGCCGGTCGCGCAAGATTTTCGTCGGTTCCGTTCCGGTGGGCGGCGATGCGCCGATCACCGTCCAGACCATGACGAATACGCTGACCAGCGACGTCGCGGCCACGGTGGAGCAGATCCGCCGCTGCGAGGAGGTCGGCGTCGATATCATCCGCGTTTCCTGTCCGGATGAAGACTCGACGAAGGCGCTGAAGCAGATCGTGCGCCAGGTAAAGGTGCCGGTCGTCGCCGACATCCATTTCCACTACAAGCGCGCGATCGAGGCCGCGGAGGCGGGCGCCGCCTGCCTGCGCATCAATCCGGGCAATATCGGCAATGCCGCCCGGGTGCGGGAGGTGGTGAAGGCCGCGAAGGACCATGGCTGCTCGATGCGCATCGGCGTCAATGCCGGCTCGCTGGAAAGGCATCTGCTGGAGAAATATGGCGAGCCCTGTCCCGAGGCGATGGTGGAAAGCGCGCTGGAGCATGCGCGTATCCTGGAAGACCATGACTTCCGAGAATTCAAGATCAGCGTGAAGGCCTCCGACGTCTTCCTCGCGGTTGCCGCCTACCAGGCGCTGGCGGAGGCCTGCGACTACCCGCTGCATGTCGGCATCACCGAGGCCGGCGGCCAGCGCATCGGCACGGTGAAATCCTCCATCGGGCTCGGCATGCTGCTGTGGTCGGGTATCGGCGACACCATCCGCGTCTCTCTGTCGGCCCCGCCGGAGGAAGAGGTGCGGGTCGGCTTCGACATCCTGAAGTCGCTCAACCTGCGCCATCGGGGCGTCAACGTGATTTCCTGCCCGTCCTGCGCGCGGCAGCAGTTCGACGTGATCAGGACGGTCGAGGTCCTGGAGAAGCGGCTTGCCCATATCACCACGCCGATGACGCTGAGCGTGATCGGCTGCGTGGTGAACGGTCCCGGCGAGGCGCGCGAGACCGATATCGGTTTCACCGGCGGCGGCAACAACACGCATCAGGTCTATATCGCCGGCCAGCCGGCGCACCGGCTGCAGAACGAGGACGTGGTTGCCCATCTCGTGCGGCTGGTGGAAGAGAAGGCGCGCCAGATCGAGGCCGCCAGGGCATCGACCCCCGCATCCGAAGCGGCAGACGCCGCTTCTTAGCTGACAAATTCAAAAACGGAGACTCGCCGTGGCCCAGTTGCAGCCCGTGCGCGGCACGCATGACATTCTGCCCGAAGAATACGCCCGCTTCCGCCATGTGGTGGATACGGCCCGCCATGCCGCCCAACTGTTCGGCTACCGCGAGATGGCGACGCCTATCTTCGAATTCACCGACGTCTTCGCGCGCTCGATGGGCGAAACCTCCGACGTCGTCTCGAAGGAGATGTACTCCTTCGCCGACAAGGGCGGCGAGGAAATCACGCTGCGGCCGGAATACACTGCCGGCATCTGCCGCGCCTTCATTTCCAACGGCCTGCAGCAGCATGTGCCCTTCAAGGCCTTCGCCTGGGGGCCGATGTTCCGCTACGAGCGGCCGCAGAAGGGACGCCAGCGCCAGTTCCACCAGATCGACATCGAGGTGATCGGCGCCGCCGAGCCGCAGGCCGACGTGGAGGTGATTTCGGTTGCGGCGGAAATCCTGCGCCGCCTCGGCATCCTCGACAAATGCGTGCTGGAGCTGAACACGTTGGGCGATCCGGAGAGCCGCATCGGCTACCGCAAGGCCCTGGTCGACTATTTCGGCGGCCATGTCGACAGGCTGTCGGAGGACAGCCGGCGGCGGCTGGAGAAGAACCCGCTGCGCATCCTCGATTCCAAGGATGAGGGCGATCGCGCGCTGGTGGCCAATGCGCCGCTGATCGAGGAATACCTCACGCCGGCGGCGCGGGACTTCTTCCGCGCGGTGCAGGACGGGCTGGGCGCGGCCGGCATCCCGCTGAAGGTGAGTCCCCGGCTGGTACGCGGCCTCGACTACTACACGCATACCGCCTTTGAATTCACCACCGACATGCTCGGCGCGCAGGGTACCGTGCTGGCCGGCGGCCGCTATGACGGCCTGATCGAACAGCTCGGCGGCAAGCCGACGCCCGGCATCGGCTGGGCCGGCGGCATCGAGCGGCTGGTGCTGCTGAGCAATCCGCAGCCGGCGGCGCCGCACAGCGTTGCGATCATTCCCATCGGGCCGGCGGCGGAAGCCGAGGCGGCGAAGCTGGCGGCCGAGCTGCGCCGCGCCGATGTCGCCGTCGAACTCGCCTATGGCGGCAATGCCGGCAAGCGCTTCAAGCGCGCCGACAAGCTCGGCTGCGCGGCAGCCGTGGTGATCGGGGATGACGAACTGGCGAAAGGCGTCGCGAAGGTCAAGGACCTGAAGAGCGGCGAGGAAACCACCGTGCCGCGCGGCGAACTGCTGTCGAAGCTGAAAGCGTAACGCCCATGGAAGCGACCGGCCTGCCCGAGGCCAAGCTCGACAAGGTGATCGAGCGCTACGAGATCCTGCAGGCGCAGATGTCCGCCGGCGGGCAGGATGCCGGCACCTTCGTCAGGCTGTCGAAGGAATATGCCGAGATCGAGCCGCTGGTGAAGGCGATCCAGTCCTGGCGCAAGCTGCGCCGGGACATCGCCGAGCTCGCCGCCATGCGTGACGATCCGGCCTCCGATCCCGAGATGCGTGCCCTGGCGGAGACCGAATGGAAGGAAGCGCAGGCCGCACTGCCCGACCTCGAGCGGCAGGTGAAGATTCTGCTTCTGCCCAAGGATGCCGACGACGAGAAGAATGCCATCCTCGAGGTGCGCGCGGGCACCGGCGGCGACGAGGCAGCCCTGTTCGCCCGCGACCTGTTCGAGATGTATCGCGGCTATGCGGCGCTGCAGGGCTGGAAATTCGAGGTCGAAAGCATTGCGGAGACCGAACTGGGTGGCTTCCGCGAAGCGGTCGCCACCATCTCCGGCCGCGGCGTCTTCGCGAAGCTGAAATTCGAGTCCGGCGTGCATCGCGTGCAGCGCGTGCCGGATACCGAGACCCAGGGCCGCATCCATACCTCTGCCGCCACGGTGGCCGTACTGCCGGAGGCCGAGGATGTCGACATCGAGATCAACGAGGCTGACCTGCGCATCGACGTCTACCGTTCCTCGGGCGCCGGCGGTCAGCATGTGAACACCACCGATTCCGCCGTGCGCATCACGCATATTCCTACCGGCATCGTGGTTGCCCAGCAGACCGAACGATCGCAGCACAAGAACAAGGCCAAGGCGATGAAGCTGCTGCGCGCCAAGCTGTACGAGGCCGAGCGCGAACGCACCGATTCCGCGCGCGCCGCCCAGCGCAAGGGGCAGGTCGGCTCCGGCGACCGGTCGGAACGCATCCGCACCTACAATTTCCCGCAGGGCCGCGTCACCGACCACCGGATCAACCTGACGCTCTACAAGATCGAGCAGGTGATGACCGGGGAGGCGCTGGACGAGATAATCGGCGCGCTGATCGCCGAGGATCAGGCGAGCCGGCTGGCCGAACTGAATGACTGAGATGCAGGCGGGCGATCTGCTGCGCGATGCGACGGCGCGGCTGAAATCCGCCGGCGTCGAAGGTCCGCGTCGCGATGCCGTTCTGCTGCTCAGCCATGCCAGCGGCATTGCCGCCGACCGCCTGCGCATCGAGCCGTCCACGCCTGTCGCGCCGGAAGCGGCGGTCCGGTTCTCGGAGTATGTCACCCGCCGGGCGGATCGCGAGCCGGTCTCGCATATCCTTGGCCGGCGCGAATTCTGGAGCCTCGAATTCGAGGTCAGCCGCGACGTGCTCGACCCGCGGCCGGACAGCGAAACCCTGGTCCAGGTCGTGCTCGACCAGGTGCCGGACCGGGCAGCGCCGTTGCGGCTGGTCGACTTCGGCACCGGCTCGGGCTGCCTGCTGCTCGCGCTGCTGCACGAATTGCCTGCCGCGGAAGGACTGGGCATCGACCGTTCGCCGGCCGCTCTCGCCGTCGCCGCCCGCAATGCCGGGCGCCTCGGCCTGGCGACGAGAGGCCGCTGGCGGGAGGGCGACTGGGGCGAGGGCATCGCCGGTGCATTCGACATCCTGATCAGCAATCCGCCCTATATCGAAACCGCCGCCATCGGCGCGCTGGCACCCGAAGTCGCCCGGCACGAACCGCGGCTGGCGCTGGACGGCGGCAGCGATGGCCTGGCGGCCTACCGCGCGCTTATGTCGCATCTCGCCCGGCTGGCGGCACCGGGGGCGATCGTCGCGCTCGAGATCGGCCAGGGACAGGAAGAACCGGTGGCCGGGCTACTGGCGGAATCGGGCTTCCGGGAGATCTGCGCGAAACCGGATCTGGCCGGCATCGACCGCGTCATTCTGGCCCGCAACCCCCGGTAATTTCTGGTAAAAAAGGGGTTGGCAGGCGCCCCCATGGCGCTTATCTTGGGATTACGGGATGACGCAGCCCCGCAGGATCACGCGAAAGATGCAGTGGTCGGGGCGCTTGGGCAGGCGGCGTCATCGCCTCTTCGATGTCATGAGAGGCCGTCGGCGTCGCGCGTTACGTTAGCGCGATGCGCCTGCGCAGTTCGCCCGAATGCGCCATTAGCGACAACAGCGAGATGAACAGTGAATAACAAGAATCGTCAACGTGGCGGCCGTCCCCAGGGCCGTCGTCCCCATGGCAATGCGAATGGCGGTGGCGGCGCCCATCGGAATTTCGATTCCAACGGTCCCGATGTGAAGATCCGGGGCAGCGCCAGCACCATTTTCGAGCGTTACTGCCAGCTCGCCCGCGATGCCAATGCCTCCGGGGATCGCGTCGCGGCGGAAAACTATCTGCAGCATGCGGAGCACTACTACCGCATCATGCTGGCCCAGGGCGTGACCCCGATGCAGCGCGCCGCGCAGCAGCAGCAACAGCATGCCGCGCAGCAGCAGCCGCAACAGCAGCAGCCGGCGCAGGTGCAGCAGGCGCCGCAGCAGGCCTTCGCGGACGGCGAGCAGCCGAGCCTGGAGATGGAACTGGAAGCGGCGCTGGACTCGAGCGAGACCTCCGGTTCGGAACGCGATGAGGCGACAGCCGCCTGACCGCCGTACGGAATTCCTGAAATGCAAAAGGCCGCTGAAACCAGCGGCCTTTTTGTTTGCGTCTTTGATGCGCCGTTACTCGTCGGCTGCCTGGCTGATCAGCTCGGCCCGCAGCCCCAGCGCTTCATCGGCGATGGTCAGCGCGCGGATCGGCAGGCTCTCTTCCTCAGGCACGATCGGCGCCAGCGCAATGTCGAACTCGAATTCCTTGTCCAGCAGGCCGCGGTCGCCGAGATAGCGCTCGAAGAAGTCGACGGTGCGGCTGATGCTGTCTTCGCGGGCCTCGCCGCGGAAGGTGTGGCCCTGACCCTGGTAGATCATCACCTCATGCTCGGCGCCAACATTCTGCAGCAGACTGACCAGGTCATGGGCCCGGCGCACCGGCACGGTGCGGTCGCGTTCGCCATGCAGCACCAGAGTCGGCGGCATCCGGTGCACGCCGCGGCGCTGCACCTCCGCCGGCATGGCGCCGACCACGTTCACCACCGCCTGGATCCGCTCATCCCGGCTGCCCAGGCTGAGGGCATGGAAGCCGCCGAGCGAAAGGCCGAAGATGCCGATCCGGTCGGCATCGACGTAATCCTGCTGCTGCACGTAGGACACGGCCTCGGCAATCACCCTCTCGCGCTCGTCATGCAGCGCCGGTGCGGCCTTGTGGCTGTGCGGAATGCCGTCGAAATAATGCACGACAAAGGCGGAAATGCCGCGCTCGGCCAGGGCCTTGGCCTGGGGGTAGAACAGCGTGCCGTCGCCCAGGCCGCTGGCGCCGTGCAGGATCAGCACGGCGGGGGCCTGTTCGTCGGCGGCGGTCTCGGCCCTGACCACGTCGACGCGCACCCGGCGGCCGTCGATCATGAAGCTGGTGCCCTCCGCGGCCACCGCCCGGCGGGCGGGCTCGGCAGATTTCTGCTTGCGCGGGGCCTTGTAAACGGCGGGCTTGGCAGCCGGCTTGGGCGCCGTCGCCGTCTTGCCGGAGGGATGCGAAGCGGCGCGGGGCTGCGCCTGGGCCACGGGCGCCGCGACCAGCGACAGGCCGAAGGCCAGCGCTGTCGCCAGCGCCGCGCCACGCATCCAGATTGCCGGCCTGCTGGCGGGTCCCCCGGCCATTACACCCCCTGACTACCCTCTGAACGGGCGGATTTCCCGGCCCCTGTTACGGTTTGTAACAACTCGTGCGCGACTTTGTCCAGCTGTAAATTCAAGACAAATCATGGACTTGCTCCCTGCTTGACGCTCGGGGGTGGCCTTCTTACCTTTATCCGCGCTGCCGGAATCGCTCCGCAGCCGCATCAACGAGGATTTCCCATGTCAGAGCCGACCAAAGTTACCGACGCCTCCTTCGAAAGCGACGTACTGAAGGCGCCCGGCCCGGTGCTGGTCGATTTCTGGGCCGAATGGTGCGGTCCCTGCCGTCAGATCGCCCCGGCGCTGAACGAGATCGCCGGCGAGATGGCCGGCAAGCTGACGGTCGCCAAGGTCAACATCGACGAGAACCCGATGACGCCGTCAAAGTTCGGCGTGCGTGGTATTCCGACGCTGATTCTGTTCAAGGATGGCAAGGCGGTCTCGACGAAGGTCGGCTCGATGCCGAAGAGCCGCATCGTGGAGTGGATCAACTCCTCGATCTAATGGTTTTCCGCGAGAACCCGGCCCGCCAGATAGAGCGAGCCGGCGATCACGACCCGGGCCGGGGCTGCTGCTCCGGCCCTTATCATTTGCGCGACGTCGTCCATTGCCCCTGCCAGGCTTTCCGCCGGCGCTGCCTTCAGCCCGACTGACTGCGCCGCCGCGGCCAGATCGCCGGCCGACAGGGAGTTCGCTTCGCCCGGGATGGCGACGCAGCGCGCGCCCTGCATCCGCGGCGCCAGCGGGCGCAGGAAGCCCGCGGCATCCTTGGTATTGAGCATACCGGTGACCAGCCAGGTGGGCCGTTCCGGCATGCCGTCCAGGGCAGCGGCCAGCGCCGCGCCCGCCATGGCGTTGTGGGCGCCGTCCAGCCATAGCTCGGCATCCTGCGGCAGCAGTTCGATCAGCGGGCCTGCCCTGAGACGCTGCAGCCGCGCCGGCCAGTCGACCTGGCGCAGGCCGGCGGCGAAGGCGGTTTCGGAAAAGCGGAAGCCGTCCAGCGCGCGGGCGCAGGCGATCGCCGTGCCCGCATTGACGACCTGGTGCGGGCCGGGCAGGGCGGGGCGCGGCAGGCGGTAGGCCGCGCTGCGATCCTCCCAGACGATGCAGTCCTCGCCTGCGCTGACGCGCCATTCGCGGCCATGGCGCAGCAGCGTCGCGCCGTGCTCCGCCGCGCGGGCTTCAATCACCGCCATCGCCTCGTCGGGCTGCGGACCGACCACGCAGGGTACGCCCGGCTTGATGATGCCAGCCTTGGCTTTCGCGATGTCCGTCAGCGTGGGGCCGAGGAACTGCACATGGTCGATGCCGATCGGCGTGATCGCGGTCAGCGCCGGCTTCGGCACCAGGTTGGTGGCATCGAATTCGCCGCCGAGCCCGGTCTCCAGCAGCAGCAGGTCGGCGGGCGTTTCGGCGAAGGCGGTGAAGGCCGCTGCCGTGGTGATCTCGAAGAAGGTGATCGGCTCGCCCCGATTGGCCGCCTCACAGCGTTCCAGCAAGGCCGTGAGGTGATCGTCGCCGATCAGCGTGCCGGCGAGGCGGATGCGTTCGTTGAAGCGTACCAGATGCGGCGAGATGTATGCATGCACGGAATAGCCGGCGGCTTCTGCGATCGCGCGCAGGAAGGCGAGCGTCGAGCCCTTGCCCTTGCTGCCGGCGACATGCACCACCGGCGGCAGATGCAGATGCGGATCGCCCAGGCGCGCCAGCAGGGGCCTGAGCCGGTCCAGCGAGAGGTCGATCGCCTTGGGATGCAGCGCCATGAGGCGCTGCAATACAGGATCCGGATTACTTGGACCTTTTGCCGGGGGCGCCATGCGGAATTTCCCCGGTCGGCGGTATGTCGATGCCGGGTCGCGGCAGGGCAACGATATCGGCCTTGGGCATCGGATCCAGCAGCAGGGCAACGATGCGGCTGAGCGTGGCGCGCAGGTCGCGGCGATGCACCACCATGTCCAGCATGCCGTGCTCGAGCAGGTATTCCGAACGCTGGAAGCCTTCCGGCAGGGTTTCGCGGATGGTCTGCTCGATGACGCGCTGGCCGGCAAAACCGATCAGCGCTCCGGGCTCGGCGATCTGGATGTCTCCCAGCATGGCGTAGGAGGCCGTAACGCCGCCGGTGGTGGGATCGGTCAGCACCATGATGAAGGGCAGATGCGCCTCGCGCAGGCGCTGCACGGCGATCACCGTGCGCGGCATCTGCATCAGGCTCAGGATGCCCTCCTGCATGCGGGCGCCGCCGGCCGCCGAGAAGACGATCAGGGCGGCGCGCTGGTTCACCGCCAGCTGCGCGGCGGCCACCAGCGCCTCGCCGGTCGCCATGCCCATCGAGCCGCCCATGAAGGCGAAATTCTGCACCGCGATCACCACGTCGCGCTGGTCCAGCGTGCCATGGGCAACGGCAAAGGCATCCTTCTGCCCGGTCTTGGCGCGGGCATCCTTCAGGCGGTCCGGGTATTTCTTGGAATCGCGGAAATGCAGCGGGTCCTGCACCACGTCGGGCAGTTCGATGGTCTGGTACTCGCCGTTGTCGAACAGCGCCTTGAACCGCTCCTTCGGCCCGATGCGCATGTGGTGGTCGCATTTCGGGCAGACATGCTGGTTCTCTTCCAGCTCCTTGGCGTAGATCATCTGCCCGCAATTGGGACACTTCTTCCAGAGATTGTCCGGCGTGTCCTTCTTCGTGGTGAATTCGCGGATCTTCGGCAGGACGGTGCGGGTCAGCCAGTTCATTCCATCTCTCCCAGTTACGCCGCTGCCTTCACCACGCCGCGGACCGCGGCACCCAGCTCACGAACCAGCGCCAGCACATGCTCGGCCGGATCGCTGCCCTTCGCCTGCGCCTCGGCGATGCGCTCCACCAGGGCAGAGCCGACCACGGCGGCATCCGCCACCCGGGCGATCTCGGCGGCGCGGGCGCCGTCGCGGATGCCGAAGCCGACGGCGACCGGCAGGTCCGTATGCTTCTTGATCCGCGAGACGGAGGCCGCCACTGCGGCGGTGTCGGGCGCGGCGGCGCCGGTGATGCCGGCGATCGAGACATAATAGAGGAAACCGGAGGTATTCTGCAAAACCGCCGGCAGGCGCGCATCGTCGGTGGTCGGCGTCGCCAGCCGGATGAAATTCAGCCCGGCCTTCACGGCGGGGATGCAGAGCTCGTCATCTTCCTCGGGCGGCAGGTCGACGATGATCAGGCCGTCCACGCCGTCCTTCTTCGCGTCGCTCAGGAATTTGTCGACGCCATAGGCCGAGATCGGATTGAAATAGCCCATCAGCACGATCGGCGTGACATCGTCCTTCCGGCGGAAGCCGCGCACCAGATCCAGCGTCTTCTTCAGCGTCGCGCCAGCAGCCAGCGCGCGCAGGTTTGCCGCCTGGATCGAGGGGCCGTCGGCCATCGGGTCGGTGAAGGGCATGCCGAGCTCGATGACATCGGCGCCGGCTTCGGGCAGGCCCTCCAGCAGCCGCGCGCAGGTGTCGAAATCGGGGTCGCCGGCGGTGATGAATGTCACCAGGCCGGCGCGGCCCTGCTTTTTCAGCTCGGCAAAGCGTTTGTCGATGCGGCTCACAGCTTTACCCCCAGATGCTTCGCCACGCTGTAGATGTCCTTGTCGCCGCGGCCCGAGATGCCCACCACCATCAGATGGTCCTTCGGCAGGGTCGGCGCCAGCTTCATCACCTGCGCCAGCGCATGCGAGGTTTCCAGCGCCGGGATGATGCCTTCCAGCTTCGAGCAGAGCTGGAACGCCTCGATGGCTTCCCTGTCGGTGGCCGAGACGTAATTCACGCGCCCGACCTCATGCAGCCAGGCATGCTCGGGCCCGATGCCGGGATAATCGAGGCCCGCGGAAATCGAATGCGCCTCGGTGATCTGGCCGTCCTCGTCCTGCAGCAGATAGGTGCGGTTGCCGTGCAGCACGCCGGGCGTGCCTTTTGCCAGCGAGGCGGCATGCTTCGCGGTGTCGAGGCCTTCGCCGGCGGCCTCGACGGCGTAGATCGTCACGTCCTTGTCGTCGAGGAAGGGATGGAACAGACCCATGGCATTCGAGCCGCCGCCGATGCAGGCGACCAGCGAATCCGGCAGCCGGCCTTCCTTCTCGAGGATCTGCGCGCGCGTCTCTTCGCCGATGACGCACTGGAAGTCGCGCACCAGCTGCGGATAGGGATGCGGTCCCGCCACCGTGCCGATGATGTAGAAGGTGTCGTGCACGTTGGTGACCCAGTCGCGCAAAGCCTCGTTCATCGCGTCCTTCAGCGTGCGCGAACCGGAGGTGACACCGCGCACCTCGGCGCCGAGCAGCTTCATGCGGAAGACGTTCGGCTGCTGCCGCTCGATATCCACCTCGCCCATGTAGATGACGCAGGGCAGGCCGAAGCGGGCGGCGACCGTCGCCGTTGCCACGCCATGCTGGCCGGCGCCGGTCTCGGCGATGATGCGCTTCTTGCCCATGCGTTTGGCCAGCAGGATCTGGCCGATGCAGTTGTTGATCTTGTGCGCGCCGGTATGGTTCAGCTCTTCGCGCTTGAAGTAGATCTTGGCGCCGCCGAGATGCTGGGTCAGCCGCTCGGCGTAGTAGAGCGGGTTGGGGCGGCCGACATAGTCGCGCAGGAAATACTCGAACTCGGCCTTGAAGGCCGGATCGGCTTTCGCCGCCTTGTAATGCTTCTCCAGGTCGAGGATCAGCGGCATCAGCGTTTCGGCCACGAAGCGCCCGCCGAAGCGGCCGAAATGGCCGCGCTCGTCAGGGCCGGAGCGATAGGAATTGAGCATCGTCATCACAAACCTGCCTGGGACTAGAGAGCGCGCGCGGCCTTGAGGAAGGCGCGGATCTTTTCCGGATCCTTCCTGCCCGGCGCGCTTTCCACGCCGGAGGAGACATCGACCGCCGTGGCGCCCGAGCGTTTCACAGCCTCGGGCAGGTTTTCCGGCGTGAGGCCGCCCGAAAGCATCCAGGGCCGCTGGAATTTCGCATTCTGCATGATGCTCCAGTCGAAGCTGACCGCGTTGCCGCCGGGCAGCTTGGCATCCTTAGGCGGCTTGGCGTCGAACATCAGCCAGTCGACGATGTCCTCGTAGTCGCGCGCCGCCTTCAGGTCGGCCTTCTCGGATACCTTGAAGGCCTTGATCACCGGCAGGCCGAAATAGATCGACAGCGCGCGGCAGCGGTCCGGCGTCTCGTCGCCATGCAGCTGCATGAGGTCGAGCCGCGCCTTGGCGAGGATCCTGTCGAGAAAATCCGTTTCAGGATTGACGAAGACGCCGACCCGGTCGATGCCCGAGGGCAGGTCGCGCAGCAGCTCTTCCGCCTGCTCCGCCGTCACGTTGCGCGGCGAGGGCGGGTAGAAGATCAGCCCGATCATGTCGGCGCCGTTCTCCACCGCCGTCTGCATGGCGACGGGATCGTTGATGCCGCAGATCTTGGTGAAGATCGCCATTATGCCGCGCCTTCCAGTTCGCGCGCGATGGCCCGGGCGCTGGCTTCGGGATCGGGGCTGTCGGTGATCGGCCGGCCGATGACGAGGTGATCGGCGCCGAGCGCGAAGGCTTCCGCCGGCGTCATGACGCGCTTCTGGTCGCCGGCCGCCGCGCCCTTGGGCCGGATGCCGGGCACGACCAGTTTGAAATCCGGGCCGCAGGCCTTGCGCAGCATGGCGATCTCGGTGGCGGCGCAGATCACGCCGTCGGCGCCGTTGTCCTGCGCCAGCTTCGCCAGCCGGATCACCCAGCTGCTGACGTCTTCCGTGATGCCGACCGCCTTCAGG
>Ga0079224_100009450_pt1 | contig 13285 bp, 8 predicted proteins | sample Stecom2015_FD_80414 | JGI IMG/M metagenome (GOLD analysis project Ga0079224, IMG submission 80414) | Agricultural soil microbial communities from Utah to study Nitrogen management - Steer compost 2015 | ecosystem: Environmental > Terrestrial > Soil > Agricultural land | place: USA: Utah... | reverse complement strand
TCTGCAGTTCGGCCTTCAGTTCAGCCGGGTTCGACACGCGCGCGACGTTGGCGCCGGCCGCCCGCTGCTGTCCGACTTCGACCGGCAGTTCCTGTAACTGGCCTTCCATCGTCGACCGGACGGTGAGGTCGCCGAGCTCGCGTTGGCGAAGCTGGTACTCGGCGCGCAGGCGGTTGACTTCGGCCAACTGCGGCGCGATGTTCGAATCGACGTTCTCCTTCGCGATGCGCAGCCGCTCTTCGGCGACGGCGAGCTGGTTCTTCAGCTGCGCCTCGGCCGCTTCGAACTGCTTCAGCTGAAGGGCGCCCACCAGACCGTCTTTCGCCAGCTCGCGATTGGCTTCGAGCGTCAGGGCGGCCTGACTGTGCTCCGACCGGATGCGGACGACCTCGGCTTCCTGGCTCAGGAGCTGGCTTTCGAGGTTCGCCCGCGCGTTTTCGAGATTGGCTTCCGCCGATTGCAGGGCCAGACGGGCCTGCGTCACCTGCTGTTCGAGCTGCGGATTCGACATCTCGACGATGACGGTGCCGGGACGGACCTGCGCGCCAGGTCTGAGGACGATGCGCTCGACACGGCCGGCGGTCGTGGCCGGAATCCACCGAATGTCTTCAGGCACCAGGCGGCCCGCGCCGCGCACCGCGCGCGTGAAGGGCCCCCGCTTGACGGTCTCGATCCAGACCGCGCTGCGCGAGACCTCTGGCGCTGCGGGCTTGAGTTGGGACACGAACACCGTGACCATGATGATCGCGGCGACGCCGGCCACGGCATACGCCGACTGGCGCATGCGCTTCTTCTTGAGAATCGATGGATCGCGCTTGATATCTACCATGTCGTCTCTGTAGTTGTTCTGAAATGGCTCACGCCCGCGGGCTGGTCGCCAGACCGGAAGCGTGGAGCAGTACTTTCGCTATAGCCAACAAGCATGCCAGAGACGTCGATTCCGCTAACTGCTGTAATAATGAGACTTGCGCGTTCCGAGCGTCCGCGTCTCCGCTTCCGGATACGCGAATGCGAGAAATCCTGTTCCCGGAAACGCACATCCGGGACGGGCGCCGCTCAGCTCCTTTGACGAAAGCGGACAACAACAGGTTTAGGCACGGGGGCGATAATCACCCTGTGGACCTTTCTTCGGCCGGCTGGACGCCGGCGCTGTCGATGGCCTTTACGCCCTTCGCCGCGAAAGGTCTACAGCCGGCACGGGTGGCCCTGGAGCTCAACCATATCTACCGTCTTTGGACGGCAGAGGGTGAGGTGTTGGCCGAGGCCGCCGGCCGCCTGCGGCACGAGGCAGCCGGGCAGCACGAGCTGCCCGCTGTCGGTGACTGGGTCGCGTTCAAGCCGGCCGGTCCGGAAGGCGGGCGCGGGCGCATCGAAGCGGTGCTGCCCCGGACGAGCGCCTTCACGCGGAAGGCGGCGGGCAGCGAGACGAAGCGGCAGGTCGTGGCGGCGAATATCGACACCGCCTTTCTGGTGACGGGTCTCGACCACGACTTCAATCCGAGACGGGTTGAACGTTACCTGTTGCTGGCGGCGCAGAGCGGTGCCAGGGCTGTCGTGCTGCTCAACAAGGCGGACCTGGCCTCGTCCAGCCTCGATGAGGCCGTGGCCCTGATGCGCGAGATCGCGCGCGACGTACCGGTGCACGCCGTGAGTGCCAGAACGGGCGCGGGTCTCGAAACGCTTGCGGCGTACCTGGTTGCGGGACAGACGGTCGCGCTGCTCGGGTCGTCGGGCGTCGGCAAGTCGTCGATCATCAATGCGCTGGCGGGGCAGGAGCTGTTGCGGACGGCCGCCGTGCGCGAGAGCGACAGCCGAGGGCGGCACACGAGCACCCACCGGCAGATGGTGCGGCTGCCCGGCGGTGCGCTGCTGATCGACACGCCGGGCATGCGTGAGCTGCAGTTGTGGGACGTCGCCGATGTCGTCGATGAAACGTTCGACGACATCGCCGTGCTGGCTGAGGGATGTCGCTTCCGCGATTGCCGGCACCGGCAGGAGCCCCGCTGCGCGGTGAAAGCCGCGGTGGCGGAGGGCACACTTGGAGCCGCCCGCCTCGAGGCTTTTCACAAGCTCGAAGACGAGCGGGCGGCGTTCGAGGCGCGGCACGACGAGCGCGCGCAGATGGAGGAGAAGCGTCAGTCGAAGATCATGGGCAAGGCGCTGCGCGCGAGGCTGAAACAGAAGGGACGGAAATGAGACGCAGGCTGATTGTTCTTGGTGCGCTGGTGGCGGCGTTCGTGGGTGTGTCAGCCGTGCAGGCTGCGAAGGAGCACGTCGCCGAGCGATACGACATCCAGGGCGAGGTCCGCTCGGACGGCTCGCTCGAGGTCACCGAGACGATTCGGTTCCGCTTCACCGGAGGCGATTACACCTACGTCACGCGAACGTTGCCGGCCGCCAACACCGACGGTATCGAAGTGCTCGGTGCCTGGATGGATGGACGCGAACTCCCCTGGGGCGATGAGGAGGGCCAGATCGAGGTCGACTATCGCCGCTCGGAAGTCCGCCTGCGCTGGCGCTTTCCCGAGACCCGCGACGCCGCGCACGATTTCACGCTGCGCTATCGGATGAGCGGCGTCGTTCGCCTGCGTCAGGGCGGAGGAGAAGACTGGCTGGCGTGGGCGCCGTTTCCTCGACGCTTCGATTATCCAATTCGCGAAGGCCGCGCGAGCCTGTCGTGGATGCCCGAACTCACGCTCCGGCGGCATCCGCACATCACGGGGGCCTTCGCGTCGGTGGCGCCGCTGCCGTCTGGCGTGGCGGTCGATGTGGCGAACCTGCGGGAACGTGACGAGGATGTCGAGATGTCTGTGCGCTTCGAGCCGGGGCTGTTTCTCGGCGCCGAACCGCAGTGGCAGCGCGACGAGTCGCGGACCGAGCAGATGTCGCCGGCTTTCATCGCCGGCGCCTGCATGATCATCGCCGCGACGATCCTCGCGCTCTGGATCTTCGCGCTGAAGTACCGGCGCGAGCGGCCCGATCCGTTGCCGCCCGGTGCGGTCACCGCCGACCCGCCGGAGGCCCTCGCGCCGGCACTCGCCGGCGCGATCGTGCATGGCCGTGTAGCCGTTGGCGGCGCGCAGGTGCTGGCGACGGTCTTCGACCTGGCGGCTCGAGGCGCGATTGCGATCGAAGAGCGTGCGCCGTCAGGCTGGAGCCGGTCGCCGCGGTTCGTTGTGCAGCCGGGTAAGGTGATGGCCCTGGCCCGGCATGAGGAAGTGGTGCGCGCGGCGCTGTTCGCGGGCGAGGAGAAGCCACCGCGGCTCGATAAAGCGATGCGCGCGCTGGTCATGAAGCTGGGCAGGTTCAAGAAGGCGGTGAAGCAGGAACTCACGGCGCTTGGATATCTCGACCAGGAGCGTGCCGACGGCGGGAAAGGGCTCGTCGTGGCGGGCGGAGTCGTGCTGGTCGTCGCGGCGGTGCTGCTCGTCGTCATCATCGGAACGAACTTCCGGCTTGGACGCGCGGCGCTGATGATTCCCGCGGCCCTGTCGGTCTCGGGTTTCACCATGATGATTCTCGGTGCGTCGTTTTCGACGCTGAGCGCCCGGGGGTGGCACGCAGCCGAGCGCTTGCGGGCCTATCGTCGCCACCTGCGGGACCAGGCGCGGGCGGGCCACCTGCCGGAGGGGCCATCCGACGTCAGCCGGTTGCTGCCGCTGGCTACGGCCCTTGGCCTGGCGTCGACCTGGCACAAAGCGTTGAAGCGGTTGCCCGAGGCGGCGGTCCCGCCGTGGCTGGCGACGATCAGCACGACCGGTGGCCACGCGGCGTACACGGCGTTGCTGGCCTCAACGGTGTCGGCCTCCGGTGCGAGTGCGGGAAGTGGGGCCGGCGCTGGTGGCGTGGCAGGGGGCGGAGCGTCGAGCGCGGGATAGAACGTGCGTGCCGCGGGGCTTTCGCGCCGCGGCATCCATGTTATCCTTGGGGTTCTGCCAGCGCCCGATCTACCGTGCCGAGGTAGCTCAGTTGGTAGAGCATACGACTGAAAATCGTAGTGTCGGCGGTTAGACTCCGCCCCTCGGCACCAATTCACTTCATCGTCTGTCGTTGCCTGATACGATTCTCTTCCCGTGCGCGAGTATCTGACGGCGCTGGCACGGCGTCGCGACCTCATTCTCTATCTGGTCACTTCCGGGCTGAAAGCGCAGCATCGGAACACCGCCCTCGGCTACTTCTGGTGGCTGCTCGATCCGCTGCTCGGGGCCCTGATCTACTACGTAATCGTTGTCGTGCTGTTCGAGCGCGGCGGTCCGGGCTACGGCGCGTATCTGATCGTCGGGCTGACTGTATGGCGCTGGCTCGGATCGACCATCGCGGGGGCGACGCGCGCGATCGTCGGGCAGGCCGGCATCATCACGCAGGTCTACCTTCCGAAAATTGCCTTGCCCATCGCGACGGTGCTGACCGGCCTGGCCAGTTTCGGCTTCGGCCTCATCGTGCTGCTGTTGCTGCTCGTCACATTCTTTGGCATCGTGCCGGGACCGGCGTTCCTCTGGCTGCCGCTCGTGATCCTGAGTCAGTTGTTGTTCTCGCTGACGCTGGCCTCCATCGTGGCCTTCGCCTGCGTCTTCGTGCGCGACATCGACACGCTGGTGGGGCATCTGATGCGGATCTGGTTCTATGGGTCACCGGTCATCTGGACAGAGGCCATGCTCCCGGATCGGTTTCGCTGGGGCCTCGCGCTCAATCCCATCGCGCACTTCCTTGCCGCGTATCGGGACGTTCTCATCGCGCAACGCTCGCCCGACGTGACGGGGTTGCTCCTCATCGCGCTGATCTCGACGGCGCTACTCGGAGGCGTGCTCGTCCTCTATAGCCGGCACGAGCATCGCATCATCAAGGCCCTCTGAATGACCCCTGCCGCCCCACTCATCGACATCGAGGGGCTCGGCGTGTCGTTCAAGACGGGCGGCACGCGCGACGATGTGCAGTCGCTGGCGTACCGAGCGTTGCGGCGGCGGCCGCGGGCCGATCGCTACTGGGCGCTGCGTGACCTGACGTTCAGCGTCGGCGGCGGCCGCACGCTCGGTATCGTCGGCAGGAACGGCGCGGGCAAGTCCACGCTGTGCCGCGTGTTGACGGGACTCCTCCGTCCCGACGAGGGGCGCGCGCACGTGTCGGGCACGGTCTCGTCCCTGTTGTCGCTCGGGGCGGGCTTCAAGCTGGAGATGACGGGCCGTGAGAACGCCATCCTCAACGGCCTCTTCCTCGGTAAGACGCGCGCGACGATGGAGCCCCTCGTTGATTCGATCATCGAGTTCGCCGGTATCGGACCGTTCGCCGACCAGCCCCTGAAGTTCTTCTCGTCCGGCATGCGGTCGCGGCTCGGCTTCAGCATCGCCACGACCCTCGAGCCGGACATTCTCGTACTCGACGAGTCGCTCAGCGTCGGAGACGCCGAATTCACGGCCCGGGCCGGGCGGCGTCTCGAAGCGCTGATGGCGCGCGCGCGCCTCGTGGTGCTCGTCAGTCACCATCTCGATCTGCTCACGCGCTACTGTTCCGACGTGCTGTGGCTCGAGGGCGGCCGCTGTCGAGCCTTCGGTCCGCCAGCCGACGTCGTCGAGGCCTACAACGGGTCGATTCACCGGAAGCCGCGTGCCGTCGTCGGTGTCCGCGTCAAGGAAGGGGCGCACAGCGGGGCACCCACGGTCGTGTCGATGGCGAATGTGAGCGTCGACTTCGCGCTGCGCGCGGGAGGCACGGCCGGGCGTCGCACGGTTGCGAAGAACGGGGCGGCGGTGTTCCGCGCCCTCGAGGACGTGTCGCTCGCCGTGGCGCATGGCGAAGTGCTCGGCATCATCGGTCCCAATGGTGCCGGCAAGACCACGCTGTGCCGCCTCATGGGCGGTGTGCTGCGCCCGGATCGGGGGCGCATCGACCTGACGGGGCGCGTGACGGCGTTGCTGACGCTGAATGCCGGCCTCAACCAGCAATTGAGCGGGCGCGACAATGTCATGCGGCTCGGCCTGTTGCTCGGCCTGTCGGGCCGCGAGATTCGCGCGCGGTTCGACGAGATCGTTCGCTTCTCCGAGCTCGAGCGCGTCATCGACGAGCCGGTGAAGCACTACTCGAGCGGCATGCGCGCGCGACTCGCGTTCAGCACGATCACCGCGGTCGACCCAGACGTGCTGATCATCGACGAAGCCCTCAGCGTCGGCGACGCGGCCTTCGCCCGGAAGGCGACCGCCCGGATCACTCGACTGATGCGGAAAGCCTCGGCGGTGATTGTCGTCACGCACAATCTGCGATTCGTGGAAGAGGCGTGCACCCGTGCCATCTGGCTCGAAGCCGGACGGGTAGTCGCCGACGGCCCTCCGGCCACGACCGTCGCGAGCTACCGGGCCGCCGCTGGCGAAGGCAAGCGGGCTCTGGGGCGGGTCGTCAAATCCGCTGCAGTGCGATCAGAATCCTGAGGACGATGGTATCGAGTGTCGACTGTTGAGAGCCCTCGGGAGCGGCAGACCCGCGTGTGCCGGTCTACCGCCAGGGGGGCGACCTCACTTGATCGGCCCGAAGTCCTTGACCTGTTCCTCGATGATCTTGCGGTCGCCGACGAGGACGATGATCGCCTTATCGTCCTGGATGTACTTGCGGGCTATCTCCTGCACCTTCTCCGGGGTGACCGCATGCACCTTCGAGACGTAGTCGCTCAGGTACGACGTGGGCAGGCCATGAAAGTCGAGCAGTGAGAGCTGGTTGATGATGCCGACGCGCGACGAGTTCTGCAGCACGAAGTTGCCCGCAACGTAGTTGCGCACGCCTTCGAGTTCGTCAACTGACGGCGGCTCGGATTGCAGCCGGTCGATCTCGTAGAAGATCTCCTTCAGCGACGCGCCGGTGTCCGCAGTGGTGACGTCCGCGTTCTGCGCCCAGTATGCGTCGCGGTAGCGCGATGAGATCTGACTGCCGGGTGAGTAGGTGTAGCCCTTGTCCTCACGGATGTTGCGCGTGATGCGCGACATGAACGATCCACCCAGCAGGGCGTTGGTCACGACCAGGGGCACGTAGTCCTCATGCGACGGATCGATGGTCGGCAGGCCGATGATGATCGTCGTCTGCGGCGCGCCGGGCCGATCCACGATATGGATGGCGCGTTCGGTGAATGGATTCGGCGTCGGCGCCGTGGCGGTTGGCGCGCCCTGCCAGCCGGAGAAGGCTTCGCGCACCGCGGCCTCGACCGCGGCGACGTCGAAACTGCCGGCGACGTAGAGCCGAGCGCGCGCTGGCCCGAAGGTGCGCGCGTAGTAGTCGCGCGCCTGGGCCACCGTGTAGCCCTGCAGCATGTCGTCGGTCGGGAACAGACGGCCGTAGGAGTGGTCGACGTACATCGTCGAGCGGAAGCGTTCGAGCGCGATCTGCTGTGGCGTGCTGCGGGCAATCGAGAGATTGCGCAACAGGTCGGCCTTCAGGCGAGGCAGTTCTGATTCGGGCATGGCCGGCCGGGTCGCGACGTCGGCAACCAGCCGCACCATGGCGGCCGTGTGCTCGGCCAACGCATCAGCGGCAACCGTTGCGTTGTCCGCGCCCACGCCGACCGTGACGCTCCCGCCCATCGTCGCCGCTTCTTCCGACACGGCGGTGGCAGACCGGGTCGCGGTCCCTTCCATCATCAGCTCGCCGACGAGATCGGCCAGCCACACCTCGTTCGCGTGCTCGAAGACGTTGCCGGCGTTAACCACGAGCACGACGTTGCTGCGAGGTACGCTGCCGTAGGGGACGAGCGTGACGCGCAATCCGTTGTCGAGCGTGAAGCGCGTCGCCTCTGGCACGGTGAAGTCCTTCGGCGTAGCGGGCGCCGGCGGCGACGAGGGAAACGGCGTCTGCGCCTGGGCGGCCGTCGCGACCGTCAGCGCCGCAACGGCGGTCAGTATCCAGCGAGCGGCCTTCACTGTGCGTCTCCTTTCTTGCCGGGCTTCACGATGAGAATGGTTCGGTTCGTCGGGCGCAGATACTCGCGCGCCGTCTCGAGGATGAGCTCCGGCGTGACCTCGGCAAACCGCGGCTCGAGCCGGTTGATCATCGACGGGTCGTCGTCGAACAGGGCGTACGATGCCAGCAGGTCGACTGCACCGAACCCGAGGAACTGCTCGGTCTCGGCATAGAGACTCGACCGCCGTTTGGTCAGCGCGCGCTGCAGCTCTTCAGCTGATACCGGCGACGTCCGCAGCCGTTCGATCTGCGCGTCGAAGGCCGCGATGATGTCGTCAGCCGACGTCTCGGCGTCATGGAAGAGGAACGCCGTCCACAGCGTCGGGCCATTGATGTTGAACATGTTGCCGAGCAGCACATTTGCGCCGCCGGTGACATCGCCGGTCAGACCCTTCTCCTGCACGAGCGCCTGATAGAGCCGGCTGTCGTTGCCCTGGACGAGGATCTGGTCGATGAGGCCCATCGCGAAGTACTCGGGCGTGTTGCGTTCCGGATGGTGGTAGCCGATGGCAAGAGCCGGGCGCGTTGCGAGCGGATCCTCCTGCTCGACCCGCTTCTCCTCCTCCTGCCGCGGCTCCGAGATGTCGGGCAGGGGCGGTACGTCGGCACGGGGAATGCCGCCGAAGTACGTTCTGATCCACTCCAGCGTCTGCGCCTTGTCGATGTCGCCACGCACCACGACGACGGCGTTGCTCGGCGAGTAATACGTCTTGAAGAACGACCGCACGTCGTCGAGCGTTGCCGCGTCGAGGTCGTCGAGGGCGCCGTAGAAGTTGTGGGCGTTGTACCAGTTCGTGTTTGCGACCTGCGGCAGGGTCAGCCACGGGAAGCCGCCGTACGGCTGATTGAGCACGTTTACGCGGACTTCGTTCTTGACGACACCCTGCTGATTGGTCAGGTTCTCTTCGGTGATGTTCAGTCCCCACATCCGGTCGGCCTCGGCCCAGAGCATCGTTTCGACCGTGTGCGCGGGGACGACCTGGAAGTAGTTGGTGTAGTCGAAACGGGTCGAGCCGTTCAGCACGCCGCCGTTCGACATCACCAGAGAGATGAACTGGTTCTTGCCGAGGTGCTCGGACCCCTGAAACATCATGTGCTCGAACAGATGTGCGAAGCCCGTGCGGTCGCGTGGTTCGATGCGGAACCCGATGTTGTAGTAGACGGCGACGACGGCGACGGGCGCCGTGGTGTCGCGCGACAGGACGACCTTCAGGCCGTTGTCGAGCGTGTGGTAATCGACGTCGACGGTATAAGGGCTGGACGGCTGCTGGGCGGAGAGACCGGCCGTCAGCGCCAGCGCCATGACGAGGGCGAGGCGTGATGCGCGCATGGCAGTCAGCCTAGCACGGGCGCCCGCGGTACCGCCGATCGTGGTGACGAAGCGTTGCGGCCCGACGAGACGCACCGGGACCGTGTACCCGACGCCCGCCCCGTTCGTCAGTCGGCCTTCAAGGTAATCAGTGGGTCGATGGATGTCGCACGGCGCGCCGGGCCGAGCGCCGCCAGCATGGCGGCCAGCAGGAACACGGTGGCGACGGCAATGTAGGCCAACGGATCCGTCGGCGTCGTCTGGAACAGAAAGCCATCGATCAGCTGCGTGAACCAGTAGGCGCCGCCGATGCCCAGCACGACACCGAGGGCGACCAGCATCACACCCTGCCTGAGCACAAGACGCAGGACGGAGCGCGGCGTCGCGCCGAGGGCCATCCGCAGACCGAATTCGCGCGTCCGCTGACTGACGGCCGTGCCGATGACGCCGGCAATGCCCGCAAGGGTCACGAACAGCGCGACGCCGGCGAACACCGTCAGCAGGATCGTCGTCAGCCCGGGAGCCGCGAGCTGGGTGTCGGCACGTACATGTGCGAGCGTCTGGATTTCCTCGACCGGCGTGTTGGGATCCGACGCGTAGACGGCCTCCTTGATGGCTGGGACGATGGCGAAGGGGTCGCCATCGGTGCGCGCGAGAATGCGCGTGCCGCTGCCGGGGAACTGCCGGACGGGCACGTAGAACTGCGCTGGAATCGCCTGGTCGACGCTGTAGAGACGGAAGTCCTCTGCGATGCCCACGACCGTGAAGACGGCATTGGGCCCTGATTGCGCACCTGCCGCAACGCCGATGATTGACGTGGGAATCGAGAAGCGCTGACCGATGGGATCGGAACCCTCCCAGAAAGCCGCCATCGATCGATTGATGATCGCGACGGGCGTCGTGCCCGGGCCGTCGCCGGCACCGAAATCACGTCCGGCCAGCAGGGGCACGCCCAGCGTCTCGAAGTACTGATCGCTCACGGTGTTGGGGTCGGCAGAGAGCGTGCCTGTCGGTGCGGACGTGCCGCGTTCCAGCGTGACCGGAGCGTTGCCCGGCTGAATGGCGGATTGCGGTACGGCCGTGGTGAGGGCGGCCGCGCGTACGCCGGGGGCCGCACGTAACCGGTCGAGAATCGCGGTCTCGATGCCGCCGACGTTCTGCCGCGAGAAGTTGCCGAAGATTGCGGCCGTCATGACCTTCTCGGTTTCGAATCCGAGCGGCACGGTCGAGAAGCGATGGAAGCTCTCGAGCATCAGCGCCGAGCCAACGAGCAGGGCGAACGACACGGCGACCTGGGCGACCACCAGCGTCGCGCGCAGGCGTTGACGCTGCGCCCCTTCACCCGCACCGGCTGCGCCGTCGCGCATCGTCTGCGCGAGATTCGAACGCGTGACGACAATCGGCGCGAGCCCGAAGGCCAGCCCCGTGACGATGGCGGATGTGGCCGTGAAGACCAGGACGGTCATGTCGATGCCGATATCTCCGGTGCGCGCCGTGAACCGCGCGATGAAGGTCGCGAGCAGGTCGAGCGAGAGCCAGGCGATGAACAGGCCAAGTGCGCCCCCGGCGAGAGACAGGAGCACGCTCTCGGTCATCAACTGACGCACGAGTCGGCCGCGGCCGGCACCCAGAGCCGTGCGCACGGCCAGTTCGCGGGAACGGCGGAACGCACGCGCCAGCGCGAGATTGGCGACGTTCGCGCAGGCGATGAGCAGCACGAGCAGCGTGACGCCCGTCAGTGCCCAGAGCAGTGGCCGCGCGTTCTCGACGAGTTCCTCCTGCAGAAACGCCGCCTGCGCGGTGAACCCGAGGGCGCGCGATTGTTCGTAGTCGCGTGGAAAGTCACGTTCGAACGACTGCGCGACCGTTGCGAGTTCGGTCGATGCCTGCTGCAGCGTTGCGCTGTCGGCCAGCCGCCCGAAGACCTGCAGCGCGCCGAAGGCGCGGTTGCTGCCACGTTGCGCTTCGGCACCGGCGCGGAACGGGCAGGCCGACGTCGGCATGTAGACGTCGCGGGCGACGGGATACTCGGGATAGTCGGGCAGCACGCCGACCACGGTGTGAGGCCGGTTGTTCATTTCGAACACGCGTCCGACCACGTTCGGGTCGCCACCGAATTTCTGCTGCCAGTAGGCGTGGCTGAGTATCAGCACGGGTTCGGCGCCGAGATCATCGTCGGTATCGATGAACGTGCGGCCATGGAGCGGGCGCACGCCGAGCATGTCGAAGAAGTTCGCCGAGACGACGCCGGTGTCGACGCGGTCGGGTTCGCCCTGATTGAGCAGCGTGAACGACATCGAGTGGTACTCGACGAGGTCGCGAATGGCCGTCAGGCGCTCGCGATAGCCTGCCAGCTCTGGAATCGACGTCCCGAGGCTGGCGCGGTCCGACCTCGGCGCCGACGCCTGCACGAGCACGAGTCGGTCGCCGTCGGTGAACGGCAGCGGATCGAGCAGCACGGCCTTGACGACCGAGAACATCGCCGTGTTGGCGCCGATGCCGAGCCCCAGCGTCAGCACCGCAGCAGCGGTGTAGCCGGGGGCGTGGCGCAGCGTGCGCATGGCGAACTTCGCGTCCTGCCGCAGGCCGTCCCACCAGGTCATGCCGCGCGAGTCGTGTGTCTCTTCGCGGTACCGGCTCACGCCGCCAAAGTCGCGCAGGGCGGTGCGTCGCGCCTCTTCGGGCGACATGCCCTGGCGGATGCGGTGCTCGGTCTCCATGTCGATGTGCACGTCGATCTCGCGCCTGATGTCGTCCTTGAGGCGCGAGCCACGCATGATCGAAACGAGCCGTCGAAAGACGCTGCTCATCTGTCGTTCTCTCCTGCGTCAGGCGCGCGCGGCGAGCACGCGCCCGACGGCGGCGCTCAGGCGCGTCCAGTTGGCTTCTTCGAGCCGCAGTTGCTTCTGGCCCGCGCGCGTCAGCCGATAGAACTTCGCCTGGCGGTTGGCCTCGGACAGGCCCCACTCGGATGTCAGCCAGCCCTGCGTCTCGAGCCGATGCAGGGCAGGGTAGAGCGAGCCCTGGTTCACCTGCAGGACATCGTCGGACATCTGCTGGATGCGTTGCGAGATGCCCCAGCCGTGCTGCGGGCCGAGGTCGAGGGTCTTGAGGATGAGCAGGTCGAGCGTGCCCTGCAGCAGGTCGGTGCGTGAGGTCTTCATGCGTCTGTCCTGTAGACGTTCGACAAGAACGAAAAGTTTACTTGTCGACGGTCTACAGGAGGGACGCAAAGAAAACGGGAGGCGGCGCTGGGCGACCGCCTCCCGTGAGGTGTGCGCGTGCGGACGGCGCTACGCGTCGGCCGTTTCGGTCGCCGGCGCGAGGCCCAGAGCCTCGCGGACGCGGCGGTCGATATCGGCCGTGATGTCCTTGTTCTCTCTGAGGAACGCCTTGACGTTTTCTCGGCCCTGGCCGAGACGCTCGCCCTGGTAGGAGAACCAGGTGCCGCTCTTGTCGACGATCTTCTTGTCGACGGCCTGATCGAGCAGGTCGCCTTCGCGTGAGATGCCCTCGCCGTACATCACATCGAACTCGGCCTCGCGGAACGGCGGCGCGACCTTGTTCTTCACGACCTTGACGCGCGTGCGTCCGCCGACCACCTGGTCGCCGTCCTTGATGGCGCCGATGCGACGGATGTCGATGCGCACCGACGAGTAGAACTTCAGCGCGCGGCCACCGGTCGTGGTTTCGGGGTTGCCGAACATCACGCCGATCTTCTCGCGGAGCTGGTTGATGAAGATCAGCGAGGTCTTCGACTTCGAGACGATGCCGGTGAGCTTGCGGAGCGCCTGCGACATCAGACGGGCCTGCAGACCCATCTGCGCTTCGCCCATCTCGCCCTCGATTTCAGCGCGGGGCACGAGCGCGGCCACCGAGTCGACAACGACGACATCGACGCCGCCCGAGCGGACGAGGACTTCGACGATTTCGAGCGCCTGTTCGCCGTTGTCGGGCTGCGAGACGAGGAGGTTGTCGAGATCCACCCCCAGCTTCTTGGCGTACTGCGCGTCGAGGGCGTGTTCGGCGTCGACGAACGCC